>Ga0164243_10001845_pt1 | contig 35546 bp, 36 predicted proteins | sample OricompcompostOP_FD_108781 | JGI IMG/M metagenome (GOLD analysis project Ga0164243, IMG submission 108781) | Organic Plus compost microbial communities from Emeryville, California, USA - Original compost - Organic plus compost (OP) | ecosystem: Engineered > Solid waste > Mixed feedstock >...
GGCGGGCCAAAGCCTGCCGGATCGGGGTGTGCGCGGCGCATCCTGTCCAGGCCCGGAAGAACGGCTCCGGAGCGCAAAACCGTCGCTCATGATGCGCCGTGAGGCGGCTGTGCTTCAGCAATGGAGCGCAGCGTATCAGGAATGCCCTGCGTCTTTCGGCGCATCATTCCCCTCGCCTTTCCGCATGTCGGATGTTTCCGATATGCGGAACGAATAAAAGTCGAGCCTACGGCGTACCCCGCGCCGCAAACAACAGGGGTGATGAAACATGCCTATTCAGTGTCCCCGCGAACGCGGGGGGATCCATACCCCGCGGCATCGCGAATGAAATTGACTTCAGCGGCAATCAATGACCAGCGGTGGTTATGGAGCCCGGCTGGAGCCTGTCATTGGGCGCGGGCCGTTGGCGGGGGCGACGAAATCAAATGACGATGCAACGCGTTGCACCGCCCGAATCTCCTGCTATATCCGCCCCATCTGAAATCCGCTTACCCGCGCTCGTTCGCGGGAGTGAGCAACAGGAGTACTTGATGGTCACGCTGACCTTCCCTGACGGCGCCCGCCGTGAATTTCCCAACGGCATTTCCGGTCTTGATATCGCCAAGGGCATCTCGCCCTCTTTGGCCAAGCGCACGGTGGCAATGGCGCTCGACGGCGTCGTCACCGATCTCGCCGACCCGATCGAGAACGACGCCAAGATCGAATTCATCAATCGCGAAGACCCGCGCGCGCTGGAACTGATCCGGCACGATGCCGCGCACGTGCTGGCCGAAGCCGTGCAATCGCTCTGGCCCGGCACCCAGGTCACCATCGGCCCGGTGATCGAGAACGGCTTCTATTACGATTTCGCCCGCAATCAGCCGTTCACGCCGGAAGACCTCAGCGCCATCGAAAAGAAGATGCGCGAGATCATCGCCAGGGATCAGCCTTTCACCAAGGAAGTCTGGACGCGCGATCAGGCCAAGAAGGTGTTCGCCGACAAGGGCGAGAACTTCAAGGTCGAACTGATCGACGCCATTCCCGACGATCAGGACCTGAAGATCTACAAGCAGGGCGAATGGTTCGACCTCTGCCGCGGTCCGCACATGACCTCGACCGGCAAGATCGGCAATGCCTTCAAGCTGATGAAGGTCGCGGGCGCTTACTGGCGCGGCGATTCAAACCGCGAGATGCTGTCGCGCATCTATGGCACCGCCTTCGCCAAGCAGGAAGAACTCGACGACTACCTGCACCGTATGGAGGAAGCCGAAAAGCGCGATCACCGCAAGCTCGGCCGTGAGATGGATCTCTTCCACTTCCAGGAGGAAGGTCCGGGCACGGTGTTCTGGCATCCGAATGGCTGGACCATGTTCCAGGAAATCGTTGCCTATATGCGCCGCCGTCTGAAGGGCGATTACAGCGAAGTCAACGCACCGCAATTGCTCGACAAGTCGCTGTGGGAGACGTCCGGTCACTGGGGCTGGTTCCGCGAGAACATGTTCCAGGCCACGTCCGCCGGTGACAACACCGAGGACGAGCGCGTCTACGCGATCAAGCCGATGAACTGCCCCGGCCATATCCAGATCTTCAAGCATGGCCTGCGCTCGTATCGCGAATTGCCGTTGCGCATGGCCGAGTTCGGCATCGTGCATCGCTATGAGCCGTCGGGCGCGCTGCATGGCCTGATGCGCGTGCGCGGCTTCACGCAGGACGACGCGCATGTGTTCTGCACGCCCGAGCAGATGGCCGAGGAATGCCTGAAGATCAACGATCTGATCCTCTCGACCTATGCCGATTTCGGCTTCGAGGGCGAGATGACGGTGAAGCTCTCGACGCGTCCTGAGCAGCGCGTCGGTTCGGATGAAGCCTGGGACCATGCCGAAGCCATCATGCAGGATGTGCTGAAACAGATCGAGGCACGCAGCGGCAACCAGAAGATCAAGACCGCGATCAATCCGGGCGAAGGCGCCTTCTACGGACCGAAGTTCGAATACGTACTGCGCGACGCCATCGGCCGCGACTGGCAATGCGGCACGACGCAGGTGGACTTCAACCTGCCGGAACGCTTCGACGCCTTCTACATCGCGCCCGACGGTTCGAAGACCACGCCGGTGATGATCCACCGCGCCATTTGCGGCTCGATGGAGCGCTTCCTCGGCGTCGTGCTCGAACACTATGCCGGCCATCTGCCGCTCTGGCTCGCGCCGAAACAGGCGATCGTCTGCACCATCGTGTCGGATGCCGACGACTACGCGGCGGAAGTCGCACGGCTTGCCACCCGCATGGGCCTGCGCGTGACCACCGATCTTCGCAACGAGAAGATCAATTACAAGGTCCGCGAGCATTCGCTCGCCAAGGTCCCTGCCCTTCTCGTCGTCGGCAAGAAGGAAGCGGCCGAACGCACCGTGTCGATCCGCCGCCTCGGCAGCGAGGGCCAGAAGGTGATGCCGCTCGATGAAGCCCTGGCGATGCTGGTGGACGAAGCGATGCCGCCGGACGTCAAGCGGGCGAAGTCGGTCGAAGCCGCGTAGCCGGCCAACGGCGCGCTTGCTCAACGCTGGTCTGGCCAGGTTCGCCCTGGCCAGACTGTCGGAGAATCGCGATAGCGCTAACGCACGCTGACAACTTATCCCCGAATTCTTCCACTGACGTATACTGTTGCGCGATTCGTAGCTTGCGCAGTGGAACCCTCACATGTCGCAAATCGAAGGGCATGTGGAATCTCCAGCGTCGAGGGCGGCCCCGCCACTCGACGCCGCCGCGGGCTCGACTGCCATTCTGGAAACCATCGATCTTCTCGAGGCCGACCTCGCCGGCATGATCGGGAGCGTCCAGTCGGCCGCCGACTCGCTGTTTCAGGGTGCCCGTGCGTCGGCGGAAGCGTTCACGGCCATTCACGCGCAAACCGAGACACTGGCGGCGAAGTCACGCGACGCGACAGGCATCGCCTCTGATTTCGCGCAAGCGACGGACGAACTCGCTCGCTCGTCTGTCGAGATCGGCGAAAGCGTGCGCCGGGCCGATGCACTGGCGCAGGAGACGGCCGCGGTCACGGCGTCGGCGACCGCGACCATCGACGGGCTGAAAACGTCATCGAGCGATATCGGCACGGTCGTCAACCTGATCGCCACGATCGCGAAGAAGACCAACCTGCTCGCGCTCAATGCCAAGATCGAAGCAGCGCGCGCCGGCGATGCCGGGCGCGGCTTTGCTGTGGTCGCATCCGAGGTGAAATCGCTGTCGGTGCAGACGCAAGAGGCGACCGCCGACATCAAGCAAAAGATCGCGGCCTTGCAAGCCGATGCCAACGCGCTGATTGCCAGCGTGCAGAAGATCGCCGCCACGATCGAAACATTGCGGCCGCTCTTCACGGCAATCGCTGGCGCAACTGAACAACAGATCGCAACCACCAACGAATTGTCGGCCAACGCCGCGCATGCATCCCAATTCATTGCCGCTGTCGCGGATGGCGCAAACGAGATCGATCAGGAGGCGCTTGGCGCAAGTGTTCGGGGCAGCCATATCGATCGCTCATCCAAAGCGGTGCTCCAGCTCACGGACAAGCTCAAAACCCGCTGCACCATCTTCCTGCGGCAGACCGAGATCGGAGACCGGCGCCGGCATGACCGCCTCCCCTGCGATCTCGCCGTAACCCTGCGCAACAGCCGGACCAGTTTCAAAGGCCGTACGGCCGACTTGTCGGCGGCCGGGCTTCTGATGCAGCAGCCCTCTGACGAGATGCCCGTCACAGGCGAGATTCTCGATGGCGAGATTGAAGCGATAGGGTCCTGCCGTCTTCGTCTCGCAGCCCATTCGCGTCTTGGTTTGCATCTGGCCTTCGTCTCGCTCGCTAACAACAACGCTTTGACCAATAAGCTCGATGCCATCCGGCAAGCGAACAAGGTCTTCATCACACGGGCCGTCACCACAGCCAATCGCATTTCAGCGCTTTTCGAGGAGGCGCTCGCACGCGGACAGATCAGTGAAAGCGACCTGTTCGACACCCACTACAGCCCAATCGCCGAGACCGACCCGCCGCAATACCGGGTGCGCGCGCTCGACTGGCTGGAGCGCGTGCTGCCGCACATCCAGGAACCATTGCGCGCCGAAGACGAACGCATGATCTTTTGCGCCGCCGTCGATCGCAACGGCTATCTGCCGGTGCATAACGCGGCCTATTCCAAACCACAACGCAGCGACGATCCGGCGTGGAACGCCGCCAATGCTCGCAACCGCCGCATCTTCGACGATCGCGCCGGTCTTACGGCGGCACGCAGCACACGGCCCTATCTCATTCAGAACTACCCGCGCGACATGGGCTATGGGGTCGTCGTCATGATGCAGGAGATCGATGCGCCGATCCATGTCCACGGGAAACATTGGGGCGGCTTCCGGACCGCCTACCGGCTGTGAATGCCGAACGACCGCCGTGCGGCGCTACTGCGCCACCACCGCAATTTCGCTGTCGACGCCGTTCACGACATTGAAGTCGTGCTGGAAGGAGCGGCCTTCATTGCGGGCGATCACGCGATATTCGCCTTCGGCGAGGATCACCCGCGGGAACGCGCCGATCGATTCCTTGATGACGTCGCCACCGGGCGTCAGCACCGACCATTGCGTGTTGGCCAAGGCCTCGCCGCCGGCCGTAGTGACAAGCTTCAGCGTGATGATCGCGGCGCGATGCGTCACGGTAACGTCGGTCACCTTGGCCGCCTGCACGCGAATGTCGGAACGCACCACCGCGTTGCCGTCACCGTAATGCGAGACGATGTGATAGGTCCCCTCCGGCACCATCATGATCTCGCCGGTCATGGCATTTTGCGTCATTGGCCGCTTGTCGCCGGGTTCGAACTGGCTGCCTTTATAGATGTCGAAGTGAATTTGCGCGGGCGGGATTTTCGTATCGCCGACCTTGCCTTCGATGCGGATGCCGCCGGCTGGAATATCGAAAGTCTCGCGGACGGTTTCCGCGCGCAAGTGGACTTTCTTGAGCGCCTGCGCCTGCCCGATGCTGGCATGGATGATGTAGCTGCCTGGAGGCAGCAGCATGGTCGGCGCTGCGGTCTTGTCTTCGCGAACCAACCGCATTGCGCCAGTATTGTCCGGACGCTCGGGATAGACACGCCAAATGATCCCGCCGGGGATCTGCGGCAAATCACGTCCGAATCGCGCCGTGAGATAAAGCGCAACCTGCCCGGCCGGAACAGACGGCGCCGATTGCTGCATCGGCACCTGGGCCGGCGACCGCTCCATCAGTTGCGGCGGCGGCAGCGGAGCCACAGGGACCGGGATATTGGCCGGAGGCCGCAAGACTTCGGATGGGCCTGGCGCTGCGAGATTGGCGGCGGGGGGCGCAGAACCGGGGCCGATCGGCATTGGGCCACCAGAGCCGGTACTGCTGGTGAAGGGCTGGGCCACGGCCGGGATAACGTGAAGGGCCGCGATGACAAATGCCATCCGCGCCGCTGCCCGCCCGGCCGTCGCTCCACGTACCCTCATGGGCGCCTTGTCGGCGGAAATCGCGGCGAATTCAAGCCTCCTCTAGTCTATCCCACATTTGTAACAGGACAGCGGCTATGATAGCCGCATCACATCATGACTGACGCACTTCCCCTTCTGACCACCCGTCGTTCGGTCAAGCCGATCGAACTGACCGGCCCCGCTCCGTCCCAAGCCGACATTGAAACGCTTCTAACCATTGCGTCCCGCGTTCCCGATCATGGGAAGCTGGCGCCCTGGCGCTTCATTCTGTTCGAAGGCGACGCGCGCAAGCAGATCGGCGAGAAGCTGGTAGAAGCGTTCAAGGCCGACCGGCCGGATGCGACGGCCGACCAGATCGAGTTCGAACGTAATCGCTTCGCCCGTGCGCCACTGGTGATCGGCGTCGTCAGCCGCGCGGCACCGCACGTCAAGATTCCGGAATGGGAGCAAATTCTCTCAGCCGGTGCGGTGGCGATGAATCTTCTGACCGCAGCACATGCCATGGGCTTTGCCGGAAGCTGGATCACCGAATGGTATGCTTACGATCCGCGCATTCTGAAGGCGCTGGGCCTTCGCGACAACGAACGCATCGCCGGCTTTGTCCATATCGGCCGTGCGGCGCGGCCACCGGAAGACCGGCCGCGCCCGCCTCTGTCGGACATCGTCACCCGCTACGGGCAGTCGGCTTAGTCGCGGGTAATCCCCGCCTCTTCCACGACCTTCTGCCATTTCGCAGTTTCCTCGGTGAGGAAATCGCGGAGCCGCTCCGGGGTGCCGCCACCGACAACGATGCCTTGCTTGGCCAGTCGTTCCTGCACCGATGGCTGCGCCAGGATCTCGTTGATGACAGTGTTGTATTTGGCGACGACATCTTTCGGTGTGCCTTTGGGTGCGAGCACCGCATACCAGAGATCGACATGGAAGCCGGGCAACCCTTCTTCCGCCAATGACGGCAATTCCGGCGCGATCGGCTGACGATCCTTGGAGGCCGTCGCGATCAGCTTGACCTGATTGTTGCGGGCAACCGGCAGAATAACATGGATCGCCTGAAAGCCCACATCGACGTGGCCGCCGACGAGATCCTGGGTCGCGCCGGCAGAGCCGCGATATGGAATATGCTTCATGTCGGTCTTGGTTGTCTGCTTGAACAACTCCATCGCCAGATGGTGCGGCGTGCCGTGACCGGGCGAGCCATAATTGATCTTGCCCGGATTGGCCTTCGCATAGGCGATGAATTCCTTGGTGGTCTTCGCAGGCACCGATGGATGCAATGTGAGAACAAGCGCACCGCTGCCGGCGAACACGATCGGCTCGAAGCCTTTCACGGGATCGTAAGGCAGCGTCTTGAACAGAGCGACGTTGTTGGTGAACGGGTTGGTCGTCATCATGATCGTCTGACCATCCGGCTCGGCGCGCGACGTCTGCGAGGCGCCAAGGCTGCCACTGGCACCGGGCTTGTTGTCAACGACCACCGGCTGTCCCCAGCGATGCTGCAACTCCTCGCCCAGCAGACGCGCCATGATGTCGGGCCCACTGCCCGGCGTATAGGGAACGATGATGGTGATCGTCTTGCCGGCACCCTGCGCATTGGCATTGCCGGCGCAGCCCGCCCATGCACCTATGGCAAATGCTGTGGCAGATGCCACGCGTAATATAGAGGTGAAATTCATGATCCTCGCCTTTGACAATTGGCGTTTCTGATGTGACGCCTCGCCTTGTCTTAGCCCATTCACGCTCAACCGGAAACGTCCATGTTTTACGACGCGCGCAAAAACGATCATGGCCTGCCACACGATCCGATCAAGGCCATCATCGCGCCGCGCCCGATCGGCTGGATCACATCGATGAGCACCAAGGGTGAGATTAACCTCGCGCCCTATTCGTTCTTTAATGGCGTTTCGAGCCGGCCGTCCGTTGTCATGTTCTCGAGCGAAGGCCGAAAGGACTCGCTCGCCTTCATCACCGAGACAAAAGAGTTCGTCTGCAACCTCGCGACCTGGGATCTGCGCGATGCGATGAACAAGACGTCGGCACCGATGGAGCGCGGCGTTAACGAGATGGAGCAAGCGGGGCTTGCGGCTGCGCCATCGCGCTTCGTCAAGCCGCCACGCGTAGCCGCGTCGCCGTGCGCGCTGGAATGTCAGCTTCTGCAGATCGTGCCGATCAGCGATATCGAGGGTCGATCGATCGACTGCCATGTGGTATTCGGACAGGTCATCGGCGTCCACATCGATGACCAATTCATCAAGGATGGCCTGCTCGATACCGCGGCCATGAAACCGATCGCGCGCTGCGGCTACCATAATTACGCCGTCGTCGAGAGCGAATTCCGACTGGTACGTCCCAAAAAGACGTCCTGACCTTTCCTTCACCATTCCCGCGAGTTTTCGTTAAATTCCCTTGTTTCAGATCATCCGAACCCCAATCCTCTCCACAGAAGGATGAATCGTGTTCCAGGCTCTGATCCGCCGCACCACCAATGGTGATCGCGCCGTCGAGGCGACGACTGAGAAAAAGACCGCACCCAAGCCAAGCGTTGGGCTTGCCTTGGGTGGCGGTGCAGCGCGCGGTTTTGCGCATGTGGGTGTCCTACACGTCTTGGCGAAGCATGGCATCGAGCCTGATATCGTTGTCGGAACATCCATCGGTGCCGTGGTCGGCGCCTGTTATGCGCATGGAAAACTTCCTGAATTCGAAACCTGGGCCTGTGCGCTGACGACCCGTGGCGTGCTGAGCTATCTCGATATCAGCCTTGGCGGCTCGGGTCTGATCGGTGGCCACAGGCTGGCGGCGCGTCTCGAGGATACCCTCGGCGATACGCTGATCGAGGACCTACCGAAGCGCTACGCCTGCATCGCGACCGAGCTTGGCACCGGTCACGAAATCTGGCTGACGCATGGACGCGTCGTCGATGCCGCGAGAGCATCCTACGCATTGCCGGGAATTTTTACGCCGGTCCGTCTCGGCGGACGATGGCTTGTCGATGGTGCGCTGGTCAATCCAGTGCCGGTTTCAGCGGCCCGTGCGCTTGGTGCCCGACTTGTCATCGCCGTCAATCTCAACAGCGACCTCCTTGGGCGTGGTGGCACGATCGCCAATCATGGCACCGACGCCGAGGACGAGCGTCTTCTGAGTGAGATGCGGGCCCGCCCTGAAGGGTTGCGGCGTATACTCAGCCCCGAATTCCTGCTGAAACGGCAGTTCGTTGGCAGCAAAAGCAGCCCAAACATCGTCAGCGCGATGGGCGACGCCTTCAACATCATGCAGGATCGCGTCACCCGATCGCGTCTTGCCGGCGACCCGCCGGACGTGATGATTTCACCGCGGCTGGGAAAAATCGGATTGTTCGAATTTCATCGAGCCAAGGAAGCGATCGAGATCGGCATGCATGCAGCCGAGCGATCCATCGATGACGTCGCGGAAGCGATCGCCGCCCTGATCTGAGCAGCGATCTCTTTCGAATGGTGGACGGTCACGCGGTCTGAATGTAATCCCGCAGGGCATCCTGCTCGTGCTCAAGCTGAGCGAGCCGCATCTTCACGACGTCACCGATGGAGACGATTCCGACAAGACGGTCATCTTGCAGCACCGGAAGGTGACGGAATTTTCCTGTCGTCATCAACTCCATGATCTCGGACATCTTGTCGTTGGGCTCGCAGGTCACGACCTTGCGCGTCATGACATCGGTCAACGGCATATCGAGTGCCGCTGCACCATGGGCTCCGAATGTGCGCACGATGTCGCGTTCCGAAACAATGCCGGTGATGCGGCCGCCGGCGCCGGTGACCACGAGCGCGCCGATCTTGCGCTCACACAACATCTTGATCGCATCCGCAACTTTCGCGGTCGGCGCGATTGACACGACCTCGCTGCCTTTCTGCGAAAGGATCGTCTGCACCGTCATGGGTCGCCTCCCTCAAGAGGCGCGAGTCAGAACGGGACCAACCCGCACCTGAACAACAACCGCAGGATAACTGAAGTGTTCCACGTCGCAGGATGCTTGGCCAGCAGCCGATGTGCTGCACTGCAATCAGGCGGCGTGCGACGGTGGATCGTTATGGTACGACGGTGTTTTTACTGGATCGAACAGGCTGAACAACAACAACCCGGCGATGAAGCCACCCACATGGGCTTGCCACGCCACTGTCTGCTCACTGCCGGTGATCGGTATCGAGCCAAGACCGAACAACAGGTTCAGCCCGAACCACACAGCGATGAAGGAAAGGACGCGCGTGTCGCGCAACGCTTCGGACAGTGGCAGCGCCGGCACGCGATAGGATTCGTCGGCGCCGCCAAATCGCAATGGTCCGCCAAGCTGGAATGCAAAGCGCATCGCACCTGACATCATGCCGGAAATGGTGCCGGAGGCGCCGACCATCGGCACCAGTTCACCGAAATGCGTCACGAGATGCGCCAATGCGCCGGCTGCCGCCGTCACCGCACAAAATGCCAGGAAGCGTAGCGACCCGAAACGACGCGCGACCGGTGTACCGAAAGCCAGCAACCAGATCGCGTTGAAGCCAAGATGCATCCAGTCGGCGTGAATCAGCGCATAGGTGGCGAAAGTCCAGATGTCGGCGCCGAAGCCGCCCGGCCACACAGCGCCCGCAACGATATTGGCGTCGTAACGCGCAGGGATGAACGCGAATAACAGAAGAAATTCAACTTCCGCGTTTTCCGACAGGAACAGTCGAACGACATGAACGATCAACAGGATCAGAAGTGTGCCGACCAGAACGGTGGGCACATTCAGCATCGGCTCGCGACGGGGTGTGGGAGAAAGCATTCGGGCGGTTATCCAAGGCGATAGGTCGCCCGTGAGGGTCATATATTCAAGAGAATTCGAAGAATTGGTTGTCGATTACCGGAACCGACCAGCAAAAATGCGACGGGGAGAGCTTTCGCCCTCCCCGTCTGCTGTCCCGACGTGAAACGAGGTCACGTCCCCTTAATTTCGTCTGGTCACTTTCAAGCGCTGGATCGCTTGCCGTCTGGTTCGATGGCGATCCTAGCGACCTTGCTCCGGGCGTCCAGCGCAAGCTGTTGTTAACCATAACAGCCGCGCGCGGAGGATACTGGAAGGTTCCCTCTGACGTCGGGCACGCGACCTGCTCCTTTGGCTTCGCCCGCTCTGTCGCACGGCTTTTCTGTCCCGCATCAGGACAAAATTGGGTGATGGCGGCGAGACGGCTGGGACAAAAATGAAGCAGGCGCTCACCCGCGAATTGTTCGACTATTGGAATGTGCTGCGCGGACCGCGCATTGCACCGATGCGCGATGACGTGGACCCCGGCGCCATCCGCAATCGCCTCGCCGACATCTTTCTGTTCGCCTTCGATATCGACAATGGCCATCCGTTCCGGCTGGCCGGCAGCGCGGTCTGTGCGCTGTTCGGCAAGGAACTGAAGGGCAGCGCCTTTGCGGCGCTCTGGTCTCCCGCCAGCCGACCGCGGATCGCCGAATTGCTGGACAACGTCGCGAACGACAAGGTCGGCGCCGTGGCCCATGTCATCGGCCGCAATACCGAGAACGAGGTGCTGGATCTCGAAATGATCCTGCTGCCGCTGATCGACGGCAGCGGCGACACCGCGCGGCTCCTTGGCGGATTTGCGCCCGTCGGAGCGCCCTACTGGATCGGCGCACGTGCGATCGAAGCCATCGATCTTGAGGATCTGCGTTATATCGGTCGGGTGATCGACCCGGCGCGGCCGCCAAGAATCGTTTCGGGCCGGAACAATCCGCTGCGGAGCGCCTGCTTTGTTGTCTATCCGGCCCAAAAACGCCGAGCAGTTTAAGCGATTTGTCAGGGCTAACCGGCCGTTAACGCGCTTTCAATAGCTTTTAACCACCGTGTACAATCCGCGGTGATCGCTTATTGCGTAGCGTGATTTTTTGACGTGGCGGCATTTGACGTAGCGACATGGCCATTCTGAACACCAATCTCGCGCAAGGCAGCGCCCGCATCCTCCCCTACAGCGAGGAACGGCGCCGCTTTCAGCGCGTGAAGGTCAATTTGCTTGGCCGGTACATGCTGCCGGATCGTCGCGAATTTCCTTGCCAGGTCGTCAATATGTCGCCGGGCGGCATGGCTTTGGTTGCGCCGGTATCGCCGCAGATCGGTGAGCGCGTGATTGCCTATATCGACCACGTCGGCCGGCTGGAAGGCGTGACGACTCGTCATTTCGAGAATGGCTTCGCCTCCACCATCGGCGCGACCATGCGCAAGCGCGACAAGCTGGCGGCACAGCTCACGTGGCTGGCCAACCGACATCTTCTCGCTTCACCGGAAGACCGCCGCCATGGCCGCTATGTGCCGCGCAATCCGATGACCATGCTGATCATGCCGAATGGCGTGAATATCGGCTGTCGCCTGATCGACGTGTCGTTGTCCGGTGCGGCGGTTGCGACCGACCAGCGGCCCCCCATGGGCGCCCTCGTCACGATCGGAAAGGTGCAAGGACGCGTGGTCCGTCACCTCGATGACGGTTTCGCCGTTGAATTCGTGCGTTTGCAGCATCCAGACTTTCTGGAAGAGAGCGTCACCGTCGGGTAAACGCCGCGCGCGCAAGTTTTGCGAAAGGCACAAGGCCTTTCATTCAACCTCTCTTGTTTCGCATCAAAATCTATGCTGACGCTGCGGCGGCAAAAGCCTCGCGCGCAAGCCGATACTCCAATCCATACAAGCACTTCCGGAGCAATGCTTCGCATTTTAATCAAATGCGTATTGATCGCATTTTATCTAAATTCGATTCAATAGAAGATAGTATTCGCGACAGTTTTGCTTTGATTTCAAATCAAAAGTACTTTGTCGACTTAGCGGCAATACAAAAGCTTTGTGGGAACGTGGCCCCAACAATAAGGGAAGGGGTCAATCGTGCAACGCGTTGCGTACAAGCTGCGAGACAGTTTGAAAATTGCTGCAGCCGGTTGTTTCATAGTTTTGTTTGCGGGCGGCGCACAAGCCAGTCCGCGTCCGCTGTTTGTCTCGCTGGGGGATGCCTCGCGTCCGCCGATCGGCTGGATCGAGTTTTGTGCCGATAATCAGCGCGAATGCAACGTTGCCCCGGGGGACCCGCGCGACGTTGTTTTGTCGCCCAAGGCCTGGAAAGATCTTGTCCGGATCAACAAATGGGTCAATGAGACGATCAAGCCGGTCACGGATATGGACCATTGGGGCGTTGTTGAAAAATGGTCGTACCCGGAGGATGGCAAAGGCGATTGCGAAGACTATGTCTTGTTGAAGCGCCGCATGCTGATGCAGGCCGGATGGCCGCGTGAGGCGTTGTTGATCACAGTCGTTCGTGAGCGCAGTGGCGACGGACATGCTGTGTTGACGGTGAAAACCGACAAAGGGGAATTTATCCTCGATAATCAGCATCCTGACATTCGTTTGTGGTCGGATACGGATTATCGCTTTGTGAAACGGCAGTCGCAGTACGACCAGAATATTTGGGTTTCGCTCGGCGATCCGCGGCCTCTTCTTTCGACCGCAACGTCACGCTGAGCTGAGAAAGGAAACGCGGACCCGGTCACGTCCCCACCCCTCCCCGTCCCAGACCGGGTTTGCGGCGGCCGACCTTCCCCCCAAGGTCGGCCGCACTTTTTTGGGTCGAGCAGTGTCAGGCACGTAATGTAGCCGCAATCCAGCCGGCCTATGCGTCCCCTTTTGTTGCGCAAAGAGCGAGCCGGTGAGGTTTGCTGGTTGAAGACGAAGCGGAAATGGCCAAGGCGCTATCCGCGGCGCTGAAGCAGTACGATATGATCGTCGATCGTGGCGACGCTGGCGGAAGCCGAGGAAGCCATCATCGCCGCGGCGTCAACCCCTGACAATGCGCTACGCACGACGATGGGCGTTGCGCACGGCTTTCGCTGGAAACCGTCCCCACCACACGGCGCGCTCCGCTCCGGCTCGTGACCGAAGGCGTGAATGCCAGACGCCACGACATTCCGATATCAACCGATGCGTCGGAGCCGCTCGGCATATTCGCGTGAGCGGCGCACATAATGATCGGCGCCACGGCGAATGCCGGCAATCGCCTCTTCGGTCAGCGGACGAATGACACGCGCCGGCGATCCAACGATGAGAGAATTGTCGGGGAATGACTTGCCCTCGGTCACCAGCGCGCCCGCACCGACCAGCGAGTTGTTGCCGATACGCGCGCCGTTCAGAACGATCGCGCCCATGCCGATCAGGGAATTGTTGCCGATGGTGCAGCCATGCAGCATGACCTTGTGACCGATGACGCAATCCTCGCCGATGACCATCGGAAAACCGGGATCGGTGTGAAGCGTCGCGTTGTCCTGGATCTGTGAGCGGTTGCCGATTTCGATCCATTCATTATCGCCGCGGAGCACCGCACCGAACCAGATGCTGGTATCGGATTTCATGCGCACGCGACCGACGAGCACGGCAGTCTCGGCAACCCAGTAACGGCCATCGGCCGGGAATTCGGGTCCCTGCCCGTCAAGTTCGTAAATCGGCATCGCGTGCTGTCCCTTCAGCCATCGGCGTGGATGCCGGTTTTTGCGGATGAACGGTCGCGAACGCAACCGTGAATATCAATCAGGCGGCGAGACCCAGCATCGCGACAGCGGCGACGACGAATTTGCCGGACAACACGCTCCAACAACCGGCCGTGACAGTCGCGACCATGGCCGTGACGAAATTGTCGAGTCCCGAGCGGCGAAGGAGGATCGCGTTGCGCATGATGATGAAGGGCGCTGCGAAGACCAGGAACGGTACATGCGCCACGGCCGCAGCGCCGGTGCCATCACCAAAGATATTGAAGCTCGCGGGCCGCTCGGTGATGAGCTGATAACCGGTCGCGAGTGCACCCGCGACGGAAAATCCGAGCAACAGGACGTAAATCGAATGCAATGCCTCGGCCGACACGGTCGGGGTACTCCCAAGCCTCTTCCAGAACACCTTTCGAGGGGTCCATGTTGCAGAGGCCGAGGCGCGCGGCCAGCGCTTCGTAAAGAAAGGGTTAATTGCCAAAAAGGCAGCCCTTAAGGTCACTTAACCATACACCGGTATGTTCCGCTGATTCGTGATCCTGCCGGCGGACCTTCTCTATGGCGATGAGCCACACCCATCATCATTCAGCGTTTGCCTTGCCGCGCTTTCGCAAGCGGCGCAGCCTTCTTTGGCTACCAGTGGCGATCTTCCTCGCGGGCGTCATCGCTGCCGGCATCTGGGTGACGTATATTCTGTGGCCGCGCTGGCCCTCCGCCGACATGGCCGTGGATGCGCCGTCCCTGCCGATCACGGTGAACGGCATGAATTTCAACATCCCGCCGGCCGCCATTCGCAACAAGATTCAGCGCAGGCCCGGCACGCAGGACCGCATCGATGTTGTCTTCCTGTGGCCGTCGCTGATGCCGCCGGATCCAGCGGTGAAGGCCGATCCCGTCGCCTCGGCGAAGGCGGTCGATCGTATCTTCCTGACCATTGCCTCCTACGGCAACACGCTGCCCGTGCTTGAACGCTTCAACACGATCTATCCACGTTATCTGGATACCAGCATCGCTATGGAGCCGGGCGGGCTGACCGCGCGTCCCTTTCGCGACGGCACACCCTATCAGGGCGAGGACATCGTTTATGACGGCGGCAACACCGACCGCTTTATCGTCCGCTGCACGCGCGATGACGCGCGTGGCGCGATCGGCATGTGCCTTTTTGAGAAGCGCGTCGGCCAAGCCGACATCACGGCGCGCTTCCCGCGCGCGTGGCTGTCGGACTGGACCGCCGTTGCCGATGGTCTTGAAAAGCTGATCAACCGGCTGCGCGGAGCACAGCGGCCGTAAGCGTCATGGCTCGAGATCGGTTTCCAGAATGGCCATCTGGAAGTTGTAGGACTTGTCGTCGTCCTCATCATCAACAAACAGCACGCCGATGAATTCATCACCGATATAAACCTCGGCGGAGTCATCCTTTTTCGGACGCGGTACCACCCGGATCTTGGGGTTGTCGAATAGCCGCTTCAGATAGGAATCGAGCTTCTTGATTTCCTGGACGTCCACAATCGCGCTCCCTTTACCCCGCGTCGCGACGCAGGCCATCGAACCGTGAATCAGGCGGCTATCAATTCCCGATATCGAAGAGCATGTCCATACGCCGCGACGGTTCTGCGCAACCTGCGGCACCGACGACACGGGCGGGCACGCCGGCGACGGTGACATTGTTGGGAACCGGCTTGATAACCACCGAGCCCGAGGCGATGCGGGCGCAATGCCCAACTTCAATATTACCGAGAATTTTGGCCCCTGCCCCGATCAGCACGCCGTGGCGGATCTTCGGATGGCGGTCGCCGTCTTCCTTGCCGGTACCGCCGAGCGTCACACCGTGCAGCATCGAGACATTGTCATCGATCTCAGCAGTTTCGCCGACGACGAGACCCGTGGCGTGATCGAGGAAAATACCGCGGCCGATCTTCGCATTTGGATGGATATCGCACTGGAAAACCGCCGACGAGCGACTCTGCAGATAATAAGCGAAATCCACACGCTGCTTGCGATAGAGCCAATGCGCCAGCCGGTGTGTGACGATGGCATGAAAACCCTTGAAGTAGAGAACAGGCTCGATGAAACGGTTGGTCGCCGGATCACGATCAATGGTGGCAACGATGTCGGCGCGGAAAGCATCGCCGATCGATGGCTCGTCCCGCAGCGCATCGGCATAACCCTGACGGATCACGTCGGCGGACATATCCGGGTGATTGAGACGCTCCGATACACGATGCACCACAGCATCTTCGAGGCGATCATAATGCAGGATCGTGGTGTGAATGAAAGTCGCAAGCGCAGGCTCGGTGCGCACGATCTCCTCGGCCTCCTCCTGGACTTTCGTCCAAACCGGGTCGACCTTGCTGACCGTACTTGCCGGCCTCGTTAGATGTTGCGCCATGATACGCCTCGGCTGCCCACTCTTGCTTTACCCGCTAACACATAGAGGTTGAAATTGATCTATTCCAGCCCGCATTTTCGAGCCTAGGGGACCATGGTTTTCGCATAGTTGTAGAAATTTTTTCTACAAGCAAAGGCTATCTGCCTCTGCGGCCTTAGCTTTTCGTATCGGCACGGTGCGCGAGCCCGCCAAGAAAATCCAGCACAGCACTGGCGAAATGATCGTTCTGATCGCCAGCCACCATGTGCCGGGCACCGCCGACATCGACATATTGTGCATGCGGCACGAGTTCGAGAAACTCCTTCACATGCGCCTCCTGCACCAGTTCGGATGAACCGCCGCGGACCAGCAAGGCTGGAATTTTCAGGTGGCCAGCCGCTTCGAGCAGTTTCCGTTCCATGCGCTCGCGGTCGGGATCAAAGCCCTTGCGCGAGTCCATGAAGCGCGGATCCCAATGCCAGCGCCAGCGGCCATCAGGCGACAGCCGCAGGTTCTTCTTCAGCCCCTCGTTGCTTTTCGGGCGGGGACGATGCGGCAGATATTCGGCCACAGCATCGGCCGCCTCTTCGACCGTGGCGAAACCTTCCTTCGCATGGGCGCGCATGAAGCCCTGCACCTTGGCGACGCCCTCATAGTCCACGCGCGGAGTGATATCGACCAGCACGATGGATGACAGGAGATGCCCGCCGGTGTCTCGCGTCGTCTCCCCCTCGGCCAGCATCGACGAAATACCGCCGAGCGATGCGCCGATCGCTGCCGGCTTTTGTCCGGTCCGCTTTTCGAGTTCGGCGGCGATCGCTTTCACGTCCTGCGCGAAGTCTTCGAAGGTGTAGGCACCCTCATCCACCCACGCCGAATCGCCATGACCACGCTGATCGACCGCGTAAGCGGTCCAGCCACGCTGCGCGAGCTGCGCCGATGTCGCCCGCCAGGCATGGCGCGTCTGACCACCACCATGCAGCAGAATGACGGGAGCACCGTGGTCGCCGAACACGTCACTGACGAGCGTATTGCCACTCGCTCCGATGAAGGTCGTTGTCTCCGGTGTGACATGCTTGGTCATGACGGGTTCACGGCCTCTCGCTCAGAAACTGCAACACACCATTCTTGAACACGCGATCGCCGACCGCGCGCATATGATCGCGCCCCGGGATGTCGAGCACTTTCGCGTTCGGCATGAGAGCAGCGAGCTTGTCAGCCGGTCCAGCGACCTCATCCGTCGTGCCGACCGCGACTAACGTCGGCGTCTCGATCGCTGCGACTTCATCCGGCGTCATGGTCTGACGCGAACCGCGAATACAGGCGGCGAGCGCACGGCGGTCAGATTTGGTCTGGTCGGCGAAAGCGCGAAACGTGCGGCCCATCGGATCGGTGACATCGTCAAGCGACGGCGCCTCCAGTGCATCCGCGATGTCTTCCGGCAAACCGGCGCCATCGATGAGCTTGTAACCAAGGCCACCGAGAATGGCGGAGCGCACGCGCTGCGGATGCGCGGCGCAAAGGAACGATGTGATGCGCGCGCCCATCGAATAGCCCATCACATCGGCGCGTTCGATACCGAGATGATCGAGCAATGCGCGTGCATCCTCAGCCATCTTGTCGGTGTGATAGTCGGCCGGGTTATAAAGTTTCGACGACTGGCCATGGCCGCGATTGTCATGCGCGAGCACACGGAACCCCGCGCCTGTGAGCGTCGTGACCCAACTTGGAAACGCCCAGTTCACCTCGCGATTGGATGCAAAGCCGTGAATGAGAATGATGGGGTCGCCCTGGCCTTCGTCGAGGTAAGCGATCTCGACGTCGCCATGTTTGAAAGTCGGCATGTGGTGAGAATTCAGCCTGAATGGAGGGATTGAGGCCGGACACTAAACCTGCGACGGCGCCATTGCCAAGCGCCGCTGGCGTTCCAGGCCCCGTTTCGCGCGGCGGACCTTCCCCCGCTGCAGGGCTCGCCAGGTGGCCCGCTCCACCGCCGCCTTGGTCGATGCGATAAACCCGAATACCGTCAAAACAGCCCACAGAACCCACAGCGACAGATCGAACGCGGCCATCGTCAGTGCGATGGCCCCGCGGCCCAAGAGCTTCAGGATCGCCCGGGTCTTGCCCCCTTCCTTCTCAGCGAGCTTGGCCACCCGCGCCATCTCGCGCGGGCTATCGGAAACCCGCAAACCATCGAGGGCTGCGCGCGTACCAGCCTTGCCCTGCACTCTGCCGATATCGCTCGTGAGGCGGAACAGATCGTCTGCCTTGTTGAGTTTGACCGCTTCGCGCGCCGCGCGAGCGGCAACGGCCGGCTCCGTCAGCGAGGCACCGGCAAAGGCTTTGCGCATCGCGCTCCAGTCCACCACCGACCGCAGCGAATATGTCATCGACTCCGCCATGCGTGCACTGATACGCCCGGTCTTGCGCGCCGCCTTGACCAGCGACAGCCCCGTCCGTGCGGGCACGCCGGTGCCGAGCGAGGCATAGGTTCCGGCGGTCACGGCAATGCCGACTGCGGACAGGCCGAGGATAAGGTGATCGGCTTCCTTGCCGGTCGCCAGATGCGAACCTTCGCGTATCATGTCGCGGATATCGCCGAACACGAACAGATCGCCGACCGCGGTGCCCGCCAGGCTGACGAGATCGTCCGGCTCGCCGCCGACCAGACCGCGGGTAAAATTCTCCGCAGTTGAAAGCGCACTCCCAGCCTTGACGACGGCTATATCGACCTTGGCCACGAGTTCCGGCGCAACGGTCACATTTCGATCTCGCGCGAGGTCAACGAAGCTCCTGGCAAGGTCGGCGTCGTTAGCTCCCAGTGCCGCCTCGATCTCCTTCGTCGCGACGTCGGTGTTGAAACTGCGCGCCAGCTTGCGATCCGCCAGTGCCGCAGGATCGCCCTGCACTGCCAGCAGCCAGCCCGCCTCGATCGCGCGCGGCAGCAACGCAAGCGCCGCGATCCCGAATATCATGGCAGCGATGGCCAGAAGCTTCACACCCAAGAGCGAGGCGCGGGGCCGCCCGGCAGATGGCGCTGAAATGTGCATGGGGGAAATTCTCGATCGCGCTGTCGCTTGCCCGTTCAACTTGTTGTCGTGACTGGACTTTTCAAGAAACCTCAACGCGATCCTGAGAGGCGGATCCGTGCATTCATGCCAGCTGGTTAATTCCAGAAACCGGGCATTGATTCACCCAAAACCGCCGCTATGGTGCACCTCGATATAGGAGCCGTTCCCGACAAATTCGAGGCTCCGTCCAACCTGAGGCTCCCGCTATGGCCGACCACGTCATTCCGCATTTCCAGAACGATGCCGGTGTCCCGGTGATCGAGGTCGGAGCGAAGGAATTCATGTGCATCGGCGCGCGCCCGCCGTTCGACCACCCTCATATCTTCTGCGACATGGGCGACGATACCGAGATCATCTGCGAATACTGTTCCACCCTGTTCCGCTACGATCCGAAGCTCGATCCGCATGAATCGCGGCCGCCCGAATGCGCGTGGACGGAGCCCAAGGCCGCCTGACCTGTTGCTGGTCTAGGTGGGCTCATCGCGAACCATTCTCATTGCGGGCGCCGGGATCGGCGGATTGACGGCGGCGCTGGCGCTCGTTCGCCTAGGCTATCGCATCATCCTCGCCGAGCAGGCTGAAAGTCTTGGTGATGTCGGCGCCGGCATCCAGTTATCTCCCAACGCGACACGCATTCTGAATGCGCTCGATGTCGGCCCACGGCTCAAGAAGACAGCTGTCGAGCCGGACGGCCTGTCGGTGCGCCATGCACGATCCGGCTCGGAGATCGTCTTCATGACGCTCGGGCATGGCCTGCAATTCCGCTATGGCGCACCCTACTGGATGCTTCATCGGGGTGACTTGCAGGCCGGATTGCTTGAGGCCGTTGCCGAACAACCCGACATCTCGATCAGGCTTGGGACGCGGCTGGACGATTTGGCCACCCACCCGCATGGCGTGACCGCGCAATTGCAATCGACACGGAACATCAGCGAAGAACGTGTTATCGGCATTGTCGGCGCTGATGGTCTGTGGTCAGCCACACGCGAACGGCTAGGTGATAAGACCAAGCCGCGTTTTCGCGACCGCACCGCCTGGCGTGCGACGCTCCCATCGTCGATGGTATCGGATCAGTTCCGACGGCCGGTGACCTGGCTCTGGCTCGGACAGAATGCGCATCTCGTGCATTATCCGGTCCGCGGCGGCACGCTCATCAACATCGTTGCCATTGTGCGCGATCGCTGGAACGAGGCCGGCTGGTCGGCACCGGGCGCACGCGACGAATTGCTCCGCCGCTTCGTCAAAAGCGAATGGGCGCAGGACGCACGCGACTTGATCGCAATGCCGGACACCTGGTTGAAATGGGCGCTGTTCGATCGCGACACCGCCGGCTTTCCCGGACACGGACCGGTCACCCTGCTCGGCGATGCCGCACATCCGATGCTCCCCTTTCTCGCGCAGGGCGCGGCGATGGCGATTGAGGATGCGGCGGTGCTCGCACGATGCCTTGGCTCGCCGGGTGGTGATCCGGCCTCCGGGATGCGGCGATACGAAGCCATGCGCAAGAACCGCGTGCGCCGCGTGCAGCGCGCTGCGCGGGCCAACAGCCGCACCTATCACCTGTCCGGGCCCTCGGTCATTGCCCGCAATCTGGCGATGCGATGGCTGGGCGGGGAACGGCTTCGCGCGCGCTTCGACTGGCTTTATGATTGGCGGCCCGACTGAACCGGTGCCGACGAGGACGCCATGTTCCAGACGACGATTGCCGGAAGCCTGCCGAAGCCATCCTGGCTTGCCGAGCCTGAGAAGCTGTGGGCCGCATGGCGCCTGCAAGGCGAGGACCTTGAAGCCGGCAAGCGCGACGCCACCATCCTTGCGGTGAAGCTACAGGAAGATAGCGGCATCGATATCGTCTGCGACGGCGAACAGGCGCGCCAGCATTTCGTGCACGGATTTCTCGAGCGTATCGACGGCATCGATTTCGTACACAAGGTCGAGATGGGCATCCGCAACGACCGCTACAAGGCGATGGTGCCGCAAGTCACCGCGCCGCTGCGCCCGAAGGGCCGTGTGCATGCGATGGAGGCGAAGGCCGCGCGCACACATACGACACACAAGCTGAAATTCACCCTGCCCGGTCCGATGACCATCGTCGACACCGTGGCTGATCGTTACTACGGCGACAAGGTGAAGATGGCCTTCGCGTTTGCCGATTGTCTGAATGCCGAAGCGCGCGCGCTCGAACAGGACGGCGTCGATGTCATCCAATTCGATGAGCCGGCCTTCAATGTGTTCATGCGCGAGGTGACCGAATGGGGCATCGAGGCTTTGCATCGCGCCAGCGCAGGCCTCTCCTGCCAGACCGCCGTGCATATCTGCTACGGCTACGGCATCAAGGCAAATGTCGACTGGAAGAACACTCTCGGCAATGAATGGCGGCAATACGAGGAGATATTCCCTGCCCTCGCCGCAAGCCGCATCGATCAGGTCTCGGTCGAATGCCGCAATTCGCGCGTGCCGTTGTCGCTGCTGTCACTACTCAAAGGCAAGGACGTGCTCGTCGGCGTGATCGATGTTGCGACCGACGCGATTGAAACGCCCAACGATGTCGCAACAACGATCGAACAGGTGATGCAATACGTCCCGAAGGAACGCATCATCGCCTGCACCAATTGCGGCATGGCGCCGATGAACCACACGATCGCCGTAGCCAAGCTCAAAGCTCTGGGCGATGGCGCAGCATTGGCAAGGAAGCGGTTCGGGTAAGCATCTTCCAACCCGTAACCGCATTGTTATGAATCTTGCATATTAACGTGCAAATTACACCAATGGTAAAATTGCACTTGCCAGCTCTATAATTGCAAATCACCATGCTGTCGCGCACTGGGCCGGATTGGATACCGCCCGCATCGGTACAGATTCGGACCCGAATCCACCTCGGTGGCAGGAAAGCATTTTCTCTGTCCGGAGGGCGGCAATTCCTGGGCTGCTGCGAAGGCCGATCCGCTGATCTTGCGGGACCGAGCTTGAGAACAGAGCAGTCTGCTATCGCTGCGGGACATTGCCCGGAATTGAGCTGGCGGTATCCGGCGCAAAAGGACGCGTTCAACGCAGTATAGATAAAATATGGATGAAAGCGCCAAGCCGATTTCAAAAACACCATTTCCTGTGGGCCTGCGCCGCTATTCCGATCTTCATGCTCCCGCCGCTCTTTGCACTGACCTACGCAATCATGGCGATGCGAAAGAAAACGCAGCCATCAATCGACGTTAATTTTGAATGGATCGGAATCGTCGCTTTCGTCAACATCATCGTGAGCGCACTCATTTTATACAAGCTCCACTTCATCGCGCAGGATCTGATCACACAATGGCCAGACATGGTGCGTTCGCTTTTTCCGAGGTGGTTCTTCTTTGAATCTCCTCAGCCGCGCCCATCGGTCAAGACCATACCGATCTGACAAACCGCTTCGCTATCGCTCTGCCCGTCCGAACACTTCCATCAGTTCCGCAATCTTCTTGCGCTGATCGGCACGATTGCCGGAGGCGATGGCGCCTTCGACGCAATGGGCGACGTGGTCACGCAGCACCTCTTCTTCCACCTTGCGCAGCGCCGCGCGCACCGCGGAAATCTGCGTGACAATGTCGATGCAATAGCGGTCCTCCTCGACCATGCGCGAGAGGCCGCGCACCTGACCTTCGATGCGCTGCAATCTTTTCGTGACTTGGGCCTTGGCTTCTTTCTGCATGCCGTCTATATACCCCTACCGGGTATAGGTTTCAAGGCGGAAAGAAAATCATGTCGCACGGTGCTCACGATCATTCGGCCCATCAGTCAGGATGCTGCGCCGGGGACGGGAAAGCGACCGCAAAGACGGTGCTCGACCCGGTCTGCGGCATGAGCGTCGATCCGGCGACCGCCAGGCACCGCCATACGCATCAGGGACACGATTACTTCTTCTGTTCGGCCGGCTGCCGCACCAAATTCATCGCCGATCCGCAAAAGTATCTCGCGCCGAAACCGGCGAAGGCCGAGGATGTGCCGGAGGGCACCATCTACACCTGCCCGATGCATCCGGAGATCCGCCAGATCGGCCCCGGCTCCTGCCCGATCTGCGGCATGGCGCTCGAACCTGAGCTTGTTTCCGCCGACAGCGGCCCTAATCCCGAACTGGCCGACATGACGCGCCGCTTCTGGATCGGCCTTGCGCTCGCGGTGCCAGTCTTTGCACTGGAAATGGGATCGCATCTGGTCGGCGGGCATGGGTTCGTGTCGCAGCCATGGTCGAATCTGATCCAGTTTGCGCTCGCAACACCGGTTGTGCTCTGGGCCGGCTGGCCCTTCTTCGTGCGCGGCTGGCAATCGCTGGTGACGCGCAATCTCAACATGTTCACGCTGATCGCGCTCGGCACCGGTGTCGCGTGGCTGTACAGCGTGGTTGCGACATTCGCGCCCAGCGTTTTCCCGGCCGCCTTCCGCGGCCATGATGGTTCGGTCGCGGTCTATTTCGAATCCGCCGCCGTCATCACCGTGCTGGTGCTGCTCGGGCAGGTTCTGGAATTGCGCGCGCGTGAGGCGACGTCGGGCGCCATCAAGGCATTGCTCGACCTTGCACCCAAGACCACGCGGCGCATACGCGATGACGGCAGCGACGAAGAGATCCCGCTCGATGCTGTCATCGTCGGAGACCGCCTGCGCGTGCGCCCCGGCGACAAGGTCCCGGTGGATGGAGAGGTGATCGAGGGCCGTTCCGCGGTCGATGAATCGCTCGTGACCGGCGAATCCATGCCGGTCACCAAGGATGTTGGTGCCAAGGTGATCGCCGGCACGATCAACCAGAGCGGCGGCTTTGTCATGCGCGCTGACAAGGTCGGCCGCGATACCCTGCTCTCGCAGATCGTACAGATGGTCGCGTCGGCTCAGCGCTCGCACGCGCCAATCCAGCGACTGGCCGATCAGGTGGCCGGCTGGTTCGTGCCGGCCGTGATCGCGGTGGCGCTGATCGCATTCGCGGTCTGGGCCATGGTCGGACCGGAGCCGCGCTTCGCCTATGGCCTTCTGGCTGCGGTGTCGGTGCTGATCATCGCCTGCCCCTGCGCGCTCGGTCTTGCAACCCCGATGTCGATCATGGTCGGCGTCGGCCGTGGCGCACAATCGGGTGTGCTGATCCGCGACGCCGAAGCGCTGGAGCGCATGGAAAAGGTCGACACGCTGGTGGTCGACAAGACCGGCACATTGACGGAGGGCAAGCCGGCGTTGACGGCTGTCGCTGTCGCTAACGGCTTCGCTGAAAGCGATGTGCTCCGTCTTGCCGCAAGCGTCGAAGCAGCGAGCGAACACCCGCTGGCGCTCGCCATCGTAACAGCGGCCAAGGCCCGCAACCTCGATCTCGCCCCGGTGCAGGACTTCGATTCACCAACCGGCAAAGGCGCGGTCGGCATGGTCGAGGGCAAGCGCATCGCCATTGGTAATGCCAACTTCCTTGGCGAACTGAACGTTGCGACCGATGCGTTGGCGGCGGACGCGGACCGGCTCCGCGCCGATGGCGCGACAGTTGTGTTCGTATCGATTGACGGCACGCTGGCCGGCGCATTGGCCATCGCCGATCCGGTCAAGGCGGAGACCCGCTCGGCGCTCGACGCCTTGCGCGCCGACAAGGTGCGGATCGTCATGCTGACCGGGGACAACCGCACCACCGCGCTTGCGGTCGCGCGCAAGCTCCGCATCGATGAGGTGGAAGCTGACGTGCTGCCGGACGGCAAAAGCGCCGTTGTGGAGAAACTGCGCGCACAAGGCCGCGTCGTCGCGATGGCTGGCGATGGCGTCAATGATGCCCCTGCCCTCGCCGCCGCCGATGTCGGCATCGCCATGGGCACGGGAACGGATGTCGCGATCGAGAGCGCGGGAGTTACGCTGTTGAAGGGCGACCTGACCGGCATCGTGCGCGCGCGCTATCTGTCGGAAGCGGTGATGCGCAATATCCGCCAGAACCTGTTCTTCGCCTTCATCTACAACGCTGCCGGCGTGCCAATTGCTGCCGGCCTGCTTTATCCCGTATTCGGTCTCCTGCTGTCACCGATTGTCGCGGCGGCTGCGATGGCCCTGTCGTCGGTCAGCGTTGTGGGAAATGCGCTGCGGTTGCGGGGCGTCAGGTTATGACGCCCCTGGTCCACGCTCAGAAGACCGCAAGATATTTCAGGAGCGACAGAATGCCGATGATGATGACAATGATTCGGACGATCTGCTTGGCACGTCCGTCGAGCGGCAGCATGTTGACGAGATAAAGAACGAGAACAATGACAAGAAATGTAATCAGAATACCGATCAATGCCGACATGGGCCGCGTTCCTTTCTGAATCGCTCAAGCCCGAAATGACTTCAGGCCCCACCAGGAAGCCATAATTACATTCGTGCGGATTTGTTCCAAGACCGGCTGTCCACAGCCGGTTCGATCCTAGCGAACCACCTGATCACTGACGGAGCGGTATTTCAGCACACATCGCTTTTCAGCGCCCACCCGCTCAATTTCACGCAAATCGCCCTTCGTGATATTGTATTCGTTCCGATAGGCAATGGCATTGACGAGTTCACCGCCGGGACCCTGCGCAGCTTTCTGCATCAAGCTCTCCAATTCCCGCTCGCGTTTCGTCAACAACTCCCCATTCTCGTTGAGAAGCGCACAGCTATAGAAATTGTATTTGGTCGGGTTATTCAGGCTCAGCCCCTCCGTCCCCGCGCACGCGGTAAGACCGGAAAATACGGCCAGGCTGACGATTGTTGAAACAAGGCGGTGTGAACGGATCATTCCGCTCTGATAAAGGGCAATATTGGCAAAAGCCAGCCCGGCCTGTTCAACAAAAAGGCCGATAGCAATCGCGCGCGTCTGAAAATATCCTCAGGCGCTGATCTTCAAAGCCTGCTCGACCACCGAAACGACCTCGGCTGGACGAAAAGGCTTGTACAAGGTCGCTGTCGCCCCCGCCTCATTCGCCATCGCTTCGAAGCCCGGCATCTCCGGACAACGTCCGCCAAACATGAAGCCGGATGCAGCGATCATAACAATCTTCGGATCGACGTCTCTCAGCGCATTCATGACGACCATGCCGTCCATGTCCGGCATGAACAAATCGACGATGGCCAGATCGAATGCACCGGCCTTGGCGGCGTCGATTCCCGAATGACCGTCATTGGCCGTCGTGACCTGATGGCCTTTGCTACGCAGCAGGATCGATGTTGCTTCGCAGACCAGCTTGTCGTCATCGATGATCAGGATATTCGGCATGACGCGCTCCCGTTGTCATGACGATGATGCAAGCCGCCCGGGCTGTTTTGACAATCCAGACTGAAATCACATGCCGCCGACATATATCTCCGACGCAATGTCTTCATACTGGTCCATGCACCAGCGAACCAACCCGAGAGCTAAATCAAAAAAATTGAACGCTTCTTTAACACGGGCATGAAGCGTGATTTGCAGCGGCACGACGTCATGCCGCGATCGCCTTACGGATCATCTGTGCCAGATCGGCCTTCCGATAAGGTTTGGGAAGCAACAGCACATCGGGATCGAGACGACCGTGATGGACGATGGCGTCCTGGGTGTAACCTGAGGTAAACAGGACTTTAACATTCGGGCATATCTTTCGGACTTCGTTGACGAGCTTGCGACCATCCAGCGTGCCCGGCATCACCACGTCGGTAAACAGGAGATCGAAGGCAACGCCGTCATCGATCAAGGCCAGCGCGTCATGACCGTTCTCGGCCGTCACGACGCGGTAGCCCATACTCCTAAGCTGCGTCGTCACTGACGACCGCACAATCGGATCGTCCTCGACCACAAGGATGATCTCGTCGCCGCCAATCGCCGGCGCCAATGGCACCTCGGCAGCATCAACCGTGGCGCCGCCTGCGCGCGGCAGATAGATCTTGAAGGTCGTGCCGAGCCCTTCCTCGCTATACAGCTTGATGTGCCCGCCTGATTGCTTGACGAAGCCATAGACCATGCTGAGGCCAAGTCCGGTGCCCTTGCCGACGCCCTTTGTCGTGAAGAACGGCTCAAAAACCCTATCGCGGATGGCCGGCGGAATGCCAGGCCCGGTATCACTGACGGCGATCATGACATAGGCGCCTGCCATGACTTCGCTGTGCTCATTCGCGTAAGTCTCATCAAGAAAGACGTTCTTGGTCTCGATCGTCAGTTTGCCACCGTTCGGCATAACGTCGCGCGCATTGACCGCCAGATTCATGATCGCTGTGACGAGTTGTCCCGGGTCGACCATCGCTGACCATGCCGTTTCGCTGAGCTTCCAGTCGATGTTGATCTGCTCGCCGAGCGTCTGTCGCAGCAGGTTCGCCGCTTCATGCGCCATCTGCGTCACGTTGGTCTCGCGCGGCTGCAGGGGTTGCTTGCGGGCAAAGGCCAGAAGATGTCTTGTTAGTTCGGCGCCGCGATCCGCCGCCTCGCTGATCAGCTTGGCGATCTCTGCGAGCTCCGGCCTGTCCGCAACGCCGTCGGCCAGAAGATCGATCGTGCCGGTGATGACCGTCAGCATGTTGTTGAAGTCATGCGCAACGCCGCCGGTCAACTGGCCGATGACATCCATCTTTTCGGACTGGCGCAAGCGCTGTTCCAGCTTGTTGCGCTCGGTAATATCCGCCAGCGCAAACGCGACGGCCGTCACCTTGCCTGCATCATACATCGGTGCTGCTTCGAAGCTGATATCCACAAGCGCGCCGTCCTTGCGCTGCCGCCGTACGCGGACATCACGCAGCGTCTCGCCGCTCATCGATCTTGCGATCAGCGTCCGGAATTCGGCCTCGTGGCCTTCTGGTACCAGCTTGTAGGGCTTGCCGATCACCTCTTCCGCCTTGTAGCCGAAAAGCTGTTCGGCCGCCCGGCTCCACACCAGCACGGTGTGATCCGGCGCAAGGCAGATGATAGCCACCGGCGAAGCATCGATCACTGCGGCCAGCGTGGTCTTCGACTCGCGTTCGCGGCGTTCGAGCGCCTTGCGCGCGGTCATGTCGCGGCCGATGGAGAAATATTCCATGTCCGGCTCGGACCACACGCCAGTCCAGTTCATGCTGACGAAATGACCGTCCTTGTGCCGGAAGCGGGCCTCGAAGTTGCGCCGCTTGCGCCCGCGCCGCGCCAGCCGGATCTCGTTGCGCGTGCTCTCCAGGTCGTCGGGACACAGGAATTCAAGCGCATTGTGGCCGATCATCTCCTCGGGCTGATAACCAAGGATTTGCAGCGAACTCGGGCTCACGCGTGTGAAGACGCCCTTGCGGTCGGAGACTAAAATAAGGTCGAGACAGGTGTCGAAGATGCGCCGGTTCTGGCCGGCTTCACGCTGAAGCGCGTCTTGCCTTGCGACATGATGCCGGCGTTCGGCCCAAACGCCATAAGCGGCCAGACCGAGAAGCGCGGCGGCGGCGCCAGCCATCATGCGAGACAGCATCCCGTCGTGTTGAAACAACAGGTCCACAACGCAGTTCGTCAGCAAGGTGAGAAAAATGGCCCCGAGCAGATAATGGCCCTGCTTGCTGGACCAGAAGGGAATGGAAGCGCCCTGGCGCCCCGGAGCAGCCTGCCCCTGCATGCGCGTGCAATCCTGTACGTGTGAAAACGATGCGCGGACTTCAATTGGCCAAGGATGGCAGCGGCCGGTTAAGAAGACGTGCTGAAAACAGGCGGGATTGAAAGGCGCGATGCCAGCATGGATCGCGCGAGTTTTCAGGTGGTCGAAAGAGCGAATGGTGCGGGCGGCCGGACTCGAACCGGCACGGGGAAACCCCCGAGGGATTTTCGTACCTGCTACGGCTTTCGCCGCCCGCGCCTTGCGCATGATGCGTAGGCCCGGTTTGGGGTCTGGACTATACCTTCGCCATGACGCGCATCAGATGCGTTCGCTTTAGGCGCTGCCCGTCTAGTCTCTACACCTTCGCCTCGGCGTTCGGCCGCTGCGCTTGGCTCGGGATTGCCTGTGACCGGTTTCCCCGAGTTTGAGCAGTTCTGCACCGCGGGTTTCCCCGCGGGCACTCAAAGTTTCAAGTCCCTTGCGTCTACCATTTCGCCACGCCCGCGTGACGCGCCCTTATAACGGCGGCGACGATGATCGCCAAGCAATCGCAAAACCTTATACGCCACCGTGGATTGGCGGTACGAAAGCGAGGCCCGTGTCCCAGGGAAAGAAGATCCAGGTGTCCTGCGACACCTCGGTGATAAAGGTATCGACCAGCGGACGCCCCATCGGTTTGGCATAGACCGTGGCGAAATGCGCTTTCGGCAGCAGGTCGCGCACGACCCGCGCCGTCTTTCCGGTATCGACGAGGTCGTCGACGATCAGCACGCCCTGCCCGCTGGCATTACTACCGCTGGTGATCGCGTCCGAAATGCCCTTCAGAACCCGCAACTCGCCCCGTTGACCGATCCCGGTATAGCTCTCGACACACACGGTCTCGATCACCCGCACGTTCAATTCGCGTGCAACGATCGCCGCTGGCACAAGGCCACCGCGGGTCACGCACACAACCGAGTCAAACGGACCGGCCGACGCCAGCCGCCAGGCCAGCGCACGCGCATCGCGGTGGAATTGATCCCAGGACACCGGGAAGTGCTTCTGGGACGGGGCTTCAGCCATCATTTCATCTCCTTGGCAGGCTTTCGTTCAGGCGGCACCATTTCGGCCTGTCGGCTCCAGTGCCAACATGTCACGCGTCATGATCCACAGGAAACAGATGTCGAAATTGCCGCAGACCCGAACAGGCAGGCGTCGCGGCGGCTCATGACTTATCCAGCCTTCAGCCGGGCCTTGACCGAAACCAGCATGGTCTCGACCGCGGCTTTGGCCGCGGCCAGCTTGTCGGCCTCGCGCGAGCGGATGACGACGTTCGTATTCGGGCCCAGCTTGTCGTCGAAGAACGGATAACTGCCGATCGAGACATCGGGATGCGCCTTGGCGATCTCACCGAGTTCCGTGCCGATGTCGCCTTCCTTGGTGTCGGCGCGCACCGATTCCGACAGCATCTTCCTGCCGGTCTTCAGCTTTGGCCCGACTTCGTCGAGCATCGCCTGCATGATGTTGGGTACGCCGGCCATGACGATGACGTTGCCGATCCAGAAACCAGGCGCGAGCGAAATCTTGTTGGTGACGAGGTCCGCGCCGGCGGGAATGCGGGTCATCCGCATGCGGGCTTCGTTCAGTTCGGCGCCCTGGAAACGCTGTCTGAGCAACGCGACGGCCCGTGGATCATAGTCAATCGATACACCGAAGGCTTTGGCCACGCTGTCGGCGGTAATGTCGTCATGGGTCGGACCGATCCCGCCCGTCGTGAACACATAAGTGTAGCGATGGCGCAGCGCGTTCAGCGCGTTGACGATCTCGTCCTCGACGTCCGGCACCACACGGACCTCGCGAGGATCCACCCCGATCGCGGTCAGATACTCGGCGATGTAGCCGATGTTCTTGTCCTTGGTCCGGCCGGACAGGATTTCGTCGCCAATGACAAGGATCGCGGCTGTAACGGTCTGGTCGGTGCTCATGTGGGTCGTCTGCTTGTTTCCGACCAACTTGGTACCCCGCGAACCCGTCCGGCTCAAGCCGATGGCTGAAAAGCAGCCAACCGTCCCCATCCCCGCACAAAGGCTAGGCAAAAAACGAGTTGGCGGTGCAAAAATCCGGGCTTCCCTCCGGACGGAACTGGCGCGAAGCTTGCAGCATCGGAAAGCGTTGCTGGGAAGGACGCTTGGGGGACATGCCGGTCGCGTTCGACGAGATGAATGGGGCGGACGGCCAGATCAGGCCGGCCTATCGGCAATTGTCGGCCTGGCTTTCTGAAACCCGGCCGGATGTTCTCGATTACAGACGGCGTGAAGCCGAATTTCTTTTCCGGCGGATCGGCATCACCTTCGCCGTCTATGGCGAGGCCGATGCCCAAGAGCGTCTGATCCCCTTCGATGTGATCCCACGTATTCTCTCGGGACAGGAATGGCACACGCTGCAGCGCGGCCTCGAACAGCGCGTCAAGGCGATCAATGCCTACATCAAGGATGTCTATGGCAAGCGCGAATGCCTGCGCGCCGGCATCGTGCCCGAAGACCTGGTGTTTCAGAATCCGGTCTTCCGGCCCGAAATGAACGGGCAAAAGGTACCGCACGATATCTATGTGCATATCGCCGGCGTGGATATCGTGCGCGTGGATGCCGACACTTTCTATGTGCTCGAGGACAATGCGCGCACGCCGTCCGGTGTGTCCTACATGCTGGAAAACCGGGAAATCATGCTGCGGCTGTTTCCCGAATTATTCTCTCGCCATCGCGTCGCGCCGGTGGACAACTATCCCGATGAGCTTCTGGCGACATTACAATCGGTCGCCCCAAACGGGGCGCCGGCCGAACCGAACGTGGTGCTGCTGACGCCCGGCGTCTATAACTCTGCTTACTACGAACACTCGTTCCTCGCCGACAAGATCGGCATCGAACTGGTTGAAGGCCGTGACCTCTTCGTCAAAGGCGAAATGGTCTATATGCGCACGACGCAGGGGCCCAAACGCGTCGATGTCATCTATCGCCGGCTCGACGACGATTTTCTGGATCCCCTCGCCTTTCGCCCCGATTCCGCACTTGGCGTTCCCGGCCTGATGGCCGCCTATCAGGCCGGCAATGTCACGCTGGCCAATGCCGTCGGCACCGGCGTCGCCGACGACAAGGCGGTCTATAGCTACATGCCCGATATCGTGAAATTCTTTCTCGGCGAAGAGCCGATCCTGAAGAATGTCCCGACCTGGCGCTGCCGCGAGGAAGAGCAACTCGCTTATGTCCTCGATAACATCGAGCAGCTTGTGGTGAAGGAAGTTCACGGCTCTGGCGGCTATGGCATGCTGATCGGACCAGCGTCCGACAAGGCCACCATCAACGCTTTTCGTTCGAAGCTAAAATCGACCCCGAAAAATTTCATCGCACAGCCAACACTCGCTCTGTCCACCTGTCCGACCTATGTCGATTCCGGCGTAGCACCGCGACATGTGGACTTGCGGCCTTTCGTGCTGACGGGCCGCGACAAGGTCCGCATCGTTCCGGGTGGTCTGACGCGCGTGGCGATGAAGGCCGGCTCGCTGGTCGTGAATTCGAGCCAGGGCGGCGGCACCAAGGATACGTGGGTCTTGGACGGTTGAAGATGCGCCGAAGCTTGCAGTCGTCCCCGCGAAGGCGGGGACCTATACGCACCGGCGGAGCGAATATCGCGCCGTTAGTAATTATGGGTCCCGGCTGGCGCTCGCTCAGCTCGCTTGGCCGGGACGACAGATAAAACATGCTCTCGCGAACCGCGGACAATCTTTACTGGCTCGCGCGTTATGTCGAACGCGCCGAATATCTTGCGCGCATTCTCGAGGCGACGCAGCGCCTCACTTCTCTGCCGATTGCCTATATCCGCGAAAGCAACGAATGGGAATCGGCTGTCGCGACCGCCGGCTGCGCGCATGCTTTCTTCGCAATCTATGACGAAGCCAACGAGGAAAACGTCACCGATTTCTTGGCGTTCTCCACAGCGAACCCCTCGTCGATCCGCTCCTGTTTCGAAGTTGCGCGCACCAATGCGAGAGCCGTCCGCACCGCACTGACGGTCGAAATGTGGGATGCGATCAACGGCACATGGCTTGAATTGAAACGTTACGGCAACGGTCCGACCTCGCGCGAGGAATTGTCACGCTTCCTGCGCTGGGTTCAGGAATCCTCATTGCGATTCGACGGCTCGGCCTACCGGACGATGTTACGCAATGACGCCTATTGGTTCACGCGGCTTGGCGTCTATCTCGAGCGCGCTGACAACACCGCGCGCATTCTCGACGTCAAATATCACCTCTTGCTGCCGGCGCAGGAACAGATTGGTGGTGCACTCGACTATTTTCAGTGGGCTGCGATCCTGCGCTCCGTCTCGGCCCTGACTTCCTATCACTGGGTCTATCGCGAAAGCCTGAAGCCCTGGCATGTCGCTGATCTTCTCATTCTCAAGGATGAAATGCCGCGTTCGTTGGCGAGCTGTTATGAAAATGTCGTCCGCTACCTCGATGACATCGCTGTGGCTTATGGTCGGCAGGGCCCGGCGCAGCGGCTTGCCCGCGGTGTCCGCACCCGGCTGCAAAACGCCAAGATGGAAGACATTTTCCAGAACGGCCTGCACGAATTCATCCAGGAATTCATCGCCGACAACAACCGCATCGGCGGAACGATCACCCAGCAATATCTGGCCTGACATCACTACAACCGGACCGTCGAAGGCCGAGGCGATCCGGCCCTTGCCTTTGCCCGGGGATAACGCCAGCATCGCGCCGAAATGCGTATCCATATTCTCCACGACACCATCTACCGTTACGATCAGCCGGTTTCCGGCGTCATCCAGACGTTACGGCTGACGCCGCGCAATCACGACGGCCAATACATCTCACATTGGCGGGTTGATATTTCTGCCGATTGTCCGCTGACCAGCCATATCGATGCCTTCGGCAATACCACGCACACCTTTACGGCGGACGGTCCGCTGGATGAGCTTGTCGTCCATGTCGAAGGCGAGGCAGAGGTTGAGGATACCCATGGCATCGTGCGCGGGACGATCGAACGATTTCCGCCGACCCTGTTCCTGCGCGAGACGAATCTCACGCAAGCCGACGATGCCATCAGCAGTTTTGCTGCGGATTTTTCCGAGCACGACGGCCGCCTGGCGCTCCTGCACAACATGCTGAGGGCGCTCCATCGCGAGATCATCTTCGATCCCGATCCGACGCACACCGCCACCACGGCTGCGGAAGCCTTCGCGCTCAAACGCGGCGTCTGCCAGGACATCAGCCACATCTTCATTGCCGCTGCCCGCAGCCTCGGCATCCCGGCGCGTTATGTGTCCGGCTATTTCCGCCGCGCGGATGGCGTCGTCCATCAGGAAGCGGGCCATGCCTGGACCGAAGCCTTCATTCCCGACCTTGGCTGGGTTGCCTTCGATCCCACCAACGGCATCAGCGCCACTGACGCCCACTTGCGGGTCGCCGTCGGGCTGGACTACCTGAGTGCGGCGCCTGTCCGCGGCACGCGCTATGGCGGCAGCGGCGAGGACCTCACCGTCCAGATCCACGTTGACCAAGCCATGCGTCAGTCACAGAACTAGGCCAGTGACCTAGCGACCGGACGTAACAACCCTTTTTCAATCGGACGGAATAAGGATAATGCCGCCGCGGCGCGGACTGTCCCGCCCCGCCTGCCGGATGCTCGCCTCTATGACCTATTGCTGTGGAATTCTGGTCCGCGAGGGCCTCGTGATGATCGCGGATACCCGGACCAATGCCGGGCTCGACAATGTTTCGACCTTTCGCAAGCTGCATGTATTCAAGCAGCCGGGCGAACGCATCATGGCCATCGCTTCCTCCGGCAACCTGTCGCTCAGCCAGTCGGTCGTCTCGACCATGATCGAGGGCATCGAAAACAAGGAAACGGGTGAGCGCGAAACCCTGATGAATGCGCCGACCATGTTTCAGGCTGCACAGCGGATCGGCCGCGCCGTGCGTTTGATCCACGCCAATGAGGGCGATGCCCTGGAAGCGTCCGATGTCAAATTCGACGTGTCCTTCCTGTTTGGAGGTCAGATCAAAGGCGAACGCATGCGCCTGTTCATGGTCTATTCGGCCGGCAATTTCATCGAATGCACCACCGACACGCCCTATCTGCAGATCGGCGAGCACAAATACGGCAAGCCGGTCCTTGACCGTGCCGTTACTTATGGCGTCGACCTGTATGACGCCTTGAAGATCGGGCTCATTTCGATGGACTCGACGATGCGCTCCAATCTCGGGGTCGGCATGCCGATCGATATTCTGGTTGCACGCCGTGACGTCTGCGATGCTGAATTGTCCTACCGGATCGAGCCGGGCGAACCTTATTTTCACGATTTACGGGAACGATGGTCAGCGGCACTCCGTGCCGCGCATAACGCAATCCCGCGTCCGCCCTATGCCGGCGCGAGCTAGGCCTTTACGCGTTGTTAACCATAAAGTTTGAAAGCGCGGCCCTGCGCGCATAGCCGCTTACCTACACGATGCTGGCAAGTGGTTGGCAAGTTTTGTCCCATAAATTTTGCCCTCCAGATCCGGCACTTAGGGGCAAATTGTGGTGGCCGAAACGAATGCGCGTTTGGCCGAGAAAA
>Ga0164243_10001846_pt1 | contig 35531 bp, 32 predicted proteins | sample OricompcompostOP_FD_108781 | JGI IMG/M metagenome (GOLD analysis project Ga0164243, IMG submission 108781) | Organic Plus compost microbial communities from Emeryville, California, USA - Original compost - Organic plus compost (OP) | ecosystem: Engineered > Solid waste > Mixed feedstock >...
GGTCGCGATCTCGACGACGCCCTCGAACGCGCGCAGCGCCCGCACCGCCTTCTTGAAGCTGACCGGGTTGCCGATCTGGATCGCGGACGCGAGCGTGGTCTTCGCCTTGACCGGCTCGAGGTCGGCCCAGCCGCGCTGGTAGCTCGCGTACAAGGGGCTCGCGTGCGCCGCCTGCGCGACGCAGATCCGCGGGCGCTTGGTGACGAGCCCGAGCGCGAGCAGCATCTCGAACCCGGCGCCGAGCGCGGAGACGTTGCCGAGGTTGCCGCCGGGGATCACGACCCAGTCGGGCACGCGCCATCCGAGCTGCTGGACGAGCTCGATCGCGACGGTCTTCTGGCCCTCGAGCCGCAGCGAGTTCATCGAGTTCGCGAGGTAGACGCCCTCGTTCGCCGCGAGCTCCTGGACGAGGCGCATGCAGCCGTCGAAGTCCGTGTCGATCGCGAGCACGAGCGCGCCCGCGGCGAGCGGCTGCACGAGCTGCGCGGTCGAGATCTTGCCGCGCGGCAGGATCACGACGGAGCGGATCCCGGCCGCCGCCGCGTACGCCGCGAGCGCCGCGGAGGTGTCTCCCGTCGACGCGCACGCGATCGCCTGGATCGGCTGACCGCGCGCGATCATCTGCTTCACCATCGAGACGAGCACCGTCATCCCGAGGTCCTTGAACGACCCGGAGTGCGAGGTGCCGCACTGCTTGACGCGGACGCGGCCGAGGCCGAGGTCGGCCGCGAACCGCGGCACGGGCGTGAGGTGCGTGCCGCCCTCGAGCATCGACACGATGTGCTCGCGCGCGAGCTGCGGCGCGACCCACTCGTGCTTGCCCCACACGCCGGAGCCCCAGGGCTCGTCGGCGTTCGGGCTGCGCCACCGCGCGTCGAACAGCGCCTTCCACTCCGCCGCGGACCTCGCGCGCAGCGCCTCGAGGTCATGGACGACCTCGAGCAGATCGCCACACCGCGGGCAGCGGTAGATCACCTGATCGAGCGGGTGGCCACCGGCGCAGCCGGCGATGCAACGGAACTCCGCCGAGAACGGCATGTCGCGACTCTAGCCCGGATGATCGATCACGACAGCGAGCGCGCGCCGTCGATCACGTCTTCGGCTTGGCGCGGAGGACGACCTGGTTGTCCTTCACCACGACCGAGAACTCGACGCCCTTGGCCTTGTACTGCTGCATGATCTTCGGCGCCTGCGCGTTGATCGTCTGGAGCAGCTTGCCGTACGCGCCGGGCCCCGCCGGATCACCGACGGCCTGCTTCGCCTTGACGTACGTGGCGTACAGCGCGTTGACGTCGGCCTCGTTCATGCCCGGCGGCGGGCGCAACGGCGCGGCGGGCGCTGGCCTGGCGGCGGCGCGCGGTGGCTGCGGGCGAGCGGGCTCGGGCGGTGATGCCGTCGCGCGCGACGCGACCGGAGGCGGCGTGTGACGCGGGAACGGCCCCGCCATCGACTCGACGGGGACCGCGGGCCTTCGCTGCGACGCGCCTGGCGCGACCGGGATCGGACGCACGACCTGCGACGGCGCGACCGGGCGAGGCGAGGCCGCGAGCCGCGCCGCGGCGACGGGGGCGCGCGTGGGCGGAGCGGGGTTCGGCGCGGAGCCGGCGGGGATGCTCGGAGCGGACGACCGCGCGGCACTCGGTGAGGCACCCGGTGAGGCACCCGGCGATGCGCCCGGCTCGCCAGCCGACGCCTGGGAGGGGCCCGTCGGGCCGTGCGCGCTCGACGGCGGCGTCGGCACCTGCAGGCCGGGGCTCGAGGCGCGCGGGCTCACCGCGGGAGGGGTCGGCGTCGCCGTGTGCGGCGCGCTGTCCTCGCGCGTGACCGCGGCGAAGAACGCCTCGATGTCGAGATCGGTGTCGTCCTCGGTGAGGACGTGCGTGCCGCCGCGCGCGACGTGCTGGCGCACCTCGGGCGCCTCGCCGATCACGGCGGTGTCCTCGTCGTCGTCGGCGCCCTCGACGCGCCCATCTCGCCCCGGGGTCCCGTCGGCCCCCGCGCGGCGGCGCGCGACGGCGAGCGCGGCCTCGCGGTCTCGTCGCACCTGCTCGCGCATGCGCTTGGGCATCGCTGCGAGGATCTCCTCGGGGATGTCCTCACCCGTCTGCGCCGCGCGCCGGCTGATCTTCGACAGGTTGCGGAGGTACGTGCCGTTCTCGATCTGGCGCAGCGTGCGCCGCCAGTACGTGTTGTACGAGCCGAACTTCTGCTGCAGCGTCGCCAGCCGGTAGCGCAGGCCCGTGTTGCGCAGCTGCAGCTGCGACAGATCGCGCAGCTTCCGCTCGAGATCGCTGTGCAGGTGCGCCGGAGGCTGCTTCTGGAGCCCGAGAAAGTACTGCTCGTAGAGCACCTTCACGCGATCGAGCGTCTTGTCGACGTGCTCGAGGAGCTCCTCGATGGAGGCCTTGTCGGCGTCCCCGTGGGCGGACTTGGAAGCCACGTACCGAGAGGATAGCAGTTTCTGCTATAGCGTCGCCTGGCGATCCGTGTCGGTCCTGTACTTCTTGCTCCTCGTCGGCGTGCTCGTGCTGATCCACGAGCTCGGTCACTTCGTGGCCGCGAAAGCGCTCGACGTGAAGGTACTCCGGTTCTCGGTGGGATACGGGAGGCCGCTGGTCCGGATCACGCTCGGGGAGACCGAGTACCAGATCGCCGCGTTCCCGCTCGGCGGCTACGTCCGCATCCTCGGGATCGAGGGACCTCCGGAGGAGCGGCAGGGCGAGCGGCCGGGAGACCGGGCGGGAGAGCGCGCCGGCACGCGCGCCGATGCCGGGCGCAGCTTCGCGAGCCGCCCGCTGTGGCAGCGGCTCGTGATCGTGTTCGCTGGACCCGCGGCCAACCTCTTCCTCCCGGTGATCATCTACTTCGTGTTCTTCGCCGGGCACACCGTGCTGCCCGCCGCGGTGATCGGGGACGTGCTCGACGGTGGCGCCGCGGCGCGTGCGGGGCTCGAGCCGGGCGATCGCGTGCTCGAGATCAACGGCCGCGCGATCCGCTACTGGGAGGAGATCGAGGACGCGGTGCGCTCGTCGCCGGGCAGCGAGCTGAAGCTCCGCGTCCAGCGCAACAACAAGGCGTTCGAGCGCTACCTCACGCCGATCGAGGAGACCGTGCGCCGCCGCGACGGTCGGGTCGCCGTGCAGGGCCGCGTCGGCATCACCCACGCGCCGTTCGTGCCGCTCGTCGGTGTGATCGACCAGCGATCGCCGGCGGCGCGCGCCGGCCTGCGCACGGGCGATCTGATCATCAGCGTCGACGGCCAGGGCGTCCGCAACTGGCGCGACGTCCAGCAGAAGGTCGGCCGGTTCGCGCGCCGCACGAGCATCGTCTACGTCCGCGGGACGGAGGTCCCGGGCGTGCCCCAGGTGCAGCTGCTCGCGGCCGGGTTCGCCGATCTCGTGCCCGAAACCCAGCTCGACGACACGCTCACGCGCAAGACCTACACCGGGCTCGAGCACGCCGAGATGTTCGTCGCGCACGTCGACGCCGGCTCTCCCGCCGACAGCGCGGGGCTGCGGCCGGGCGACTTGATCGTCGCGCTCGACGGCAAGCCGGTCGCGCACTGGCTCGATCTCGATCAGCGCCTGCAGGCCGAGCCGAACAAGGCGTTCCAGCTGACGTGGAAGCGCGCGGTCGACGGCACGACGAAGACGATGACCGCCGAGGTCACGCAGGTGTGGCGCAAGCAGCTCGACGAGTACGACCACACCGTCACCCGGCTCGTGTTCGGCGCGCGCAACGACATCGATCGCGGCACCGGCGCGATGGTGCCGATCGACGGCCGGTTCGGCTACGCGCTGTCGAAGGCGTTCGAGCGCACCGGCGAGACGATCACGCTGATGGCGAGCGGGTTCTTCCAGATCCTCGGCGGCGACAGCCCCGGCGAGGCGCTCGGCGGGCCGCTCATGATGTACCGGGTCGCGTCGGTCTCGGGCAACCAGGGCTGGGACAGCTTCCTGCTGATGCTCGCGCTGATCAGCGTGAACCTCGGCCTCATCAACCTGCTCCCGATCCCGATGCTCGACGGCGGACACCTCCTCGTGTTCGCGATCGAAGCCGCGCGCCGCAAGAAGCTGTCGCCCGAGGCGGCCAAGCGCATCCAGCTCGCCGGGCTGATCCTCGTCGGCCTGATCACGATCCTCGCGCTCCGCAACGACGTGATGCGCTTCTTCCTCCGGTGATCCCATGAAGGTGCTCGGCCTCGATACCTCCACCCTGACCGCGGGCATCGCGCTCCTCGACGACGAGCGCGTGCTCGGCGAGGCCCGCCACGACGCGAGCCACCGCACGAACGATCTGCTCGTCACCGTCGACCGCGTGTGCCGCGAAGCGAAGGTCGCGCCGATGGAGCTCGAGGCGGTCGCGATCGGCGCCGGCCCCGGCTCGTTCACCGGCCTGCGCATCGGGATGGCCTCGGCGAAGGGCATCGCGTTCGCCGCGCGACGCCCGCTGTGGGCGGTGTCGTCGCTCGCCGCGCTCGCGTACGACGGCGCGCAGGCGCTCGTCGCGCAGCAGATGCTGCCGTACCTCGACGGCCTCGTCGTCGCCGTGCTCGACGCGCGCCGCGGCGAGGTGTTCGCCGGCTGCTACCGCGCGAACGGTGGCGCGGCGAAGGACCTCGCGCTCGTCGACGTCGAGCGCGTGATGGCGCCGGCCGAGCTCGCGCCGTGGGTGACCTCGCTCGCCGGCGCGGCCCCGGGCACCGCGAAGGACAACACGTCGCTCGTCACGTTCGCCGGCGACGCGATCGACGCGCACGCCGAGGTGCTCGCGCCGTTGCGCGCGCTGTGGCTTCCGCCGCGCACGCCGTCGGGTGTGGCCGTCGCGCGGCTGGCGCTCGCGGGGCCCCGCACCGACGTGCTCACCGGCGGCGCGCCGACGTACATCCGCCCGTCGGAGGCCGAGGTGAAGTACCCCGACGGCGTGCCCGGCGCGCTGCGCAAGCGCGGTTGAGCGCTTCCCGGCCCGGCGAGCTCGACCGCGCGAGGACGGGCGCGAGCGCGCGTGTCACGTGCACGTACACGTGACACGAGTACGTGGACGGGGTGTACCGGAGCCGGAATCCTCCTCGGGCCGTCGCATCCCTGCGGAGATTCACGCGCGAGGATGTCCGCAGCGCGCCCGCGCGTGGTGGCGGTCACGCGCGGCGTTGCAGCCGTACGGCCTCGGCGGTAGCGTAGGGGTGCCTGCACGTGCAGGCGGAGGAAGCGTTGAGCACAACCGAGGTCTCGAAGGAAACCCTCCTCGCCGAGCTGACCGCCGAACACCGCCGCCTCGATGAACGCGTACAGCTGCTCGAGCGGCGGCGCTCCCTGACCCCTGCGGAGCAGGCCGAGATCAGCCGCCTCAAGAAGCAAAAGCTCCTGACCAAGGATCGGATCGCCCGCCTGAGCTGATCTCCTCGGCTCGCTGCTAGGCTCCGTGCATGGAGCTGACGCCCGAGCTGCTCGAGAAGATGCGAGCGATCGGTCTCTCCCTCGATCGCTCCGGAACGTTCTGGCACGGCGGCACCGCCGTCACCCACCCGCGCCTTCGGCGAGCGCTGCTCCGCTGGCTCGACGTGCGCGACGACGGCCGCGACATCATCCGTCTCGACGAGCGCCGCTACGCGTACGTCGACGTCGAGGACGCGCATCTCCGCGCACTGTCGGCGCGATGGGACGGCGACCGGTGCCGGATCCTGTGGGACGACGAGCAGGAAGAAGAGCTCGCCTACGCGACGCTGCGCCAGGCGCCCGACAACGCCCTGTACACCACCGCGCGCGGACGGCTGCGCGGTCGGATCGCCGGCCCCGCGTACCACGCGATCGCCGAGCGCATCGTCGAGACGCCCGACGGCTTCGCGCTCGACGCCGCCGGCGCGCGCTGGCCGATCGCCGACGCGTCGTGACGTGACGTGGCGCATGTACGCGTCGCACCTCGATGCGACCGAACGGCCTCTCACCACCCGACCTGGTCGACGATGTCGGCGCGAGCGGACCGCCCCCGTCGCGCTCGACTCGGCGTACTGTCGCGGCATGCGCATCGACACGACGCTCCTCATCCCGGTGGCCGCGGTGGTCTCGGCGGTCCTCCTGTTCCTCGCCGGACGGAAGCGCGTGTTCGAGATCCTCGCGCTCGTCGGGAGCGGCGTGTGGCTCGCGATCCAGCTCGGCGTCCTGCGCTGGCCGCTGCCGCAGGTGCCGCAGGGCCTGGCGATCGGCGGCACGCTCCTCGTCTCCGGCGTGGCCGTCTACCTCAGCACGCATGACAAGCGCGAGGTCACGGCGTCGACCGTGCTCGCGATCCTCGGCGGCGTGCTCGTCGCCGGCTCCGCCGGCTGAGGCCGCAAGACGGTTACTCCGACATGGCGGCGAGAACATCCTGCATGGGGATGAACATCGTGGGCCAACGACCCGCTGCCTGACACACGCGCGAGGTCCGTACTCAGCGCCGGAACGTCGCGCGGAGCGCCTCAGCGGGCTTGGGAGTGCCCTCGAGCTCCGCACCGAGCTTCGTGAGGCTCGCCTCGTCGAGAACGATGCGCTCGGGGAAGTCGTAGTCCTCCACCGTCTCGCGCACATCGTCGCGACGAACAGGGGTGCTGTCGGTATCCTGTCACGCGCTGGCGCGGTGCGCCTTGATCACGCTGACGATCTCGTCGTCGGAGAGCACGCGGTTGCCGCGCTTGGCCTCGCCGAGCACCGCCGCGACGAGCTCCTTCGTGGGCTCGTAGCCGCGCTTCTTGAGCCAGTAGACGACGTTCGACTCGCCGGAGTAGTGGCCGATCTCGATCTGCTGCTCCTTGCCGAACATGCCGGCGGGGACGCCCGAGTAGATGCGGTCCGCGAGCCAGGCGTCGCCCTTCCTCTCGGCCTTGATGATCGCGGCCGCGTGCACGCCGGTGGCCGTGCGGAACGCGTCGTCGCCGACGAGCGGGTACTGCGGGTGGATCGGCACGCGCGTGGCCTGCGAGGCGGTCTTGCACCACAGCACGAGCTTGGTGAGGTCGTGATCGGGCAGCTCGCCGAGCAGCTTGAGGTTGAGGAGGATCTGGTCGAGGGCCGCGTTGCCGACGCGCTCGCCGATGCCGAGCGCCGTGCCGTGGATGCGATCCGCGCCGTACTCGATCGCGAAGATCGCGTTGACGACGCCGAGCCCGCGGTCGTTGTGGCCGTGCCAGTCGATGCCGACGTCCGAGCGGCCCATGCCGTCGAGCATGTTGCGCGTGAACTTGAGGAGGTTCTTGATGCCGTCGGGCGTCGCGTGGCCGACGGTGTCGCACACGATCAGCCGGGAGGCGCCGTGCTCGACGGCGTTGGTGAACATCTTCGTCAGGATCTCGGGGCGCGAGCGCGTCGTGTCCTCGGTGACGTAGCCGACCGGGAGGTTGTACTTGCGCGCGAGATCGATCGCGTCGGCCGACAGCTTCAGCATCCGCGGCAGATCCCAGTCCTCGGCGTACTGCCGGATCGGCGACGAGCCGATGAAGCACAGGACCTCGATCTCGATACCGACCTTCTGCGAGATGTCGATGATCGCCTGGATGTCGTTCTGGTGCGTGCGCGCCGCGCACGACGCCTTGACCCGCAGCTTCTGCGACTTGATGTGCTGGGCGATGACGGTGACGTCCTCGACGGCGCGCTTGCCGGCGCCCGGCAGACCGATGTCCATGACGTCGATGCCGAGGTCGTTCGCGAGCTCGACGAGGCGCAGCTTGTCCTCGATCGACGGGTCGACCACCGAGGGCGACTGGATGCCGTCGCGCAGGGTCTCGTCGAGGAACTGGATTTTGCGCCTGGGCGACAGCGGCGCGACCTTCTCCACCGCGTTCCAGTCGTAGATCAGCTCGTGGTCGTTCATGGACACCTCTTACATCAGGGCGTGGAGGATGAGCATCCCGATCGCGGTCACACCGACGACGATCGCGACGAGCAGGAACCAGCCGAGCGCGAGCGCCACCCCCGCGAGCCCCAGCCCGAGCAGCCACAGCGAATACCCCCCACGCTCCCTGCGCGCGAGCGAGACCCCGGCGGCGAGCGCGGTCAGCGCGAACCCCGGCGCGGTGATCCAAACGTCGGGCGTCGCCCACAGCGCGTCTTGCGAGAGCGCCGCCGCGACGAAGGTCGCGAGCCCGAGCACCGCGGCGACGACGGCGGCGGCGCGCTGCGTCAACCACGAGCCCGCCGACGCGTCGGTCGGGCGCAGGTGCGCCGGCTTGTGAAGTGGGCCGTCCGCCATCGCAGGACGACTATACGCGGGAAAGCGCGAGCTGCGAGCGCAGGGTCACGTGGGCGGCGCTGTAGGCGAACTCCTGGAGGTCGCGGTCGAGCTCGCCCATGTCGGCGGCGCCCGAGAACGCGGCAGGTACGTCGCCGGAGAGCAGCATCCCGGCGCGATCGGCGGTGCGCGTCAGGCTGCGCGCCCACAGGGACAGGTTGAGCCCGCCACCGCGGGACAGCAGGCGCATCGCCGCGGCGCGCGCACGCACGCGGGTGGTCTCCGGCAGGCTCGCGACCGCCTCGGCCGCGCCGCGCGCCAGAGGCTCGTCGGCGCCGAGCGTCGAGCCGGAGGCCTCGCGGAAGATCGCCATCACGACCGCGCGCAGGATCCGCCCAGGCCGCGACGCTCCCACCGCGCGGCCGGGCCACAGGAACGTCATCGCGCGCACGAGCCGGAACACGAGCTCGGGGCGCTCCGGGGCCATCAGCGCCTCGTCGCCCGCGACGAGCACCGGCGGGTCCGTCGCGAGCACGTGGATCTGCTTGCCGAGCTCGACGCGCGGATAGACGACCGCCGCGGGGACACCGAGCAGCGCGGCGATGCGCGTGCGCAGGCTCGCGAACACCGGGGGCAGGTCGGCCTCCGCGAGCTGGAGCGACGGATCGAGCTCGCTGTCGGCGAGCGTCATCGGCGCGAGCACGTGGATCGCGGGCGAGATCAGCTCCATCAGCGCGCCGAGCTCGAGCGTGTCGTCCTTGTGCCGCAAGAGCGCCCACTGATCGCGGCTGAGCGAGCGCTCGGGCAAGCTCACGGCGCGTACGCGGTGCTGCTCGTAGAGCGCCGCCATCGCCTCGTCGGCGGTGCCGAGCGCGACCATCGTCGACGCGGCGAGGAACGCGGCGTCCGCGTGGCCGCTCGCGGCGGTGCTGTGGACGAGCGCCGCGCCCGACTTGGGATCGCCGAGCGCCTCGCGCCAGCCGGTCCGCACGGGCTCGGCGGGCCGCGCCGCCGCCCGCTCGGCGTGCTGGACGAGCGCGACGACCTCGGGATCGCTCGGCGCGATCTTCCGCGCGTTGTCGGCCGCCGCGGCGCCGCTCTGCGGGTCCTCGAGGTGCTCGAGGTAGAGCCGCGCGAGCCGCGCCCAGCCACGCGACTCGGCGAGGTTGCCCTTGCCGCGCAGGCGGAACAGCATGCGCTTGAGCACGCGCTCGAGCCGCCGGAGATCGCCGCGACCGAGCAGCAGCGTCTCGAGCGTCGCGACCGCGTCGACGCGCCCCGGATCGAGATCGATCGCGCGCTCGAGGTGGAACAGCGCCTCGGTGTCGTCGCTCTGGAGGCGCGCCTCGAGGCGCCCCTTGTAGTCGTGGGCGGCGGCGTGATCGGGGTTGATCGTCAGCGCGGTGTTGAGGTGATCGCGCGCGGTGTCCGCGACCCGCGGGCTCTCGTCGCCGCTCATCCACACCGCCCAGCCGAGCGCGGCGTGATAGTCGGCCTCGTTCGGCGCGCGCGAGATCACGGTGCGCAGCTGCCCGATCGCCTGGTCCCACTGGCGGCGCGCCATGAGCTCCTCGGCGACCTTGAACGCGAGCTCGGTGTCGATCGCGGGCGCGACCTGCACGAGCTCTCCGCCCGCGAGCTCGCGATCGTAGGCCGCGCGCTTGCGGTCGTCGACGAGCACGGCGCGCGCGGCGGCGTAGGCGGACTGGAGCTCGTCGAGCCGCACGCGATCGCGGGCTCCGGTGAGCGCCGAGGCGGCCATGCCGACATCCGCGGCCCGCGCCTGGTACGCGGCCTCGATCTCGGCGACGTTCGCGCGCCGGTTGACCTTGAGCACCGCGTAGTGGTCGGCGCCCTTGATCCGCTGGAGCTCCGCGGTCACGGTCTGGCGCGCGGCGACCGTGTGCTCGTGATCGTCCTCGAGCGCCGGCAGCGACACGACGCCGGAGTCGACCTCGCTCTCGAAGTCGAGCGGGGTCGCGCCCTCGGCGCCGTCGATCGAGCCGATGTCCTCGAACAGGAGGTCGAACAGCTCCGCGCCCGCGGCGGCGCGCCGCTTCGTGGTGGTGCGGGCCGTCGCCGGCGCGGCGTCCGCGATCGGCGCGTGCTTCGCGGTCACCGCCGTGGCGCCGAGCCCGACGTGGGGGCTGACGGCGGTCACCGCGTCGCTCAGGATCATCGCGTCGAGCGCGAGCCGCGCCTGCGCGCGATCGTGGAACACGCGCTCGATCTCGCCGATCGGTGCGCCGCCCGTCGCCGCGAGCAGCGCGACCGCCTGCTCGCCGAAGTTGCGGCGGAGCTCGTGGCGCAGGCGCTTGCCGCGGTCGGTGAGCTCGAACGTCATGCCCTCGAGGCGCGCGAGCCGGCCGAGATCCTCGACGGCGGTCTCGCGCAACCCGCCGAACACGACGTCGACCATCCTGAGCTGCATGCCCTCGATCGGCGCGAACGACTCGTCGAACCGCCACGCGCCCTGCGGCCAGCGCAGCGCCTGGACGAGCTTGTGGCGCGCCTGCTTGCCGAGCTGCTCGATCAGCTGCTCGAACGTGAGGATCTGGAGCGCGACCAGCGCTTCCCCGAGCTTTCCCCCGCGCTGCGACGCGTACGCGACCGCACGGCGGTGCTGCTCCTCGGTGATGACGCCGCTCGAGACGAGGAAGTGCCCGAGCGTCTCGTCACGCGGCGTCGACGCGGTCGAGACCGGGTTGCCGTTCAGCAGGTCGACCGTCTTCGACACGCGCCCGCGCTTGAGGACGAGCTGGCCCGTCGCCAGGTCTTCGTGGAGGTCGAGCAGGACCGCAGGCAGCGGCCGCATCGCGAGCTCCCCCGAGCGCGATCCCATAGGTGCAAAATTCTATCACTCTGCGACGTGACAGGCGGTGCGAGAACCGTTCGACAGCACGCGGAGTTTCGGAAGCTCCTGGTAACAAGCCTGCGGCTTGTCCTTGACAGGGCACCGCGGATGGAACGGGCACCCCGACGGCGGCGCGAGCGGGCTCGGCACGTCGCCCTGGAGCAGGATGCGCTCCTTCCGCGCCTTCGGCTCGATGCGAGGCACCGCCGACAGCAGCGCCTTCGTGTACGGGTGCTTCGGGGTGCGATACAGCGTCTTCGCGTCGGCGAGCTCGACGATGCGGCCGAGGTACATGACCGCGACGCGATCGCAGATGTGCTGCACGACCTTGAGGTCGTGCGAGATGAACAGGTAGGTCAGATCCTCTGCCGCCTGCAGATCCTCGAGCAGGTTGACGATCTGCGCCTGGATCGACACGTCGAGCGCGCTGATCGGCTCGTCGCACACGATGAACTTGGGGCGGCACGCGAGCGCGCGCGCGATGCCGACGCGCTGGCGCTGACCGCCGGAGAACTCGTGCGGGTAGCGCTTCGCCGCGTCGGCGCGGAGCCCCACGCGCTCGAGCAGCTCCTGCACCCGCGCCTCGCGCTCGAGCCGGGTCTTCACGAGCCCGTGGATCTCGAGCGGCTCGGCGATCGCGGCGCCCACCGTCATCCGCGGGTTCAGCGACGCGTACGGATCCTGGAAGATCATCTGCATGTGCCGCCGCATCGGGCGCAGCTCGCGTTGCGACAGCTGGGTGAGGTCGGTGTCGCCGAACCGGATCGTGCCGGCGGTGGGCTCGAGCAGGCGCAGGATCGTGCGCCCGAGCGTGGACTTACCGCAGCCCGACTCGCCGACGAGCCCGAGCGTCTCGCCGCGCCGGATCTCGAGCGAGACGTCCGACACCGCGCGCACCGACGTGCTGTAGCGCGTGAGCGCGCGGCGCAGCGCGCCGAGCACCCGCGCCGCGCCCGTCGGCTCGGCGACGACCTCGGCCTTCCGCCACGCGATCTTCGTGGGGAAGTGCATCGACACGTTGTCGACCTGGACGAGCGGCGTCTCGCTCACGACGCGACCTCGGCCGCGGGCGCGGCGAGCGGATAGTGGCAGCGCACGAGCGACGCGCCGAGCGGGACGAGCGCGGGCTCCTCGTCGCGGCACCGCGTCTGCGCGGCGGGGCAGCGATCGACGAACTTGCAGCCCTTCGGCAGCTCGAGCAGGCTCGGCACCATGCCCTTGATCTCGACGAGCCGGGTGTGCTCGCCCACCTCGTCGCCATCTCCGTAGCTCGGGACCGAGCGCAACAGGCCCGCCGTGTAGTGGTGGCGCGGCGCGGAGAACAGCACCTCGGTCTTCGCGCGCTCGACGACGCGCCCGGCGTACATCACCACGACGTCGTCGCAGGTCTCGGCGACCACGCCGAGATCGTGGGTGATGAGCAGGATGCTCATGCCGAGCTCGCGCTGCAGCGCGCGCAACAGCTCGAGGATCTGGGCCTGGATCGTGACGTCGAGCGCCGTCGTGGGCTCGTCGGCGATCAGGAGATCGGGCTTGCACGCGAGCGCCATCGCGATCATCACGCGCTGCCGCATCCCGCCCGACAGCTGGTGCGGGAAGCTGTCGATCCGGTCCTCGGGCGACGGGATGCCGACGAGGCGGAACATCTCGATGGCGATCGCGCGCGCCTCGGCGCGGGACTTCCTCTGGTGCAACCGCACCGCCTCGCCGACCTGATCGCCGACGGTGAACACCGGGTTCAGCGACGTCATCGGCTCCTGGAAGATCATCGCGATCCGGTTGCCGCGGATCCGGCGCATCTCGTCGGGCGGCAGCGCGAGGAGGTCCTTGCCCGCGTAGCGGATCGAACCGCTGGCGATCCGGCCCGGGCTCGCGATCAGGCGCATCACCGACAGCGCGGTCACGCTCTTGCCGGATCCCGACTCGCCGACCACGCCGAGCGTCGAGCGCGCCGGGATCTCGAACGACACACCGTCGACGGCGCGCACGGTGCCCGCCTCGGTGCGGAACTCCGTGACGAGGTCGCGGATCTCGAGGACGTGCTCGCTCATCTCGGGCCCGGTCAGCGTACCTCACCGCTGCCGGCCGTGCCGCCGGGAACCTCGCTCATGTGCGCGCGGGCGACCACCGGCGGAGGCGCAGCGACGACAGGAGCACGGAGACGCTCGACAGCGACATCGCGGCGCTCGCGAGCACCGGCGACAACAGCCAGCCGGTCAGCGGGTACAGCGCCCCCGCCGCCACCGGGATGCAGACCACGTTGTAGAGGAACGCGAACACGAGGTTCCTGCGAATCGTTCGCAGCGAGGCGCGCGCGAGGCCCAGGGCCGCCGGCAAGGCGCCGATGCCGCCGCGCAGCAACGTGACGTCCGCCGCGGCCGCCGCGATGTCGGTGCCCGAGCCGAGCGCGACGCCGAGATCCGCGGCGGCGAGCGCGGGCGCGTCGTTGATGCCGTCGCCGACCATCGCGACCCGGCGCCCGCCCGCGCGGGCCTCGCGCACGAGCGCCGCCTTCTGGAGCGGCGTCGCCTCGGCGTGCACGCGCTCGACCCCGACGGCGCGCGCGACCGCGTCCGCGGCCTCGGCGCGATCTCCGGTGATCATCACGGTCTCCACGCCGAGCGCGCGCAGCTCGCGCACGACGCCGCGCGCGGCCGGCGACGGTGGATCGGCGATCGCGAGCTGACCGGCGAGCTCCCCGGCGATCGCCGCATACGAGACCGACGCGCCGGCCGGCAGCTCCGCGCCGAGGTCCACGATCTCGACGCCGCGGAGCGCGAGGAAGTCGCGGGTGCCGACGAGCACGTCGCGGCCGTCCACGCGCGCCGTCACGCCGGCCCCGGCCTCGGCGACGACGTCGGTCGGGCGCACGAGGGAGAGCCCGCGCTCGCGCGCTGCGAGGACGATCGCCCGCGCGATCGGGTGCTCGCTGCCCTGCTCCGCTGACGCGACCAGGCGGAGGAGCTCGTCCTCGGAGATCCCGCGAGCGGCGAGCGCGACGATGGTCGGGCGACCTTCGGTGAGCGTGCCGGTCTTGTCGAGGCACACGACGTCGATCGTGCTGCCGAGCTCGAGCGCACCGCCGCTACGGAACAGGATCCCGAGCTCGGCACCGCGCGCGGTCCCGACGGCGACCGCCGCCGGCGTGGCGAGCCCGAGCGCGCACGGGCACGCGATCACGAGCACCGCGACGGTGCGCTCGATCGCGACGCTGGCGCCCGCGCCCGCGACGAGCCAGATCGCCAGCGTCACCGCGGCGATGCCGAGCACCGCGGGGACGAACACCGCGGCGACGCGATCGGCGAGTCGCGCGATCGGGGCCTTCGAGCCCTGCGCGTCCTCGACGGCGCGCGCGATCCGCGCGAGCGCGGTGTCGGTGCCCGCCCGCGCGACGCGCACGGTGAGCGCGCCGTGGTGGTTCAGCGTGCCGGCGTACACCGGCGAGCCCTCCTCCTTGTCGACCGGCAGCGCCTCGCCGGTCAGCATCGACTCGTCGAGCGCGCTCCGCCCTTCGAGCACGGTGCCGTCCGCGGGCACGCGCTCGCCGGGCCGCACGACGATCGTATCGCCGGCCGCGAGCGCGTCGGCGGCGACCTCGTGCTCGGCGTCACCGTCGAGCTTGCGCGCGGTCGCCGGAGCGAGCGACAGCAGCCCGCGCACGGCGTCCGCGAGGTGCGAGCGCGCCCGCGCCTCGAGCAGCTTGCCGATCATCACGAACGCGACGATCGCCGCGCCCGCCTCGAAGTAGAGCTCGGGCATGTGGTGGCGCGGCCCGGCGAGCCACGGGATCGCGACGACCAGCGACGACGCCCACGCGGCGCCCGCGCCGAGCGCGACGAGCGTGTTCATGTCGGGGCTGCCGTGCCGCGCCGCGATCCAGCCGCCGCGGACGTAGCGCCGGCCCGGCCCGAGCACCACGAGCGTACCGAGCACGAGCTGGAGCGCGACGCTCGCGGTTCCCTCGACGAGGCCGTGGGCCATCGCGATCGCCACGAGTGGCACCGTCAGCACGATCGCGCGCACCGCGTCGCGGCGGAGCGCGGCGACGTCCTCGCGCGCGGCGTCCTCGATCGCGGCGAGCCGCGCACCACCGGTCGCCCCCGCATCGAGCACGTCGGCTGGGACCTCGTACCCCGCCGCGCGGATCGCCGCGGCCGCGCGCTCGACGGACGTGATCGCCGGTTCGAGCTCGAGGCGCGCCCGCGACAGCGCGAGGTTGACGTCGGCGCGGGTGACTCCCGGCACCGCGAGGGCCGCGCGCTCGACCCGCCGCACGCACGCCGCGCAGGTCATGCCGAGCACCGGAAGATCCACGAGAGCTCGTGGCTCGGCGCCACCCGGCGCGGATTCGTTCGGTGGAAGTGCCATGCTAGGGTCCCGGCGTGATCACCACCTTGGCCATTTCGGGCATGACCTGCAACGGCTGCGTGAAGCACGTCGACGCCGCGCTCCGCGCGGTCCCCGGCGTGACCGCGGTCGAGGTGAACCTGGCGGAGCAGCGCGCGAAGATCGTCCACGACGACGCCGCCGCACCACCGGCCGCGCTCGTCGCCGCGGTCGAGGCCGCCGGTTACGAAGCGAAGACCTGAGTGTCACGCTCGACGCCCCTCGCGCCTATACGCGACATGAAGCTCCTGCGCACCCTCGGCCTCGCCCTCGCGCTGATCGTCCCCTCGTTCGCGCTCGCCGGCCCGTCGCCCACGGCCTCGTGCTGTCCCGGGCCGTGCTGCAAGGACGGCGGATGCCCGAAGTGCCCCCGCTGACCGGATGACGGACCGCGTTCAGCTCGACCGCTGGATGGCGGATGCCGCCGAGGGTGATCGCACCGCGCTCACCCCGCTGTTCCACGCCCTGTGGCCCGTGGTCCTGGGCTACGCGACGCGTTTCCTCGGCGATCGCGCGCTCGCCGAGGACTGCGCCCAGGACGCGCTGGTGCGCCTGTTCGGCCAGCTCGATCGTTACGACCGCGAGCGCGACGCGCTGACGTGGGCGCTGACCCACACGCACTGGCAATGCCTCACGCTCCGCAAGAAGCGCCTCCGCCGCGGAGAGGTCGGCGAGCTCGGCGAGGTCCGCGACGCCACCGACGCGCGCAGCGTCGACGGCCGCGCCCTCGCGGAGGAGCGCGAGCTCGTGCGCGATGCGCTCGCCACCCTCGCCTCGCTGCCGCCGCGCGACATCGAGGTGCTCACGGCCTCCCTCACCGACGACGACGAGCTGCGCCGCTCGCTGGCACCCGCGACCTTCCGCAAGCGGCTCGAGCGCGCGCTCGGTCGCCTGCGCACGTCCTGGAGCTCACGCCATGGAACGCTCTGATCTCGCACTCCGTCGCGCCCGCCGCGCTTACGAGACGACCCACGTCGCGGCCGGCGTGCGCGCGCTCGGCCTCGCCGCGGGCCTGTGCGTGCTCGCGATCGGCCTGCACCGCATCACGTCGATGTCGTGGCTCGTCGCCGCCCTGCTCGCGGCCACGCTCGCGACGCTGGCGTGGCGTGGCGGTGCGTATCGACGGGGCGCGCTCGCCGGCGTGCTCGCCGGGCTACCGCCGCTCGTCGTGCCGAGCATCGTGTTCGCGATGTCTCATCCCGGGCACTGCACCGGCTGCGCCACCGGCGCGTCGTGGCCGTGCATGCTCGCGTGCCTCGGCACGAGCGCGCTCGTCGGCGTCGTCGTCGGGCACCGCGCGAGCGCCGATCGCATGCCGCGCGCGTTCGGGCTCTCCGCGATCGCGACCGCGGCGCTGACCGGCCTCCTCGGCTGCGGCACGGTCGGCCTCGGCGGCGCGCTCGGTGTCGTCGCCGGGCTCGTCGCGGGCGGCGTGGCCGGGTGGGTCGTCGCCGGGCGTACCGCGCGCGCGTGACGCTCGCGTCAGCCGTGGGCGTGCGCGCCGCGGCCGCACGAGCAGTCGAGGCAGCCGTGGTCGGCGCAGGTGCCGCACGCGCGAGAGACCTGCTTGCGCAGCGCCTCGCGAGCGCGGAACACGCGAACGCCGGCATTACTCTGCGAGATGCCCGCCTCCGCGGCGTAGTCCTTCACCGAGATCCCGTCGATCTCGATCCGGCGCAGCGCTTCGGCGTACTCCGGCTTGAGCGTCGCCGCCAGCTCCCGCACGCAGGTGCAGACCACGCCGTGGAGCTCGGCATCCGGCGCGTCGGAGGGCTCGCTCGCGAGGGCATCGAGGCGACGCTCGGCGACGGCGGCGCGCCGCTGGTGATCGATGATCGCGTTGCGCAGCACGCGATAGAACCAGCCGATCGCGTTCTCCTGCACGGTCTCGAGCTTCTCGACCGAGCGCACGAACGCGTCCTGCAGGATCTCCTCGGCGAGGGTGCGGTTGCCGACGCGGCGCTCGACGAACCGGAGAAACTCGCGGTGGTTCGCGACCAGCGTGGACACGGTCGCGGCCGAGGGCGCCTCGGGCTCCGGGTGATCGCTTCGGTCGGCGGCGTGGTCGCACATGGCTCGCGCAGCCTACGATCGAACGGCACCGGGCGGTACCCGCGTGGTCGAGGGTGTGTTTCCCTTACCTCGCGCCACGCGACGTGTCACGGATCGCCGCGGTCGCGCCTATACCGGGACGGCCTCGGCTCGTGCAGTCTCCCGAGCGCCCCTGCGATCTCCAGCCTCTCTCTCACCTAGCAACGGAACTCCCATGGCGATTCTCTCCCGCGTACGTCCCTCGCTCCTGGCCCTCTGCTTCGGCACGCTCGCGGCGTGCGGTGGCGGTGCGTCCTCGCCCTCGGCGACCGCGACCACGCCGCGCCCGGTCGCGACCAGCGACGCCGCCGATCCGTCGTGCCCGATGGCGGTCACCGGCACGTCGGTGTCCGTCGAGGACACCGCGACGGGCGCCGCGCTCGTGTTCGTGACGACCTCGGACGTCGCCGAGCTCCGCAGGCGCGTCGGCGCGCTGGCGCAGATGCACAACGATCGCCACAGCGCGATGGGGCCGCTGCCCGACGGCACCGAGCAGGCGGAGAACGCCGGCCACGACCACGCGGCGCACGCCGGCCACGACGCGAGCGGCGCGGGCCACGCCGGGCACGACCACGCGGCGCACGCCGGCCACGCGGGTCACGGCGGTCACGTCATGGGCGCCGAGCACGCCGCCCACGCGGGGCACGCCGGCCACGACCACGCGGGGCACGCCGGCCACGCGGGCGGCATGATCGGCGTGCACTCGAAGGCGGAGGCCGCCGACATCGAGGGAGGTGCGAAGATCACGTTCACGGCGTTCCCCGCCGACATCGCGAAGATGCAGAGCGAGCTGCGAATGCACGCCCAGCACATGGCGGGCGGCACCTGCCAGATGAAGCACCACTGAGCGCTTCTCGCTCGGTGGTGTTCTCCTGCGCCCGCGCGAGCGTGCGTGGAACGGGCGTTGCGTCGCGTGGGGGCATGCACACCACCGAGATGATCCAGACGAACCCGGCGCCGGTGCCGGTGAAGCTCGACAACCTCTCGAGCTGTATCGACGCCTGCTACGACTGCGCGCAGGCCTGCATCTCCTGCGCGGACGCGTGCCTCGGCGAGAAAAACCTCGACGCGCTCCGGCGCTGCATCCGCCTCGACAGCGACTGCAGCGACATCTGTCTCGTGACCGCCGCCGTGCTGACACGCCAGCAGCAGCCCGCGCTGGAGCTGTTGCGACGTCAGGTCGAGACCTGCGCCCTGATCTGCCGGCTGTGCGCCGAGGAGTGCGAGAAGCACGCAGCGAACCACGAGCACTGCCAGATCTGCGGCGAGTCCTGTCGCGCGTGCGAGACCGCCTGCAACGAGGTGCTGTCGATCGGCATGGCTGGCGGCGTGACCGGGCTGGCGTGAATCCGCGCACCGGTCGCGTCCGGACGTGTAATGCCCGCGGGCCGCGCGCGTCGTCGTGAGCGATGAGAGATCGCTCGCGAGAACGTCACGTTCCGGCCCGGCCGCGCCTACACCACATGGGGCGCCGCGCGGGTGTCAGGTGGGGGAGCCCCCTGCTATCCAATATCCCCTCTCCTGGAGCTCCGATGCCTCTGCCTGGTCGCGCTCGCCCGCTCGCCCTGTTCGCACTGCGTGCGGGCGGCCTCGCCGCGCTGCTCTCGAGCTGCGCACCTCGTGCCCTCCCCCTCACGCCCGAACACCCCGCGCACCCCGACGCCGAGCCAGGACGTCTCGCCGGGCCGCCGCCGGCGTTGCGCCCGGGGATCGTGCAGCTCGAGTCTCCGGCGGCGAACGCACCGGCGAGCTCCGAGCCCGCGCCCGCGTCGCCGCAGACGCCTGCCCAGGGCTCGCACACGGACTCGCAGCGGGACTCGCGTCGGGAATCGAATCCGGCGTCGCATCCGGGCTCGCATCCGGCGTCGCACCAGGGGCGCCACTGACATGCGGCGCACGCTGTCTCCGCTGGGGCTGTCCCTGGCCCTGTCGCTGTCGGTCGCCGGCTGCGTGACGCCATCGCGCACGGCGGTGTTCGGTCCGGTCGAGCGCGAGATCGATCAGCGCCTCGGCGCGAGCGTGGGCTGGGGCGACGCGAAGCTCGAGCAGGCGGTCGCCGAGCTGCTCGAGCGCCCGCTCGACCAGCAGGCCGCGGTCCGGATCGCGCTCGCGAAGAACAAGCGCCTGCAGGCCGAGTACGACCGGCTGGGCATCGCCGCGAGCGAGGTGGCCGCCGCGACGGTGCTCGCGCCGACGGAGGTCGATCTCGAGACCCAGCTCGGAGGCGAGGGCGACGACGAGGTCCGGTTCGGGATCGACGTCACGCAGGACATCCTCGACCTGCTCCAGATGCCACAGCGTCGCGGCGTCGCGCGCGCCGAGCTCGCCGCCGCCCGCGCGCGTGCGGTCGCGACCACGATCGAGCTCGTCGCGACCGCCGAGGCGACGTTCGTCGATCTGCTCGCCGCCCAGCAGGCGCTCGAGCTGCGGCAGACCGCGTTCGACGCCGCGAGCGCGTCCGCGGAGATCGTCGAGCGCATGTACGCCGCCGGGAACGCGACCGATCTCGAGCTGGCGCGCGAGCGCGATCGCCGCGAGCAGACGCGGATCGAGCTGTCGCGCGCCCAGCTCGACGTCGAGCTCGCGCGCGAGGCGCTCAACGACGTGCTCGGCCTGTCGGGCAAGGAGACGCGGTGGACGGCGCAGGGCCGGCTGCCCGACGTGCCGAAGGAGCCGCCGGCGCTCGACGCGATCGAGCGCGACGCGATCGCGGCCAGCCTCGAGATCGCGGCGATCCGCGCCGAGGCCGAGGCCGCCGCGGGCCGGCTCGGGATCGCCCGCCTGCGCGCGTGGCTGCCGGAGCTCGGCGTCGGCGCCAGCATCGAGCGCGAGGACGGCGCGTGGCACGCCGGACCGGCGCTCAGCATCGGCCTGCCGATCTTCAACCAGCAGCAAGGCCCGCGCGCCCGCGCGAACGCCGAGCTGCGCCAGGCGCGCAACCGCGCGACCGCGACGGCGATCGAGCTCCGCGCCGCCGCCCGCGCGGCGCGCCAGCGCGTCCTCCAGGCGCACTCCGAGGCGCGCCACCTGTTCGAGGCGGTGCTGCCGCTGCGGCAGCGCATCGTCGACGAGACGCTGAAGCAGTACAACGCGATGAACGCGACCACGTTCGAGCTCCTGACGACGCGCCGCGAGCTCGTCGAGGGCGGCTCGCAGTACATCGACGCGGTCCGCCGGTTCTGGCGCGCGTCCGCCGAGGCACGCGCGCTCCAGCGCGGAGGGTTCCCCCGGCTCGGCACCGAGCAGCGGGCGCAGACCTCGCCCAGCTCCTCCGCACTCCCCGCCCCCGGAGGTCACTGACATGATCAGCCGCCGCAATCTCCTCAAGACCAGCGCCGCCGCGAGCGCGGCGATCCTCGCGCGCGCCAAGCTCGCCGCGGCCCAGGCGGCTCCCGGGGGACACGCAGGCCACGGGGGCCACGGAGGACAGGGAGGCCACGGGGGCGCGCCGACGCCAGCCGCACCGATCGGCCCGCGCAAGCTGACGAAGGGCCTCGCGGTTCCCGGCGAGAGCTACACGCCCGTCGTCATGCCGAACGGCTCGACGCTGCCGTTCGAGAAGAAGAGCGGGGTCAAGATCTTCCACCTCGTCGCCGAGCCGGTGAGACACGAGATCGCACCGGGGCTCGAGATCGAGGCGTGGGGCTACAACGGCTCGACGCCCGGTCCCCTGATCGAGTGCGTCGAGGGCGACACGCTCCGCATCTACGTCACCAACAAGCTGCCCGAGCCGACGACCGTGCACTGGCACGGCGTGATCGTTCCGGCCGGCATGGACGGCGTCGCCGGGTTGACGCAGAAGGCGATCCCCGTCGGCAAGACGTTCCGCTACGAGTTCCGCATGCCGAAGGCGGGCACGTTCATGTACCACCCGCACTTCGACGAGATGACGCAGATCGCGCTCGGGATGGTCGGCATGATCGTCGTGCACCCGAGGCGGCCGACGCAGCGTCGCGTGCGCGACTACTCGCTGATGTCGCACGAGTGGATGATCCCGATCGGCGCGCGGCGACCGGATCCGATGGCGATGAGCGACTTCAACGTGCTCACGTTCAACCACAAGGCGTTCCCGGCGACCGAGCCGCTCGTCGCCGAGAAGGGCGACCTCGTGCGGATCCGGCTCGGCAACCTCGGGCCGATGGATCACCACCCGATCCACCTCCACGGCTACGCGTTCGAGGTCGTCGAGACCGACGGCGGCCCGATCCCGAAGCAGCGCCGGTGGCCGGAGACCACCACGCTCGTGCCCGTCGGCGGCGTGCGCGTGATCGAGTTCGTCGCCGACAACCTCGGCGACTGGGCCTTCCACTGCCACATGACCCACCACGTGATGAACCAGATGGGTCACGCGATACCGAACCTCATCGGGGCGGACACCCGCGGGCTCGACGCGCGCGTCGGCCGCGTCGTGCCGGGCTACATGACGATGGGCGCGACCGGCATGGGCGACATGCACCAGATGGAGCTGCCGCGGAACTCGATCTCGATGGTCGGCGGCAAGGGGCCGTTCGGCACGATCGACATGGGCGGCATGTTCACGATCCTGAAGGTGCGCGAGCGGCTGTCGGGTGACACCGATCCGGGCTGGTACGAGCACCCAGCCGGCTCCGTCTCCGTCGAGGCCACGGCCGAGGAGCTCGCGCGCGACGGCATCGAGACCTGAGCCTCCCGAGACGCGCCGAAGACGTCGACTCATGCCCCGGTGATGTTCCGCCGCCCCGCGCGCTTCGGCTACCCTCAGGGAATGGCTGGCGCTCGCGTCGTGGTGTCGACTGCCCTGACGGTGCTCCTTCTCGGCTGCGGGGCCTCGAGTGCACCCGCGCCGTCCGCTCCGTCGCGCGCGTCGACGACGGCTCCGTCATCGGAGGCGACCAAGCCAGCGACTGTGCCGCGACCGATCGCGACCGTCGAGTCGAGATCGGTGTCGATCGCGGTGCACGTCGCCGCGCTCCCCGACGGCCGACCGTGCTGGACGTTCGTCACCACGGGCTTGACGGCAAGACGGCATCCCGAGCTGATCCTGTCGGTGGTGATGCGGGAGGACGAGGTCGCCGCGCGCTATCCCGCCGACGCGATCGAGTTGCTCGGGACCCTGGCCGACGCGATCCCGGACCAGCTGCGCATGGATCCCTGGATGAGCGTGACGTTCCAGGGGGCGCTGTTCGGAAGCCAGTGGACCGGGATCGCCGCGGTGCCCGCCGCCGGGCCTGTCGGGCTGGAGCTGCCGGACGATGCGGTCGCGTTGCAGCTCCTGACCGCGGGGGAGACGGTGGAGGCGCGTGAGCATGGTGCCGTCCGGGTGACGGCGATGCTCGGCCGCCACGAACGATTTTATCCGACGGCGTGGTGGTTCGATCGAGACCGACCCGACCTGTTGACGCGCGCCCAGGCCGCGAGCAGCAAGCTCGCCGGCATGCGCGGCGTGCGCGTCGACGGGCTGACCACGGTGTTCGAGTTGCCGTCGACGCCGGTGCGAACGACCGGCAACGACGGCGTCGGCGCGTTGACGGGCGGCAGGTTGCGCGTCCGCGTGACCGCCGAGGCCGCGCCCGACCTCGCCCGCGCGCTGCGCGGCCTGTCGCCCGACGACGGGTTGCTCGCGATCGTCGTGCCCGACGAGCAGGCAGGCGGACAGTTCGTGTGGACGCCGGGGGCGCAGGACGCGCAGGTGATCTCCGGGCCGGGGTTCACGGGTCGCATCAGCGGCAGCTTCCTCGGGATCCTGGTCAGCGATCGCCGCACCGGGTCGACGCTCCTCGAGGACGGGGCGATGCTCGGGATCACGCCCGCGGTCCGCGACGCGGTGGCGACCGCGCTCGAAGCCGGTCGGGACTACCAGGCGGTCCCGATGCCCGACGCGCTGCCGTGGAGCGTGGAGATCACGCGCGCGCCACGCGCGGGCACGAGGTCGCTCGTCGAGCTCCGGCTGGTGACCCCCGAAGACCAGCTCGCCCAGCGCGTCTCGGAGCCGGACCTCCTCGTCTTCCTCGATGCGATCGAGCGCGAGGTGATCGACGCGGCCCGCGCCGCCAGGCCGAGCGCCTCCACCGTCTACGTCCACGTGGAGCTGCGCCCGGGTGACCGCACGATCCGGCTCGAGCCCGTGTCCGACGATCGCGGGCCGTGGCTCGCCGATCTGGAGAAGCGCATCGCGCGCCTTCCCCCGGTGGTCGTGACCGGCGAGGTCAAGGTCCGCGCGACGTACTCGCTCGCGATCGCGAGCGACGCCACGCCCTAGCCACCACCACCGGTGTGGCCTTCATCTCGAGCCTCTCGACGAGCGCGCTCACGTCCTTCGGAGCGAGGCGAGCACGGGTCTCGAGCACGAGCTGGCCCGTCCGATGATCCGGCGCAGTGATCTCCACCGCCGGACCGTTCCCCCTGGCAGCGGCGCCCCAGCCAGTTGGAAGACGACCGCTGGTCGAGCGCAGGGCTCACGGTGCGACCGTCACCGTCCCGTCCGCGACCGTCCACGACGACGTGCAGCGCGCCTCGCCGAGCCGGGCGTCGTGGGTGACGAGCACGAGCGCGCCGGGGTAGCCCGCGAGCGCGTCTTCGAGTCGCTCGATCGACGGCAGGTCGAGGTGGTTCGTCGGCTCGTCGAGGATCACGAGCCATGGCTGGCGCACCAGGCCCAGCGCGAGCGCGAGCTTGCGGGCCTCGCCGGGGGACGGCAGCTCCGAGCGCACGGCCCGCTCGGGATCGAGGCCGAGCGCGTCCGCGAGCTGCCCGAGGCGACCGCGCGTGGTGCGATCGAGCCCGCGGATCGAGCGCGCGAGCTCGGTGCTCGCCTCGGCGGGCAGATCCTGCGGCAGCACGAGCAGGCGCTCGGCGGGCAGCGTCCACGCGCGGACCAGCGCCCCGAGCAGCGTGGTCTTGCCCGCGCCGTTCGCCCCGCGCAGCCACGTGCGCTGATCGCGCGCGACCGCGAGGCGCACGTCGCGCGCGATCAGCCGGTCGCCCGCGCGCACGTCGACGCCGTCGAGCTGCACGAGCCACCGGCGCGGCGCCGGCTCGTAGCCGAGCGAGATCGCCGCACCTCGCTCTCGCGCGACGTGGATCGCGGCCTCGGCGGAGCGCGCGGCCTCGGCGCGCGTGTGCATGCGCTCGACGTCGCGGCCTGCGCGCGCCGCCGCCCAGCTCGCGAGGTTCTTCGCCCCGATCGTCTTCGCGTCGGAGTCGTGCTTGTTCCGCATCCGCGCGCTGGTCGCGACGGCCCGGCTCGCGCTGCGCTCGCGCTCGCGCGCCGCCACGACCTGACGCTCGGCGCGCCGTCGCTGGGTCGCGAGCTCGGCCTTGCGCGTGCGCGCGGCCTCGATCTCCGCCTCCCACGCCGCGCGCGCCTCGTCGTAGCCGCCAGTCCACGCCCGGGCGGTCCCGGCGTGGAGGCGCACCGTCTGCGCGGGCAGGCGCGAGAGCAAGGCGCGATCGTGCGAGACGAGGAGCCCGATCCCACGGAACGCGGCGAGCGCCTCGGTCGCGCGCCCGAGCGCGTCGGCGTCGAGGTGGTTGCTCGGCTCGTCGACGATCACGAGGTCCGGCTCCGTCGACAGCGCGGCCGCGAGCTGCCAGCGCTTGCGCTCGCCGGGCGACAGCGTGGGCCAGCGCACGAGCTCCGCCGGATCGAGATCGAGCCGCGCGCGCCAGCGGGCCGCGTCGCGGTCGTCGCGCCACGCGAGCTCCTCGATCGCGGGCGCGAGCTCGTCGACGCGCTGCTCGACGAACGCGATCGTCTCGACGCGCGTACGCCGCACGTGCCCGCGCGACGGCGCGAGCAGCCCGGCCGCGAGCGAGAGCAAGGTGGTCTTACCGGCGCCGTTGTCGCCGACGAGGGCCGTCCACCCGTCGGTGAACGAGAGCGAGATGTCGTGCAGCACGTCCTCGCCGCCGCCATAGGCGAACGAGACGCGATCGAAGATCACGGAGCGCATGGAGACCTCCTGAGCGGGCCCTCCGCGCACGAGACGCGACGGGCCGAGGGGAAGAACCGGATGCAACGCGACCGCGCGCGGCATGGCGCGCGACGATCACGACGACAGGGCTCGGTTCAGCTCTCCATACGAGAGCGGCGCGGCCGCCGCTCACGAAACCAATGGCACCTCACGCGCGGAGTGTCAAGCGGGCGCTCGTGCGCGCTCCGGCGCGGTCGTCACAGCTGCCAGCCGCTCCACTGCATGTCGCCGTAGAGGCCGATCTCGATCTGCACCGTCATCGGGGCGGTGTCGCGGTTGCGGAGCAGGAGGAACCAGTCCGCCGGCGCCGGCGGTGTGAGCGTGTAGTGGACGGACATCACGTCGAAGCCCTCCTCGACCGTCGTGGTCTCGCCGCTGGCGTGCCCGTGGATGTTCCAGTCGAGCTTCGCGGCCGGCGCGGTCACGGAGATCACGGCGCGATCGTCGGGACCACCCACGAGGATCGCCTCGGCGATCTCGCCGACGAGCAGCTGCTTGCTCTCGGTGATGACCTCGCGCGGCGTGCCAGGCGGCGCCCCGTCGGGTAGCGTGGAGCCGTCGTCACCGCCGCACGCGACGAGCATCGAGGCACAGAGCATCCAGGCGTCACGCATACGTCCTCCTTCATTCGAACCGGACCGCGGTCTCGAGGATCCCGCGCAGGGTGAACGGATCGCCGACGAGCCCCGCCTGGATCTCGGCCGAGGTCTCGACACGACCGGCGCGCCACACGACGCGCGCGCCGCCGATCAATCGCTCGTCGCCCTCGCCGACGGGGATCGCACCGCTCGCGCGCACGCCGGCCGCGACCGCCTTGCCGAGCGCGAGCATGCCGGAGGCGCCGAACGTCAGCTCCGACGCGTTCATCGGCTCGACGAGCGGCCACATGCCGCCCCCGTGTCCCGCGTGCGCCGAGCCGCCTCCGAGCGCGCGCGCGTAGCCGGCGTTGCCGGTCAGCGAGAACCGCCCCGGCGCCCACGTCACCCACGCGTCCGCCATGAGCATGACGTGGCCCATGCCGAGGCCCGCGTCGCCATCCCCCGTCGGCGCCGAGCCCATGACCATGAGCCCGGAGGTCAGCGCACCGGCGTCGATCAGCGCGACGTGGCCGTGCGCGAGGAGGTCACCGAGCCCGTACACGACCTTGCCGTTCTTCTGGAGCCGGTACGCGGGCACGCCGAGATGCGCGCCGAAGCGCCCACGCGACCACCGCGCCCCGACGACGAGGCCCTGGTAGTCGCCGGAGAACAGCCGCGCGTCGTAGCCTGCCGCGATCACGCCGAGCGCGACGGCGTAGCTCGTGCCACCGCCGTGGTGATGAGCGCCGAGGACGACGTCGTGGCCCGCCGGATGGTCGGCGCCGTGATCGTGGGCCCCGTGATCGTTCGCCCCGTGATCGTGCGCCCCGTGATCGTGCGCCCCGTGATCGTGCGCCCCGTGATCATGTGCGCCGTGATCATGCGTGGAGGGATCGTGCGTCGCGTCCGCGTGCGCCTCGTCGCCGTTCATCGCGTGATCGCGCGCGTGAGGCTCGCTCGGCGCGGTCGGCGGATCACCGGGCTCGCCGCCATGATCGTGGTGTTCGTGATCCGCAGGCCCCTCGGCGAAGGCCTGTGGGCCGGCGAGGGACATCACGCAGGACAGCAACGTGAGGAAGCGAGGACGCATGCCGCGCGGGCGGGAGCTCGACCGCGCACCATGGGACTAGCGCGTTTTCGCGCCGAGCGGCCGCTCGCGCGTGCACGTCGAGGTGATGCATTTTTTCGCACCAGGCACGACGCGGCCCGCGGCGGTCGCGTGACGCACCGCGCGCGCTACGATGCGTGCGTCGCGCATGTTCGATCTCGAACCGACGATCACCCTGCCCTGGCTGGTGCGGCTGCGCTGGTTGTTCGTCGTCGGCCAGCTCGTGACCTGGTTCGTGGTGCGCGTCGCGTTCGGCATCGCGCTGCCGTGGTGGCCGTTCGTCGTGGCGACCGCGGTGCTCGCCGGCTCGAACCTCCTTCTCGAGACCGCCGCCGTGCGCCGCCGCCCGCCCGCGCAGGTGATGGGCGTCGCGCTGCTCCTCGACACCGCGCTGCTCACCGTCCAGCTCTCCGGGCTCGGCGGCGCGACCAACCCGTTCACGGTGATGTACCTCGTGTACATCACGCTGTCGGCCGTGGTGCTGAGCGCGCGGTGGACGACGGCGGTCGCATCGCTCGCGATCGCGGGCTTCGCGCTGCTGTTCGCTGTCCCGGCGGAGATGCACGTCCACCACTCGGGGCCTCCGCTCCTCAACCCGCACCTGCAGGGCATGTGGGCCGCGTTCGTGGTCGCGGCCGCGCTGACCGCGTTCTTCGTGCGGCGCATCTCGCGCGCGATCGCGACCCAGCGCGAGCAGATCGCGTCGCTGCGCGAGACGGCGGCCCGCAACGCCCGCCACGCGTCGCTCGCGACGCTCGCCGCGGGCGCAGCGCACGAGCTCAACAACCCGCTGTCGACGATCGCGGTCGCCGCCCACGAGGCGAGCCTCCACGCGCGCCAGCTGCCCGGCGCCGGGTCGGTGGTCTCCGATCTCGAGCTGATCCTCGCGCAGGTCGAGCGGTGTCAGCAGATCCTCCACCAGATGGCCGCCAAGGTGACCGCGACCGGCGAGGTGACGCGTGTGTCCGCACGCGAGCTCGTCGCGGACATCCGCGCGCAGCTCGGCGCTCGCGCGGAGCACGTGGACGTGACGATCGACGGCGCGGCCGCGGAGCTCGCGCTACCGACCGCGCCCGTCGTGCAATCGCTCGTCGCGCTGATCAAGAACGCGCTCGACGCGAGCCGCCCCGGCGAGCGCGTGCAGCTCGCGCTCCATCACGACGCGACAGGGCTGGAGATGCGGGTCGAGGACCGCGGCGCCGGGATCCCCGACGACGTGCGCGGCAAGGTCGGCGAGCCGTTCTTCACGACGAAGCCACCGGGTCGCGGGCTCGGCCTCGGCGTGTTCCTCGCGCGCGTGTTCTTCGAGAGCCACGGCGGCGAGCTGTCGCTCGAGGCGCGCCCCGGCGGCGGCACGCGGGCGCGGGCGCGGCTGCCGCTCGAGGTGACCGCATGAGCACGCCTCCGCTCACGATCCTCCTCGTCGACGACGACGCCCCGCTGCGCGAGCGACTCGCGCGCGCCCTCGCCGAGCGTGGGTTCGAGGTGGTGCAGGCCGAAGATCACGGCGAGGCCATCGCGATCGCGCGCTCGCGGCCGCTCGACCGCGCGATCGTCGATCTGCGGATGCCGGGTCCGAGCGGGCTCGTCGTCGTGCAGGAGCTGCACGCGCTGCAGCCCGAGCTCCAGATCGTCGTGGTCACCGGCTACGGCAGCATCGCGACCGCGGTCGAGGCGATGCGGCACGGCGCGCGCGACTACCTGACCAAGCCCGCCCACGCCGATCAGATCCTCGCCGCGTTCGACGCCGATCACGAGGCGCCGCCCTCCGAGCCCGAGTACGAGGTCCCGTCGCTCGCGAAGGTCGAGCGCGAGCACATCGAGCGCGTGCTCCAGGAGTGCAACGGCAACATCTCGCGCGCGGCGCGGGTGCTCGGCATGCACCGCCGAACGCTGCAGTACAAGCTCGCCAAGTTCCCCGTGAGGCGCTGAGCGCGCTGCGCTCGCAAGCGTTGCGCATCACCGCAAACGCTGCGCGGCGGCGAGCGCGTGCGAAAATCTACCGCAGCGTGCTCGCGCTCGCGGTGCGTATCGTGACGAGCATGCGACCCGCTGTGTTGTTCTCGTCCATGCTCGTGCTCGGCGGTTGCGGCGACGACGCCGCGCACGAGCCGCCCGATGCCTCGACGCCCGACGCGCCGAGCACGCTCGCCGTCACGATCGACTTCGCCGCGAAGATCGGCGGCGAGGCGTTCGCGTGCGGTCAGACGTACGACGCGATCGGCAGCGCCGGATCGGCGTACGTGGCGTCGGACTTCCGGTTCTACGTCCACGACGTCCGCCTCGTCGGTGATGGCGGCACGTTCGCCGTGGAGCTGGACGAAGGGCCGTTCCAGGCCGGCGGCGTCGCCCTCCTCGACTTCGAGACCGGCGGCGCCGGCTGCCAGATGGGCTCGACGAGCACGCACACCGCGATCACCGGCACGGTGCCCGCAGGCACGTACACGGGGATCGTGTTCAAGGTCGGCGTGCCGTTCGCGCAGAACCACCTCGACGTGGCCGCCGCGAACCCGCCGCTCGACGTCCCGGCGATGTACTGGGCGTGGAGCTCGGGCTACAAGTTCGTCAAGATCGACGGCGCGGTCGGCGGCGCCGGCTTCAACCTGCACGTCGGCTCCACCGGCTGCGGGACGACGGGCACCACACCGCCCGGCGCGCCGTGCGCGAGCCCCAACGTCGCCGAGATCGAGCTCGCAGGGTTCTCGCCCGGCACGAGCGTGATCGTCGCCGACATCGCGCCGGTGCTCGCCGACGTCGACGTCTCGGTCAACACCGCGGACACCGCGCCCGGCTGCATGTCGTTCCCGGGAGATCCCGAGTGCGTCACGATCTTCCCGAAGCTCGGCCTTCCCTACGGCGACACCCCGGCCGGTGCGCAGCGGCTGTTCACGGTGGAGTGATGGCGCGCCTCGCACTTCGCGCCTCTGCGGGCGTGCTCGCGATCGTGCTCGCGGCGTGCGACGAGCCCGCCGCGCTCCTGCCCGACGGTGGCGGCTCCCCCGATGCGAGCGTCGCCCCGCCGTGGCCGTTCCCGCTGCCGCCCGGCCTGCCGACGCCGCGCCTGCCACCGGGCATGCGGCTGACCGCGGAGCTCGCCGAGCTCGGCCGGCACCTGTTCTACGACACGCGCCTGTCCGGCAACGGAACGCAGTCGTGCGCCACGTGCCACCTCCAGGAGAAGGCGTTCACCGACGGGCGTGTCGTGCCGATCGGGTCCACGGGACAGACGCTCGAGCGTAACGCGATGAGCCTGACGAACGTCGCGTACAACCCGAACCAGACCTGGGCGAGCTCGGTGCTCGTGCACCTCGAGCAGCAGGCGCTGGTCCCCATGTTCGGCGACAACCCGGTCGAGCTCGGGATCACCGGCCACGAGGAGACGGTGCTCGGACGGTTCCGCGCCGACGCGCGCTACCAGGAGCTGTTCGCGGCTGCGTTCCCCGACGAGGCGGACGCGTTCACGTTCGAGAACATCGTCGCGGCGCTCGGCGCGTTCGAGCGCCGGTTGATCTCCGGGCGGTCGGCGCTCGACCGCTACCGCCAGGGCGACCTCGCCGCGATGTCGGAGTCGGCGCTGCGCGGAGAGGAGCTGTTCTTCTCCGAGGTCCTCGAGTGCCACCACTGCCACGGCGGGTTCAACTTCACGATCGCGGTGGATCACGCGCGGCTCTCCGAGCCCTCGGTCGCGTTCTTCAACACCGGGCTCTACAACGTCGGCGGCACCGGCGCCTACCCGACGCATGACCAGGGCCTGTACGACGTGACCGAGGATCTGGCGGATCGCGGCCGCTTCCGCCCGCCGACGCTGCGCAACATCGCGCTCACCGCGCCGTACATGCACGACGGCAGCATGGCGACCCTCGACGAGGTGATCCGGTTCTACGAGCGCGGCGGACGGTTGATCGAGAGCGGGCCGTACGCGGGGGATGGCAAGCTGAGCCCGTACAAGAGCCCGTTCGTGAACGGCTTCACGCTCACCGACCAGCAGCGCGCCGACCTGCTCGCGTTCCTCGAGGCGCTGACGGACGTGGCGTTCGTGACCGATCCGACCCTCTCCGACCCGTTCGCGCCGGCACCGTAGGCGACGCGAAACACCACAGCGTGGAGATCTCCGACACGCCACGCCCGCCGGTTGTGGCCCCGTGTTCTCGATCTGCGGCCCGGCGGTCACGGCGCGCCGCGTGCTCCGGGGCCGGGTCATGCGTCCATCGCGCCTTTCGCCTGCCCTCCCCGGTGCTCACCGAGCTCCCGGCGCCCTCGGGGCGCTCGCCCTGTTCGCGTCGCTCGGGATGTTCGGTCCCGGCAGCGCGTTCGCCGAACCCTCCGTGACGGCGGTCGACGCGGCCCGACACGCGACCTACGATCTCGGCTTCCGCGTCGGCGGCTACGGCTTTCGCCGCGAGGGCGACAACCGGCCCGGCGAGGGCTGGTCCGAGTGCCGCATGAACGGCCTCGGCGTGTTCGCGAGCCGCACCGTGCACGGCCCGATCTTCGTCGAGGCCGGCCTCGACATGTACTCGTCGGCCGACGCGCCGCTCGGTCCCGCAGAGGGCGATCTGCCGATCGATCGGGCGAGCGGGCTCGTCAGCGTCGCCGCCGGGGCGCGCACGCAGCTGACGTCGTGGCTACGCGGCTACGTGCAGCTCGGCGCCGGCGTCGAGATCACGCGCGTCTCCGTGCCGTACGAGGGCGACCCGATCCGCGCCACGAAGGCGATGCCCGAGGGCTTCTTCGGCGTCGGGCTCGACCTGCGCGTGGCGACCAGGACCTACGTCGGCGCGAGCTTCCGCACGCTCGCGATGGGCAACTTCGACTACACCGCCGAGGAGCTCGAGCGCAACCGGAGCAACGGCTGGACGCGGCCGATGAGCGAGGACGTGTTCGCCGCCTCGCTCGACTTCGCCGCGCAGGGCCAGTTCTACGTGCGCCGCGACCTCTGACGACGTGCCCGGCGTCAGGGCGTCGTCGCTGCGTTGTCGCAGTGGCCCTCGCCGTCGATGTGGCCCATCGTGCCGACCTGGAGCTCGAGGAACTGGCGGAGGTTCGTGATCTCGGAGCCGTCGGGCGCGCGCAGCGAGCCGACCTGGTAGCGGGTCTGCGTGCGGATGTCGATGTTGTCGAGCTCGTTGAGCGTGATCACGCCGTCGGGGCCGGCGCCCGCGGCGCCGTCGGCGCTGGCGATCAGGTCGAACGCGAGCTGCGGGTCTTCGGAGACCGCGTCGTCGAAGAACAGGTGGTCGGCGTGGACCGTCGACTGCACCGTGACCTCGTCGCCGTCGATCGTGAAGTCGACGTCGCAGTGCGCGTGCGCGATCGCGAGGGAGAAGCCCCAGTCGAACGTCAGGGTGACGTCGTCCTTCGTCGCGCTGCCCACGATGCGCACGGAGTCGCCCTGCTGCTCGAGGGCCTCGGCGTCCGCGCCCGCGTTGACGTCGACCGCGCCCGCGGCGGGCCGGACCATGTAGCCGTAGTGGTCGTAGGTGCCCGCGGGCACGGCGAAGGTCTCGAGCGTGAACCCGCGACCGTTCGACGGGCGCGCGAGATCGACGACGTAGTACCCGTCGAAGCCGACCTCGGGCACGCCGTGCCCGGCCTGCGCCTTGACGTCGCCGATCGAGACGATGAACTTGTCGAACGTCACCGCCCAGCCGTCGCTGAACGCGGAGGCCGGGATACCTTCCTCGATGAACGACTCGCCGTACACGGTCGCCTGGATCGTGCCGTCGGCGCCATCATCGCCGCAGCCGGCAGCGACAGCGGCCACCGCCAGGATCGTGGTCAGAGCTCCAGAACGCAGCATGTCTTTCTCCTTCAAGGCTCGAGGTCGACGGCGTAGTGGTCGTGCGTGGTGACCTTGCGCCGCAGGACGTTGTGCGCGTCGCTGCCCGGGCGGATCTCGATCGGATCCTCCGGTGCGAGCGCGAAGAAGTCGATCCCGTCGAAGGCGGAGTCGCCCTCCTCGGGATCGGTGGGGAGAAACGAGAACGCGAGCGTGCCGGACGTCGCCTCGGACAGCGAGCTCGCGAACACCGCGCCGATCACGGCGGTGTCGGGCTCGACGTCGAGGACGGCGTCGAACGAGCGCGTCGCACCGTCGCGCGTGGCCGTGCCGGTGATCCGGATCGCGTGCCCGCGCAGCGGATCGTCGGCGGCGAGCGCGTCACCGTCGTCCGTCGCGCGAAGCGTGAAGTTCGCGCCGCGGTAGTCACCGACGAGCAGCGTGGCGCGCCCGAGGATCGGCTCGGCCTGCCCCGTCCAGCGCAGGAGGAAGCGCCCCGGCAGCTCGCCCGTGACCTCGCCGCCCGCGCTGTGCCCCGGGTGGAAGATCGTGCCCGGCGGCGAGGCCACGTGCATCTCGCCCTCGATCGTGAACTGGATCCGGGTGACGGCGAGCTCCATCCGCTCGACCACGACCGCGTAGCCGAGGTCCGTCGTCGTCGGAGCGAGCGCGGTCGCCGAGGTCGCGACCGGAAGCTCGATCCGGACGGCCTCCTCACCGCTCGTGCAGGCCATCGTGACGGTCGTGACGATCCACAGCAGGTGCTTCATGTCGTGCTCCTAGAAGGCCACCGTCGCGCCCAGCCGCGCGCCGAACGGACGCCCCGGCGCGATGTGGACGCGCGGGATCTCGCTCCGCGGCTGGGACGTGTCCCACCACGATGCGAAGTGGTACTCGCCCTCGTTCCACTCGGCGCCGAGGACGTTGTCGAGCTGCAGCGCGAGCGTCCACCGCCCGCGCGTCCACGTCGCGAGCGCGTCGAACACCGTCGACGACGCGGCCATCGCCCCGTGCGCGAGCGGGCGCGCGCCGAGGAACCGGCCCGCCAGCCCCGCGCTCCAGGCGCCGCGCGCGAGCCGCGCCTCCGCGCTCGCGAGCAGGCGCGGCGCGCCGGGCACCGGGTTGCCCGTGATCTCGTAGCGCGCGTCCACCAGGGTGAGGTCACCGCGCAGCGCGAGGTACGGCAGCGGCAGGAGCTCGACGAACAGCTCGCCGCCGAGCCGCCGGCTCCCGTCGCGCGCGGCGCTCACGCCCGAGACGTGGTCGAAGATCGACTCGCGGTCGATCCACGTCGCGAACCCGGTCAGGCCGAGCGCGCCTCCGTGCCAGCGCAGCTCGCCGCCGAGCTCGCCCGCCGTCGCCGCCGTGATCGCGGGCTCGCCGCCATCGTAGACGCTCGTGTCCATGTTCTCGCGCGACGCGCGCCGCGTGAACGCGCGCGCCTCCGGTGGACGCACGCCGCGCCCGACGGCGACGGAGACGCTGCCGCGCTCGTGCCGCCACGCGACGGCGACGCGCGGCGACACCGCCGAGACCGTGCCGCTGCCGCTCCGCATCGCGTCGAGTCGATCGGACGCGGTCACCGTCATCGCGTCGACCCGGGCCCCGCCGGTCGCGGTCCAGCGGCCGCGCTTCGCCTCGAGCCCGATCCAGGTCGAGCCCGTCGTGGTCGACGCCGCGAGCGCGCGCTCGTCGCTCCACACGTGCCCCGCGGCGGAGATCCGCGCCTCGGCTTGATCGAGCTCGTCGCGCACCACCTCCGCTCCCGCGAACAGCCGCAGGTGCGCCGTGAGCCGCCGGCGCCACGCGAGCAGCGCGCCGCCGGTGATCGCGCGGTGCTCCTGCCGGCGCGCGTCTCCGTGCTCGGCCGAGACGAGATAGCCGGTGAAGTTCTCGTCGAGCGCGAGCCCGCGCCAGCCGAGGTGCGCGACGCCGCGGAGATCGTCGTCGCCCTTCGCCCACGACGCGCCGAGGCCCACGAGCAGCCGCTGCGAGCCGCCGCCGAGCCCTCCGGCGGGTGCGTCGAGGCGCTCGAACCGCCCCGCCGCGATGTCCGCTCGCGCGAGGACGCCCGGCTCGCCGAACCGGCTCCAGTAGCCGACGACGAGGGGTCGCAGTCGCCACCGGCCGGCGCCGAGCTCGGTCTGCGCGACGAGCGTGCCGCGCGTCGTGTGACGATCCTCTCCGTAGCCCGCGTCGTGCACGAGCTCGGCGGCGACGAGCTCGGCGGCGGGCCCCGACACCGGTGCGTCGATGACCACGAGCCGGTGGCGGTTCGTGGTGCCGAGCTCGTAGCCGACGAGCCGGCCACGCCGCTCGGGGATCGCGAGCTCGAGATCGATCGAGCCCGCGGTCGCGAACCAGCCCTGATCGAGCGCGAACGGCCCCTTGCGCGCGCCGAGGCTCGCGACGGTCTCCGGGATCACGAACCCGAGATCCGCGTAGCCCTGGCCGTGGACGTTCGACAGCTCGTTGATCGGGATGCCGCCGACGCGGATCGCGAGATCCGCGCCGTGCACCGCGTCGAAGCCGCGCAGGAAGAACTGCTGCGCCTTGCCCTCGCTGCCGTGCTGGCTGAGGTACA
>Ga0164243_10001848_pt1 | contig 35522 bp, 36 predicted proteins | sample OricompcompostOP_FD_108781 | JGI IMG/M metagenome (GOLD analysis project Ga0164243, IMG submission 108781) | Organic Plus compost microbial communities from Emeryville, California, USA - Original compost - Organic plus compost (OP) | ecosystem: Engineered > Solid waste > Mixed feedstock >...
CCGCCGCGGCGACCGCGATCGGCACGACGAACATCCCCGGACTGGACACGGTGCTCACCGACTCCCACGGCCGGATGCTCTACCTGTTCACCAAGGACAGCAAGAAACCTTCGAAGTCCACTTGCGACGGTGCGTGCGCGACCACGTGGCCGCCGCTGATCCTCGACGGGAACCTGCGGATCGAAGGTGTCGACCCGAGTCTGGTCGGCACCGTGAAACGCACCGATGGCACGACTCAGGTCACGGTCGGCGGCTGGCCGGTTTACCGCTACGCCAAGGACACCGCGCCCGGCCAGGCCAATGGGCACGCCGTCGGCGGCACCTGGTTCGAGATCGAGCCTGCCGGCTGCAAGGTCGCCGACGGCAAGAAACCCGCAATCGCACCCGCGTCCAGCAACTATTGACGCGCTAGGAGTAAGGAGTGACCGGATGCCGGCTCCCTGGGCCCGCAACCGAGCGGCGGTCGCTGAAGAGGCACTGATCCGATCGCTCTACGAGGAGCACGGGCGGGCACTGCTCGCCTACGCGACCCGGCTGACGAACGACCGCGCCGCCGCCGAGGACGTCGTCCAGGAAACCCTGGTACGCGCCTGGCGGCACCCGGACGCGCTCGTCAACGGCAAGGGGTCGGTGCGCGGCTGGCTGCTCACGGTCACCCGCAACATCATCACCGACCGGCATCGCGCCAGAACGGCCCGCCCGGCGGAGGTGGCCGAAACGCCGGTCACCACGGCCGTGCAGGCCGATCACGCCGATTCGGTGCTGAATTCCATGATCGTGCTCGACGCACTGGACAAACTGTCCCCCGAACACCGGGACGTGCTGACCGAGATCTACTTCCGCGGCCGCAGTGTCGCCGAGACCGCGGCGACCCTCGGGGTTCCGCAGGGCACGGTCAAATCGCGGTCGTACTACGCGTTACGGGCCATGCGCCAGACTTTCAGCGGCGGCAGACAGGTCGTCCGAGGCCCCGCACGGAGCAAGCGGGACGAAGGAGCGCTGCGAGGAGGACCGACTGGGTGCGGGTGTCCCGCATGAGCACGGTGCCGGAGGTGAGTGCGTGAGCGTGGATGAACATTCCTATTCGCTCGGTGCCTATGTGCTCGGAGCGCTCGACCCGCAGGAGATACGCGCGATGGAGCGGCACCTCGCCTCGTGCCGGCGCTGCCAGGCCGAACTGGCGGAGCTGCGCATGACCCGCGCGGCGCTCGACGACCTGCCACCCGAGGCGTTGCTGGACGGACCGCCGGAGGGCAGCGATCTGGTGCTGCATCGGGCTTTGCGACGGATGCGCGACGAAGCCGGCGCGCGGTATCGGCGTCGGCGGCTGCTCGTCGGCGTGGCGGCCGCGGTGGTCGCCGCCGCAGCCGTCGGCGGTGGCGTGGCGGTCGGCCGGGGCACGGCACCCGAGGTCGTCGCGCAGGCCCCGGCGGCCGGCGCGATCTCGGCGACCGACCCGGCGACCGGGGCGAGCATGAGCGTCGCCGTGCGGCCCGCCGCGGGCTGGGTGCGGCTCGACGCGACCGTGTCGGGAATTCCGGCGGGGGAGAAGTGCCGGTTGTTCGTGGTGGGCCGCGACGGCTCGCGCGAGGAGGCGGGGAGCTGGCTGGTGTCGGCCGCCGGACAGCGCGAGGGCACCCGTCTGGGTGGTGCCGCGTTGATCGCTCCGGAGAATGTGGCCGCCGTCGAGGTCGAGAACTTCGACGGGAAGAAGTATGTGACGGTGAGAGTCTGAGGACCGCACGAAGCGCCGCGACGGCCGAGCGGCCCCGGAGGAGGACCGAGTGGGTGCGGGTGTCCCGCAGGATGCTGAGAGTGTTTCTCAGGAATTTGTGGCACGGTGATTGACGTGCGGATTCTGGTAGTCGAGGACGAGGAACCACTCGCGGACGCGATCGCTCGCGGGCTGCGCAGGGAAGGCATGGCCGTCGACATCGCGCTCAACGGTGACGACGGGCACGAGAAGGCGAGCATCACGCGCTACGACGTGGTGCTGCTGGACCGCGACCTGCCCGGCATGTCCGGCGACGAGCTGTGCAAGGAGATCGTCGCCTCGGGTGAGCTGACCAGGGTCCTGATGCTGACCGCGAGCAGCACGGTGAACGACCGCGTCGAGGGGCTGTCCCTCGGTGCGGACGACTATCTCGCCAAGCCGTTCGCGTTCCCCGAACTGGTCGCCAGGGTGCGGGCGCTGGGCCGCCGCGCCACGCCCGCCGCGCCGCCGCTGCTGACCGCGGGCGACGTCGAGCTGGACCCGGCGCGCCGCACGGTCCGCCGCGCCAGCGGCCCGGTCGAGCTGACCCGCAAGGAGTTCGGGGTGCTGGAGGTGCTGCTGTCCGCGAAGGGCGCGGTGGTCAGCAGCGAGGAACTGCTGGAACGGGTGTGGGACGAGAACGCCGACCCCTTCACCACGACGGTCCGGGTCACGGTGATGACCCTGCGCAAGAAGCTGGGCGAACCTGGGATCATCGAGACCGTGGTGGGATCTGGATACCGGGTGCCGAGCACCGGTTCCGCGAAGGAGTGAACCGGCGCGCGGTGCCGTTCGGCAGTCTGCGCGCGCGGATCACGCTGCTGGCGACCGGGCTCGCGGCCGGGGTGAGCCTTGTGCTGCTCTGGCTGGCCTGGATGCTGGTCGGCGACGCGGTGGCGGCGGTGCCGCAGATGCCGCCGGGTTCGGTCGTGCGCGTGGACGGCGTGGACGTGGACGCCTCGGCGCTGGCCGCGCATCTGCGGGATCACGCCCGCGACAAGGTGCTGGTGGCCGGGTCGATCGCGTTCTTCTGCGTGGTCGCGGCCACCGGGATCCTGGCGTGGACGTTCACCTCGCGGGTGCTGCGGCCGCTGCGGGACATCACGGGCACCGCGCGGCGGCTGTCGGTGGAATCGCTGGGCGAGCGGATCGGCGACGTCGAGGCGCGCGGTGAGCTGGCGGAACTGGCGCACACCTTCGACGCGATGCTGGACCGGCTGCAGGCCGCGTTCGAGGCGCAGCGGCACTTCGTCGCCAACGCCAGCCATGAGCTGCGTACGCCACTGTCGGTGATCCGCACCGAACTGGACGTGACGTTGTCCGATCCGGACGCCGATCCGGCGGAGCTGCGGCGGATGGGCGGGGTCGTGCGGGAGGCGACCGAACGCGCCAATCAGCTGGTCGGCTCGCTGCTGCTGCTGGCGCGGACCGACGGGGCGGGGCTCGCGGTGAAGGAGCCGACGGATCTGGCGATGCTGGTGGGCAGCGCGTGGCGGGCGGCCCGCGGTGAGGCCGACCAGCGGGGGATCGAGGCGAAGTTCGAGACCCAGCCCACCCCGGTGTGCGGTGATCCGGCGCTGCTGGAGCGGATCGCGGGCAACCTGCTGGAGAACGCGGTCCGGCACAACGTGGAGGGCGGCTGGATCGAGGTCAGCACGCAGCCGGGTACGCGGTGGGCGACGCTGCGGGTGCGGTCCTCAGGCGGGCTGGTCGACCCGGCGACGGTCGCCGAGTTGTTCGAGCCGTTCCGGCGGGCCGGGGTGGCCCGCACGGCACGCGGCGGTGCCGGGCTGGGGCTGTCGATCGTGCGGGCCGCGGTCGAGGCGCATGAGGGCAAGGTCACGGCCGAACCCGTGGTCGGGGGCGGGTTGTCGGTGACGGTCATGTTGCCCGCATCCGGCTAGTTATGGTTGGGGACATGGTGCCCACCGTGACTCTCAACAACGACGTCCAGATGCCCCAGCTCGGATTCGGCGTGTACAAGATCGCCGACGACGAGGTCGAGCGGGCCATTCACACCGCGATCGAGGCGGGCTACCGGGCGATCGACACGGCGACGTTGTATCGCAATGAGCGCGGTGTCGGGGCGGCCGTGCGGAACAGCGGGCTGCCGCGGTCGGAGCTGTTCGTCACCACCAAGCTGTGGAACACCGAGCACGGCTACGACGCGGCGCTGCGGGCGTTCGACGCGAGCCTGACCGAGCTCGGGCTCGATTACGTGGACCTGTACCTGATCCACTGGCCGGTGCCGAGCCGGGATCTGTACGTGGAGACGTGGCGGGCGCTGGAGAAGATCAACACGGAAGGCCGCGCGCGGGCGATCGGCGTGTCGAACTTCCAGGTGCCGCACCTGGAGCGGCTGATCAAGGAGACGGACGTGGTGCCCGCGGTCAACCAGATCGAGCTGCATCCGAACCTGCAGCAGGCGACGCTGCGCGGATTCGACACCGATCACGGCATCGTGACCGAGTCGTGGAGCCCGCTGGCCAGGGGCAAACTGCTCGAACACGAGGTGCTGACCACGATCGCGCGCAAGCACGGCAAGACCCCGGCACAGATCGTGCTGCGCTGGCACATCGAGATGGGCCTTGTGGCGATCCCGAAATCCGTTACGCCGCAACGGATCCGCGAGAATATCGACATCTTCGACTTCGAACTGGACACCCAGGACATCGCCGGAATCGCCACCCTGGAAGCGAACGACCGCCTCGGCCCGAACCCGGACACGCACGGCTAGCGGCTGGTGTCCGGAGGTACCGCGCCGTTCGGAGGAGCCTCAGCTCTTCTGGTGGATGATCTGGATCAGGTTGCCGCACGTGTCGTCGAAGACGGCGGTCGTCACGTTGCCCATGTCGGTCGGCTCCTGGGTGAAGCGCACGCCGAGGCCGCGCAACCGCTCGTACTCGGCCTGGACGTCGTCGACGGAGAACTGGGTGAACGGGATGCCGTCGGCGACCAGCGCGTCCTTGAAGGGCTTCACCGCGGGGTGACCGCTGGGCTCGAGCAGCAGTTCCGTGCCGCCCTCGTCCTCCGGTGACACCACGGTCAGCCATCGGGCCTCGCCGCCCAGTGCGATGTCGTGCCTCTTCACGAAGCCCAGTACCTCGGTGTAGAACTTCTCGGCCTTCGCCTGGTTGTCGACCAGCACGCTGGTGATGGTGATCCTCATGTCCGTCCCCTCCTGCTGAGCCACCGCTCGACGATCGGTTCGAGCGGGGCCGTGTCGATGTAGTGGAACTTGTACCGGCCCTCCCGCCTGGTCTGGACCAGGCCGGCCGCCTCGAGCACGTCGAGATGCTGCGAGATCGCTTGGCGCGACGAGGCGAGCCCGTGCTTGTTCGACAGCCGGGCGCAGATCTCGAACAGCGTCTGCCCGTTGCGGTCGGTCAGCTCGTCGAGAATCGTGCGGCGCGTGGGATCGGCCAAGGCTTTGAAGACGTCACCCACGACCGCCACGATAGGCAAGTGATGCCTTGCATGTCAACCGCTGGCGGCCGACGCGCCGGACGGTGGGAACTCTCCGATTCGTCCGAAGAGCAACCGCGCTATTGCCGCAGTGCTCCAGAGATCGCGTCGTCGATGAAGGCGTCGACGGTTTCCGCCGCGCACGCCCGGTTCGCGCCGATTCCGCCGCCGGCACCGCGTTTGGCCCAGCCGACGACGTAGGTGCCGGGGCGGACCCGGCCACCGGAATTCGGGATCACGCCGGTGGCCGGGTCGAACGGCAGCCCCGGCACCGGCACGCCGCGCGAGCCGATGGACCGCACCACCAGTCCCGCCGGAATCTCGGTGTCCCCGGCGCGTAACGCGCGCACCCGCACGTCGCCGGCGATTTCCGTTGGCGCGCAACGGAAACGCAATACCAGCCGCTTGCCATCCGGCGGCGGGCAAGCCCAGTCGATCTCCTCGACGGGCAGGCCGCGCAACAGCTCTGTTTCGCCGCGCTCGCCGCCCCACGCGTCCACGATGATCCTCGCCTGGTGTCGCAGGGCGAGAAACTCGGGACGCGTGAAGGCCGCGTGCTCGGGCCCCCTGCGCCCGAGCAACACCACCTCGCGCACCTTGCTGGTGCGCAGGGCGGCGAGCGCGTGACCGGCGATTTCGGTGCTCGCCAGGCTTTCCGGGTCGGTGAGCAGGAGCCGCGCCACGTCGAGGGCCACGTTTCCGTTGCCCACCACCACAACGCGTTCCGCGGACAGATCGATCGCGCCGGCGGGCACGTCGGGCGAACCGTTGCACCAGCCGACGAACATGGTCGCGGGAATGCTGCCCGGCAGGTCCTCGCCGGGCACGCCCAGTGGCCGGGAACCGCGCGCGCCGATCGCGTAGAACACCGCGTCGTGGTTGGCGGCCAGCTCCTCGTGACTGACGTGGTGGCCGACCTCGACGCCCAGTCGCAGGCGCACCCTCGGATGCCGGAACGACGCCGCGAACGTGTGCCCGATCCGTTTGGTGCCGGGATGATCCGGCGCGACCCCGAAGCGGATCAACCCGCCCGGCACGTCCAGCCGGTCGAGCACGGTGATCTCGGCTTCGGTGGAGCGCAGCAGCGCCTGCACCGTATACCCGGCGGCGGGCCCGGTGCCGACCACCGCGATCCGCAGCGCGCCGGGTACCGCACGCGGAAACCTCGGCGCGCCCCAGGAATTGTCCGCCGGACGCGACTGGAAGTGCTGCGCGTTCATCGCCGCGTAGACGACGTCCTTGCCGGTCAGCCGGTCGACGGGATAGATCGCGTCGACCGGGCAGGCGTCGGCGCACGCGCCGCAGTCGATGCAGGTGGCCGGGTCGATGTAGAGCATGTCCGTGCTGCCGAACGCGGGTTCGTCCGGCGTGGGATGAATGCAGTTGACCGGGCATACCGACACGCACGAGGCGTCGTTGCAACAGTTCTGCGTGATCGCGTACGCCATGGCCGTCAGATCATGTGCACGCGCCGGTACAGCGCGATCGCGGGCCGGTTGAGCAGCCCGGCATCGGACAGGAAGTCCATCAGCCCGCCGCACGCGGTACGCAGCATCGCCCTGCGGTGCGGGTTGTCCGCGGCGGCCCGCACGGCGCGCTCGGTCTCGAGCCCGGCGGCGCGGTACACCCCGTGGTTGACCATGCTGCGCACGATGACCGTCGCGACCAGTGCGATCAGCACGGCGCTGCGGGCGCGGCGGCGCGGGCTGATCCCCGCCATGTGCTCGCGGATCTCCTGACGCGCGAACTTCATGTGCCGCGACTCCTCGACCACGTGGATCTTGGAGCTGGTGCGCACGATGTCGAGTACGTTCTCGCCGCGCATCCAGTCGCGCTGCATCACGTCGAGCACTTCCTCGGCGACGAGCGTCGCGCCGTACGCCACTTCTCCGCGCGCGGTCGACTTGAAGATCCGTGCGGCCTGGAGGATCGCGCGGTGCGGGAAATAGGCGGGCACGCCGAGCTTTTCGCCGATGCGCGCGAACATGATCGAGTGCCGGCATTCGTCGGCGATCTCGGTGAGCGCGAACTGGAACTCCGGGTCGGCGGGATCGTGCGCGTACTGATCACGCAGGATCATCTGCTGCAGGATCATCTCGAACCAGATGCCGGTGCTCATGATCGAGCAGACCTCATGCCTGGTGAGCGTGACCCGCTGTGCCTCGGTCATCTCGTCCCACAGCGGCGTGCCGTAGAGCGTGCTCCACTCCGGGTTCAGGCCGTAGGCGCCGTCGGGGAGGGGTGCGTCCCAGTCGATCTCCGTCGCCGGGTCGTAGGACAACGTCGCGGAAGAATGCAGCAGGCGGCGGGAGACGTCCGGCTCCCGCGTTGTCCGCTCGGCGGTGGTCATGGTCCGCACCTCCTCGTGTTTACCCGAACTCACGGTAACAGGTACATGGTGTACCCGCTAGATTGGCGGCCACACCATCCCCCGATAAGGTGGGATGGATGACCTCCTCACCTGGGCGAATGGACGGGCGGGCGGCGCGCTGGGCCGGTCAGCGGGAGCGCCGCCGCCGCGAGTTCGTGGACGCCGCGCTGCGGGCCATCGCGCGGCACGGGCCGGAGGTGTCCACCGAGCAGATCGCCGAGGAGGCGGGAGTCGGGCGCACGCGGCTGTACAAGTACTTCGCCGACGCCACGGACCTGCAGATCGCGATCGCCGGCCGGGTGGGGGAGCTGATCACGGCGGAGCTGGCGCCGGTGTGGACGCCGCGCGGCACGCCGCTGCAGATGGTCGAGGCCGGCGTCGAGGCCCACACCCGCTGGCTGGCCGGCAACGAGAATCTGTACCGCTACCTGACGATGCACTCACTGTCCGGCCAGGACGCGATCGCCGACGTCAAGACGACGATCGCGACGAACCTGACCGCGTTGTTCGAGCACTACCTGCGGCTGTTCGAGCTGGACACGCGCCTGGCCGAGCCGATCGCGTTCGGGGTCGTCGGCCTGGTCGAGTCGACCGCGGCGCGCTGGCTGGCCAACCCGGCGGGCCTGACCCGCGACGAGCTGGCGGCGCTGCTGACGCGGTGGGTCTGGCGCCTGCTGGACGACACGATGCGGGCGGGCGGGGTGGAGCTGGATCCGCATCAGGTGCTGCCCGGTGTGCAGCGCTAGCCAGTCGTCAGTCGCAGTCCGCCAGGGCCAGGATCCGGCGTGCGTGATGCACGACCGGCGGGTCCACGAGGCGCCCGCCGACCACGAGCACCGTCGCGCCCGTGCGTTCCGCCTCCTCGGCCGCGCGCACCACCTCGCGTGCGCCCCTCACTTCCTCCTCGCCGGGGCGCAGCACCTCGTGCACGATCGCGGCCTGGCGGGGGTGGATGCACATCCGCCCGAAGAAGCCGAACCGCCCGAGGCGGCGGGTGTCGGCGCGGTACCGGTCGGCGTCCTCGATCGTCGTGGCCACCGGAGCCGGTGGCGGCGCGCAGCCGGTCGCCGCGGCGGCGGCGACCACCCGGGAACGTGCCCACGCCAGCGGCTCCTCGTCCACATCGGGCCGCGCCACGCCCAGCTCCACCGCCAGGTCGTACTCGCCGAGCGACAACGTCACCACACGTTCGTGCGCCGCGACCTCCGCCGCCTCCCATAGTCCGGCCGCCGTCTCGACGAGCGCCAGCAACGGAACCGACGAGTGCGCCGCGACCTCGCGCACGCTCTTCAGCGACGCCTTGGGCACCACGATCCCGGCGAACTCCACGCCCGACAACGCGTCGAGGTCCGCGGCCGTGTGCACGCCGTCGTTGTTGATCCGCACCCAGGTCCGGCTCGCGGCGGCCGGATCGGCACGCAGGGCCGCGACCACCGCCGCACGCGCGGCGTCCTTCCGGTCGGCGTGCACGGCGTCCTCCAGGTCCGCCACCGCGACGTCGGCGGCCGCGACCGCCTTCGCGAGCCGGTCGGTGCGCTCCCCGGGACAGAACAGCCAGCTGCGCGGGATCACCAGCCGACCTTGCCCTTGCCGGCCACGAGCGATTTCGAGATCACCGTGCGCATGATGTCGCTGGTGCCCTCGCCGATCGTCATCAGGATCGAATCGCGGTAGAGCCGTTCGATCTCGAACTCCGCCGAGTACCCGTATCCGCCGTGCACGCGCATCGAGTCCTGCGCCGCCTGCAACGCGACCTCCGAGGCGAACAGCTTCGCCATCCCGGTCTGCAGATCCGACCGCTCGCCCTGGTCGAGCCGGGTCGCGGCCCAGTACGTCAGCAGCCGCGCGGCCTGCAGCTGCGTGGCCATCTCGGCGATCTTGATCTGGATCGCCTGGAAATCGGCGATCGGTTTGCCGAACGCGTGCCGTTCCTTCGCGTACGCCAGCGCCTCGTCGTACGCGCGCTGTGCGATGCCGAGGCTGCGGCCCGCGATGTTGAGCCGCCCGACCTCCAGCGCCGACAGCACCTGCTGCATGCCGTGGCCCTCGACCCCGCCGAGCAGGTTCGCCGCGGGCACGCGGACGTTGTCGAACACCACCTCGCACGATTCGGTGCCCTTGTAGCCCAGCTTCGGAATATCCTTGGTGACCTCGAAACCGGGCGTGCCCGCCTCCACGAGCAGAACGCTCATTCCCTTGTGTGCCGGGGAAACCGTGCGATCGGTCTTCACCAGCACCGGCAGCGGATCGGCGTGGCGCGCGTTGGTGATCCACATCTTGGCGCCGTTGATCACGTACGCATCGCCCTCGCGGTCGGCGGTGGTGCGGATACCCTGCAGATCGGTGCCCGCGTCCGGTTCGGTCAGCGCGATCCCGGTGCGCCGCGCGCCCGCCGCCAGCTCCGGCAGGTACTTGCGCTTCTGTTCCTCGGTGCCGTGCCGCGCGAGCATCCAGCACGACAGGGAATGGCTGCCGAGGATGCCCGCGATGCCCATCCAGCCGCGTGCGATCTCCTCGAACATCAAGGTGAACGACACGAAATCGGCGTTCGCGCCGCCGTACTCCTCCGGGATCATCAGGCCGAACAGGCCGAGCTGTTTCATCTGCTCGACGATCTCGGCCGGGTAGCGGCCCTCGTGCTCCCAGTCCTTCGCGACGGGCACGATCTCCTTGTCGACGAAGTCCCGCAGCGCCGACTGGAACTGGGCCTGGTCGGAGGTCAGCTGAAAGTCCATTACGCGTTCTCCTTCGCGCCGAAGGCACCGGCCCTGGCCAGTTCGCCGAACTCCTCGGCGCCGGTACCGAGCAGGTCATGCAGGATCGTTTCGGTGTGCTCGCCGAGGAACGGGGCGCGCTGGTGCTCGTCGCGTGGCGCGCCGGCGCGTACCGGCGAGGCGACTTGCCGCACAGCGCCGAACCGGGGGTGCTCGGTGGTCACGATCATGCCGCGGTCGTGCGTGTGCCGTTCGGCCAGCGCCTGTGGCACGGTGTTGATCGGCGCGACCGGAACGCCCGCCTTTTCCAGCAGTGGCAACCATTCCGCGGTCGTCTTGCGGGCGAGTTCGAGTTCCAGCAGCTTCACGCACTCCGGTGAGTTCTCGTACCGCGCCGCCGGCGTCGCGAAGCGTTCCTCCGCCGCCCACGCGGGGGAGCCGAGCGCTTCGACGAGCCGTTCCCAGAACTTCTGCTTCGCGCAGCCGATGACGATCCACGAGTCGGCGGTGGGGAAGTTCTGGAACGGCACCAGGCTCGGATGCGCGGAATGGTGCGTGCGCACCGGTTCGAAACCCTCGTTCAGATGCCAGGTCGCGAGGTAGGTGAGCATCCCGATCGCGGTGTCGTACAGGCTCACGTCGCAGTCCATGCCCATGCCGTCGCGCCGGGCCGCGTGGATCGCCGAGAGCATCGACAGCGCGGCCACGATCCCGCCGGAGTAGTCCACCATGGACAGTCCGGATTTCGTTGGCGGGCCGTCGGGTTCGCCGGTCACCGACATCCAGCCGGCGAGCCCCTGCAGCATGTAGTCGTATCCCGGCTGCGCGCTGCGGGAACCCGTCATCCCGTAGCCGGACAGCGAACAGCACACGATGCGCGGGTTGAGGTGCTTGAGATCGTCGTAGCGGATCCGCATCTTCGCGGGCACGTCGCCGCGCAGATTGGAGTAGACCGCGTCGCTGACCGCGACGAGCTTCTCGAAGGTCTCACGCCCCTTCGGATTCGTCAGGTCGAGCACGACCGAACGCTTGTTGCGGTTGAACGCCTCGAAGAACAGCGAGTCGCCCTCCTCGGCGTAGGGCGGGGTATGCCTGCCGACGTCGCCACCGAAGCGCGGGTCCTCGATCTTGATCACCTCGGCGCCCAGATCGGCGAGGTGTACCGAGCCGAACGGGCCCGCGCCGTACTGCTCGACGGCGAGAATTCTCAGGTCTGCCAATGGAAGGCGGGTACTCATGCGTTCTTCAGCTCCAGCGGGCCGTTCTTGGCTTCGGGGAACGGGTCGATCGTCTCGGCCTCGGAGCGCTTGTAGATCAGCGCGGTGCGATCGAAGGACAGGCACTCGTCGCCGTCGGCGTTGAGCGCCCGGGTGTGTACGTTGACCAGGCCGGCGTAGGGCCGGGACGCCGATTCGCGCTTGCCCGTGCAGATCGACTCGGCGTAGAGCGTGTCGCCGACGAACACCGGATGCGTGAGCCGGACGTTGGTGAGGGAGAGGTTCGCGATCGCGCGCTGGCTGATGTCGCTGACGCTCTGCCCGATGAGCATCGCGATGGTGAGCCCGGAGTTCACGAGGATCTTGCCGAACGGCGTTTTCGACGCGTAGTTGGCGTCGAAATGCGCCGGGTGGGTGTTCATCGTGAGCAGGGTGAACCAGGTGTTGTCGGCCTCGCTGATCGTGCGTCCCAGCGGATGCCGGTACACGTCCCCGACGACGAAGTCCTCGTAGAACCTGCCTTGCCTGCCGTCGTGCACGGTCACGGCCGCACCTCCTCGTGTCGAAGTTCCTCCCGCAGTCTGCGCCACCCGCAAGACGCTCGTCAATATGTCAGACTTTTTAATGGGCGTTGCCTATGGGGTTCCTGGGCCAGGGCGCCGTAGGCTGTGTGGATGACTGGCGAGAACGGCGCGGCGGTGTCCGGGCTGCGGGTGAAGCGGGTACAGGCCGCCTACCGGCAGGTCGCGAACCAGCTCAAGGAGCAGATCCTCTCCGGCGCGCTGCCCACGGGCACGCGGCTGCCGAGCGAGGCCGAGTTGTGCACCCTGTTCGGCGTCAGCCGCAGTACGGTGCGTGAGGCGTTACGGCTGCTCGCGAGCCAGCAGCTGATCGACACCACGCGCGGCGTCTCGGGTGGCAGTTTCGTGGCCGCGCCGGATGCCGGCGACGTGGCGGAAAGCCTCGGCGGAACGCTCGGGCTGCTGGTGAACGCGAACAACCTGAGCGTGGACAACCTGCTGGAGGCGCGGCTGATCGTCGAGCCGCCCGCCGCCAGGATCGCGGCCGAACGCGTCACGCCGGACGATCTCGCCCGGTTGCGGCGCACCATGGACGAGACCTCGCATCTCGACCCGGTGACCGGATTCGAGGTGCACTGGGACTTCCACACGACCCTCGTCGCCATCACCGGCAACCCGCTGCTTCGGCTGATGTGCCAGCCGATCAACGCCGTGCTGCACAGCAGGCTGCACCGGGAACGGATCGCCGCGGCCCGCTGGCGCGAGATCGACGACGACCACCAGCGGATCTACGACGCCGTCGCGGCGGGTGCCCCCGAGGAGGCCGAACAGCTCACCCGTGAGCATCTGCTCGCGCTGCGCCCGGTCTACGAGCGTATGAAAGAGACCTGATCCAGAAAATGTCTGAAGTTTTTCTTGCCTCGCCTCCGGTCAAAATGCAGACTGGGTGAGCGGGCGCACGTCGCGGCGCCCGCGGGTCATCAAGGACGAGTCCCGAGGAGGCAAGGATGCCCAGCGCCCCCATCGCCGAGATCTTCGGCGAGTTCGCCGCGAAGACCACGCTCGACGACATTCCCGCCGAGGTGGTCCAGCGTGCGCGGCACCTCGCGCTGGACTCCGTCGGGGTCGCCCTCGCCGCCACGGACCAGGAGTTCACCCGGCGGGCCCGCCGGGCGCTGGCCCGGCTCGGCTCCGGCGACCAGCCCGTGCTCGGCCTGCCCGACCGGCTCGGCCAGCGTGAGGCCGCGATGCTCAACGCGGTTCTGGTGCACGGCCTGGACTTCGACGACACGCACGTCGGTTCGGTCACGCACGTATCGGCCTCCGCGTTGCCGGTGAGCCTCGCCGCCGCCATCGAGCACGAACGGTCCTCGGCGGAGCTGCTGACCGCCTACATCCTCGGTATCGAGATCAGCGCCCGCGTCGGGGAAGTCGCACGCGGCGGCTTCCACGACGCGGGGTTCCACCCCACCGGACTGGCCGGCGCGTTCGGCGCGTCGGTCGCGGCGGCCAAACTCGCGGGACTCGAGGCCCGCGGAATCACGGCCGCGCAACAGATCGTGGGGTCGATGGCGTCGGGAATCCTGGAGTTCCTCGAAGAAGGCGCCTGGACGAAGCGGCTGCATGCCGGCTGGGCCGCCAACGCCGCGCTCACCGCGAGTGCCTTCGCCACCGAGGACTGGCCGGCGCCGACGGCGGTGTACGAGGGCCGGTACGGCTTGTACGCGACGCATCTGCAGCAGCGCGACTGGGACACCGCGGCGATGACTGAGGGACTCGGCCGGCGGTGGGAGCTGCTCAAGACCGCGGTGAAGCCCTACCCCAGTTGCCATTTCACGCACGCGTTCGCCGACGCGATTCTCTTCCTGCGCGAGCGCGAGGGATTCGGCGCCGCCGACATCGAGCGCATCCGGTGTCTCATCCACCCGACGCCCGGCGAGGCGGTGTGCGTGCCCATCGAACGTAAACGCAAGCCGCGTGACGACTACGACGCCAAGTTCAGCCTCCCGTTCATCGCGGGCGCCTGCGTTTCCCGTGGCAGGCTCACCCTCGCCGAGTTCACCGACGAATCCCTTGCCGACAAGGAGATTCTCGAACTGGCGCAGCTCGTCGACATCGCCGACGATCCGGAAAGCAGGTTCCCGCACGCCTACTCGGCCGCCGTGGAGATCCCGCTGAAGGACGGCCGCACGCTCACCCGCCGCGAGGACGTCAACCGCGGCCACGCCGAACGCCCACTGTCCGATGAGGACATCCGGGCCAAGTTCACCGGCAACGCCGGGCCGGAGGCCGAAGAGATCTCCGCGCACGTGCTCGCGCTCGGCAGTGCGGGCAGTGCCCGCGAGTTCGCGGAAAAACTGCGCCAGGAATAGAAGTTCTCCCCGCACCGGAATTCAGAGGGTGGTACCCCCATGTCCGAAACCGTCCGCGCCCGGGTAGGCACGACCGGCGGGAAACCGCTGTCCCCGGCTCGTATCGCCGGGTCCTCCATGATCGGCACGATGATCGAGATCTTCGATTTCATCGTCTACGCGTTCATGGCGGCACTCGTGTTCGCGCCGCTGTTCTTTCCCGCCGTATCACCATGGATCGGCACGCTCGCCGCACTCGGCACGCACGCGGTCGCGTTCGGGATGCGGCCTCTGGGCGCGTTGCTGTTCGGCTGGCTCGGCGACACCCGCGGCCGCCGGGTCGCGCTGCTCGGCTCGATGATCCTGATGGGTGCCTCGACGGTCGCGATCGGCCTGCTGCCCACGTTCGGCAGCGTCGGGCTGTGGGCGCCGGTGCTGCTGGTGGCGTGCCGGATGCTGCAGGGGCTCGCGGTCGGCGGCGAATGGGGTGGCGCCGTGCTGGTCGCGGTCGAGCACGCGCCGCCGGGCAAACGCTCGTTCTACGGATCGTTCGTGCAGCTGGGCACGGTGCTGGGCATCGGCGTGGCGAGCGCGGTGATCCTGCTGGTCAACTCCTTCGTGAATGCCTCGACGTTCCAGTCGTGGGCGTGGCGGATCCCGTTCCTGGCCAGCGCGCTGCTCGTGCTGCTCGGCCTCGTGCTGCGCAAGCGGCTGGAGGAGACACCGGAGTTCGTCGCGGAAATCGCCAGCCAGGAAGCGAAAACGGGATCGCGGCCGAAGGTGCGTGCGGTGTTCCGGGACGAATGGCGTGCGCTGATCGCGGGTTCGCTGATGTGGTCGGCGCCGTGCTCGTACCTGTACGTGCTGATGACCGGACTGGTCGCCTACACCAAGAGCTACGTGCCCTCGCTCAGCGGCACCGAGGTACAGGCCGGGCTCGTGATCACCTCGGTGGTTCTGCTGGGCCTGACGCTCGTCAGCGCGGTCAGGGCGGACAACTGGGGCCGTGAGCGGCTGGTGCTTGGCTCGGGCGTGTTGCTGATCCTGTGGGCGTTCCCGGCGTTCTGGCTCATCGACTCGGGTGGTTTCGGCGCGATGCTCGTGGCGATGCTGGTCGGAACCGTGTGTTACGCGGCGTTCAACGGCGCGGTGCCCTCGCTGATGGCGGACCTGTTCCCGGTCAGCACGCGCTACACCGGATCCGGGCTGTGCATCGCGCTCGGCACGGCACTCGCGGGCGGCCTCATCCCGATCGGCGCGCTCGCGCTGGTGCCCTCCTTCGGCGGGTCCTCGGCGCCGCTGTCGCTGGTACTCGTCTTGTGCGGGGTGTTCACGGTGACCGGTGTGGTCATGTCGAAGCGGCTGCGCCGGGTTTGATCGATACTGGGGGCATGCCCGACACGCTGATCGTTCTCAGGCACGCGAAGTCCGACTGGCCGGACGACGTCGAAGACTTCGAGCGGCCGCTGGCCGGGCGCGGCCGCCGCGACGCGCCCGCCGCCGGGCGCTGGCTCGCCGAGCACGCCGGGGAGATCGACCTGGTCGTGTGTTCCCCGGCGAAACGGGCGCGCCAGACCTGGAAGCGGGTCGCCGGCGAACTGCCGTCCGCGCCGAAGGCCCGGTTCGAGCCGCGGCTCTACGGCGAGGGGGTCGCGGCGTTGCTCGACGTGCTCGCCGACCTGCCCGAGGACGCCGGGACGGTGCTCTTCGTGGGACACAACCCGGATCTGAGTGAGCTGGTGGAGCGTCTGAGCGGCACTGGATGCGAGCTGCGCACGTCCTCGATCGCGGTGATCGACCTCGGGACCAAAACACTGCGCGCGACGGCCACCCCACGTGGTTAGCCGCCGTAGACCGCGGCATTGAACCGCTGGATCACCGCGCGATAGGCGCGTCCGCCGCGGCCGGCCCGGCGGAGTGCGGCGCGGGCCGCGTTCGCCCCGGGGCCGCCGTGCACGGCGCCGCCGGGATGCGCCGACGCGCCCGCCAGGTAGAGCCGGTCCACCGGCGTGTCGGCGCGGGAAAGGCCCGGCACGGGACGGAAGAACAGCTGCTGGTGGATCGCCGCCGTGCCGGCGTTGATCGAACCGCCGACGAGATTCCCATTGACCTGGCGCAGATCGCCAGGCCCCTGGATGCAGCGCTGCTTGATGCTCGCGGTGAAACCGGGCGCGTGCCGTTCCACGATCGACTCCAGGCGGTCGGCGAAATGCCGCAGCGACACCGAATCCCAGCGGAAGTCGCGCGGCACGTGGGTGTAGACCCAGGCCGATTCGGTGCCCTCGGGGGAGCGGGCGGGGTCGGCGGTGGTCATCTGGCCCATCAGCAGGAACGGGTTCGCGGGCACGCGACCGGCGGAGATGTCCTGGTGGTACTGGGAAAGTCCGGACATGTCGCCGTCCAGGTGCACGGTGCCCGCCTTACGGATCTCCGGATTCGACCACGGGACCGGCCGGTCGAGGGCCCAGTCCACCTTGACCGTCGCGTCGTCCCAGTGGAACGCGCCGAGGTCGCGCAGCAGCCGCGGCGGCAGGTCGTCCGGGTCGAGCAGTTCCCGGTACAGCGTGGGCGCGGGCACGGTCGCGAGCACCGCCCGGCGGGCCCGCACCATCCGGCCCGTCGCGTCGGAGACGCCCACCGCCTCGCCGCCCGCGGTGTGGATTCTGGTGACGGCACGGTCGCATTCGACGCGCCCGCCGGCCGCGGCGAGCCGGTTCGTCAGCGCTATCGTCAGCCGCCCCGCGCCGCCTTCGGGCACCGGGAAGCCGATGTCCTGCGCGAGCATCGACAGCAGCCAGCCGAAGATCGCGCTTCCGGCGTCGTCCGGTCCGAGATCGGTGTGCTGCGCGTTGCCCGCCAGCAGCAGCCGGGCGCCCGCCCCGCGGAAGCGTTCCTCGGCCAGTACGCGCACCGGCAGGGTGAGCAGCCGCGCGAACCGCAGCCCGTCGGCGGCGCCGAGCACGCGGGCGAGCCGCAGCCCGGCCCGGACCGGCGGGAACGGCTGGAACAGCGCGTTGAGGAGCGGTTTCCGGAGCCGGGTCCAGGCCGCGTACTCCTCCTGCCACGCCTCGGCGTCCTCGGGCGCGAACTCCGCCAGCGAGGCGATCGTCGCGTCGATGTCCCTGGCGAGCACGGCACCGCGGTCGTCGGGCAGCACGTGGGCGAGCGCGGCCGGGGCGTGCCGCCAGCGCAGGCCGTACGCGCCGAGGCCGAGGCCGTCGATGATCGGTGAGGCGGCGGCGAGCGGATAGAACGCGCTGAGCACGTCGTTGCGGAAGCCGGGCGCGGTGAGTTCCGCGGTGCGGACCGCGCCGCCGGGGGACGGGCTCGCCTCCAGCACGAGCACGTCCCAGCCGGCGTCGGCGAGCAGGTTGGCCGCGACGAGCCCGTTCGGTCCCGCCCCGATGACCACGGCGTCGACGCTTTCGCTCATGCCTCCAGCATTACGCGGGACAGCACCGCCGGCTACTTGTACTGCGTCAGCCGCTGCGCGATCTCCAGTGACACCTTCTGCAGTACCGCGGACGCGGTGTCGAGGTTCTGGTACGTCGCCGAGTTGAACGAAGAGATCGTCACCACGTGGCGGCCCACCTTGAACTCGAAGTCAGGGTTGTAGCCGCCCATGTTGATGAAGCACACATGCCCGTCACCGATCTTGTCCCGCAGGATCACCGGTGCGCCGTAGGGAGCCTTGTACTTCGGGTCGCCGCCACAGTTCCAGTTGTTGGAGTACGCCGCCCCGCTCTCGTCCGAATAGGACTCCAGCGTGACCGTGAGTTTCTGCTGGGTGCCGGTGAGGTCGACGATCGCGTGGTTCATCCGCGTGCACGAGCTGCGCGTGTAGTGCCACGGGCCTAGGTGCTGACCCGCGTCGGCCGGATCGGCGGTCAGATCGCGTTCGCCGAGCTGGAAGACCTCGTCGACGTGCCCGATCTCCGGTTCGTTGAACGACATCGGGAAATCGTCGCCGCGGTAGATCGAGCACGCGGTGGGCACGAACGCGTACGCGCCCTGGAAGGCGAACCCGCTCTGCCCCGCGGCGGCCGGTCCCGCCCGCAGTTTCGCGCCCACCTGATCGGTCAGGAACCGCACGATCTCGTCCGGGCTCTTGCTCAATGAGTCCGCCCCGTCGGCGTAGATCATCAGCGTCGCCCAGTAGTCACCGAGGAAATACGACACCCGGTACCGGTTCGGACGGTCCAAAGTGGACGTCACGACGCGCATCCCGTCACGGTTCTCGTCCTTGACGAGCTTCGCGCCAAGGTAGGACGGATCGTTGATCCGCGTGTTGGTGTCACGGTCGTCGGTGTCCTGGTAGGGCAGCTGGTCGATCTGCAGCGACAGCCAGTTACCGGCGTTCTTCGGCCAGACGGTGCACGCGCCGGCCGGATCGGGACTGCCGATCAGGTTCTGCGGATTGCCCTTGTTCCCGTCCGCGGTGAAATGCTCGTCGTGGTACTCGTTGGCCGGATCGAGCTGGTACCCCGCCTGCCTGACGAGATCCAGGGTGAGGATCGCGCACGGGTCGTATGTCGGCACGCCCTCGTACGTCTTCGGCGCATCCGGGGTGACCTGCTGGCTCACGTAGACGGCGGGACCGGGCGGTACGGCCGGTGCTCGCGGAGTGCCGGCGATCACGCTGGTGCACGCGGAGGTGACCAGCGCCATGGCCGCCAGCAGCACCCCGCCCGAAAAGTGGCGATTCTTCATGGAAAGCCCCCAGTATTCGTAAACTCCCGTGCATTCTGCCTTGTCAGGTCGGGCGCGGTGTGGCGGGTCCGGTGATTTCGTCGAGGAAAAGCCGGGCGATGGGGCGGGGAACGCTGGTCGCGCCGGCCTCGGCCACGACGAGCTCGAAACCGCCGCCGCGCACCAGCCGCCGGGCGGCCCGCAGCGAGGCGTCCACGTCCGGCTGCCCCGCCGCGGCCTGCGCGAGCAACCAGCGCGGCCGGCCGTCGACCAGGTACGGCGTGAGGCTGCTGAAGGGCCGGTCGCACCAGCCGGACGAGGGAAACGGCACCCTGCGGCCGAACGGCCCGATCGTGTACAGGGCCAGATGCCGCGGACCGGTCTCCAGTCGCACGGCCAGGCCCAGTACGTCGCGGAAGCCCTCGGGCACACCGGTCACCTTCGACAGCCGCGCCCGCACGGCGACGCGACCTTCGGGAAACGGCCCCGGGCCGAATGCGGTGAGGGTTCCGGCGACCTGGATTTCCTTGGTGGGTAAGGCGTGCATGGACCGAGTATCGCGGGTCAGGGCGTGAGCAGGATCCACACCGGACCCTCGGCGAGTGGCAGTGGCCGGCCGTCGACGCTAAAGGTGGTGCCGGCCGCGGCGTCCGGACGGGACCAGGTCGCGGCGAAGGACTGCCCGTCCCGCAACACGGTCGCGGTTGCGGTGCCGATGGTCTCGGCCACCGGGGCGGTCACGGTCTGGGTCTCCTCGGCGTAGGTCGCCGGATGGGTGGCGACCTTCTGCGCGATCACGGTGCCGGCCGTGAGCTGCCCGGATTCGGTCGAGGTGAACGGTTTCCCGTCCACCCAGATCAGCCATTTCCCTGCCGACCAGCGAAACTCGTACGACGCGGCGGCGAAATTCACCTTGTACTCCGTCGCGGGTGTGCCACCGGCGGGCGCGGCGCCGCGCGGGAACACGGTTTCCGGTGCCGGGCCGTCGCCGGCAGGCAACTGTTCGGAGTGGACGAACAAATTGTGCGGAGCGGCCCGCGAATTGTCGCGGTAGAACGCCGCCGGTACCTCGGCGGGTGAGGCGTTGACGATCCGGTCGGCCAGCGGCGCCGTGTGCAGCGCCTGAACCACCGGCGGGGCGGCACCCGAGTAGCTGAACACCGGCTTGCCGTACTGGGCGAGCACGTCGTAGTCGGTCTCGCGGGCACTGCGGACCGGGCCGATCACCGGGGGCCGCTCGCCGGAGAACACCGCGAGCACGCGGGTCAGCCCGCCCTCGACCGGCTCGACGTAGGCGACATCGGCCGAGCCGAGCCCGGTCGCCGGCCTGGCCTCCGCGATGTTGTCGATCTTCACCGCGAGCACCGGCGCGGCCGGGGCCGGGGTGGCGGGCGCGGTGGAGTCCTGGCCGCCGTCACGCGTGGCCAGCACCACGGCGACGGTGGCCGCGACCAGCACGAGGACGATCGCACCGGAGACCAGGTTCGTGACCTGTCTGCGCGCCACCCGATCATCATCCGTCGCCGCGGCCTGATCGTCTACTGGCGGTAGGACTCGACGTCGCTGGCGGGACGGACCTCGGCGCCGGCGGAGTCCTCGCCGAACTCGCGTCGCGCGCGGCGCTGCCGCAGCAGGTCCCAGCACTGGTCCAGCTGCGCTTCCAGGATTCGCATGCGGTCGCGGTCGGCGTCATCGAGGCCCGCGCCGACGGCCTTGGCGCGCAGCTCGTGCTCCTCCGCGACCATGGCGTCGATGTCGCCGATGATGTCCTTGTCGCTCACGCGATTCACGGTACCGCTCGGTGGGTAGTTCTGCGCCATGACGGACGTGATCGACGATGCCAGGACCGCGTTCCCCGGCTGGGCGCGCACATCCGCCGCCGAACGCGCGGCCGCACTCCGGGCCGCCGCGTCCGCGCTGCGCGACCACGCGGGCGAACTGGCGAAGCTGAACAACCGGGAGACCGGCAAGCTGACCGACGAGGCGTGGGAGGGCGTGCTCGCGGGGGCGGGCACACTGGACCAGTACGCCGAACTCGGCCCGCTGCACCGCGGCCGCACCCTGCACGGCGACTGGGCCGCGACCGACCTGATGGTGCCCGAACCGCGGGGTGTGGTGCTCGCGCTGACGCCGTGGAACGATCCGGTCGCGGTCGCGTGCGGGCTGCTCGGCGCGGCGCTGGCGACCGGGAACGTGGTGGTGCACAAGCCGAGCGAGCGGTGTCCCGAGACCGGGCGGCAGATGACCGAGCTGATCGCGAGGCAGCTGCCGAAGGATGTGCTGACCTGCGTTTCCGGTGATGGCGATGTGGGTGCGCGGCTGACCGCGCACGTCGGCGTCGACGTGATCGCTCACGTGGGTAGCAGCGCCACCGGCCGTGCCATCGCCGGGACCGCGGCGCGCACCGGTGCGAAGACGATCCTGGAGAACGGCGGCAACGATCCGCTGATCGTGGACCGCGACGTCGATCCGGAATGGGCCGCCGAGCAGGCCGCACTCGGTTCGTTCGCCAACGCCGGGCAGATTTGCGTGTCGGTGGAACGGATCTACGTGCACCGCGCGGTCGCCGACCGGTTCGTCGACGCGCTGGTCACGCGCGCGGGCAAACAGTCCATCCCGCCGCTGGTCGACGCGCGGCAGCGGGAGCAGGTGCACGCGCATGTGGCGCAGGCCCGCGATCAGGGCGCGAACGTGCTGACCGGTGGCGAGCCCGGCGAGGGCTCGTACTACCCGCCGACCGTGCTCACCGGGTGCACCCCGGACATGCGCGTGATGCGGGAAGAGACCTTCGGCCCGGTCGCGCCGGTACGCGTGGTGGACGATTTCGACCAGGCCCTGCGCGAAGCGTGCGACGACCGCTACGGCCTCGCGGCGACGGTGCTCACCAACTCGATGACCAACGCGCAGCGGGCGTGGCGTGAACTGCCGGTCGGCACGGTGAAGGTCAACGCGGTGTTCGGCGGCGCCCCGGGCGGCGCGGCCCAGCCCAGGGCCGCCAGCGGCGAGGGCTTCGGCTATGGCCCGGAGCTGCTGGACGAGATGACCCGCACGAAGGTGGTCCACCTCCAGCCGGCCGGTTAGCGAACCGCCGTCCCGCGCACATAGACGGCGCGGATACGGTGCAGGGCCGTGGGGTCGGCCAGCGGGTCGCCGTCGACGGCGAGGATGTCGGCGTCGTACCCGGGTTCGATCCTGCCCTTGCTCGCGCCGAGGCCGCATACCTCCGCGGCCACCTCCGTCGCCGTGCGGAGCGCCTCCACCGGGTCGAAGCCGACCTGGCCCAGCTGGGGGAGCGCGTGCCGGAGCACGTCGTGCGGCTTCACGGCGCTGATGCCCGCGTCGGTGCCGATCGTCATCAGTGCGCCCTCCTCGCGCAGCATCCGCAGGTTCGCCATGATCAACGGCAGGCGCCGCAGCACGTCGGCGGGTGGCCGCGCGTTGGCCGAAGGGGCGACACCGACCGTCAGCCCCAGCACGACCTGCCGCCGCACGATCTCGTCCACCAGCGCGGCCGACGGCGTGCCGACCCCGTCCGCGGTCCAGAAACTCACGTGCTCCACCCCGTCCGCGCCGGCCTCGACCGCGTTCTCGATCGCGGGTACGGCATGCGCGTGCACCGTGACCGGCAGCCCGTGCCGGTGCGCCTCCTCGACGGCGGCCCGCAGTTCCGCCGGCTCGAACTGCGGCTCGTGCTGGTAGGTGCCCGGCGTCAGGGTGCCGCCACTCGCCATGATCTTGATGACGTCCACGCCGCGCTCGGCCCGCTCGCGCACGGCCGCACGCATCCCGGCGGCACCCGGCGCCACCGCGCCACCCAGGTAGTGGCAGTGCCCGCCGGTGGTGGTGATCGGCGGCCCGGACGCGAGAATCGTCGGCAGTCCGGCGCCGTTGTCACGCAGCCGCAGGGCCAGATAACCACGATCGCCCAGATCACGCAGCGTCGTGACCCCGCCCCGCACGGCCGTGCGCGCGGCCCGCTCCATGGCGGCCAGCACGTCCACATCGGACCGCGCGGCCAGCGCCTCGACCGGAGCCGTGCTCGCGTCGAACGCGAGGTGCACGTGGGGATCGATCAGCCCGGGCAGCAACGTGGCGCCGGTGAGATCGACGAAATCCTCCGGTGGCGAGCCGAAACCGACCGACACGATGCGTTCACCCTCGATCACGACGACCGGATCCGGTCGCAAACCCGCGCCGTCGAACAGCCAGGAGGCCCGCACCGCTGTGTGCATGCCTCAGCATAAGGGTCAGTAGTCGGAAACGAGGTCTTCGGCAACGAGCGAGACCGGGAACGGGACGTCGAGCTCGATACCGTGGTCGGCCTTCGCCTCGGCCGCGGTCACGTACTCACCATCACGCAACGTCAAGCACAGCACGCTTGGCACGTACGGGTCCACGATCCAGTAATGCGGGCAGCCCGCCTCGGCCAGCTTGGCGCGCTTGAGTTTCGTGTCGATCAGCCGGCTCGACGGCGAGATGACCTCGACCGAGAGAACGGGCACCCCGACGAGTGCCCGTTCCGTGTAATCGGCCCGCCGCCCCACGACGACGTCCGGGATCAGCACCGTGTCCTCGGCGAGCACCACGTCCACCGGCGCGGGCAGCGCCTCACAGTCGCGCGGGCAGCCCGGCACGACGGCGGCCAGCACGCGAGCGACGACACGCTGATGCAGCGGACGGGGCGATGGGCTCATCAGGAGCACCCCGTCCACCAGCTCATAGCGGTGGGCGTCATCGGTGATTGACTCCAGATCGCTACGCGTCAACGGCTCACGGTGTCCGAACACCGGGACAGTGCCCATGCTGCTCCCCACACGCGTAGTCACGAACCTGGATTCGGTGTCAGCTTAGGCAGCCGCCGTTTCGGTGCGCACAGGACGCGCCGACCGGAATGACACCGACGGCCCAACCGTCACGCTCCGCATTTCCCGTGACCACACTCCAGAGTCACCGAAGGTTGCCCGCCGGTGACCGCGATGCTGAATCAACCTGTCCATTGCGCTGAACGTGTGCCGCGCCGAAACCGGCGAACAATTCAGGGAAATGTCGCTCCGCGTATCTCCGTGCGCCATTTTTCCCTGGCCGTCCCGTAATCTCGCCGACGATCGGGTGCGATTCGCGCTCAAGCATCTCATGGTAGCCAATGCCCAATTATGGCGGCAACCGTTCCCGATTAAGCGGATTCCCTGATGGTGAGCGAAACCGGTAGCACGTGGCGGCGGGCCCGGACGTTTTCCCCTGCCAGCAGCTCCATCAACGTGATCACCATCTGCCGCACCTGCGCGGCCGGATCCTGGCGCACCGTGGTCAGCGGCGGGTTCGTCGCGGGCGCCAGCGCGGGATGGTCGTCGAACCCGATCACCGCGACGTCCTCCGGCACCCGGCGGCCCGCGTCCGCGAGCGCGCGCAGGGCGCCCGAGGCCATCAGATCGCTCGCGACGAAAAGCCCGTCGAGATCCGGTTTCCTGGCCAGCAAACGGACCATCGCGGATTGCCCGCCGTCGAGGGTGAAATCCGATTCCTCGCACAGTCCGGCGGAATCGAGCCCGGCCTCGGAAAGCGCTTCCAGCCAGCCGGTGAGCCGGTGCACCGCCGCCGTCTGGTCCTGCGGTCCGGCGATGGTGCCGATGCGGCGGCGGCCCGAGGCCAGCAGATGCCGCACCGCGATCCGCGCGCCCGTGGCGTTGTCGACGTCGACCACGTGCACGCCGCGGGACAGATTACCGGCGGGGCCACCGAAAACGATCGGCACGCGCAGTAACCGCAGCGCGCGCGGAAGCGGATCGGCGCGGTGCGGGGCGAACACGAGCGCGCCGTCGACGTGCCCGCCTTCGAGGAACCGGAGCGTACGGGCCTGATCGTCGCGGCCGTCGTTGAACATCAGCACCATCTGGCTGCCCACCGCGGCCAGTTCCCGGTAGGCCGCGCGCATCACCGCGATCCGGTACGGGTCGGCCAGCAGGACTTCCTCGGGCTCGGACAGCACGACCGCGACCGCGCCGGTGCGCCTGGTGACCAGGGAACGCGCGGCCTGGTTGGGGGAGTAGCCCAGATCGCGGGCCGCGGCCAGCACCGCGTCCTTCGCGCGGCCACTGACGTTGGCGTCGCCGTTGAGTGCGCGCGAGGCCGTGGACCGCGACACCCCGGCGAAGGCCGCGACGTCCTCCAGCGTCGGCCGGTCGTCGTGATTCCGCGTCACGTCTGGTCCTTCCCGTGTGAGAGCGCTTCCAACAATAACGCATCTTGACACCCGTTATGGCAAGGGACACACTCGTTCGTGTTCTGGGAGCGCTCCCAGTTTCAGCTCAGAACCTCACAAGCAAGGGGTTTGACGTGCGACATCTTCACAAGGGCGTGAGCTTCGCGATCGGACTCACCGTGCTGGGCGCGACCCTGGCCGCGTGCGGTGGCGGCGGGGGCTCGGCCGGCGGCTCCGGTGACGGCGGGCAGATCGAGCTGTCCATCGGCACCTTCACCGAGTTCGGCTACGAGGACCTGATCACCGAGTACGAGCGACTGCACCCCAACATCAAGATCACTCATCACAAGACCGGCGAAGGCGGGCCCTACCACCAGAACCTGATCACGAAACTCGCCGCGGGCTCGGGCCTCGAGGACGTGGTCGCGGTCGAGGAGGGGCACTTCTCCGACATCGTCGACAAGGGCGGCAAGTTCAACGATCTCACCGAGATCGGCCCGAAGGACGTCACCGCGGACCGGTGGCTGAACTGGAAGTACGAGGCCGGCAAGGATTCCGGCGGCAGGCTCATCGGCTACGGCACCGACATCGGGCCGCTCGCGATGTGTTACCGCAAGGACCTGCTCGAGGCCGCGGGACTGCCCTCGGATCCCGAGGGCGTGAAGGCGCTGTTCTCCAGCTGGGACGCCTACTTCGCGGCCGGCGACCAGTACGTCGCGCGCACCGGCAAGCCGTGGTTCGACTCCGCAGGGCAGAACTTCAACGCGATGGTCAACCAACTCGACGTCGGCTACCTCGACCGCGACGACAAGCTGACCCTGGAGACCAATCCCGGTATCAAGAGTGCCTGGGACAAGGTCACGACCGCGGTGGCGCACGGCCAGTCGGCCAAGCTCGTCGCGTTCTCCAACGAATGGAAGACCGGCTTCCAGCAGAGCGCGTTCGCGACGAAGACCTGCCCGTCCTGGATGCTCGGCGTGGTCGAGGAGAACGCCGGCGCGGCGAACGCGGGCAAGTGGGCGGTCACCGACGCGTTCCCCGGCGGCGGCGGAAACTGGGGCGGCTCGTACCTGACCGTGCCCAAGCAGAGCCGGCACCCGAAGGAGGCGGCCGAGTTCGCGGCCTGGCTCACCGCGCCCGAACAGCAGCTGAAAGCCTTCGCCGCCAAGGGAAACTTCCCGAGCCAGACGCAGGCGCTGACCTCGCCGCAGCTGCAGGACGAGACCAGCGCCTACTTCGGCGACGCGAAGATCGGCCAGCTCTACGCCGAGCAGGCCCGCAAGGTGACGAAGGCGCAGTACAAGGGCCCCGGTGACGGCCAGATCCAGGAGAACGTCACCACGCCCGCGCTGCAGGCCGTCGAACAGGGCACGCCCGCGGACCAGGCGTGGCAACAGGTCGTCGACGGCGCGAAGAAGATCGTGAAGTAGGGGAACCGGCCGACGATGACGAGCACTGTGGTCCACGAGCCGCGACAGCGGGTGCGTGTGCGCCCGAGCTTGAAGGAGCGGCTGGCGAACTGGGACGTGAAGGTCTCGCCCTATCTCTACATCGCGCCGTTCTTCGTGGTGTTCGGGGTCGTCGGCCTGTTTCCGTTGCTGTACACGGCGTACGTGTCGTTCTTCGACTGGGAGATCGGGGACGACAACCCGAAGTTCCTCGGGTTCGGCAACTACGTCGAGCTGATGGGCGACGGCCAGTTCTGGCACGCCGTGGGGAACACGCTGTCGATCTTCGTGCTCTCCAGTGGGCCGCAGCTCGTGGTGGCCGTCCTGCTGGCGGCACTGCTCAACATGCGGTTGCGCGGGCCGACCGGCTGGCGGGTGGGGGTGCTGCTGCCCTACGCGGCGAGCCTCGTGGCGCTGGGCATCATCTTCGCCAACCTGTTCGGCCCGCGCTACGGCCTGATCAACTCGCTACTGGAATCGGTCGGGCTCGACCGGGTCGAATGGCAGGCCAACCGGTTCGCCAGTCACCTGGCCATCGCGACGATGGTCAACTGGCGCTGGACCGGCTACAACGCGCTGATCGTGCTGGCCGCGATGCAGGCGCTGCCGAAGGACGTGATGGAGGCCGCGGTGGTGGACGGCGCCGGTCCGGTCCGCCGGTTCTTCAGCGTCACGCTGCCGATGCTGCGCCCGACGCTGGTCTTCGTGGTGATCACCTCGACCATCGGCGGGCTGCAGATCTTCACCGAGCCCAAACTGTTCGACGCGATGCCGGGCTCGAACAACGGCGGTTCCACCAACCAGTTCCAGACCGTGACGCTGTATCTGTACCAGCAGGGTTTCGAGGGCTTCGACCTCGGCTACGCGTCGGCGATCGCGTGGGTGCTGTTCCTGCTGATCGTGGTGATCGCGCTGGGCAACTTCCTGCTCACCCGGCGGATGGGACGGATCCGATGAACACCAGGATCGGCAGGCCGAACTTCTTCGTCTACGCGGCGCTGACCGTGTTCGTGCTGGTGTCGTTGTTCCCGTTCTACTGGTCGTTCCTGGTCGCCAGCCGGGACACCTCGATGCTGTCCGAGCACATTCCGCCGCTGCTGCCGGGCGGGAACTTCTTCCGCAACGCGGCCAGGGTTTTCGACGCGGTCGAGTTCTGGAAGGCGCTCGGCAACAGCGTGATCGTGTCCGGGACTGTCACGCTGACCACGGTGCTGTTCTCGGCGCTGGCCGGGTTCGCCTTCGCCAAACTCCGGTTCCGTGGCAGCAATCCGCTGTTCGTGTTCATCGTGGTCACACTCGCGGTGCCCACCCAGCTCGGCGTGATCCCGCTGTTCATCGCGATGGCGGATCTGGGCTGGGCCGGGCATCTGCAGGCGGTGATCGTGCCGAACCTGGTCACCGCGTTCGGCGTGTTCTGGATGCGGCAGTACATTGTGGACGCCGTACCGTACGAGCTGATCGAGGCCGCGCGGGTGGACGGGTGCAGCGTGTTCCGCACCTTCGTCAGCGTGGTGCTGCCGGCGATCCGGCCGGCCGCGGCGATCCTCGCGATGTTCACGTTCATGATGTCCTGGAACGATTTCCTGTGGCCGCTGATCGTGCTGAATCCGGACAACCCGACGATCCAGCTCGCGCTGGAGCGGCTGCAGAGCGGCTACTACGTCGACTACTCGCTCGTGCTGGCCGGCACCACGCTGGCCACGATTCCGATCCTGATCGTTTCCTCCTGCTCGGCCGCCAGATCGTGGCCGGCATCATGCAAGGCGCCGTGAAAGGGTGAGCATGCGTTTTCCTGATGGGTTCCTGTGGGGTGCCAGCACGGCGGCCTTCCAGATCGAGGGTGCGACCACTGTGGACGGACGGACGGATTCGATCTGGGACGCGTTCTGCCGTCGTCCCGGCGCGGTGGCCGGTGGCGACACGGGTGAGCCCGCCGCCGACCACTACCACCGCTACCCCGAAGACGTCGCGTCCATGAACGAACTGGGCTTCGGCGCCTACCGGTTCTCCGTGGCGTGGTCCCGGGTCCGGCCCGACGGGGGCGCCGTGAACACCCGTGGACTGGACTTCTACGAGCGTCTTGTCGACGAGCTGCTGGCGAAGGGGATCACGCCGTGGCCCACGCTGTATCACTTCGATCTCCCGCAGGCGCTGGAGGACGAGGGCGGGTGGACCAGCCGCGACACCGCCTACCGGTTCGCCGAGTTCGCCGCGTCCACTGTGGAACGGCTCGGTGACCGGGTGCCGTTGTGGTCCACCGTGAACGAACCGTGGTGCTCGGCGTTTCTGGGCTACGCCGCCGGAATCCACGCGCCGGGACGCCGCGAGCCGAAGGCGGCCGCGGCGGCGGCACACCATCTACTGCTGGCACACGGGCTCGGGATGGCCGAGATCCGGCAGCACGCGCCGAGTGCGCGGGCGGGGATCACGCTCAACCTGTATCCGGTGACCGCGCTCGATCCGGACACCGACGCCGACGCGGTGCGGCGGATCGACGGGCTGCAGAACCGGCTGTTCCTCGATCCCGTGCTGCTCGGCCGGTACCCCGAGGACCTGCTGGAGGATCTGGCGCCGTTCGATTTCCCGGTGCGCGACGGGGATACGGAGATCATCGCCGCGCCGATCGACATGCTGGGGATCAACTACTACCGGGGATACGAGGTGACGCTGGGGGAGAAGGGGGAGGCGGCGGGGCCCGAGTGGATCGGCGCGGAGGACGTGCGATTCGTTCCTGATCCCCGGGCCCCGCTCACCGCCTCCGGCTGGCAGGTCGAGCCCGGCCGGCTGACCGAGACCCTGCTGCGCGTGCACCGCGACTATCCGGCGATCCCGTTGTATGTCACCGAAAACGGTGCCGCCTATCCGGATGCGGTGCGCCCGGACGGCCAGATCGCCGACGACGACCGGATCGAGTTCCTCACCGGCCACCTCCGCGCCGCAGGCGAGGCGATCGCGGCAGGCGTGGACTTGCGGGGCTTCTTCTACTGGTCCCTTGTGGACAACTTCGAATGGGCGGAGGGCTACGCCAAACGTTTCGGCCTGATCCACGTCGACTACGCGACCCAGCGCCGCACGCCGAAGCATTCGGCGCATTTCTACGCCCAGGTGATCGCGGCGAACGCGTTACCGTGATCCGCTCGCACCGTCGAGCAGCATCCGGATGTCGCCGGCGAACGCGGCGGTGTCGGTCAGGTCGAACGCCACCCGCTGGAGGAGGAATCCGTGCAGCAGGGCCATCACGGCGCGTGCGGCACGCTCCGGATCCACGGTTGCTTCGCCGTGGCGTAGCGCGTCGGCGATGGCGCGCCGTACGGACTCGAAGCCTTCGACGGCACGGGCACGCACTGTGTCGTCACGCAGCAGTTCCGACCAGGTCTGCACCGCGCAGCGCAGCAGTTCCTCGACCGGCACCTCGTTTCCCGCGGCGTCGGTGACGGTCTCGGCGCTCAGTGCTTCGAGTGAGGCCGCCACCAGATCGGCGGTGGAGGTCCCGCCGGAGGCGGCCGCCAGCCGCCCGACGGGCTCGAAGATCAGCCGGAACGCGTCCCCGGTGATGGCAAGGATGATCTCCTCCTTGCTCGCGAAGTAGCGGTACGGCGCTCCGGTCGAGACTCCGGCCTCGGCGGCGATGTCGGGCATCGACGTCTGGTGGAAACCATCGCGCGAGAAGCAGCGGCGCGCCGCCGCCACGATGGCCGCGCGCTTCGCCTCGCGGTTCTCGGGCGTGATCCGTGGCATGACGCGACCCCTAACGTGAATGGACATTTACCTTGACACCTCCACTCTAATGGTGAAAGGTCATTCACGGAAGCGAGGAGTCGTGATGAGCGCGAAGCTGACGGTCGCCACCTACACCTACGAGCACACCGAGGCGCTGTTCGACGGCCGGGTCCCGATCGACGGCGTGGACGCCACCTTCGAGACGGCGCCGCTGGTGTCGGACATCTTCCGGGGCATGGTCGAGGGGTGCTACGACGTCGCCGAGTTCGGGTTGACGTACTTCCTGCGCACCTTCGACCTGGCGGATTCGCCGTTCCGGGCGCTGCCGATCTTCCCGAACCGCAACTTCCGGCACTCGGCCGTCTTCGTGAACACCGCGGCGGGAATCGAGCGGCCGCCGGATCTCGCGGGCAGGACGATCGGCGAGTTCGCGATGTTCGGGCACGACCCCGGCGTGTGGATGAAAGGCATTTTCGCCGACGAATACGGGCTGACTCCCGATCAGTCCCGGTGGGTCATCGGCGGTACGGACCACCCGATTCCCTCGTTCGACTGGATTCCGCAGCCGGTACCGGAGGGCGTGGACGTGCGGCACGCGGCCGAGGGCGAAACCCTGGGCGCGATGCTCGAATCGGGCGAGATCGACGCGCTGATCTCGGTCGACGTGCCGCGGGCGCTGCTCGACGGTTCACCGAGGATCGCCCGGATGTTCCCCGACTACGAGACCGTGGAGCGCGACTACTACCGGCGCACGGGGATCTTCCCGCAGATGCACATCGTCGCGGTCCCCAGGAAACTGGCGACGCGGGCCGAGCTGATGAAGTCGATCTACCGTGCCTTCTGTGCGGCCAAGGAAATCGCCCAGCGGAAGTACCGGCAGGGCGCGCTGAAACAGCACATGGGTGTTGTCACGCCCTGGTTCAGCAAGCATTTCGAGGAGAACCGGGCGCTGCTCGGCGAGGACTGGTGGCCCTACGGCCTCGCCGCGAACCGTACGGCGATCGACACTTTCCTGCGCTACCACCACGAACAGGGTCTGTCGAAGCGCCTGCTGACCAGCGACGACATCTTCGTCCCGGCTCTGCTGGAGACCTAGCTGAGCAGGTCCGGCCGGACCCGGGCGATCTCCTGGGCCAACTGCCGGACCACACCGTGTGGCAGCCTCAGTTGGACTTCCGGGCCGGCGGTGGCCTGGCGTTTCAACAGTGCTTCGTGGCGGGTGGTGAAGCCATGGTCCACGGGTGTGAACACCAGGGCCGGCAGCACGGCCTTCGAGTTCGGGTCGTCCTTGACCGGCGGGCGTGGTTCCTGGCCGCGCACGGCACGCACCTCGTCCCACGTGATCCGGTCGGATTTGCGGCCGGCTTGCCACCACAGTCCTCGTTCGTCGACGGCGAGGCGATGGTTGTGCGGGAAGGACACGACCATGAACAGCACGCCGACCAGCGCGAGCGCGCCGAAGAAGAACGCCGCGACGGTCGGAGGTATGTCTTTCGAGGTTTGCGACGGCGTCCCGACATCCGGGAAGAGGGCGCCCAATCCGAAGAAGACGAACATGGCCAGCCCGCCGATGAACAGCCACCGGCCGGACCGGTACTCGATGACGGGCGTCTCAGGACTCGGTGACTGTTCGGGCACGACCGGCAGCGTAGCCGACGGCACTGCCGACCGTGCATATTTCGGGCAAACGTGGCGTTACTACGCCGCCACCACGAAGGCCTCGGTGGTCAGGTCCGACAGCGGCGGCGGGCACTCCACGAGCAGGGCCGTCGCGTTGTCGGTGCCGCCCGCCGCGAGTGCGGCGTCCACAAGGGACTGTGCCGAGTTGCGTGGCTGGCGCAGGAGCTCCGCCATCTTCGCCTGCGGAAGTCGCTTGTGGACGCCGTCGCTGGTCAGCAGCAGGCCCGCGGGACGGCGGATCTCGGTGAACCCGAGCTCCGCCGCGCCCGCGGTGCGCACGCTGGTGGTGACCATGTGTTCCATCTGCGGGGAAGCGTCCATGCCACGGTCGCGGAAGTACTGCGCGAGCGTGTGGTCGTGGGTGAGCTGGCGCAGCGAGGAACCATCCCAGGCGTAGGCGCGGACGTCGCCGACCCAGCCGATGCGGTAACCGTCCCCGGCGGGGACCGCGACCACGAGCACGCAGTCGCCGGCGGACGGATCGCCGCGGACCGCCCCCTGCGCGGCCAGCAGCGCCTCCGCCGGACCCGCCGAGACGAGCACGGCCGCCGACACGGCGATCCGCGCGGCACGCGCCGCGGCGGGGGAGTCACCGACCCCGTCCGCGACGGCGAACACGGCGGGCTCGCCGAAGCTGCCCGCCGCGTCCGCGTTGACCGACCGCGGGCCGCGGGCGCTCGCACTGTGCCAGGTGACGTTGGTGAGGGGGTTGATCACGATGCCCTCCTTCTGCCTCTCTGCTTCCAGTGTCGGGCGCCCGCCTGTGGTGGCCCTGTGGTCCGTGTGAAGCGATCCTGTGAGATCAGGCGGTCAGCACGTACACCGTGGTGCCGCCGACGGTGATCGAGGTGAAGTTGGCCTCGACCCACTCCTGGATCTGGCTCGACGACGAGTCGGTGCCGCCCATGCCGCCACCGCCCATACCGCCGCCGGCGATGTAGTACTTGACCTCACCGGCCGCGACGTAGGCCTTGAACTGCTCCAGCGTCGGCGAGTTGTCGGTGCCGCTCCAGCCGCCGATGGCGATCACCGCCTTGCCGGTCGAGAGCTCCAGCTCGGCCGCGGTCTGCGAACTGCCGACCGCCGCCGCCCACTTGGTCGTGGTATCGGACAGCAGCGCGGTCAGCTCACTGGAGGACTGTCCGCCCGCCATGGCGCCGGTGCCGCCGGGCACGGTGCCCGTGGTGCCGCTGGGAGCGCTGCCTTCCGGTGCGGTGCCGGTGGTCCCGCCGGGTGCCGTGCCGCCGGTCGCGTCGCCGCTGCCGGTCGGCGGGGTGCCGCCCATGCCGCCACCGCCCATGCCGCCCATCGAGCTGCTCGCCGGGCCGGACGTGGGAATCGAGCCGGTGTGTGCCTGGCTTGCCGTGGTCACCGCGTACGCCGAGCTGCCCAGCCCCAGTGTGAGCACCGCGGCGGTGAGCAGGACCAGCGCGAGGCGTTTGAACTCGTGCAGCCCCACGGCGATCCCGGTGGCCGCGATCAGTCCCAGCCCGATGATGACGAACTTGAGCCACGGCAGGTAGTCCGAGGACCGGTCGAGCAGGATGTAGTCCCAGATCGCGGTGACCGCGACCATCGCGGCGAGCACCGCGCGCGCCGAGAGGTTCCGCCTGCCCTGCCACAGTGCCTGGCCCGAAATCGCCACCAGCGCGGCGATCGCCGGGGCCAGCGCCACCGAGTAGTACGGGTGCACGGTCCCGCTCATGTAGCTGAACACCAGTCCGGTCACCAGCAGCCAGCCGCCCCACACCACGAGCGCGACGCGGGTGCGGTCGGTGCGCGGTGCACGGCGCGTGAACCACAGTCCGGCGACGAGGCCGATCAGCGCGGCGGGCAGCAGCCACGAGATCTCGCCGCCCCACGAGGAGTTGAACAGCCGCGTGATCCCGGCGGTACCGCCGAATCCACCACCACCACCACCGCCCCCGCCGGCGTTGCCCTCCCCGCCGAAGATGCGGCCGAGACCGTTGTAGCCCAGGGCGAGTTCGAGCAGACTGTTGTTCGTCGACCCGCCGATGTAGGGCCGCGAGGACTCCGGCCAGATCTCCACGAGCGCGATGAACCAGCCCGCGGACACCACCACCGCGATCGTCGCGCCGAGCAGGTGCAGCAGCCGCTTGCGCAGCGAGGTGTTCGCGGCGATCAGGTAGGCCAGCGCGAACGCGGGCAGCACCAGGAACGCCTGCATCATCTTGGTGAGGAAGCCGAACCCGATCGCGACACCGGCGAACGCCAGCCACTTCGGGCTCGCCTTCTCGATGGCGCGCACCGTGCAGTAGGCGCCCACGATGAGCAGCAGCACGAGCAGCGCGTCCGGGTTGTTGAACCGGAACATCAAGGCCGCCACCGGGGTCAGCGCGAGCGTCGCACCGGCGAACAGCCCGGCCACGGGACCCGAGGTGCGTTTCACGGTCGCGTACAACATCCCGACCGACGCGACGCCCATGATCGCCTGCGGGGCGAGCACGGTGAAGCTGGAGAACCCGAAGATCCGGGCGAACGCCACCGCCACCCACAACGCGGCGGGCGGTTTGTCGACGGTGATCGAGTTACCGGAGTCGAGCGAGCCGAACAGCCACGCCTTCCAGTCCTGCGTACCGGCCTGCACGGCCGCGGCGTAGAAGCTGTTGCCGTAGCCGGAAGCCGTCAGGTTCCACAAGTACAGCACCGCCGTTCCCGCGAGCAGTAGCAGCACCGCGGGTTTTATCCACTTCGGACTGGCGGGCCGGGCCGGCCCGGCCGCCCGGTGCCGCGGTTCGACCCGCGGCGGTCCGCTGAGAACGCTGGTCATCGACATTGCCCCTTACTGGTTGCCCTGACGCCGCGGGTGGAACACCCAGCCACGCAGGAGGACGAAACGGAGGACGGTGGCGGCCAGATTGGCCAGCACGAGCACGGTCACTTCGAGCGCGACACTCGTGGTCGCCGGCAGCAGGGCCAGCGAGCCGCTGGTGAGCACGAGCCCGAGGCCGAACACGATCAGCCCCTCGAACTGTTGCCGCGCGACGCCGGAGGAACCGCGGATGCCGAACGTGACCCGCCGGTTGACCGCCGTGTTGCCGATCGCGGTGATCGCGAGCGCGGCGAAGTTCGCCGCCTGCGCGCCCATCCCGAGGCGCAGCAACAGGAACAGCAGCAGATAGGCGAGCGTGCTGCCGACCCCGACGGCGGCGAAGCGCACCAGTTGGGTGGCGAGCTTCGGCGGCACACCCGGGGTCGAGACGCCGATCGGTTCGCGGCCCAGCTGGGCCCGGATTTCGCTGATGGGCAGCGTTCCCGTGGCGAAGCCCTTGATCATGCGGGCGACGCCCTTGAGGTCGGCGGTCGCGGTGGCGACGATGTTGACCGAGGAGTTCGGGTCGTCGATCCAGTCCACCGGCACCTCGTGCGTGCG
>Ga0164243_10001849_pt1 | contig 35512 bp, 24 predicted proteins | sample OricompcompostOP_FD_108781 | JGI IMG/M metagenome (GOLD analysis project Ga0164243, IMG submission 108781) | Organic Plus compost microbial communities from Emeryville, California, USA - Original compost - Organic plus compost (OP) | ecosystem: Engineered > Solid waste > Mixed feedstock >...
GTCGTCCTCCTGGCCGCGGTGGCCGGCATGGTGCTCACTTGGCCGTCGGCACGCGACCCGGGAACATCCGGTGTCGTCGACTCGGGGGTGCAGCACGTGACCGCGAAGGTGACCGGCACGCGCGCCGAGCGGTGCTCGTCGACCATCGAGGACGTCCTCCCCGACGGCACGCTGCCCGACCAGGTGGACTGCCTGCGTGTGCTCGCCACCGTCGTCACCGGGCCGCTGGCGGGCACCGACATCGAGGTCTGGGCGACCGCGTCGCTCACCCAGGCCGAGGTGCCGGCCGGCACCCGCATCGTCGTCGAGCACTACCCCGACTCCGACGGCAGCGGCGAGACCTGGGCGTGGTACGACTTCGCCCGGGGCATCCCGCTCGGCGCCCTCGCGCTCGCCTTCGCCCTCGTCACCGCGCTCGTCGCGGGCTGGCGCGGCCTGCGCGCCATCGTCGGGCTGGCCGTCGCCGCCGTCGTGCTCTGGCTGTACGTGCTCCCCGGGCTGGTGGCCGGGGAGCACGCGGTGCTGCTCGCGCTGTGCGGGTCCGCGGTCATCATGACCGCCGTGCTGTACCTCACCCACGGTCTGTCGACGCGCACCACCGTCGCCCTGCTGGGGACGCTGGTCGGGCTGCTGCTCGTCGCGGGCCTCGGTGCCCTGGGGGCGCATGCCGCCCACCTGCAGGGCGTCACCTCGGAGGACTCGTACCGGCTGGCCGCCCTGCTCGGACCTGACGGCGCGGCGATCCTGCGCGGCGTCTTCCTCTGCGGGGTCGTGCTGGCGGGGCTGGGCGTGCTCAACGACGTGACGATCACCCAGGCGTCGGCGGTCTGGGAGCTGCACGCCGCCGACCCGTCGGCGCCCTGGGGTCGACTGTTCGCGCAGGGCATGCGCATCGGCCGCGACCACATCGCCTCGACCATCTACACGCTCGCCTTCGCCTATGCGGGGGCGTCGCTGCCGGTGCTCCTGCTGCTCCAGGTCTACGACCTGCCGCTGGCCCAGACGCTCACGAGCGGACAGTTCGCCGAGGAGATCGTCCGGACGCTGGCGGGCTCGATCGGGCTGATCCTCGCGATCCCGCTGACCACGGCGCTGGCGGTCGTCGTCGCCCGCGCCGGACGGCGGCCAGCACGGCACGCCGAGCCCGCCGAACCGGGGCACGGGCACCTGGACCACCTCGCCTGAGCGTCGCGCGAGGGCCCTCGTCAGGGGTGCGGGCGCCGGTCAGGCCAGACGGTGGAGAGCCGGCTCGTCGGCCTGGCCTGCTGCACCCGCCGACGACCCCTCCGGCGGGGCCTCCGCCGGAGGGACCGCCACGCCACGCGCTGCCACCGAGCGCACCGCCGTGGCGGCCACCGCCGTCGTGAACGGGATCGCCAGCACCAGCCCGATCGACCCGACCAGCGTGCGGGCCACCTCCTCGGCGATCTCCCCGCTCGTCAGCGAGTCGAGCAGCGAGCGGTCCGACACGGAGACGAGCAGGACCAGCGGCAGGCTGGCACCCAGGTACGCGAAGACGATCGTGTAGACGGTCGAGGCGATGTGGTCGCGCCCGATGCGCATGCCCCGGGAGAACAGCCGGCCCCACGACGCGGCAGGGTCGGCGGCGTGCAGCTCCCAGACCGCCGACGCCTGGGTGATCGTCACGTCGTTGAGCACGCCCAGCCCTGCCAGCACCATGCCGCACAGCAGCACGTCACCGAGGCTGACGTCGGGGGCGATGTCCCGCAGGTCGAGCGCGTACTCGCCGCTCAGGCCGGTGAGATGGGCGGCGCCGCTGGCCCAGGCGGCGATGGCCGCGGTGGCGACCAGGCCGACGAGCGTCCCGACGAGGGCCGTCGACGTGCGGACCGTCAGGCCGTGGGCCAGGTAGAGGACGACGAACATGATCGCCGAGGCGCTGACCAGCGCCACCGGCACCGCCGGACGACCGAGCAGCAGCGCCGGCAGGGTGAAGCCACCGACGACGGCGAGCGCCACCCCGAGTCCGACGAGCGCGGCCAGCCCGCGCCAGCGAGCCACGGCGACGACCAGCACGGCGAAGACCACCGCCAGCAGGGCCAGCGGCGGACCCCGCACCAGGTCGGCGAACACATACGGGGAACCACCGCCGGTGGCCGCCTCGGGGATGTGCACCACGCGCAGCCGATCGCCGGGGTGCAGCACGTCGAGGTACTCCGGCGGGACCTGCACACCGGCCTGCGTGCCGTCCGACAACCGCGCGGTCACCTGCTCCGAGGGGTCGGCCGCCGTCGCGTCGACCGCCGTCACCGTGACCGTGAGGAAGGTCGTGCCGGGCTGGGTGGTCGCCAACGTCGGACGCTCCCCCGTCGGCCACAGCAGCCAGCCGCCGAGCAGCGTCGCGACCAGGACCGGGACCAGCACCGCCGTGAAGGCCCATCGCGCTCGTCGCCGCTGATCCACCGGCAGCGCCGGTCCGTCCCCGTGCTGGTGACCGCTCACCGGTCCAGCATCCCCCGGGTCCGCCTCCGTCCGCCGCACCCCGCCCGGCCCGTCGCCGAGCTCACCGCAGCCGGGAGCTTGCCGCCCTCCGTCGAGGCTGCCTCCGCAACCGGCCATCTCGGCGGGACACGGCGCTCGGCGCAGGCAGCGCGGGCGGGTCCGGCCGTCCCACGCTCAGCGCGCACCGGGTGGGTGCGGGCCGGGCCGGCGTCAGGCGCCGACGAGGCGCTGCGCGAGGTACCCGGTGACCTGGTCGAGGGCGACGCGCTCCTGCGTCATGTCGTCGCGGTGCCGAACGGTGACGGCCTGGTCCTCCAGCGAGTCGAAGTCGACCGTCAGGCAGAACGGCGTCCCGATCTCGTCCTGCCGGCGGTAACGCCGTCCGATGGCGCCCGCGTCGTCGAAGTCCACGTTCCAGTGCGTGCGCAGCTCGGCGGCCAGGTCGCGCGCCTTCGGCGAGAGCTGCTCGTTGCGGGACAGCGGGAGCACCGCCGCCTTGACCGGCGCGAGCCGCGGGTCGAGCCGCAGCACGGTGCGGGTGTCCACACCGCCCTTGGTGTTGGGCGCCTGGTCCTCGTGGTACGACTCCACCAGGAAGGCCATGAGCGAGCGGGTCAGACCGGCCGCCGGTTCGATGACGTACGGGACGTAGCGCGTGCCGCTGGCCTGGTCGAAGTACGACAGGTCCTGGCCCGAGTGCTCGGAGTGCGTCGACAGGTCGAAGTCGGTGCGGTTGGCGATGCCCTCGAGCTCGCCCCACTCGCTGCCGGTGAAGCCGAAGCGGTACTCGATGTCGACGGTGCGCTTCGAGTAGTGCGACAGCTTCTCCTTCGGGTGCTCGTAGTGCCGCAGGTTGTCGCGGCTGATCCCGAGATCGACGTACCAGTCGGTGCGGGTGTCGATCCAGTACTGGTGCCACGTCTCGTCGGTGCCCGGCTCGACGAAGAACTCCATCTCCATCTGCTCGAACTCGCGCGTCCGGAAGATGAAGTTGCCGGGCGTGATCTCGTTCCGGAACGACTTGCCGATCTGGCCGATACCGAACGGCGGCTTCTTGCGGGCCGCGGTCAGCACGTTCTGGAAGTTCACGAAGATGCCCTGGGCCGTCTCCGGACGCAGGTAGTGCAGGCCGGACTCGTCCTCGACGGGGCCCAGGTATGTCTTGAGCATCATGTTGAAGTCGCGCGGCTCGGTCCACTGTCCGCGGGTACCGCAGTTCGGGCACGCGACCTCGGCCAGCCCGCCCTCGGGTGCCCGGCCCTTCTTCTGCTCGAACTCCTCGATCAGGTGGTCCTCACGGAAGCGCTTGTGACACGACAGGCACTCGGTGAGCGGGTCGGTGAACACCCCGACGTGACCGGAGGCGACCCACACCTGCCGGGGCAGGATGACCGAGGAGTCGAGACCGACGATGTCCTCGCGGCTGGTCACCATCGACCGCCACCACTGGCGCTTGATGTTCTCCTTGAGCTCGACGCCCAGCGGCCCGTAGTCCCAGGCGGAGCGGGTGCCCCCGTAGATCTCGCCGGAGGGGAAGACGAATCCCCGGCGCTTGGCGAGGGAGACGACGGCGTCCAGGCGGGAGGGTGCGGCCACGTGCGATCACTCCAGGTGAGGGGCGGGGCCCGCGGCTGGGTGTCACGGGCCGACGAGCCGTGGCCGGGGCCACGGCATGAGCGGTGCTCAGGCTACCGGGCGGCGAGCCGCGATCGCCCGGACCGGACGCCCAGCAGAGCGCTCTCGGGTACGGCCGCCGCTCGTCCGGCCGACCGACGGACCGAGGGTCTGCGCAGCGACCGTAGGATCTCGGGATGACCGACGTGGCGGAGGCCTACGGCCTGGGCGGTGCACCGGTGGCCGTCGTGGTGCTCGCACTGTTCGCCATCGTCATGGTCCGCTCGCACGCCACGTACTGGGCAGGGCGAGGCGTCGTCCGCGGGGCCCGCACGGTGACCGAGGGACGCTGGACCCCGGCCTGGTGGCGCACGATGACGGTGCAGCTCGAACGCTGGACGGACCGTCGCACGGCGCAGCGCGGCCTGTCGTTGGTGCGGCGCTGGGGTCCGGTCGCCGTCACGCTCGCCTACCTGACCGTCGGGCTGCAGACCGCGGTGTTCGCCGCCGCCGGTCTGGTCCGCATCCCCTATCCCCGGTTCCTGCTGGCGTCGATCCCCGGGGCGCTGGCGTGGGCGGTGGTGTGGGCGACCGTCGGGCTCTCCGCGGTGTGGGCGGGTGCGGCGCTGCTGGCCGCCTCGCCGTGGGCGCTGGCCGGGCTGCTCGCTGTCGTCGTGCTGCTCGTCGGCGGGCTGGTGCGCAGCCGCCGGGCACGAGGTCCCGCCCGCGGTGCCGATCCCGACGCCCCGCCGGTAGCCGACTGACGGCACGCCCCGTGCTGCCCGGCCCGACCCCGAACCGCGCGGCCTGCCCGGACAGCAGGCGGACGCAGCCGCGCACCTCGTCAAGGCCCACCTGCGGGCCGTCGGCCGGTCTCAGGCCTGCGGCTGGTCCACCGCCGTGCCGTAGCGTCGGTCCCGGCGGGCGTACTCCTCCACGGCCCGCCACAGGTGGCGGCGGTCCACGTCCGGCCAGGGCTCGTCGAGGAACACCAGCTCGGCGTAGGCGGCCTGCCAGATCATGAAGTTCGACGTCCGCTGCTCCCCCGACGAGCGCAGGAACAGGTCCACGTCCGGCAGGTCCGGCTCATCCAGGTAGCGGGCGACGGTCTTCTCGGTGATCCGGTCCGCCTTGAGCCGCCCGGCGGCGACGTCCCGGGCGATGGCCTGTGCGGCGTCGGCGATCTCCGCCCGGCCGCCGTAGTTGACGCACATGGTCAACGTGCAGGTGGTGTTGCGCGCGGTCTGCCGCTCGGCGGTCTCCAGCTCGGCGATGACGGACCGCCACAGTCGCGGGCGACGGCCCGCCCAGCGCACCCGCACCCCCCAGGAGTCCATGAGGTCGCGCCGACGACGCAGCACGTCCCGGTTGAAGCCCATGAGGAAGCGCACCTCGTCGGGCGAGCGTGACCAGTTCTCCGTGGAGAACGCGTACGCCGACACGTACTGCACGCCGATCTCGATGGCCCCCGCGACGACGTCGAGCAGCGATGCCTCCCCGGCCGCGTGCCCGGCGGTGCGCGGCAGCCCGCGGGCGTTGGCCCAGCGTCCGTTGCCGTCCATGACCACGGCGACGTGCCGCGGCACGAGCTCCTTGGGGAGCGCAGGCGGGCGGGCGCCGCTCGGGTGCGGCGGGGGTGGGACGGGCATTCAGACCCTCTCGACCATCGGCAGCGAGCGGAGCTGACGCTCCAGGTGGAACTGGCAGAACGCGGCGACCAGCCCGTTACCCTCGACGCGGTGCCGTTCGGCGCTCGCGTCGGCCACGGCCCAGTCTCCGGTGAGCAACGCGGCCAGCAGCGTGAAGGTCTCGGGGGCCGGCGCCGCCGAGCCCGGTGGGCGGCAGGCCTGGCACACCGCACCACCGGAGGCCACCGCGAAGGCGTGGTGCGGGCCGGGCTCGCCGCAGCGGGCGCAGTCGGTGAAGCTCGGCGCCCACCCGGCGACGGCCAACGCGCGCAGCAGGTACGAGTCGAGCACCAGCCCCGGGGTGTGCTCGCGACCGGCCAGCGCCCGCACCGCCCCGACGAGCAGCCAGTACTGCTGCAGCGCCGGCTCGTGCTCCGCCTCGACCAGCCGCTCGGCGGTCTCGAGCATCACCGTGCCAGCGGTGTAGAGCGTGTAGTCCTCGCAGACCGGCCGGCCGAAGGCGCCCAGCGTCTCAGCCTGAGTGACGATGTCGAGATTGCGGCCCGTGGAGAGCTGCACGTCCACCTGCATGAACGGCTCCAGCCGAGAACCGAACCGGGACGTGGTCCGCCGCACGCCCTTGCCGACGGCGCGCACCTTGCCGTGCGACCGGGTCAGCAGGGTGACGATGCGGTCGGCCTCCCCCAGCTTGTGGGTCCGCAGCACGATCGCCTCGTCGCGGTAGAGGCTCACCGCTCCATTGTCCCTCGCGCCACCGACACCCACCGCGGCAACACGCCTCGGTCCTTGTGAGGGCGTGCGAATCGGGTGTCGGTGGCGCGAGGACGACGTGCGGACGCCGAGGACGAGGTCGTCGTCGGACGGCGGGGCACGCCCCGGGGAGCCGACGGGGATGGTGCCGGTCCCGGGGAGCCTGGAGACGGCCGTGCCGCGGTGCGCGGCTGGCTGCGCAGCCGGACCTGCCGGCAGGAGCGCGAGGGCCGTCAGCGCTGGGCGCGGTTGACGGCCGAGACGATGGCCTTGAGCGAGGCCGTGGTGATCGACGGGTCGATCCCGACGCCCCACAGGATGCGGTCCCCGACCGCGCACTCCACATACGCCGCAGCCGAAGCGTCGCCGCCCGACGACAGCGCGTGCTCGGCGTAGTCGAGCACCGCCACGTCCACCCCCACGGACTTCAGCGCGTCCACAAAGGCCGCGACCGGTCCGTTTCCGGTGCCCTCCAGGGTGCGGGTCTCGCCGCCGTCGGTCAGGTCCACGGACAACGTGTCCGGGCCGTCCTCGATGCTCGTCGTGCGCAGCCCAGCGAGCCGGTACCGCCCCCACGGCCGCGGCGCCCCGTCCTCGGCCACCCCGAAGCTGGCCTCCGCCGGCAGGTACTCGTCGACGAAGAGGTGCCACAGGTCGTCAGCCGTGACCTCGGTGCCCTGCGCGTCGGTGTGCCGCTGCACCACCTGCGAGAACTCGATCTGCAGCCGGCGTGGCAGGTCCAGGTCCTTCTCCGACTTCATCAGGTAGGAGATGCCGCCCTTGCCGGACTGCGAGTTCACCCGGATGATCGCCTCGTAGCTGCGCCCGACGTCCTTCGGGTCGATGGGCAGGTAGGGCACCGCCCACACCAGGTCGTCCACGGACCTGCCCTCCGCGGCCGCCTTCGCCTCCATCGCCTTGAGGCCCTTGTTGATGGCGTCCTGGTGCGAGCCGGAGAACGCCGTGAACACGAGGTCACCGCCGTAGGGCACGCGGTCGCCGACCGGCATCTGGTTGCAGCGCTCCACGGTCCGGCGGATGCGCTCCATGTCGGAGAAGTCGATCTGCGGGTCGATGCCCTGGCTGAACAGGTTCATGCCCAGCGTCACCAGGTCGACGTTGCCGGTGCGCTCCCCGTTGCCGAACAGGCACCCCTCGATGCGGTCGGCGCCGGCCAGATAGCCCAGCTCGGCAGCGGCCACGGCGGTGCCACGGTCGTTGTGCGGGTGCAGGGAGAGCACGACGTTCTCGCGGTGGTGCAGGTGGCGGCTCATCCACTCGATGGAGTCCGCGTAGACGTTCGGCGTGGCCATCTCGACGGTGGCCGGCAGGTTGATGATGACCTTGCGCTCGGGCGTCGGCTCCCACACGTCGAGCACCGCGTTGCACACGCGGACCGCGTACTCCAGCTCGGTGCCGGTGTACGACTCGGGGCTGTACTCGTACAGCACCTCGGTGTCCGGGACCAGCTCCTCGTACTTCTTGCAGAACCGCGCACCGGACACCGCGATGTCCTGGATGCCGTCCTCGTCCTGCCGGAACACGACCTCGCGCTGCAGGACCGACGTCGAGTTGTACAGGTGGACGATCGCCCGCTTGGCCCCGGCGATGGCCTCGTAGGTGCGCTCGATCAGGTGCTCGCGGGCCTGGGTGAGCACCTGGATGACCACGTCGTCCGGGATGCGCTTCTCCTCGATGAGCATCCGGACGAAGTCGAAGTCCGTCTGCGAGGCCGCCGGGAAGCCGACCTCGATCTCCTTGTAGCCCATGTCCACCAGCAGCTCGAACATCTCGAGCTTGCGCGCGGGACTCATCGGCTCGATGAGGGCCTGGTTGCCGTCCCGCAGGTCGACAGCGCACCAGCGGGGGGCGGTCGTGATGCGCTTGTCCGGCCACGTGCGGTCCGGCAGCTCGACACGGATCTGCTCGTGGAAGGGGCGGTACTTGTGCACCGGCATCCCTGAGGGCTGCTGGCTCGTCTCGCGGTAGCTCATGGGTTCTCGTCCTTCGTCGCGTCACGGCGGGTGGTCAGCCGGCACACGCAGACACCGCGACGAGGATCCGGCCTAGTGGGCCCCGCCGCGGCTACGAAGGAGGAGGTTGCGTACGAGCACGTGGTCACACTACTCCCCGCCCGGGGGCGCTCCGCAACGCGGCCACCTCGTAGACGACGACCGCGGCGGGGGTCGTCCGCTCAAGAACCTCATGTACGACGAGGAGCCCCTGGTGCCCGCCGGCGGCGCTGGCCACGGTCTCAGTCGGCAGGCGGCGGCGTCCACGGGGCGCGCACCAGCCGCAGCCAGCAGCCACCGAAGCGGACGACCGCACCCTCGCGCAGCCGCACCTGCTGCTCGGGGCCGCACACCACCTGGGCGCCGTCGGGCAGAGTGACGATGGTCCCGTTGGTGGAGCCGCGGTCGGACACCCAGACGCCGCCGGGCTCGACACCGATCTGCAGGTGGGTCTTCGATACCGACAGCCCGGGGTCGATCACCCGCAGGAGCATCAGCCCCTCGGCACCTGCGGGGTTGCGGCCGACGAGGGCGCCACGCTCGACGGTGACCCGGCGGCCGTCCGACAGCTCGAGGTCGGCGCTGGGCCGGCCGGGCGGGTCCACGACGACGGGCGGGGGCTCCGTCGGACGGACCGGGGCGGCCCGGGTGAGCTCGAGGTCGGCCGGGAGGTCGGGTGGGCCGGCCGCGCCGGCAGCGTCGGGGAGGGAACGGGCGCTGGCCGGGAAGGAGCCGGTGTCGAGGTCCGGGCCGGAACGGCGAGGGGACAGCGGGGCGAGCACGAGCCCGCCCGTCGCCGGCCCGCCACGACGCGGGAGCGGGGCCGCGCCCGGCTCGGGGCGCGGCGGCGTCCAGTCCTCGTCCTCACCGGCCAGGGCCGGCGACCCGGCGGCGAGGGACGCACCGGCCGTCGACGCTCCCGCGGCGGACGACCCGGCGACCGACCCCCCGCCACCGGTCACCGCTGCACCACCTCGGCGCGCCGGGGGCCGGCCACCAGCCCGACCCGACGGCGCTGGACCGGCCGGACGCGGCGCCGCGACGGCCAGCCTCGCCACCCGGTCGACCACGTCCTGGTGCGCCCGCACGTCGAGCACCTCGTCGCCGGCGACCTTGTCGTGCCAGCCGCGCATCCGCCCGGTGGCGTCGAACAGCGGGGACAGCAGCACGACCACCTGGCCGACCCCGCAGGCCAGCAGGCCGGCCGCGACGACGAGCCCGCGCACCAGCACACGCACCATGCCGACGGGCCGCAGCGTCTCCGCGTCGAGCGTGCGCAGGCCGGTCAGCCGCCGGCCGACGGTCCAGCCGAGCCGGCCGTGCAGCGTCCACTGCACGAGGCCCACCACCAGCACCAGCAGCGCACCCACGGCCAGCGCGTGGCCGGAGGCTGCGTCCTGGGTCGGGCCGAGCGCGGTCGCCACCTGGCCCAGCGCGCCCGCGAGGAGCAGCTCCCCACCGACAACGAGCACCAGCAGGGCGTCGAGCACCCCGGCGGCCAGCCGGCGCATGAAGGAGGCGGGAGGCACACCCGCCACGTCCGCCGTCATCACCCGCTCCCCTCCTGACCGGTGGCGCGGCCCCGGCGGGGCGACACCGGGCTCCGTCCGGTGGCACCGTCGCGCGCCGGCGTGGTCCGGCGCAACGAGGCGGTGGACACCCGCGCCCGCAGCCGACGTCCCCGGCTGGTCCCGCGCGCCATCGCGGCGACCGCGACCTCCACGTCCGACCAGTACGCCTCGACCTGCTCCACGCTCGGCGTCCCGCCAGCGAACACGGCCCGGTCGGCGGACCGCGCGAGCGTCCCCACGGTGGCGCTCACCACCGCGCGGTGCTCCTCGGGCGCAGCCGCGCCGGCACGCGGCCCGTGCGCTCCGTCGACGCCGAAGGCCTCGGCCAGCGACCGTGCCGACTCCAGGCGTGTCGCCCCCGGCGCGGGATGGTGCCGCAGGTCACGAGCCGCGTCGAGCACCTCGTCCCAGCCGCCGGCCACCCGCAGCACAGGATCGGGATGGGTACGTCGCCGCCGCCGCCGCCGGGCCTTGAGAGCCGCGACGACCACGAAGGGTGCGACGAGCACCACGAGCGGGATCGCCGCCACACCGGCGACCCGCAGCACCCGCAGCCACACGGCCGCAGCACCGTCGTCGCGGCCCGGGTCGTCGGCCTGCGGCTGCTCGGTGTCCTCGTCGGGCGGCGTCACCACGGCCGGCGGCGGGGGTGGCGGCTGCACCACCTGCGGGTCGGAGCGGGCCGGTGTCTCCTGCTGGGTGTCCTGCGGTGTCTGCGCCGGCGGCGGGGTCGGGTCGAACGGCACCCAGCCGTACCCGGCGAAGTCCACCTCCACCCAGGCCTGCACGTCGGCACCGGTGAGCGTCACCGGCTCGTCAGCCGGCGCGTCCGCGGGCGGCACGAAGCCCAGCACCACCCGCGCCGGCAGGCCCATCTCCCGCGCCATCAGCGCCATCGCGGCGGCGTACTGCTCGCCGTCGCCGACCATCAGGTCGCCGTCCAGCAGCGTCGTCAGCCGCGCCGCACCGTGCCCGGACAACGAGGGGTAGTCGCCGGCCTCGGTGATCCCGTGGCTGAAGAAGCCGGTCTCCGACAGCCAGCGGGCCAGCGCCCGGGCGATCTGCACCGGTGAGCCGGCGTCCCGCGCCACGTCGGCGGCGGTCACCGCCACCACGTCCGGCACCCCGGTGAGCTCGGGCAGCCGCACGTCGCCGACCGGCGCCGGGCCGACCTCGTCGTCGCTCGGCACCGCAGGCACGACGACGTCCAGGGCGTAGCGCAGCCCGGTGGTGACGCCCTGGGTGAGCACCGCGCCGTCGGTCGCATCGTTGAAGCGCAGCTCGGCGGAGCGCGTACCCGGCAGGTGGAACGCCGTCGGCTCGCCCACCGTCGGCAGCCACACCCCGCCCAGCCCCTCCACCTGCACCTCGACGTGCGCCTCCTGTCCGGCCGGTGCCGCCTGGACGCGGTCGCCGACCCGGCGGAACTCCCCCGACGCCTGTGCCGACCCGTCCCCGGCGACGTTCCACACCACCCCGTCGTAGCGGTCCATCGTCGCCAGCCGTACGCGGGCACCCTCCGGCAGGCCGGTCACGGTGAGCAACGGGGTGTCGTCCTGCTTGACGTACTCCCGGAACGCCGCCAGCGGGCTCGGGTAGTCGCGCGGGTCGAACGGCGGGACGATCTCGTCGCGGACGACGAACCGCTCCGTGCCCCCGACGACGGCGGGCCCGCCGAGCAGCGCACCGGCGAGGGCGGCGACGGCGAGCACCCCGGCGGCGACCGGACGACGCACCGCCCGCAGCGTCCCCGAGCGCCACGCCGCCCACGGCAGCAGCACGACGAGCAGCACCAGCCCGGTGACCACCGGGGGCACCGTCGGCACCCGCGTCCCCAGCACGATCGCGCCGACCGCGACGACCGGCGGGACGACGGCGGCGGACGCGGCGGCGGCCGGACGGTGCACCCGGAGCGTGAGCGCGAGAGCCGTGGCCGAGCCGACGAGGGCGAGCAGCAGGACCGCGACGAGCAGTGTGCCGCTGGACCCGACGGGCGGCTGGAGCGTGAGCACCTGCTTCCATGTCCCGGCGGCGCCGGCAGCCAGCGCGCGCACCGTCCCGAGCGTCGGCAGCAGCCCGCCGGCCGTCTCCTGCGGAGCCGCGAGGGCACCACCGACCAGCCCGTACGCGACCACCAGCGCCGCGACGACGCCGAGCGCCGGCCACGAGCGCCAGGCACCCAGCGCGACCACCCCGGCCCCGACGAGGGCTCCGCCGACCAGCGCGGGGAGCGCCACCGTGCCGCCGTGCACCGCGAGCAGCGGCACCAGCGCGACGACGAGGGTGCCCAGCAGGCACAGCGCGTCGACCACGGCCTGCGGCACCGTGCGGGACGAGGCGGCCCTCGAGCGCGCCTGCCCGGCGGGCCGGTGGGTGGGGGCGTCGACCGGAGCGGTCGACGTCGCGGCGCTCATCCCGACACCACGCGGCGCAGCAGCCGCGGCAGGTCCTCCAGAGCACCGAGGGTCGCCACGCTCAGCAGCCCGCGGGTGCGCACCTCGAGCCGCCGCCCGGGCACGCACCGCACGACCACGGTCCGTGTGCCGGCCGGGACGTGCCGCGCCCCGAGCCGCAGGTCCGCGTCGGCGGGCACCGACCCGGTGACGAGCACCGCGACCGAGGAGTGCGGCGTCTCCAGAGCGACCCGGCGCCCGAGCAGCGTCACCCCGGCGCCGACGGTGCCGTCTGTCGCGAGCACGATGCGGGCGCAGTCGTCCAGCAGCGCCGGCGGCGTCTCGACGTGGAGCATCCCCGGCCCGGCCAGCACGGTCAGCTCGCGCTCGTCCCACAGCGTCTGTACGCCGATCGAGGCCACCACGGACACCGCCAGCTCCAGCTCGTCGTCGTCCGCGTAGTCGCCCGGCTCGGTGGCCAGGGCCAGCGCCGTGCGCGTGCGACGGGTGTCCTCGAACTGCCGGACCAGCAGGGTCTGGTGCCGGGCCGAGCTGCGCCAGTGGATGTGCCGCCGGTCGTCGCCGGGGACGTAGTCGCGCAGCGCGTGGAACGACAGGTCGGTGTCGGAGGTGTCCCGGGTGGCCTCGCCCTCCAGGTCGCGCAGCAGGCCGGCGCTGGCTCCCGCCAGCGACACCAGCCGCGGGTGGACGACCACCTCGACCGGGTCCGTCCACAGCACCGTGCGGCGCACCAGCCCCAGCGGGTCACCGCGCACCGACCGCACCGGTCCGACGACGACCACGCCACGACGGGCCGTCGGGATCGCGAACAGGTCGTCGTGCACCGCGCCGCCGGCCAGCGTCGGCACCGCCAGGTCGGCCACCTTCTCCCCCACCGGCAGCTCCAGCCGGGACGGCAGCGTGCGGCCCCGGCCGTCGTTGCGCACGACGACGCGGCCCACTGCCCGCTCGCCGATCCGTACCCGGCGGTCGGCCATGTCGAGGCCCACGGCGTACCGCGCCCGACCGGCGGTCATGAGCAGCGCGACCACGAGCACCGCCAGCAGGCCCGCACCGAGCGTCGCGACCTCCGTCCAGCCGAGCACCCGGCCCAGCACGAGGCCCGCCGCGGCGAGCACCGCCGCGGCGACCCCGAGCGGCGAGATGGTCACGGTCACGCCGCCCGCAGGATCGGCGGCGGCACCTCGTCCAGCACGCGCGCGAGCACGTCGGCGGCCGTGACGCCGGCGAACTCGGCCTCCGCCTCCAGCACCAGCCGGTGGGCCAGCACGGGCTGGGCGAGCGCCTTCACGTCGTCGGGCAGCACGTACTCGCGTCCCGCGGCCGCGGCCCACACCTTGGCGCAACGCACCAGCGCCAGCCCGCCGCGCACGCTGGCGCCGAGGGCCGTCTGCTGGTCGTCGCGGGTGGCCTCGGTGAGGCGCGCGACGTAGTCCAGCACGGCCGTCTCCACGTGCACGGTCTGCGCGAGGTCGGCCATCGGCCCGACCTGCTGGGTGGTCATCCGCGGGGTGAGCACCGTGGTGCGGTCGCGGGCCCCGCCGAGGATCTCGATGGCGGAGGCGCGGTCGGGGTAACCGAGCGAGGTCTTGATGAGGAACCGGTCGAGCTGGGCCTCCGGCAGCCGGTACGTGCCGGCCTGCTCGATGGGGTTCTGCGTCGCGATGACCATGAAGGGGCGGCCCACCGGGTGGCTCACGCCGTCGACGGTGACGTTGCCCTCCTCCATGACCTCCAGCAGCGCCGCCTGGGTCTTCGGCGAGGCGCGGTTGATCTCGTCGGCCAGCACGACCGAGGCGAAGATCGGCCCGGGGTGGAACTCGAAGCGCCGGGTGCTCTGGTCGAAGATCGTCACCCCCGTCACGTCGGACGGCAGCAGGTCGGGCGTGAACTGGATGCGGTGGTGGGTGCCCTGAACCGTCGCCGCGAGCGCCTTGGCCAGCGACGTCTTGCCCGTGCCGGGGGCGTCCTCCAGCAGCAGGTGCCCCTCGGCCAGCAGCGCCGTGAGTGCCAGCCGGATGGTCTGGTCGGTGCCGAGCAGGGCGCGGCCGACGTTGGCGACGAGTCCCTCGAAGGTCTCGGCGAACCACTGGCTCTGCTCGGGGGTCATGCGGCTGCTCCTCGGCTGGTGCTGGTGTGTCGGGGCGCACGGGTCGGCGCGGTCGGGTCGGTATGTGCGGTGCGGGCGGGCACGGACGGGTCCACCGGTGGCGGCAAGGCGGCGGGCACGCTCATCCTCCCGCCGACGGGACGGTGACTTGCGCGCTCGCCGCGGGGCCGGGTCCGAACGCATTGACCGCGCGCACCCGCACGCTCACCTGTGTCCCCGGCGGCACGGTGGTGGGCAGCGCCAGCTCGGGGGCCGCGGTCCAGGTCGCCGGTTCCCAGGTCCCGTCCCACCCGAGCTCCACCTGGTACCCGGTGACGGGAGTGCCACCGTCACGCCGCGGCGGCTGCCAGCGCACGGTCGCCGGGGTGGTCGACGAGTCGAGCGAGACGGTGCCCGCGTCGACCGCGGCCGGCAGCCCCAGGGTCGTCGTCACCCGGGACGACGATGCGTCGCCCGCTCGCGTGCTCGCCACCACCTCGACCGCCAGCGTCACGCTCGAGCTGCCGTCGGGACCGCCGAGGCGCACCCCGGGGTTCCACGCCTGGGACGTCGCCGCGGGGTCGGTGATCGAGAACCGTCGCGCCACCTCGCCGTCGACCAGGAAACGCACCGTGTACTGCGGATCGGCCCCACCGCCCCACGACGCCGGTGGCGACCAGCGGGCGACGAGCTGCGTGAGCGTCCCGTCGGTCCACTGCGGGTCCCCGAGCGTCACCCCGGACGGCTGCTCCGGACGGGTCACCGGCGTCCCGGAGACCGCGTCCGACCAGTCCCCGCAGCCGGCGGCGTTGCACGCCCGCACCTGGACGGCCACCGGCTGCCCGCCGGGACGCCCGCCGATGGTCGTGCTCGTGCCCGACACGTCCCACCCGTCGCCGGAGCCCGCGAACCGGACCCGATAGGTGGTGATCGCCGAGCCGTTGTCGTCCGGCGGGTCCCAGGCGACGGCCACCGACCCCCCGCCCGGGTCACCGGTCGTGGAGCCGGTGACCGCGGTGATCCGTGGCGTCCGCGGCACGCCGTAGGCCACCGCGCTCGCCGTCCCCGCCTCCGACCAGCCGGCCCGGTTCTCCGCCCGCAGCGCGATGCGGTACTCCACGCCGTTGCGGATGCCCTGCAGAGCGAGCTGCGTCTCGGAGGCGTCGCGCACGTACGTGCCGGTGCCCGGGACGTCGTCGCCGCCCGGGCTCGTCACGACCAGCTCGTAGCGGCGCAGCGCGTCCCCGTTGTCCTCCGGCGGCGTCCACTGCACGGTGATCTGGCCTCCGGCGGGCGTGTCGTACCGGGTCGCCGTCACCTGGGGCGCGTCGGGCACGCCCGCCGGCCACTGCGGCGTCGACGACGGGCTCCACGGGCTCGGGTCAGGCGCGCGGTTGTGCGCCCGCACACGGACGGTGTAGCGCGTGCCGTTGACCAGGCCGCGGAACGTGTACTGGGTGCTCGTCGCCGTCGCGACGGCGGGCCCGGACGGCGGAGCCGGGGTGATCTCCACCGAGTAGCTCGTCACCGGGGAGCCGGTGGTGACAGGCGCGTCCCACCTGGCGGTGATCGTCCCGTCGCCCGGAGTCAGCTCGGGCGTGCCCGGAGCCTCCGGCACGGCGTCCGGCCGGGCCGGTGCCGACGGCGGGGAGGGTGCCGACCAGTCGACCGCGTTGCGCGCCTCGACGGTGAACCGGTACTCGACGTCGTTGGTGAGGCCGTCGATGGTGCACGTCGTGCTCGCGCACTCGCGCACCACGTCACCCGGCTGTGCGGTGACCCGGTACCCGGTGATCTCCGACCCACGGTTGTCCGGCGGGTCCCAGCTCAGCACGACGGTCCGGTCACGGACCTCCTCCACCCGGGGCATCGTCGGCGTGGCAGGCTTGCCGCGCACCACGACCGTGACCCGGCCCTCGACCTGCCGGTCCGGGTCTCCGGTGGCGTCCCGGACGACGAAGCGGGTGACCATGTGGCCGATGAACCCGACCGCCGGGCGCACGCTCACGGTGCCGTCCGTCACCGTGGCCGTGCCCGCGTCGGGGGTCTCCACGGTCGCCCCGACGACGGTCAGCGGCGTGTCCGGGAACGGGTTGTACGCCGACTCCAGCACGTCGACCGTCGTCGCACGCCCCTCCACGCCGTCCTCGACCGTCCGGTCGAGGACCCGGGCGCGCGGGCGCGAGCTGGCGGTGACGCGCACGTCCACCGTCGCGTCGAGCCGTCCGGAACGCCCGTAGCCGATGCGCACGGGGAGCTGCGCGGTGCGCCCCTTGGGGGTCGAGGCGTCCGCGGACACCTGGAGCACACCGTCGTCGAGGGAGGCCGTGAACCCCGCCGGCACGGCGGAGGTGAGCTGGTAGGAGTACCGGGAACCGGTGGCGGTGGCACCCTCCGGCCCGACCGTGAACACCCGCAGGTCCACCCGCGTCGGCCCGGCCCCCGGGTCGACGTCGATGGTCGACGGGGTGAACGTCGGCGGGTGGTCCTCCACCGCGAACACCGTGATCTGCAGCGTGATGACGGAGGTGCGCGCACCGGTGTCGTCCGGGCCGCGCGCGTCCGTGACCGGCACCGTGATCGACGCGGGCCCGGCGTAGCCGTCGGCGGAGGTGAACCGCAGCGTGGTGCCGTCCTGCACCAGCGCCGAGCCGTCGGACTTGGTGGCGGTGACCGCCGTCGGGTCGGCGATGCTCGCGGTCCGCCCGGGCGCCACCTGCACCTGCTCGTCCAGCGGGATCTCCAGCGTCTCGCCGGACGCGACCCGCAGGGCAGGCGCCTTCGGCCGCGGTGTCGGCGGGAAGAAGCCCAGCGCCGGCACGGTGATGAAGGCGTACGACTCGGCGGTGCCCGCCGGTGCGGTCGTGTTGGTGAGCAGGTACGGCACCGTCTGGGCGTGGTCGACCAGCGTGACGACGACCTGTCCGTCGGGCGACACCCGGGCCACGTCGGAGACCGCCGCCGGCACGGAGACCTCGAGGTCCGACAGCGGACCGCTCGGGTTCTGCGCCACGGCCAGCACGTCGACGGCCACCTCGGTCAGGCCGAGGGTGTCGAGCGCCGGCACCACGACGTCTCGCGCGACGGGGGCGAGCACGGGGGCGTCCGCGTCTACCGTGACCGTGAGCACCGCGGTGTCCCGACCCCCGCGCCCGTTCTGCACCGCGTAGGCGATGGGGAACACCCCGGCGGTGTCCGGCGCCTGCACGATGACGCGCCGCCCCTCGACCCGCGCGGTGATGCCGTCGGGCACCTCCAGCCGGTCGTCGAGGGTGAGCTGACCGCCGCTGGAGTCGATGTCGTTGGCGAGCACGCGCACCTCGACGACCTGTCCCGGACGGACCGTCACCGCGTCGTCCCGAGCCACCACCGGCGCTGCACCGGTCGGTCGCGGGGCGATGCCGACGCGGATCGTCGCGACCGCCCGCTGCCCCACCCAGTCCTCGACGGCGTAGGTGAACTCGTCGGTGCCCGTCTCGCCGGGCAGCGCCTCGTACTCGATCCAGTCCGGTCCCACCGCGGTGACCCGGCCGTGCTGCGGGGCCCGGGCGACACCGAGCAGCGTGACCCCGTCGCCGTCGGGGTCGATGCCGACCAGCGGCACCTCGATGCGCACGCTGTCGGCGGCGAACACCCGGGCGGTGAGGTCGCGCGGGCGCGGTGGCTCCTTGGTCGCCGGGTCGGAGGCGTGCACCCGGACGGTGAGGGTGGCCGCGGTGACGTTGCCGGTCGCGTCGCGCACGGAGAAGACCGCCCGGGCGGTCAGGGGCGCGGCGGGGGCCTGGTAGCGCAGCACGTCACCGGAGACGAACAGCAGCCCCTCGCCCGGTCCGAGCGGCTCGGCGAGCTCGGGCACGAGGGTCAGCCTGTCGCCGTCCGGGTCGTAGGCGGACTCGAGCACCGGGATCGTCACGACGCCGCCGGTGCGCACGCTGACCTCGACGTTCTCCACCACGGGCGGCTGCGACGTGGACGACGCGGGCACCGGGTGCACGACGATCTCGCCGTCGGCCGAGGCCACCCCGTTCGACACCGTGTACGTGAGCACCACGGGGGTCTCAAGGGTGCGCAGCCCACGGATCTGCACCAGCCGGTGGTCGAGCACCGCGACCCGCAGCCCCGTCCCGTCCGGGACCGTCACCTGCTGGAGGACGAGCACCGCCCCGGACGGGTCGGAGTCGTTCTCGAGCGGGTCGATGGTGACCTCACCCCCGGCGGGCAGGAACGCGCGGTCCCGGACAGCGACCGGCGGCTCCGCGGACTGCGGCCACTCCTTGACGTCGATGCGGGCCAGCCCGGTGGCCTGCTGCGGCGTCGCCGTCACCGTGAACGGCACGTAGTAGGTGCCGGCGCGGGCCGCCTGAAACGTGAACGTGCCGGCCTGCAGGTCCGGCGTCAGCGTCGCACCGACCACGTCCCCCACGTCGGCCAGTCGTGGCGGCTCCTGCGAGCCGGAGCGCACCGCGTCCAGCGGGTGCAGCGTCACCGGCAGGTCCACGTAGGTGACGGCGTGCACGGGGTCGATCCGCGGTGGCACCGAGCCGGCCGGCCGCACGTCCACGTCCAGCTCGCCGCTGGTCACCGAGGTGCCGTCGGAGACCTGCACGGTCACCAGCGCCCGGCCCAGCGTGGGCCCGTCCGCGCGGAACGTGAGCGACCCGTCCTGTCGGAAGCGCACCGACCCGTGCTCCGGGTCCACGCTCGCCCCCACCAGCAGCAGGTCGTCCCCGTCCGGGTCGACGAAGTCGGCGAGGACGTCGTGCTCCGCCTGTCCGCCCTGCTCGACCGCCAGCGACCCCACGCGCGCCTGTTGCGGCGGGGAGTCCGCCGTCGCGTCGTGCACGCGCAGCCGCACGGTCGCGGTGGAGGGCGCACTGGTGCCCCGCCCGTCGGTGATCGTGTAGGTGAGCTCGACCGTCCCGGCAGCGTCCGGCGCCACCGCGACCTGCAGCGCCCGTCCGCCGTAGACGGCCTGCACGTGGCCGAAGGACGCCGGCGCCTGGTCGAACTGCGAGATGACGAGGATGCCGCAGTCGGACGACGCGTCGTTGTCGATGACCGGCAGCAGCGTCGTCCGCCCGGGCCGTACGCCGAACTCGTCGTCGGTGGCTGTCGGTGGTGAGGACTGCGAGGAGCACTCCGTGACGAGGTCCTGGGTCGTGTCGGGAGCCTCGGTCTCGTCCGGAGACTCCTCGGGCTCGTCCTGCGGGACGACGTCCTGCCAGCTCGGCACCCGGACCTTCGCGTCCTGCTGTGGCAGCCACAGCCGGCCGCGCGCCGCGTCGTTGAGCACCACCATCGAGCGGTTCACCCGGAAGACCAGCTCGTCGCCGGCCGCGACGGCCTCGAGGTCGCGCACGGTGGGGGTGTCGTCCCTCTCGCACAGCACCAGCGCGGAGCCACGCGCCGAGGCCCACGCGCCGTACGCACAGCCGGCCACGTCCACGGGTGCCGCCGGCACCCCGTCCCCCCGGGTGGGGTGCGCGACAACGGGTCCGCCGTCCAGCGGCACCTCGAGCAGCGCCGTGCGGCTCGCGACCAGCACCCGGCCGGACGCCGGACCGGGCTGCTGCAGCACCAGGTCGTCCCCGTCGAGCTCGACGCTGCCGTGCAGCGTGCGCAGCGTGCTCCCGGTGAGCACCACCGGCTCGTCCCCCACCGCGGTGAGCTGGTCCACCGGCCCGGCGGGCAGCGTGCCCAGGGCGGTGGTGCTTGCTCCGGCCGACGAGACCTCGAGCCGGGAGACGGTCCCGTCCTCCGCCGAGACGGCGAGCGCGTGCCCGGTGCGGGCGACGACCGCGGCCGCGCCGTCGCCCAGCGCGAGGTCCGGCTCGTCCTGACCGACGCTCAACCCGTCGAGGGCGGCGACGGGACGCACCCACAGGTCCCCGTCGCCGTCGAGCACACCGACCGTGCCGGCTGCCATCGACACCTGGGCGCCCGGCACGGCCACCTGCGCGGTGACCGCCACCGTCGCGGGATCGACCACGGACACGGTGCCCGGTTCCACCAGGAGCACGTCCCCGGCGTCCTGCAGCACGTCGAACGTCGTCCCGTCGGTGACCAGCCCGCCGTTGAGCTCCTCGACGGGCACGTTGTAGCGGCCCAGCCGCAGCTCGTTCGTCGCCGTCAGCCAGACTCCGCCGTCGTTGAGGTCCAGCCGCGCCAGCGGGAAGCCGTCGTCCACCAGGGCGAGGGCCGCGACGACCACGGGGACGGTGACCACCGCCGCCGCGGTCGTCATACGTGAGCGCAGGGACGCCGACCTCATGCCGCGCAGACCTCCGCGGGCCGGTCCGACGCCCTGCGGTCGGCCCGCACGACCGACACCTCGATGCAGATCTCACCGTCCTGCGCCGGGACGGTGACCCGCTCGGTGTCCACCAGCTCCAGGGTCGGCTGGCCGGTGGTGGTCAGCACGCCCCACAGGTAGCGGTCGCCCGGCTGCGGGTCGGGGTTCTCCCACGTGAACGTGACGGAACCGTCGTCCTGCCGGGTGCCGGCCAGCCCGGTCGGTGCCGGGACGCTGCCCGCGTCGGGGGTGGACCCGGTGCCCGCCGTGAAGTCCGACCCGCCGGTGGGCGACGACCCCGGTTCGCGGTCCTGCAGCGCCACGGCGGCCAGCGCGACGACGGCCCCGAGCACGACGACGCCGGAGACCACCGCTGCGGCGAGCCTGGACCGCTCCGGCGTCGTCACCGCGGCGTCCGGCTCGGGCCCGGGGAGCAGCGGGCGCGGTTCCGCGGGCGGCTGCGCGGCCGGCCCGTCGGCCTCCGGCGCGACCGTGAGGATGGAGCGCAGCCGGGTGACGTCTGCCGCCTCCCCCGTGGCGGGGGCCTGCGGCGCGAAGACCTCGACCGCGGTCTCAGGCAGGTCGAGCGGGGTGACCGGCAGGTGCAGCTCCTGCTCGACCTGCTGCAACGCGTGGGCCAGCGCTGCCGCGCTGGGGTGGCGCCCCACCGGGTGCTTGGCCATCGCCCGGCGCAGCACGTCGAACAGCAGCGGGGAGACGTCGTCGCGGCCGGTCGGCGGCAGCGGGCTGCGCTCGATGCGCGCGACAAGCTGCTGCGCGTTGTTCTGCGTGCCCGGCACCTCGAACGGCGTGCGGCCGGCCAGCAGCGAGTACAGCGTCGCCGCCAGCGAGTACACGTCCGAGCGCTCGTCGCCGTCAGGGTGCTCGCCCAGCAGCTCCGGAGGGGACCACGGGATCGACATGCCGACGGTCGCACCGCCCTTGCCGGCCGTCGCCGCGATGCCGAAGTCGGTGAGCGCGGGCCAGCCGAAGTCGGTGGTGAGCACGTTCGCGGGCTTGATGTCCCGGTGCAGGATCCCCGCCCGGTGCGCCGTCTCCACCGCGGACGCCAGCCGGATCCCGATGCGCAGCGTCTCCGCCACGGAGATCCGCTCGGTGCGGTACCGCTCGGCCAGCCCGGGCCCCGAGCAGTACTCCATGACCAGGTACGGGCGCCCGTCGGCAGCGATCGCGGCGTGGTGGATCGTGACGATCGCGGGGTGGTGCGAGAGCTGGGCCATGAGGTTGGCCTCGGTCTGGAACCGACGACGGACCTCGTCGTCCAGGCTGGCCAGCAGCACCTTGACGGCGACCTCGCGACGGGGCAGCTCCTGCTGGTACAGGAACACGTCGGCGAAGCCCCCGAGACCGAGCACGCGCACGTACTCGTACCCGGGGAGCGCGGGCGGCGGGGACGCCTCGCGCCGTGCCGTCACGAACCGCGCTCCACGGTGAACGTCACGCCGTCGCCCAGATCCACCACCTCGTCGGTCCCGACGACGCTCGGCTCCCCCGGGTGCAGGCGACGCACGCGCTCGCCCGTACGGGAGACGTGCACGCCGTTGGTGGAGTCCAGGTCGGTCACGAGCACGTGGTCGCCCTCCAGGCGGACCTCGGCGTGGGTGCGGGAGACGTCCTGCTGCGGGCTCGGTACGGTGACGAGGCGCGGCAGCTCACGGTTGCTCACCCGGGCGACCTGCGGGGCGCGCCCGATGAGCACCGGTCGGTCGAGGTCCACCACCACACCGGTGGACAGCACGACGCGTCCAGGACGGGTGGGGGCAGGGGCCGCGCGCAGCGCGGTCGCACCGCGGTCGGTGCCGGAGGTCCGTTCGAGGGCCCCGTCCGAGGCCCAGGCGGGGAGCTGGTCGCGGATGGCGGCGAGCTCCTCGGAGAGGATCGTGAGGCCGTCGTGGTCGTCCGACGGCGCGGGCGGCAGCGGGACGGGCCGACGGGCCGGCGTGTTCTCCTCGGAGTCCCGCGGGGTCAGCAGCGCCTCGGCCGCGGACACCACGCCCGTCGGGTCGTCTCGCCGCGCGTGCTGGTTGACCCACGCCTCGGCGGTCACCGGGACGTGGAACTCGGGAACGGCCACGGGCACGTCGCCGTCGGAGACATCGGGCCGGGAGTCGACGTCGGGCCGGGAGTCGAGGCCGGACCCGGAGGAGGCGCCGGATCCCGAGAGGCCGCCCGATCCCGGAGCGGGCGACGACGGCACCGCGGCCACCGGCGCCGTCCCGGCCTGCTCCTCGGCCACCGGCTCGAGCGCCGGGACCGTCGGCCCGGGGACGACCGGCGTGGGGACCGTCGACCCGGGGGCCGTCGACCCGGGAGCCGTCGGCGCGGGCTCCGTCGATCCGGGGACCGGAGAGCCCGGCGACGGCACGGCCGGCGTGGCGCCGCTCTCGGCCTGCTCCGACGCGACGAGTGACACCCGCACGCCGGCGGCTCGCACCACCCCGTCCGCCAGCGGCAGCGACGGCCCCGTCGGCACCGTCCCGGAACCGGCGCGCACCTCGACCCGGGCCACCCCGTCGACGACCCGCTCCGTCCAGGTGCTCACCTCGGCGGCGCGCAGCACCTGGTTGTCCCCGGCAGCCTCCAGCAGCACCTCGACGTCGCCGCGCAGCGCCACGTGCGCCCGGCTGCCGACCACCGCCACCAGCGCGAACGGCGGCAGCGCCCCGAGACCGCCCCGCGTCAGCTCCGCGAGCGCCTCGAGCACCCCCTCGCCGACGCCCTGCCACAGCGCCCGCACCACCGACGGGTCCGGTCCGGCACCCGCGCGGTCGCCGCGCCCGTCGTCCCGCGCCGCTCCCTCCCGGTCGCCCAGCAACGCCAGGAATCCCGGCCGGACCACCGCGGTCCAGTCGCCGGCCACGTACTCGGGCACGCTCATGACGGCTCCCCCTCGTTGCCGCCGCCACCGGAGCGCTGCGCCGGCAGCACCCGCGGGACGGTCGCCCCGTTCAGCATCTCGTCCCACTGGTGCGGGCCGAGGTCGGCACCGCCACGCGGCACCGTGATGTAGACGTCGTCGGTGGTCCCCGCCGCCGTCGCGATGTCCACGACGACCGCGCTCACGTTGTCCCGGCCGCCGGCCACGACAGCCCGACGGACGAGCTCCGCGGCGGCCTCCTGGGCGTCGGCGACGCCGGTCAGCACGGCGGTGATGGCCGCGTCGTCCAGCTCTCGGGTCAGCCCGTCGGTGCAGATGAGCAGCCGGTCCTCCGGGCCGGCCGGCAGCAGCCAGTAGTCCGGCTCCACCGGCTCCCCCGTACCCAGGGCCCGGGTGAGCACGTGCCGCTCCGGGTGGGACCGGGCCTGCACCACGTCGATCTCGCCGAGGTCCAGCAGCTCCTGCACGACGGAGTGGTCGACGCTCACCTGGACGAGCTCGTCGTCGGCCCACCGGTACACGCGGGAGTCCCCGACGTTGAAGACCAACCAGTACGCGCCGCCGTCATGCTCAGTGACGGCGGCGCCGGCGACCGTCGTGCCGCCCTGGCGTCCGCCGGTGAACTCCCCACGGATGCGCGCCTCGGTACGCCGGAAGCACTCGTGCACGTCGTCAGCGGTCGCCGTGGACCGGCCGGCGAGCTGCGCGAACTCCTCGACGGCGATGCGGCTCGCCAGGTCACCGGCGTCGTGGCCGCCCATCCCGTCGGCGACGAGGAACACCGGCGGGTAGGCCAGCAGCGCGTCCTCGTTGACCTCGCGGACGCGTCCACGGTCGGTCGCCGAGCCCCACGTGGTGCGCACCCGACTCCTCCCGTCCGCCCGTGCTCTCGGGCCGCGCCCCCGCGCGTCCCTCCACACTGCATCGGCGCACATCGTGCCTCACCTGAGCCCGTCGTCGACATCACGACCCGCAGCCGGGTCGAGACGACCCGCGACACGCCGGACCTCGCACCGCCTCGGCGGCTCAGACGCCGAGCTGGAACACCCCCCAGTAGGCGAGCACGACGAGCAGCACGCTCGCCGCCACACCGACCGCCCACAGGGCCACCGGCCGTACCAGGCCGGGCGCGGCACGCACACCCGACAGCCGGGCCCGGCGGATGCGGGCCACCGCCAGCACTCCCGCGGCCACGGCCGCCAGGCCCAGCGCACGCACCACCAACCAGCCGCCCGTCACCACCCAGTCGTTGCGCTCGTAGTCCAGCGCGAGCCGGGCGATGAGCACCAGGTACACCACGAGAGCCAGCACGCTGAGCACGACGCCCGTGCCCAGGCCCACCAGTGACGGCGCGACCCCCGAGGCGAAGCGCCGGGGGTCGGCACGCTCGCGCGACGGCCGGGTCAGCCGCCCGGTGAGCTCGACCACGCGCGCACCGAGCACCAGCAGCCCGGCCACGACGAGCAGCCCGACCGAGGCGATCACCGTGCCGAGCACCACCGTGCCGTCACGCAGCCAGCGCGGCTCGGGCACGGGCGCGGCCACGTACGTCTGCTCCGGCTGCGCACCGGCGATCCGCGGCGGCGCCGAACCTGTCTCGGGCAGCCCGAGCACCCAGCCGGACAGGTCCCGCAGGAAGTCCGGCGACACCGACCCGCCGACCCGGATGCCGTGGTTGGCGCCGGCGTAGTACCGGACCGTCACGTCGACGTTCCCGGCGATCGCGGTGTCGCGGATGATCTGCTCGGCGCCCTGCACCACAGGCATCGACGCGTCCCCGGTCCCGTAGACCACCAGTACCGGCTGGGTCATGCGGCGCTGGAAGGCGGTCACGTCGAAGTCGACGTACTCGAGCCCGCCGGGGATGGAGATGCCGACCGCTCGCGGGATCGCCCGGAACACACCGTGCGGGACCCCGGTGTTGCGCAGGTAGGCGTCCACCGCGAAGGCAGCCTGCTCGCGCGGTGGGACGACCGGCGCGGACACCAGCACGACGAAGGCGATCTGCGGGTCGCGCGAGGCCATGATCGGCGCGATCCAGGCGCCTTCCGACTCGGCGTAGACGCCGACCCGCTCCGGGTCGACCGACGGGCGTCCCCGCAGCAGCTCGACGGACGCCTCGTAGTCGTCGGCCATCGCCTCGTAGTCGCGGTGCATCGTGGAGTAGGTGTCCAGCCGCTTGTCCGGCACCATGGCGACGACACCGGACGCCGCCAGCGCGTGCGCCTGCGCGACGAACGCCTGGGTGAACTTGCCCGTGCCGGCCCCGTGCACGAAGACCACCGCCGGGGCCGGCGTCTCCCGTCCGACCGGCTCGCTGATCTGCGCCTGGACGGTCGTGCCGTCAAGGCGCACCGTGACGATCGAGGTCCGTACCGGATAGGTCGGCAGCTCCGGCGCGTTCCCGATCGCCGTGTCGGGGGACTCCACGGTCAGCGGGTCGGTCAGCGGGACCGGGTCCCACTGCGGACCCATGAGGGCCCCCACCACGGCGAGCACCACGGCGACGAGAGCCGTGGACGCGACGACCCGGTAGGGCCGCGTCACGTGCTGGACGACGGTGTCGACCTGGTTGGGCGTGGCGCGCCACGAGAGCCGGCGGCGCACGACGTTCCGCGCGCCGCCCTCGGTCGGGTCCGCAGGGCGTTCGGGTCGTAGCACGTCAGAACCCCAGCCGGCCGAGCTGCTTCGGGTCCCGCTGCCAGTCCTTGGCTACCTTGACGTGCAGGTCCAGGTAGATGCGCGCACCGAGGAGCGCCTCGATGCCCCGTCGGGCCTGGCTGCCGACGTCGCGCAACCGGGCACCGCCCTTGCCGATGACGATCGCCTTCTGGCTGTCGCGCTCGACGAACAGGTTGACCCGCACGTCGAGCAGCGGCGTGCCGTCGGAGGCCGGCGTCTCGCGCGGGACGATCTCCTCCACGACGACGGCCAGCGAGTGCGGCAGCTCGTCGCGCACGCCCTCCAGCGCCGCCTCCCGGACCAGCTCGGCGACCATCACGGACTCGGGCTCGTCGGTCAGCTCGCCTTCGGGGTACAGCGGCGGGCCCTCCGGCAGCAGCCCGACGAGGACGTCGGTCAGGACGTCCACCTGGTAGCCGGACTGCGCCGAGACGGGGACGATGTCCGTCCACTCGCCGAGCCGCTCCACCGCCATCAGGTGCTCGACCATGCGCGCCTTGCCCACCAGGTCCCCCTTGGTGACGATCGCGACGACCGGCGTGCCGCGCCCGTCACGGGCGAGCTCAGCGAGCTGCTCGGCGATGAACCGGTCCCCGGGGCCGACCTTCTGGTCGGCCGGCAGGCAGAAGCCGACGACGTCGACCTCCGTGAGCGTGTCCTTGACCAGGTCGTTGAGCCGCTCACCGAGCAGCGTGCGCGGACGGTGCAGACCTGGGGTGTCGACGAGCACGAGCTGGGCGTCTGGGCGGTGCACGATGCCGCGCACGGTGTGCCGCGTGGTCTGCGGCCGGCCCGAGGTGATCGCCACCTTCTGCCCGACGAGGGCGTTGGTCAGCGTCGACTTGCCGGCGTTGGGCCGCCCGACGAAGCAGGCGAAGCCGGAGCGGAAGGTCATCGGGCGGCTCCCGGGGTCGTCGCGGTGTGGTCGGGGTCGGGGGTGCCGGCGGAACGGTCCGCGGCCGTGTCGGCGGGTCCGTCCAGGGGCCGGTCGGCCGCACGCCCGACGTGGGACTGCTCGTGCGAGGACTGCTCGTGCGGGGACTGCTCGTGCGGTTCGACCTCCGGGTGCCGCTCGACCCGACTGACCAGCACGGTGGCCAGCTGGCGGCGTCGGCCCTCGACCCGGTCGGCCACCAGGTGCAGCCCGTGGATCTCCCCGGCGGACCCCGGCAGCGGGACCTTGCCGAGCGCCTTGGTGAGCAGCCCGCCGGCGCTGTCGACGTCCTCGTCGTCGACCTCGAGGCCGAAGAGCTCCCCCAGCTCGTCCCGCCCGAGGCGTGCCGGCACCCGGTACACGCCGCCGCCGAGGTCCTCGACGGCGGGCGCCGACGGGTCGTGCTCGTCGGTGAGCTCCCCGACGATCTCCTCGATGGCGTCCTCGATGGTCACCAGCCCGGCGATGCCGCCGTACTCGTCCACCACCATCGCCAGGTGCGAGGCACCGCCCTGCAGCTCGCGCAGCAGCTCGTCCACCGGCTTGGACTCGGGGACGAACACCGCCGGCCGCGCCAGGGACGCCGCGGGCGCCTCCCGCGCGGCGGCCTGCTCGTCCGGGTCACCGGAGGTCAGCCGCCGCACGACGTCCTTGAGGTAGAGCACCCCGCGCAGGTCGTCCACGGTGTCCCCGACCACCGGCAGACGCGAGAAGCCCGAGCGCAGCAGCAGCGCGAGCACCTTGCGCAGCGGCGTGTCGGCGTGCGTGGTCACCATGTCGGTGCGCGGGACCATGACCTCGCGTGTCAGCGTGTCGCCGAGCTCGAGCACCGAGCGGAACATCTCCCGCTCCTCGTCCTCGATGACCTCCGACTCGCTGACCCGCTGCACCATGTCGCGCAGCTCGTCCTCGTCCTGCTCGCCACCGGCCGCCGAGCGCGCCATCCGGCCCACCCCACCGGCCACCGCCGTGACGACGGTGAGCGGCCGGGACAGCACCGTCAGGGTCCGCACCGGGTGTCGGCGCCCGATCGTGCGCGGGGAGACCCGCACCAACAGGAACGCCACCAACGCGCACGCCGCTCCGGCCACCAGCAGCACCGCCCACCACGGCAGGCCCGAGGACGCCGCGACGAGCGTCAGGCACACCGTGGCGGCCATCTCGGCCAGCAGCCGGACGAAGGCCGCGGCCGAGGCGACCTGCGCGGGGTGCTCGGTCAGGCGGCGCACCCGGTCGGCGGCGGGGTGCCGGTCGCCGACCAGCTCGGTGACCGCCGCCCGCGAGACCCGTTGCACCGCCACCTCGCCGGCGGACAGCGCCGCCGCGGCCACGATGCCGAGCACAGCCACGACGAGCAGCCACAGGACGGGGACGTCCGTCATCGGCGACCCGCCAGGAACGTCAGCAGCAGCCGGCGCTGCAGGTCGAACATCTCCTTCTCCTCGTCCGGCTCGGCGTGGTCGTAGCCGAGCAGGTGGAGGATCCCGTGCGTGGTGAGCAGGAGCAGCTCCTCGACCGTCGAGTGTCCCGCCGTGCGGGCCTGCTGGGCGGCCACCTCGGGGCACAGCACGACGTCGCCGAGGAGCCCAGCCGGCGTCGGCTCGTCCTCCCGGCCGGGACGCAGCTCGTCCATCGGGAAGGACAGCACGTCCGTCGGGCCCGGCTCGTCCATCCACTTGACGTGCAGGTCGCTCATGACGTCCACGCCCACGAGCAGGATCGACAGGTCGGTCTGGGGGTGCACGTGCAGCTCGTCCAGCACGTGCCGGGCGAGTGCGGCGAACTCGGCCTCGTCGACGGTGTAGCCCGACTCGTTGTTGACCTCGATGCTCACGGCCTCATCCCCTGTCCCAGCGCGCGTAGGCGTCGATGATCTCGCCGACCAGCCGGTGCCGGACGACGTCGGCCGAGGTGAGTCGGCAGAACGCCACGTCGTCGATGCCGCCGAGCACCTGCTCCACCACGCGCAGGCCCGACGTCGTGCCGCCGGGCAGGTCCACTTGCGTGACGTCGCCGGTCACCACGACCTTCGAGCCGAAGCCGAGCCGGGTGAGGAACATCTTCATCTGCTCGACGGACGTGTTCTGCGCCTCGTCGAGGATGATGAAGGAGTCGTTGAGCGTCCGGCCGCGCATGTACGCCAACGGGGCCACCTCGATGGTGCCCGCCTCCATGAGCCGCGGGATCGACTCCGGGTCGACCATGTCGTGCAGCGCGTCGTACAGCGGGCGCAGGTACGGGTCGATCTTCTCCGACAGCGTGCCGGGCAAGAAGCCGAGCCGTTCCCCGGCTTCCACCGCCGGACGGGTCAGCACGATGCGGTTCACCTGGCGGGCCTGCAGGGCCTGCACGGCCTTGGCCATCGCCAGGTACGTCTTGCCGGTCCCGGCCGGGCCGATGCCGAAGGTGATGGTGTGCCGGTCGATCGCGTCGACGTAGTCCTTCTGGCCGGCGGTCTTCGGCCGGATCGTGCGGCCGCGGGTGGACAGGACGTTGAACGTCAGCACGTCCGCCGGCCGGGCCGCCGAGCCCGCGGTGAGCATGGCGACCGACCGGGTCACCACCTCCGGGGTGAGCGGGGTGCCCCCGGACGCCATCTCGACCAGCTCGTCGACCAGGCGCGCGACGAGCGCGACGTCGCCGGCCGGGCCCGACAGCGTGACCTCGTTGCCGCGCACGTGGACGTCGACGGAACGGAAACCGGCCTCGATCGCGCGCAGGACCTCGTCGCGCAGCCCGAGCAGCTCGACCATCGAGACCTCGGCGGGCACGACGATGCGGTGCTCGACCCGCGCGGGCGTGCCGGTTTCCCGTGCGGCCGCGCGTGATGCGGGTGTGGACTCAGCCATGTGCTCGGCGTGCGCCGGGGCTCCTTCATCGTCGGGTCGGTCGGTGGTCGGGGCGGTCGGTGACGGACTGGTCCGGTGGACTCCCACCAGCACGGCACGCGCCGGCACGTCCCCCGTCGACGGCGACGCACCGGCCATGATGGCCGTGGCCGCCGATGTCCTCGGACAGTCTACCGAGCGGCACCGACACAGCCCGGCGCCCGGTCACAGGAGGCGAGCACATGCTTCGGCACACCACCCGTCACAGCCGCACGTCACGAGGAGCCGCCCTGCCGGTGGCCCTCGTCCTGCTCGTCTCGCTCAGCGCCTGCGGCCAGGGGACCGGCGACGTGCCGGCGGACCTCGGTCCGTCCGGCGCCTCGTTGCCGTCCTCGCCGTCCCCGTCGCAGTCCTCGCCCTCCTCGTCACCTTCCTCGTCGGACCCGGCCCCGGAGGACGTCGCCCAGGCCGGGACGACCACGCTCACGGAGCCCGCGTCCGGGGCGCAGGTGCCCGGACCGTCGGTGCACGTCGCCGGCAGCGCTACGGCTTTCGAGGGCACGCTGGTCTGGGACGTGCGGTCCGCGGCCGACCCGCGGGCCGAGCCCGTCGCCCAGGGATCCACGCAGGCGGGCGCCAACGGCGAGGTCGGCCCCTTCGCCTTCGACGTGGAGCTCGACCCCGGCACCTGGGTGCTGCGGGTGTGGGAGCCCGACATGTCCGACGGCGGCGCGGAGCAGGGACGCGGGACCATGGTGCGCAGCACCTTTACCGTCGGCTGACGCGCCGGCCGTGCGAGGACGCGGCTGACCGTCCCGGCGTCCTCAGCGGTCCCAGCGCCCGAGCCGCTGAGCGAGCAGCGCCAGCGCCACGGGCCCCGCCGTGGACGTCCGGAGCACGTGCGGACCCAGTCGCACCGTCCGGGCGCCGGCGGCCACCAGGCGGTCCAGCTCGGCCTCGGAGAGGCCGCCCTCCGGTCCGACGACCACCGCGAGCTCGCGTCCCCGCCCCGCGTCGGCCGGCTCGGGCAGGGGCACCCCGGCGATCGGCTCGACCGCCTCCTCGTGCAGCACCAGGACCGTGCCGCCTGCCGCGACGACGGACCGGGTCCGCTCGGCCAGCGACCGAGTGTCCACCGCGAGCTCGACGTCCGGGACGCGCGCCCGTCGGGACTGCTTGGTGGCCGTCCGGACCGTGCCGAGCCACCGGGCACGGCTCTTGGCCGCACGCTCACCACGCCACACGACGACGGACCGCTCGGCCTGCCACGGCACGACCACGTCGACACCCACCTCGGTGGCGGCCTCGACGGCGAGCTCGTCTCGGTCCCCCTTGGCCAGGGCCTGCACGAGGACGAGCCGCACTGCCGGCGGTGGCTCGTCCACCCGGCGGTCCACCCGCAGGTCCACACCGTCCGGCCCGACCGCCAGGACCACTCCCTCCAGCCGCACACCGGCGCAGTCCACGATGTCGACCCGTTCACCGGGCCCGCGTCGCTGCACGACACCGGCGTGCCGGCCCTCCGCGCCGTCGAGGCGGTACACATCCCCCGGACTGACACCGTCGAGCGTCCCCGGCTCGGCGAGGAAGACCGGCGCGCTCACCACGCCCCCCGCCCCGGTCGCCGGCACGCCGGCCCGCCGAACGACGTCACGACCGTCGCGCGCACGGTCACCGGCCCGCGAGCTTGTCGCGCAGCTTGGCGAAGACCCCCGTGCTGGCCGCGGCGAGCCGTGCCTCGGGACGCTCCTCGCCGCGCAATGCGGCCAGCCGGCGCAGCAGGTCCGCCTGCTCGTCGTCCGTGGGAGTCGGCACCTGGACGTCGATGTGCACGTGCAGGTCCCCCCGACCCGTCCCGTGCAGGTGCCCGACGCCCAGGCCCTTGAGGGTCACCACCTGGGCCGGCTGCGTCCCCGGGCGGAGGTCCACCTCACGCGGCCCGTCGAGGGTGTCCATCGTCAGCACCGTGCCGAGGGCGGCGGCCGTCATCGGCACCTCGAGCGTGGCGTGCAGGTCGTCCCCGCGACGCACGAACGTCTCGTGCTTGCGCTCCCGCACCTCCAGGTAGAGGTCGCCCGCCGGGCCCCCGGCCGGTCCGACCTCACCCTGGCCGGTGAGCTTGATCCGGGTGCCGGTGTCCACGCCGGCCGGGACGTCGACGCTGAGCGTGCGCCGGGAACGGACCCGGCCCTCACCGGCGCACTCGGTGCACGGCTCAGGGATGACCGTCCCGAACCCGTGGCAGGCCGCGCACGGCTGCGTCGTCATGACCTGTCCGAGGAACGAACGGGCCACCCGCTGCACCGAGCCCCGCCCACCGCAGACCTCGCAGGTGCGCGGGGACGTCCCGGGCCGGCAGCAGGTGCCGTGACAGGTCGGGCAGACGACCGCCGTGTCCACGGTGATGTCCTTGTGCACGCCGAAGGTGACCTCGGGCAGGTCCAGGTCCAGGCGCACCAGAGCGTCCTGACCGCGGCGGGCCCGCGGGATCGGTCCGCGTTGCGGTGCCGCGCCGGTCGCCGCGCCGAAGAACGTCTCGAAGATGTCCTGGAAGCCGAAACCGCCGCCCATCCCGCCGCCGGGCGACGACGGGTCGGAGCCCATGTCGTACGCGCGCCGCTTCTCGGGGTTGCCCAGCACGTCGTAGGCCCGCGAGACATCCTTGAAGCGCTCCTCGGTGGCCGGGTCGTTGCCGGCGACGTCGGGGTGCAGCTCCCGGGCGAGCTTGCGGTACGCCTTCTTGATCTGCTCCGGGGTGGCGTCACGCGGCACGCCGAGGATCTCGTAGTAGTCGCTCACGGGTGGGTCTGCTCGCTTCCTGCGCCGCGCGCGGCGGGTCGGTGTGCGGTGTGGTCGGTGGTGCGCCGGCGCGGCGCCGGGAGCGTCGGCGGTGAGGTCGTCGGGCCGGGCACGTCGGGGTGGACGGTCCAGCGTTCGTCCGGGCCGGTCATCCGGCGAGGATGCGGGTCAGGTAGCGGGCCACGGCGCGCACCGTCGACATGGTCCCCGGGTAGTCCATGCGCAGCGGGCCGATCGCCCCCACGCGGGCGACCGTGCCGTCGTCGTCGCCGTAGCCGGTCGTGACGAAGCTGGTCTCCAACAGCCCCTCGTGCTGGGTCTCCCGCCCGATGCGGACGCTGACGGGCACGCTGTCCTCCGCCATCTCGGACAGCAGCCGCAGCAGCACCACCTGTTCCTCCAGCGCCTCCAGCACCGGACCGAGGGTGCGGACGAAGTCGCTCGCGCCCGAGCGTGCCAGGTTGGCCGTCCCGGCCAGCACCACCCGCTCCTCGCTCTCCTCGCTCAGCGTCTCCTCGACCACCTGGACCACCGCGCGGACCAGGGCGGCGTCGGGACCGGGGAACTCCGCCGGCAGCTCGGCCAGGACCGTGCGCAGCTCGGCCAGACGGCGGCCCGCCGCACTGACGTTGAGCCGGGCCCGCAGGTGCGCGACGACGGACTCGTCCACGTCGTGCTCGAGCTCCAGGGTGCGCTGCTCGACGCGCCCGGTGTCCGTGATCAGCACGACGAGCAGGTGCCGCACTCCGACCGGGACGAGCTCCACGTGCCGCAGCGCCGACCGGCGCAGCGACGGGTACTGCACCACCGCGACCTGCTGGGTGAGCTGCGCGATGAGCCGCACGGCACGGTCCACCACGTCGTCCAGGTCCACCGCGTCCTCCAGGAAGGACGAGATGGCCCAACGCTCCGCGGTAGACAGCGGCTTGACCGTGGACAACCGGTCGACGAACAGCCGGTAGCCCTTGTCCGTCGGCACGCGACCCGCCGAGGTGTGCGGCTGCGCGATGTAGCCGCCCTCCTCCAGCGCCGCCATGTCGTTGCGGATGGTCGCCGGGGAGACGCCCAGCGCGTGCCGCTCCACCAGCGCGCGGGAGCCGACGGGCTCGCGGGTCGCGACGTAGTCCTCGACGATCGCGCGCAGCACGTCCAGCCGACGGTCCTCGCTCATCGCTCCCCCTTCCCGCTGCCGGAGGCACCACGCCCCGTAGACGTCGATCGGCCGGCGCTGCCGACCCGGTAGCACTCGACGGCTCAGAGTGCCAATTCTACGCCGCCGCCCTGACAGGGCCAGTCTCCTGCCCGGGCACTGGCCGCACAGCCGGCGGGTTGCACCGCTGATGTGCCCGCACGACTCAGCAGGCGGGCGCCACGTCGGTCTCGCAGAGATCGGCGACCAGGTGCGCGCGGCGCTCCACGACGTCGAACGGCGCCGACGTCGCACTGGTACGTGCGGTCCCGTCGACGTCGCGCCACGTCGTCTGCCCGACGGGTCGGTACCGGCCCGTCCACGTGACGGTGAGCGTGACCTGCCCGGCGCCCGTGCGCCGGTACACGTGGCTGACGTCGTGCTCGGGGTACGGCCTGCCGGGGCTCCTCGTCGTGAGCGGGGCGGAGCCGTCGTGGAAGTCCCAGGTGTACTCCACCGGTGTGGCGACCACCTCGACCGGCACCCCGAGCAGGTCGGTGCGCAACGCTCGCTCCCCGGCGTCCGAGCGCACGACGAGCTCCTTGTTGACCAGGACCCAGCCACGGTCCGGCTCGAGATGCAGCGTCGGTTCGCCGATGGGCAGCCGGCGGAAGTCCTCCGCCGCGACGACGGGCGCCGGGTCGGCCACGTCCGCCGGGCACGCCCAGCCGGACACGAGGGTCCACCACCGCCACGGGTCGGCTGCACTGTCCCGCTCACGACGCCACAGCGGATCGAGCGGTTCGTCGCCGCCGCAGTCGGGCGGGTCGGACAGGCCGTAGTCGCTGATGCACCAGCCCGGGTACGAGATGTCGGTCACCGGGCCCTCGACGTTGCACATCATGCCGCGGGTGTACTCGACCAGCCGTTCCCCTGGCGGGGGCGCACTGGCCCGATGCGCCTCGAGGACCCGCTGCGCCTCGCGGGCGGAGAGTTCGAAGACGTCGTCGGAAGCCTCTCCGGCGAAATCAGCTTGAGCCACCGTAGGGATGATTACTATGGGCAACGAAGCGAGAGTCAATATGGCAGCACGCTTTATCATGCACGTCATTGGCTGATCTCCGTAACCTCGACTGCTTGGATCACCCACCCCGGCTTCCATGCCGCGACTACACGCATGTCGTATAGCGCTCCTTCGAGGTGGTCCCGGGCGACACCGCTTGCATCCACCTGTCTCACGGCCCCCTGCCTGACACGAAGCGCTGCTGAGTACCAGGAACCTGCGTCAATTTCAGCGCCAGTCGAACGAATGAATTCGAGATCACCACCTTCACGATGCATCGACCGCGCACGGAGACTCTCCACGTTCGAGGAAACACTCGCACAA
>Ga0164243_10001851_pt1 | contig 35497 bp, 33 predicted proteins | sample OricompcompostOP_FD_108781 | JGI IMG/M metagenome (GOLD analysis project Ga0164243, IMG submission 108781) | Organic Plus compost microbial communities from Emeryville, California, USA - Original compost - Organic plus compost (OP) | ecosystem: Engineered > Solid waste > Mixed feedstock >...
ACCGTGATCGCATGCATGTCGACGACGCAATAAATGCAGTCGAACGTCTTCTGCAGATCGACGAATTTGGTGATGGCGCCCAGATAATTGCCGAGATGCAGATTTCCCGTCGGCTGGACGCCGGAAAATACCAGTTGTTTGAACGCCATCGCGGCCTCTGGGGGTGAACAGTCAAGAGCGCGGGTGAATGCCACGCCGCGCCGCCCCATGGCAAGGGCGTCGGCCTGCTACCCAGCCTTGCGAAGATCGGCCGGCCTGATGATCCGGAACAGCCCCAGGCATCCGAAATAGAATGCGAGGCCAAAGACCACGACGCCGGCAAGCTGGGCCGCGTGTAGGAGCCTCTCTGTGTCGTTCATGGCATAGAGACCGATCTGGCCTGCGACCAAACGAATGGCCGCTCCCATCCCGATCGCCGCCAGAAGGATCAAGGCCAGCCGCCGCCAGGCGATCAAGCCGCGTGGCAGCAACCCGCGCTGGATTGCGAACAGCGCGATCAGCGCGGCACTGAACCAGCCCGATAACGCAATGCCGGCGGCGACCCCAACCGGGCCGACCATTGGCATCAACATGACGCCGATGAGGATGGCTGCGATCAGTCCTGCTATCACTGCGATCATGGGCGAACGCGTGTCTTCCCTCGCAAAGAACATCGGCGACATCGCCTTGACCAAGACATGGCCCGGCAGCCCGCAAGCCAGCGCAGCGAGCAGACTGGCCGTTGCGTCGCTATCAGCCGCTGTGAACGCACCGCGCTCGAACAGGATATGGACGATCGGCCAGGCCAGCAGCGTGAGAGCAATCGCAGCAGGCAGCGCGAGGCCGACCGCCATTTCGAGACCGTGCCGCAGCGCATGCAAACCGAATTCGCGATCGTCGCCACGGAAGGCTTGCGAAAGCGTCGGTGTCATCACCGTGCCGACGGCAATGCCGACAATGCCGAGCAGCAATTCGACCAGCCGGTTGGCATAGTAAAGGAATGAGACCGCGCCCGGCGCATCAGATGCAATCATAGCGCCGGCGATGATCGTCAGTTGCGGAATGCCGCTAGCGATCAATCCGGGAATGGCGAGCGCCGCGAAGGCGCGGGCATCGTCACGCGGCAGCAAGCCGAGCGGTGTCACACGTTGTCGCCCGGCCCAGATGGCGATGCCGACTAGGGCAAGCTGGCACAAGCCGGCGACTGCAATCGATAATGCGACGATCCATGCCGACTGGTCGCTGTCGCCGGATCGCATGAGCACGACAAGGGAGATGGCCGCGAGCACGACGACATTGAAAAGAACGGTCGCGGTGGCTGCGGCGGAATAGCGGTGATTGGCATTGAGCACGCCCATCAGCACGGCAACCGGTCCGGCCAGCACGAGATAGGGCAGCATCAGCCGCGCGATCTCGATTGCGAGCGAGAAGCGGGTCGGGTTGTCCGCAAAGCCAGGCGCCAATACGAACATCAATAGCGGCATGATGAGCGCGAGCAGCACTGCAACGCCGATCAGCACCAGCGTTACTGTGCCGATCACCTGTCCGGCGAAGGCGCCCGCTTCGCTTTCACCCTTGTCGGTGCGGCGTCGCAGGTAAAGCGGTACGAAGGCCGAATTCAATGCGCCCTCGGTCAACAGGCGGCGGACGAGGTTGTTGAATTGAAAGGCGACGACGAAGGCGTCGGCGCGTGGTCCAGCGCCGAACAGGCCGGCAATGGCCACGTCGCGCACGAAACCCAGCACCCGTGAAACCAGGGTGGCTGCGCCCACGACCATGACGTGCCGGGTCATCGACATGCGGTTTTTTTTGCTCACCCTCGAGGAGTCAAGCCGTCATGACCCCGGAAGCCATTGATCGCTTTCACAGAAACGAAAGTCGGCATCAGGAAATAGTCGAAAATTTTTCGGGTGTCGTGTCGATTCTGGAGATCGCCCTTTTATGCCCGCCCTTCCGATGCTGAGACTCTTGCGATCCTTGGCGGAAAGGTGGTGTATCGGTCGCCGTGACAGCGACCGACGCCCATCAGGCTATCCATGCCGTCTGGCGAATCGAGCAGGCAAAGCTGATCGCCGGCCTCGCACGATTCACGTGCGATGTCGGCATGGCCGAAGAGCTTGCGCAGGATGCGCTGGTCGCCGCATTGGAGACCTGGCCGAAGAGCGGTGTGCCGGACAAGCCGGGCGCCTGGCTGATGGCCATCGCCAAGCGGCGGGCTGTCGATCAGTTCCGCCGTGCCAAAATGCAGGATCGCAAGCACGGAGACATCGGCTGCGCGTTGCAGGCGGATGAGCAAGCGATCCCCGATTTCGATGCCGCGCTCGATGACGACATCAATGACGATCTGCTGCGTCTGATCTTCCCGCCTGTCATCCCGTGCTGTCCATCGAAGCGCAGGTGGCGCTGACGCTGCGGCTGCTCGGTGGTTTGACGACGGACGAAATCGCCCGCGCCTTTCTCGTGCCGGAGCCGACCATCGCGCAGCGCATCGTGCGTGCCAAGCGCACGCTGAGCGAAAAGCGCGTGCCGTTCGAAGTGCCGCATGGTGACGACCGGATCGCGCGGCTTTCCGCCGTGTTTGGCGTGATCTATCTGATTTTCAACGAGGGCTATTCGGCGACCAGCGGCGAAGACTGGATGCGGCCGCTGCTGTGCGAGGAGGCTTTGCGGCTGGGCCGCGTTCTTGCGGGTCTTGCGCCGCATGAGCCCGAAGTGCATGGGCTTGTCGCGCTGATGGAGATCCAGTTCTCCCGCTTCGCCGCACGTACCAGGCCGAATGGTGAGCCGATCCTTTTGCTCGATCAGGATCGCTCGCGCTGGGACCAACTCCTCATCCGCCGCGGCCTTGCGGCACTGGAGCGCGCGGAGACGGCGGCAGCGCCGGCCGGGCCGTTCACTTTGCAAGCTGCCATTGCCGCCTGTCACGCACGGGCACGCAAGGCCGATGATACGGATTGGAAGCGCATCGCGGCGCTTTACCGCGTGCTTGCGCATATTTCGCCATCGCCAGTTGTCGAACTGAACCGTGCCGTGGCAGTGGGCATGGCTTTCGGTCCGGCGGGAAGGGCTTGCCGTTGTCGATGCACTTGTCGGCGAGGCCACACTCAAAAACTATCACCTGCTGCCGAGCGTTCGCGGCGACTTTCTATTCAAGTTGCAGCGGCACGCGGAGGCGCGCACCGAATTCGAGCGCGCCGCCTCGCTGACCCGCAATGAGCGCGAGCATTCGCTGCTGATGGCGTGGGCGGCGGCCTGCATGGAGGTGGAGTCCTGACGGAAACGGTGCCCAACGTGGGCAATGTCGTTCCCACCATCGATGGCTTCCGACGGGCGGCGCCACATTTGCCACGCTGTCTCGCATGGCTATAGTGCGCCGCCCTGCAACGAGGAAAGCTAACGAATGACCGCTCCCCGCTATGATGTTCTCGGTATCGGCAATGCCATTGTCGACGTGATTGCGCGCGCCGAGGACAACTTCCTGATCAAGCAGAATATGCAAAAGGGGAGTATGGCCCTGATCGACGAGGGGCGAGCAAAGAGCATTTACGATGCAATGGGTCCGGCGACTGAAAGCTCGGGCGGGTCTGCGGCCAACACCATCGCCGGCGTTGCCAGCTTCGGTGCAAAAGCAGCCTTTGTCGGCAAGGTGCGTGACGACAATCTCGGCAAGGTCTTCGCCCATGACATCCGCGCACTCGGTGTCGGCTTCGACACGCCGCAGGCAGCGGATGGTCCGGCCACGGCCTGCTGCTACATCATGGTGACACCGGACGGCGAGCGCACGATGAACACCTATCTCGGCGCGGCGCAGAATCTGACGCCGGCCGATATCGATCCGAAGCTGATCGGCGATGCCGCCATCACCTATCTCGAAGGCTATCTCTGGGATCCGCCGCACGCGAAGGAAGCCTTCATCAAGGCGTCGAAGGCCGCGCATGATGCGGGCCGTATGGTGGCGCTGACATTGTCGGACGCATTCTGCGTCGGACGTTATCGCGACGAATTCCTCAATCTGATGCGCGACAAGACTGTCGATCTCATCTTCGCCAATGAAGCCGAGTTGAAGAGCCTGTATGAGACGGCCGATTTCGATACAGCCGTTTCGGTTCTCCAGAAGGATGCGAAGTTGGCTGTCGTGACGCGTAGCGAGAAGGGCTGTGTCGTGGTCAGCAAGGACGGCACCAAGGCCGTGCCAGCCGCTCCCGTTGAGAATGTCATTGACACGACGGGCGCCGGCGATCTGTTTGCGGCGGGCTTTCTGTTTGGTCTTGCCCGAGGCCGCGATCATGTCGCTTGCGGTAAGCTCGGTGCGCTCGCGGCCGCCGAAGTGATCCAGCACATGGGTGCGCGTCCGGCGGTGTCGCTGAAGGCGCTCGCGCAAGAAAACGGGCTGCTGTGAGCGAATCGCCACGCCGCAAAGCTCAACGATTCGTTACCGCGTGCGTGATCGAAAACGCCTGAAACTTCGGCAGGCTTAACAGTTTCGTAAGTGGCGTTGGTTACCGATTGGTGAAGGTCTCACCTCGGAAACCACGCCATGGAACAGTCTGTCGAGTCTGGCAAGGAATACTCCCCCGTCGCCGCCGCCGAGACGGTCACGACCGTTGAAGCGCCCGCCGCAGCCAATGCGGCAGCTGAAGCCGCTCCGGAAAAGATCCGGATGTCGTTCCGCGAGTCGCTCGCGGCCATTGCTTCGCCGCTTGCTGCGCGCCCCCGTCTCAGCCGTTTCACCATTCTCGCACTGGCGATCGCCGTCGCTGCTGCTGCCGGCTCCGCCGTCGGCGCGATGGCTGCCGTTGCGTTTGCCAAGCCGCAGCCGGTGTCCTCCGACAACGCGCGTACGATCGAAGTGAACGTGCTGCGCGGCGTCATCACGCAGCTTTCTGCTGAAGTCGCATCGCTCAAGGCCAGCATCGACAGCAATGCCAAGTCGGCCAACGCGCAGATCGCCAAGGCAGCCGACCGTATCGAGAAGGCGCAAGCCGAACCGGCCTCGCGCGTTCAGAAACTCTCCGAATTGCTCGAGCGGATCGATCGCCGCACGGCTGCTGCCTCATCCGATGTTACCGGCTCGATCGCATCCAGCTCCGCTGCGCAGGCTGTGGCCGCGCCGAAACAGCAGGATCGCCCGGCCATCGTGACGGGATGGATCATCCGCGATGTGTTCGATGGTCGCGCCATGCTGGAGAACGAACGGCTCGGCTTCTATGAGGTTGTGCCAGGCGCAGATTTGCCCGGCGTTGGTCGCGTGCAGACCATCCGTCGTCAGGATGGCCGCTGGGTTGTGGTGACGCCGAAAGGTTTGATCGTTTCCTCGCGCTGAACGATAGGGTTCTTCTTTGCTCGATTGCGGCGCCAAGGTGGTAACGGCGCCGCTTTTTTATTGAGCAGACTGCTCTTCCAGTCCATTTGGCTCGCCCGAATTCCCGTGTCATAATTTTTAGACGGGACGGAGCGGTGCATGCGGATCTCCCTTCGGCTATCAGGCGCGGCAATCATCACGGCGTTGAGCTTGCTATCGCTCCCGGCTGGTGCGTTTGAGCGCATCCAAGCCCCCGCGCCCAAAGCCGAGATGATGGAGAATTGCCCGGGCCTGGTTGCGTCGGGCAAGCCGCGAGTCATTCCGGCTACTTTCAAGCTCGCGCAGCTTGCCAGCGATCAGGTGCGGCTGACTTATATTGGGCATTCCACCTTCCTGATCGAGAGCCCGCGTATCGTCCGCATCGCCACGGATTACAACGATTATGTCCGCCCGCCGGTTTCGCCGGACATTGCGACGATGAACCACGCGCATTCAACACATTATACGGACAATCCCGACCCGAAGATTCCGCATGTGCTGCGCGGCTGGGCGAGCGAGTATGGCAAACCCGTTCGCCACGACATCACAGTGAAGGATGTGCGCGTACGCAATGTGCCGACCAATATCCGCGATTACGGCGGCCGTACGGAGCAACATGGCAATTCGATCTTCGTGTTCGAGATCGCCAATATGTGCATTGCCCATCTCGGCCATCTGCACCATACGCTGAACCAGCAGCAGATGAACGAGATCGGACGCATCGACGCTGTCATGGTGCCAGTGGACGGCAGCTACACGCTCGATATCGACGGCATGATCGAGGTGATTGGTGGCCTGAAGGCGCCGCTGATCATCCCCATGCACTATTTCAGTGTGTTCACGCTCAATCGCTTTCTCGACCGTATGCGCGAGAAATTCGATATCGAGACATCTGAAACGCCCTCGGTCGTGATTTCCAAGACAACGCTGCCGGCCAAGCCCAAGGTGCTGGTGCTGCCGGGGCGCTGACGCCCTTCAGATCAATTGCTGCTTTAATTCCTGCGCGAGGCTGCGCAGCTTCGGCAGGAATGTCTCGCGCATCATGTCCGGCGTACCGTGCTCGGTGTGGATGCCGATATTCAGGGCTGCGATGGTTTTGCCATCGAGCCGTTGCAGGGCGACGGAGATCGATCGGAAGCCGACTTCGACCTCGCGATCCACCAGCGAATAGCCGTCGGCTTGGGCTTGCAGGATCGCGCGCTGTAATTTCTTTTTATCGGTAACGGTCTGCTCGGTGAGCTGCTGCGGTTGCACACGCGCCATGAAGGCGTCGAGCGCAGCGTCGTCAAAGCTGGCAAGAATGATGCGGCCCAGCGAGCTGTGCACCGCCGGAATGCGAAGGCCCACCTGCGCACTGAGCGGCAAAACGCGCGCGGGCGACGCATGGACGATCATCACGACGTCGTCGCCATCGAGCACCGCGGCCGAACAGGCTTCATTGATCTCCGCGCTGAGCCGTTCAAGCGCTGGCTGCAGAATGCTGACAATCGGATTGGACAGCAGATAGGCGCCGGCGAGCGTCAGCACGCGCGGCGTGAGTCGGAAGAGTTTTCCGTCCGTTTCGGCAAAGCCGAGTTGAACCAATGTGTGCAGCGTGCGCCGGACCGAGGCGCGCGGCAGGTCGACCAGCTTCGCCGCATCGCTCAAGGACATTTGCCGCCGGTCCCGATCGAAAACCTGGATGACGCGAAGACCACGCGCGAGCGCTTCCAGGAATTCAGGCCCGGTGCCCTCCGCCAGACTCTGCTCCGCTTCTGATCGACCAATCCGCGGCATCTGTCTCAACCTCACGCTGCAATGCTGCGCGCCGAGCCCTGGCGCAGCATTGGCTGCCAACAACTTGGCCTTGCACGCCCAGTTTCGATCTGATGTAATTCGAACCAATGTTCGGTCAGCGAACAATACGCGTTCGCTGCGCCGTGTCTACAGTTTGGATTCCGGGAGGCCACGCCATGCTGAGCGCAGAACAAAATGAACTCATCACTCGCACCAATCCGGGCACCAAGGCGGGCAACCTGTTGCGCCGTTATTGGCAGCCGGCGGCCTTGGTCGATGAGTTGTCCGGCAATCGGCCCATCAAGCCGGTGAAGCTGCTGGGTGAGAATCTGGTGATGTTCAAGGACGGGCAGGGCCGCTACGGCCTGATCGAGCGCGGCTGCCCGCATCGCGGCACCGACCTCGCTTTCGGCCGTCTCGAAGCCGACGGATTGCGTTGCTCTTTCCATGGCTGGAAGTTCGACGTGAATGGCAAATGTCTGGAGACGCCCGCTGAGCCGGATGGCAGCAAGCTCTGCGCCAATATCCGGCAGAAATCCTACCCAGTGGTCGAGAAGAGCGGCATCCTCTTCGCCTACATGGGACCGGGTGAGCCGCCGGCTTTTCCGGATTTCGACTGCTTCGTTGCGCCCGACGAATACACCTTCGCCTTCAAGGGGCTGATCGAGTGCAACTGGCTGCAATCGCTCGAGGTCGGCATTGATCCCGCGCACACATCGTGGCTGCATCGCTTCTTCGAAGACGAAGACACGTCCAAATCCTACGGCAAGATGTTCCGTGACTCGACGTCCGATGCCGACATGCCGATGACCAAGATCATGCGCGATTTCCCGCGTCCGCGCATCGAAGTCGAGCCGACTGATTACGGTCTGCGCCTGTCGACGCTGCGCCAGATCAGCGACGCATCGATGCATGTGCGCGTTACCAATCTCGTCTTCCCTAATGCGTTCATGATTCCGATGAGCCAGGAGATGACCATCTCGCAATGGCATGTCCCGATCGATGAGACGACGCATTACTGGTATTGCATCTTCACCAGCTTCGGAAACAAGGTCGACAAGGAAGAGATGCGCCGCCAGCGTCTCGAATTGTACGAACTGCCGAATTACGTGCCGCGCAAGAACAAGCAGAACGATTATGGTTTCGATCCGCATGAGCAGGAGCACGAGACCTTTACGGGCATGGGCGCCGACATCAACGTGCATGACCAATGGGCCTGCGAGTCGATGGGGCCGATCCAGGATCGCACCAAGGAGCATCTCGGCCAGTCCGACAAGGCCATCACGGCCTATCGGCGCATGCTGCGCGCGGCGATCGAGGCGGCGAGCAAGGGCGAGCGCACGCCGATGATATTGGACGCTGGGAGCGCATCGCGAATTACAGGACCGATGTGCGTCGATGGCGTCGGGCCGGCCGACGATTGGCAAGGCTATTCGCAGAAGGCGCACGAGCATCGCCGCGAGACCAAGAGCTGGGCGAATGGACACTAGCACCGTCATTCAGGTGCCTGTGAGGGCCGAGCCGGGGATGCAGTTTGCGTGTTGAGGTCAATGTTTGCTGGATTCGAGGCTCGCGCCTTTCGGCGCGCCCAGGAATGACAATGAGTGAGTGCCATGTCCTCTCGCGATAGCACTACGATCAGTTTCGTCGAACGTCACGGACTGTGGAGCGACGAACAATTCCGCCTCGCCAAATCCCTCGAACGCGAGATCGAGGATCGCAAGCTCGATCTCGTCCGTTTCTCGTTCGTCGATCAGCATGGCGTGTTGCGCGGCAAGACGGTGGTTGCCTCCGATGCGCCCAAACTGATGCGTGGCGGCGTCAGCCTGACCTCGACGCTACTGTGCAAGGATACGTCACACCGGACGGTGTTTCCGGTTTTCACGCCCGGCGGCGGCTTCTCGATGCCGGAGATGCAGGGTGCGGCCGATTTCCTGATGATCGCCGATCCGGCGACATTTCGGGTGCTGCCCTGGGCGCCGAATACCGGCTGGGTGTTGTGCGATATCTATTTCCAGAATGGAAATCCGGTACCATTCTCGACGCGCCAGCTTTGCCGCGATGCGCTGGTGCGGTTGCGAGACAAGGGCTTCGATCTGTTGGCCGGACTTGAGGTAGAGTTTCATCTCTATCGCATCGAAAACCCCCGCCTGGCCCCGACCGACGCCACGTGGCCGGGCGAGCCGATCGAGGTCAGCTATATTCATCAGGGCTTTCAGCTTCTCACCGAAGCGCGATCTGATCAGATAGAGCCAATCCTCGAGCCATTCTGGCGCGCAGTCACGGCGCTTGGCTTGCCGTTCCGCTCGGCCGAAGTCGAGCTCGGGCCGAGCCAGTGCGAATTCACCTTCCGTCCGGAAATGGCCTTCGCCGCCGCCGACATGATGGTGCTGTTTCGGAGTGCCATGAAACAGATTGCGCGCCGCAATGGCATGCATTGTACGTTTATGTGCCGGCCGGGATTGCCGAATGCATTTTCGAGTGGGTGGCACCTGCATCAATCGCTGATCGATGTGAAGACAAAGGTTAATGCTTTCGTGTCGCATGACGGCGAGAATGTTCTGTCGCCATTGGGACGGGCATGGCTCGGCGGTCTGCTCGACAATGCGCGGGCGAGCGCGGCCTTCGCGACACCGACACTGAACGGTTACAAACGCTATCGCGCCTACGCTCTGGCGCCCGATCGCGTGATCTGGGGGCAGGACAATCGCGGCGCGATGGTCCGGGTGATCGGTCATCCAGGCGATCCGGCCACGCATATCGAGAATCGCATCGGCGAGCCGGCGGCCAATCCTTATCTCTATGTCGCTTCGCAAATTGCAGCCGGTCTCGATGGCATCGAGCGCGATCTCGATCCTGGCCCGTCTGCTGACACGCCATATGAGACCCAAGCCGAATCGATGCCGAAGAATCTCGGCGAGGCGCTTGATGCGCTGCGCGCCAGCGGTTGTTTTCGCGGAGCCTTCGGCAATGGGTTTGTCGATTATTATCTTCGCATCAAGGACGCGGAGATCGCGCGCTATCGCACCGAAGAGCGCGCCGACGCCGCTGATGTCACGCGCTGGGAGCAGAAGGAATATTTCGATCTGTTCTAGTTGCGCTGAACGACATGGTTCATCTTACGATTGTGATGCGGGTCGTCCGGTCAGTGGACTTCTGACAACTTTGTCTCTCTCACGACGATTATTTATTGCCCATCCATCCCAAATTACCGCCCGTTTACCACTTGAGACTAAGCCATGGGCATTGGGATGAATGGGGCTCGCTCAATGCTCAACAAACTGTCCGTCGGTGCGCTTTTGAAATCCGTGATCGGAATTCTCGGCGTCGCTGTCATTGTCATGCTCGCACAGAGTGTGTGGACCTCCTGGGCGCAATACCAGGCAGCGACACGCAGTGCGACGGTCGTCGATATTTCGCGCAATCTTTTCGCGGTCCTGCACAACCTGCGCGTCGATCGGTCGACGACGATACGGGATCTTAACGGCGAACGGCAATTGACGGCGCTCGCCAAACAGACACAGGACGTCCGCTCGGCTGAGCAGGCTGCCCTGAAGCCGGCCATGGCTGCGCTCGAGAAGTTTGATTATCCCGAGAAACAGTCCTCGTATCCCGCGCTTGTTGCCGCCACTAACAAGCTGAGCGCTCTTCATGAAGAAACCGCGCGCGCGGTCACCCAACCAAAAGCATCGCGCCGGGCTGGCCTGTCGGAAGAATACAATTCCGTAACCAGCGGGCTTCTCACATCATTAGATAAGCTGTCGGAACGGCTCACCAACATGGTGAAACTCGATGACAGCATGATCGATCAGTTGCTGGCCATCAAGCAGCTCGCCTGGATCGCGCGCAACAGCGCCGGTGATGCACAGGTGATGATTTCGAACGGTCTTGGCGGTTTGAAGCTGCCGCCGGAACCGATGCTGTTCTACACGAAGAATATGGGTCGTACGGATGCGGCCTGGGAAGCGTTGGCCGATACCGCCGCCGGTTTGAAGCTGCCGCCGGAATTCACCGCAGCGATGCAGCGTGCTCAAAGCGAATTCTTCGATCCTAAATATTCGGAACTGCGTCTGAAGGTGTTCAAGGCGGTCGTTGCCGGTGAAAATGCAGGCGTGACGGCTGAGCAATGGACACCGATGTCGGTGTCGAAACTGGCGGCCTTGCTGGGCGTTGCAGAAGCCGCGCTTGATGTTGCGAGAGATCATTCCGAGGCCAACGCGGCGTCGGCGCTCCGCCATTTGTCGATCATGTCCGCATTGCTCATTGTCGCATTCGTCTTCGTTGTCGGCATGATGATGCTGGTGTCGCGTCGCGTGACTGCACCCTTGCGCAACATCCAGGGGGCAATGCTGAAGCTTGCCGATGGCGACTTCTCGGTCGTGCTCCCCGGCCTCGATCGCAAGGACGAAATCGGCAACGTCGCCAATTCGGTCGAGCGCTTCAAGGTGATTGCGCTGGAGAAGGCGCGCGCCGAAGCCGATGAAACGCTGAAGCGCCAGAAGGCCGAAGCAGAAATGCAGGCACAGGCCGCCGAAGAGCGGGCCCGCGCGGCCGACGAACAGGCGCGTGCCATGCGCATGCTGGGCGATGGTCTCGGCCGGCTCTCGGAAGGCGATCTCACTGTGCGCCTGGACGATGGCTTCAGCGAGTCCTACGCGCAGATCAAGGAAGACTTCAACACCGCGATGGAACGTCTGCAATCGACGATTCAGGCAATTGCGATGGCCACTGGCGAAGTGTCGAACGCAGCCGCAGAAATCTCGGCCTCGACGACCGACCTCTCACAACGAACCGAGGAGCAGGCTGCGAGCCTCGAAGAGACGTCTGCTTCGATGGAGCAGATCTCGGCAACCGTGAAGCAGAACGCGCAGAATGCGCAGCATGCAAATTCGCTGACGCAAAGCACGCATCAGATCGCTGATCAGGGTGGCCAGGTGGTGTCGGAAACGGTTTCGGCAATGGCCCGCATTGAGGAATCCTCGCGCAAGATTTCGGACATCATCTCGGTGATTGACGAAATTGCCCGCCAGACCAACCTCCTTGCGCTCAACGCGGCGGTGGAAGCCGCCCGCGCTGGCGAGGCAGGGCGCGGTTTCGCGGTGGTGGCTTCGGAAGTTCGTAGTCTTGCCCAGCGGTCGTCGCAGGCCGCGAAGGACATAAAGGACCTGATCGTCAATTCTTCGACCCAGGTCAACGAAGGCGTGGAGCTCGTTAATCGCGCCGGCACTTCGCTCGGCAGGATCGTCGAGTCGATCAAAGAAGTCGCTGACATCGTCTCCGAGATCGCCAATGCCAGCAGCGAGCAGGCGTCAGGCCTCGATCAGGTCAGCAAGGCGCTGGTGCAGATGGACGAAGTCACGCAGCAGAACTCGGCGCTGGTCGAGCAGAATGCTGCCACGGCCAAGACGCTAGAAGATCAACAGGCGGCGATGCGCGAGCGCATGGGCTTCTTCAAGTTTGGCGACGAACAACACGCCGTGCCCGGTCCACGCACCCAGTCTCCGGTCGTGCGGATGAAGCCGAGTGCACCGGCGGCCAAGCCGTCGGCGTCGGTCCGGCATCCGGCCAAGAGGGCGGTCGTATCCCGGGGCGGTGCCGCTGCAGCAGTTGCGATCGACGGAGATTGGGAAGAATTCTGAGATCCTGCCGCGTCGCGCACGCCGATAGCGAGATCATCACGAAATGGCCGGGCTCGTCCCGGCCATTTTCTTTTCGGGTTATCGATATCGCGAGGTATTTGCCTGTGGTGCAGGAATCGGGTGGTTTGTCCAGTCATGCGCACCCACATCTCCAGAGTAAAGGAGTTTCGGCCAATGACCGCAACAGCGCAGCATTACGCTGTCTTTGAAACAGCGGCCGGCTTCTGCGCGATTGCCTGGAGCGATGCAGGCGTCACCCGTTTCCGGCTGCCGAGCCATACGGCCGCGGCGGCAGAACGCCTCTTGCTCAGAAGCGCGCCGCACGCCGTTCGGGCGGCGCCTCCGGCGCAGATTGCAGACGTCGTGACGGCGGTGAAGCGTTACTTCGAGGGCGATAAAATCGACTTTTCGCCGGTTGTGCTCGACATCGATGGGCAGGACCCATTCTTCGCACGAATTTACGAAGCCCTCCGCAAGGTCGAATGGGGCCAGACCACCACCTACGGCACGTTGGCTAAGGAACTCGGCGCCGGGCCGGAGGCTGCCCGTGATGTCGGACAGGCGATGGCGAAAAATCCGGTGCCGCTGATCATTCCCTGTCACAGGGTTCTGGCTGCGGGCAGCAAGATCGGCGGTTTCTCAGCGCCCGGTGGGTCAACGGCCAAGGCGCGCATGCTGGCGCTGGAGGGCGTCAGCCTGCAGCCGTCACCGCCGGCGCAGCAGAGCTTCGCCTTTTAGTCGCAAACGAGCGGATAAGCGCTTTCGCACACGCGCCACATGGCGTAAGTCGGCCGCGACTTTTGCAACCTTGTGTGCTCATGATCCGCCTCGACAATATCAGTAAGCAAAACGGCCATCAGATCCTCTTCATCGAAGCCTCTGCGGCACTCCAGAAAGGCGAGAAAGTTGGTCTCGTCGGGCCGAACGGTGCCGGCAAGACGACGCTGTTCCGGATGATCACGGGGCGCGAACAGCCCGATGAAGGTCAGGTGGCGGCGGATCGCGGCATCTCCATCGGTTATTTCAGCCAGGATGTCGGCGAGATGAGCGGCCGCAGCGCTGTCACGGAAGTGATGGAAGGGGCGGGTCCTGTCAGCGAGGTAGCCGCCGAGTTGAAGGAACTCGAAGCCGCGATGACCGATCCGGATCGGGCCGATGAGATGGAACAGATCCTGGAGCGTTATGGCGAGGTGCAGGCGCGCTTCGAGGAGATGGATGGCTATGCGCTCGATGCGCGGGCCCGCGAGGTGCTGGCCGGCCTCGGCTTCAGCCAGGAGATGATGGACGGCGATGTCGGCAATCTCTCGGGCGGCTGGAAGATGCGTGTGGCGCTGGCCCGCATCCTGCTCATGCGGCCCGACGTCATGCTGCTCGACGAACCGAGCAATCATCTCGATCTCGAAAGTCTGATCTGGCTTGAGCAATTCCTGAAGGGCTATGATGGCGCGCTGCTCATGACATCGCATGATCGCGAATTCATGAATCGCATCGTCAACAAGATCGTCGAAATCGACGCCGGTTCGCTCACGACCTATTCTGGCGATTACGAATTCTACGAACAGCAGCGCGCGCAGAACGAAAAGCAGCAGCAGGCGCAGTTCGAGCGGCAACAGGCGATGCTGGCGAAGGAAATCAAATTCATCGAACGCTTCAAGGCGCGAGCTTCACATGCGGCGCAGGTGCAGAGCCGTGTAAAGAAGCTGGAGAAGATCGAGCGTGTCGAGCCGCCGCGGCGCCGGCAGAATATTGCGTTTGATTTTCCGACCGCGCCGCGCTCTGGGGACGACGTGGTCAGCCTCAAGAACGTGCACAAGGGCTATGGCAGCAAGCGCATCTATGAAGGTCTCGATTTCATGATCGCCCGCAAGGAGCGCTGGTGCGTCATGGGCGTCAACGGTGCCGGCAAATCGACATTGCTGAAGCTGGTGACCAGCGCGACCGAGCCTGACGAAGGAACGGTCACAATCGGCGCCAGCGTGAAAATGGGTTATTTCGCGCAGCACGCGATGGATCTGCTCGACGGTGAGAACACCGTATTCGAGGAGCTGGAACATTCCTTTCCGCAGGCGGGGCAAGGCTCGCTGCGCACACTGGCTGGCTGCTTCGGCTTCTCCGGCGACGACGTGGAAAAGAGATGCCGCGTGCTGTCAGGCGGCGAGAAAGCGCGGCTTGTGATGGCGAAGATGCTTTACGATCCGCCGAATTTTCTCGTGCTCGACGAGCCGACCAACCATCTCGACATGGCGACGAAGGAAATGCTGATCGCTGCGCTGGCGCAATACGAGGGCACCATGCTGTTCGTTTCGCATGACCGGCATTTCCTTGCGGCCCTGTCCAATCGTGTGCTCGAACTCACGCCGGACGGCATCCACAAATACGGCGGCGGCTATACCGAATATGTCGCGCGTACCGGGCAGGAAGCGCCAGGCTTGCGGAGTTGAATGCTGATTGCGCGGTTGCAGCGTGCGCTGACAGACGTTGCTTTCGGCGCGCTCAGTTCACCTTGAGCTGTCCCAGAGAGAAAATTGCAAATCTCAGCACGTTGCTGGCGACGATGACACTGCCTCCGTCTGCGGCATCCACAATGCAGTTAGCGGCGACTTGCACCTCAGGGCGCTCGCAGTCGTCGCAATTCAAAAGCCACAAGCTGGCGTCAGACAGATCCTGAAGAACTGTGCCGTCACTCAGAACAACGGGTGACGTCAGTGGCTGTGTCAGATCAACCATGGGCGTCGGACTCTACAACTGATACGCTGTCTTATGCTGCCATGTCCCGGCCCGAACCACAATGTGGCGTGGAGCGGAATCGAACGAGGAAAGGGCGGTCGCCGCGGTCTCCGAAACTACTTAGATCCGAAATAAGATATTGTAATTGCGGGTCTTTTTGACGAGCCTGTCGCCCCCTGCTTCGATCTGGAAAGCGAATTGGACGTGTCGGCCGAACTCGCAATGCGCGTTTGGCCGCACGTCTCTGATAGCTCGCGCGTCAGCGGTTCAAAAGTCGGTGCGACATTTCATTGGCGTATAGGGAGATGCCAAGAGTGGGGGCGAGTGGCGCCGGCAGGCTTTCCGTTTGCCGCAGAAATTCCTTCACCAGAGCAATTGACCGACGATCATAGCCCGCGACTTGCTTGGCAACGGACAAGGCCGTGGCATCGAGCTCAGGGGCGGCAACAGACCGCGCCGCCAATCCGAACTGCACAGCATCCCGGCCGGCGATTTCGCGGCCGGTGAAAATCAGGTCGCCAAGCAGATTACGCGGCAACACGTATCGGTAATGGCTCAGCACAATGGTCGGCGGGATCCCATGCGGGATTTCAGGGAAACTCAGTGTGGCATCCTCCGCGACGATCACAATATCGCAACGGGCTGCCAACGACAGGCCTGCACCTTCTGCCCGACCACGAACCGCGGAAACGGTCACGGCGCGACAGCGCTGTACCGCTTCATTGAGTTTCTGAATTCTCTCAAACTCTGCCGTAATATCGAGTGGGTCTGAAGACTGTTCCGCCGGCCGCTGCCGTCCGAGCGAAAACTCGGGGCCGTTCGCACCGAGAACAATGACCGCCGGCCCGCCCTGCAACGGATCAGCTTTGGTGAATTGCTCGGTCAGTTGATCGATGATCGATTGATCGATGCGGTTTCCGGCTTCCGGCCTGTTCAGCAACAGGAAGAGGATATCGCCCTCATGCTTCACAACAATGCTCATCGTGGGTCTCTCGTTAAAGGATCGGTGTGTTCAGGATGCGGTCGCTAACTGCGATGCGATTGGAAGCATTGAGCGCCAATTCTCGCCTTGCCTCTTCCATCTGATCAGGTGTGTGAACCCCTTGCTCTTCTTCAAGCCAATTCCGCGCAAAGGCATAAACGAACGCATTGCGTGCGTAGCGAATCTGCGAGTAACGCATCAGGCGATCTTCAAGCGTGCCGTCCTTACGCGTGACCTCCCGGGCCAAGATGAACCCATCCTCCGCTGCCATCGCTGCACCTTGAGTCAGGTGCGGCGGCACAACATGCGCAGCGTCGCCGCCAATGACAACGCGTCCACGGTGCCAGGGCCATGGCACCAGCAGCGGCTCCAAGCCGCCATAAACGATATCGGAGTTCTCGTTTAGGCTGGCGCTGATTTCTGCAACATATCCGCCAAACTGGGCCAAACGCTCTTTCCATAGTCGCGCCATGTCCTTGCGCTCATAGAAAGCCCCTGCCGGCTCCGGCCGGATATTGAACAGATACATTTTGTCCTTGGCGATCGGCATGGCGCCGGCCTTGCCCCCGATCCCCTGCAAGAACTCCATGCCGGTGACATCGTCCGGCCGCTCTACCTGGATGCGCCATGCACCAAAGCCACAGTGACGCGGAACGAACATTGTTCCAACCAGATGCAGACGCGTCGTAGACCGTATCCCATCAAAGCCGGCCACCAGATCGACTGTATCGCTGCTTCCATCCGACAATGCGACAGTGATGCTGTCGTTAGTGCTTTCGTCATAGCCCACAATGCTCAGCCCCAAGCTGATCTCCACACCAGCCCGAGTTGCAGCCTTGAGAAGGATGCGATGCAGATCGGACCGGGGTAGCGCGCAGACGGCGGGTATCCGTTCATCGCCAAGGATGAACTTATGCTCTGATATCAACTGGCGCTGCGCATCGAAGATCGTCATGTGGTCGTAAATGAAGCCATGGTCGATCACTTCTTCCAAGATGCCGAGGGCGTCATAAACGCGTAGCGCATTCGCGGGCTGGCCAAGACCAACACCCGGAATGTCGAAGTTTTCCCGCCGTTCAATCAGCCGGACGTGAACGCCGCGCTGGGCAAACGCGATCGCTGCGACCAGCCCGCCGACACCGCCGCCGGCGACGAGAATCCGTTTGACCTCACTCATCGGCACTCTTCAACTCCACGTCCCTTTTTGTGAACGCGCCATCCAACCGACCGGCGCCGCTCATGTTTCGCCGGACAATAGGCTGCCGCGGCGTATTTTGCAGTCAATCTATCTTGTCATTGCGAGTCATGTATGTAACTTATGTTATGTATTTTCGGCGCGTCAATACAATCTCCAGAAAAGGTTTGGGACGTGGCAGAAGGCGACGTGTCAGTCTATCTGCGGCAGGGGTTTGGTCAGCAACTTGGCTTTGGGGCAGCCTCTGCGCTCGTCATTATCGACTTCACACGCGGCTTCGCCGATCCAAATGTGCTGGGTGGCGGCAATATACCGGGGCGAGCGCCAATACGGTGTCCCTCCTGAAAGAGGCAAGGGATGTCGGTATCCCCATTGCCTATACGCGGCATGTCTATGTCGATGATAAAAGCAATTTCGGCTTGTTCAACGTCAAGCTCCCGACCAACAATCTCCTCACGATCGGCAGCAGAAATGTCGAAATCGTTCCCGAGCTCGCGCCAATTTTCTGGTGAACTCGTTATCGACAAGCAATATCCTTCGTCGGCAGCAATCTGGCAAGCTGGCTGACGGGACAGCGCATCGACACTTTGATCATCACTGGTTGCACGACGAGCGGCTGCGTGCGCGCCTCGGCTGTCGACGCGATGTGCGCCGGCTTCCGCCCCATGGTAGTGCGCGATTGTGTCGGCGATCGAGCCGAAGGTCCGCACCAGGCAAATCTTTTCGATCTGCAACAAAAGTATGCCGATGTGATTTCGCTTGATGAGGCGCTGGCAAATCTGCGGCGACGCCCTAAGGCTTGACAGAAGGCCAAACGTCAATGGCAGCGATGTTACTTAGAGCCACTCCCTCGCTCGGCGCCGCCCACGTAGAACGCGATGATCTCGTGGAGTGCCTGCCGCTCTTCGGGCGCAACCTGGGACCGAAATAGCTCCATTCTCTCGTGCGCCTTCTCGACAATGTCGAACAGGCGCGTTTCGCCCTTTGCGGTGGTATGAACGAATATGGTGCGCCGGTCCATTTTTGATCGTATCCGGCGCACCAGGCCCGCCGCTTCAAGCTGCTGGACCAATCTCGAGGCGAGGGCCTGGACAACATTCAGACGCTCGGCAATGTGCCCGATCGGCATTCCTTGATCGGTAGCGCCATAGATTTGGATCAAGGCTTGATGCTCGAGCGGGACGAGATTGTATTCTCGCGCGCAGTCGTCGATGAGCATATAGACCTTGCGAATTAAGTGACGCGCCTGTGCAACCTTGACCATATAGTCTGAGAATTCATAGGCGTGAACTTTCTTATCCAGGTCTACCCAGAAGACGCCACGCTTCTTTTTCATTTCAGAAGAGTCCTGACATTGCATCCGGCAAGATAAATTAAGTATCAAACGACCAAGCGTTGGATCTTATCTTTCTCACGGTAATCACAATGCGTGCAGCACTCAAGCTGATGCCGAGGCGTCATTGATGGCTGTCCGATTGGCGATCGTCCAATCTTAACGCATTTCGAGATTGGCGTCTTTGACAACCTGAGCCGCGGTCGCACGGTCGCGCTTGATCAGGTCGGCGAATTGCTCGGGCGAACTTGCTGCAGGAATGAGACCGCGGCTTACGATGTGTTTGTCGCGGAATGCGGGATCAGCAATGATTTTCTGAACCTCGGCCGAAAGGCGATCGATGATTTCCTTTGGTGTTCCCGCAGGTGCAAACAGGCCGAACCAGTCACGTGATGGCGCGCCCTTGTACCCGAGCTCAACCACGGTCGGCACGTCCGGCAGGAGCGGTGACTTCAATTCGTTCGCGACGGCCAGCGGAGTAAAGAGGCCGCCCTGAATATTGCCGATGATGTTGCCAACACCGAGTATGGCGATCGGTGTTGACTCGTTCAGCACTGCGTTGACAGCCTCGCCGCCACCTTTGAAGGGAATGCGGACCCAGTCGGCCCCCTTGGTCTCCTTCAACCATTCCATGTAGAGGAACAGCGCTGGCGATGGCGCCAGATAGCTGAGCGTGCCGGGTTTCGCCTTCGACAGGGCGACGAGTTCATCCACCGTTTTCACGCCCAGCTTCGCGTTCACGAACAAGACTTGAGATATAAAAAAGAGGTTGCTGATCGGAGCGAGCCCTTTTTCGGCGTCGAAACCCAAATTCTTGTAGAGAAACTGGTTATAGACGACCGGTTCTGTCTGCGTGATGCAGATCGTATAGCCATCCGGTGCCGCTTCGACACAGGCGCGCGTGCCGACATTGTTGGCGCCGCCTGGACGATTCTCGACAATGATGGGCTGACCCAAGCGCTTCTGCAGTTCCTCGCCGAGCGCGCGCATAAATAGATCGCTGATGCCGCCGGCGCTTGTGGTTGCGATCGCGCGTATCGGTCGTGTCGGGTATTGCTGTGCGCTAGCCGAGGTGACGACGCTTGCTGTGGCGGCAAGAAGAGCTGCCGCGATGATCCTCTTTAACACTGGTTTCCTCCGATTTTATGTTATCGCGGTGTAAGACGATGGATCCACTCTCCAAACTTTGTGATGAATCCGGAGATGAAATCTGACGTTTCCTGTTTCTGGAAGCGAAAGTCCACGCCGATGGTGTCCTGCTTGAAGGAGAAATAGACTTCCGGCAGCGGCAGCAGTGCAATCCCCACAACCCCAGCGACATATCGCAGATGTGACTGAGCTACAGCTGCTCCGATTACGCCCGGGCTGGAGCCGATGACAGCGCCAGGTTTCCCCGACCAGATGTTATCGTCCTTCGGACGGCTGCCCCAGTCGATTGCATTCTTGAGAACCGGGGGAATCGATCTGTTGTATTCTGGCGTCACGAACAGGACGGCGTCGCTGTTGCGAATCTTCTCCTTGAAGTCGCAGACGACCTTTGGCGGATTATCCCAAAGGTCATCGTTGTACATCGGCAGATCGGCCAGCGGCACGAAATCGCATTGGAATTCCGGTGCCAGAACGCTGACGGCCTTCGCAAATTTCAGATTGATCGATTCCTTGCGAAGGCTGCCAACGAGGATTGCAACACGTGTCATTGTTTGTCTGAGGTGATTGTCGCGTTACCATGACGATCAGGCAGCACGCACGGCCACCTGCATGCGTCCGATGCGGTCGATCCAGCAATCCATCACGTCTCCGGGTTCGACGGGGGCCACGCCTTCAGGCGTACCGGTCATGATCACGTCGCCAGGCTCAAGCGTGTAAGCCTCGGAGGCGTATGCGATAAGTTTTCGGCAATCGAAAATCAGATCGCGCGTATTCGCCTTCTGCTTGGAAGCGCCGGCAATCTTAAGTTCGAAATCGACATTGGCCGGATCGCCGAATTCGTCGGCGGTAACAAGCCACGGTCCGAGTACGCTGAAAGTGTCGCGCGATTTGCGAAGGCTGCGCTCTTCCGGTCCGCGGATGGTCATGTCGAGTGCGATCGTGTAGCCAGCGACATAATCGAGCGCATCGGCTTCGGAAATGTTCTTGCCGCGTTTGCCAATGACCAGTCCGAGCTCGATCTCGTGATCGGTCCGGCGGTCGCGGCGTTCGGACACAACGCCCTCGCTCGCACCAACCAGCGAGCTGTTGGACTTCAGGAAAACGCCGCATTCCTCGATGGTCTTGACCTTGCTGCCGAAATGAATGCCTGCGTCAGCCCGGGATTCATCGAGATGAAGTTTGTAATTGACAGGAGCGGCGATGATTTTGCCCGGGTCGGCAACCGGGCTCAACAATTTGACATCAGCCACCTTGAGGCGGGGGCCCCCTTTAGCCAGTTGTTCAATCCGCGGGCGTAGATCACTGAGATGCGCGATCAAGACGTCATAACGCGGGTAGGGCCAGGAATGTTGCGGCAGGCTTTCGAGAGCGGGCGTCACATCGACGATCTCGTCGCCTTCCACGACACCGAGCTTGTTGTCATCAAAGCGGCAAATACGCATGGTTTATCTCTCTTTTGATTGAAGGATATTGCTGGGGGATGGTGGTCTCGAGAAACGTCAGGCTTTCCTGTCAGCCTGTGCGCTGTCGAAATCCGAGAAGCGCTCACGAAGAATGTCGCCAGTACGGCGAAAGTGGTCGATCAGGAGGGATACTGCGACGTCTGCATCGCGCGCGAGGACGGCGTCCGAAATCCTCTTATGTTCTTCGTAAGCGCCTTTTCTGAAGCCGGGCGCAAGGCGCGCCAGATAGCGATACCGGTTGCCGGCATCGTATAGCTGCGCACAGAACCTGATGAGGTATTTCGACCGGCACGCCGAAATGATGGCCGCGTGAAATTCGCTGTGCCATCGCTCCCAGTTGGGCAGCGATTCCGGTTCGCCACTCTGCATCGCCTCCGATGCCTTTTGGAGATGATATTGGGTGACGACGATGCGCTCCTCCCAATTCTTGTCGCCACGTTCGATGGAATCACGCAGCGCATCTTCCTCACACGTGCAGCGCGACCACAATATTTCCGCATATTCTTCGGCGCTGACATGGGCGACGCGAAAGCCGCGCTGCTCAAATCTTTCAACGAGACCGGTGGCGCACAAAAGGCTCAAGGCTTCGCGCAGTGGCGTAGCGCCGACATTGTATCGTTCCTGAAGCAGTTCGATTTTCAGTTTTGCGCCCGGCGCCAGCTGGCCGCAAATGATGTCATTGCGGATTTGATCGAGGACGACGGTCGTGCTGGTCAGCGCAGACGTATTGGCAACCTTTTGAAGCTGCGAGACGGTCATAAGCTTTCCCGGTTCAGTCGAACTGGAAATTTATCGATATTATTTTGTTCGTCAACATAATATCGATAAAACAATAAATATCGATATAGCTTGCCTCGGCTTCAGCCGCGGGTTTACACAGGTGCAAAGATCAAGGTTTTCACGTTTGGGGAGCAGCATGTCTTTGGAATCCAATCCGAATCCGCCATTCAGTATCAGGCGTGCCAGCCATGTGATGCTGAGCGTCGGGGATTTGGACCAGAGTTTGCGCTTCTACACGGAAGTGATCGGTCTTTTGGTAACTGGCCAAGAGAATGGCATCGCCTATTTGCGCGGGGTGGAGGAGAGTGCCCATCACAGTCTCACGCTGAGACAGTCGAGCGACGAGCCAGTTTGCGAGCGGCTGGGCTTCAGGGTTGACGCCGAGCGCGATCTAGATGCGGCGTACGATTATTTCGACAAGAAAGGCGGAAAGCCGCGTTTTGTGGAATTGCCCCATCAAGGTCGCACGCTGCACGTCGTAGACACGATCGGTGTCCCGCTCGAATTCTGTGCGACCATGCCGGCGCAAAGGCGATTGCACGACCAGTATCAGATCCAGAAGGGTGGGGCCGGACTTCGCTTCGACCACGTTCAGGTGCTGGCACCGAATGTGTCGGAAGCGAGCCGCTTTTATCTCGATCTCGGTTTTCGCATTTCCGATTATTTTGTTGATCAGGAGCAGGACACCGATCCGCTCGGTATCTTCATGTACCGGAAGAACAATCCGCACGATATTGTCTTCCTGACGCGCCCCGGGCCGGTCTTCCATCACTTTGCTTACATCGTCGCTGATTCGACCTTTCTGTTTCGTGCGCTCGATACGGCCGGAAACATCGGATTTGCTTCGAGCCTGGAGCGCGGTCCAGCGCGTCACGGCGAGGGCCATGCTCTCTATGTCTATTTCCGTGACCCTGATGGTCACCGCGTCGAGATCATGAGTCCGCCTATCCAGATGGGTGATGCGGAGGATGTGCCGATGCGCTGGCATCGCGGCAATCGTCATTCCTGGGAATTTCCGGCCCCGAAGAGCTGGCTGTATGAAGCCACGAAATTCCAGGATGTGCCGGTGCAGGGCCACGGCGTCGGACATGGTCTCCGAAACCTCGAAGATTTCCTCGCTAGCAAGCCTCTTCGTAAGCCGGAATAAGAACAAGCGCGCCGATTGCCCACTCCGCTCTCCAGAGGACCTCAGCAAATGGTCACCCGTACCGATCTATGGCTCGCCTATGTGGCGGGCCTACAAACGCATCAGAAGCGGCTGGATGCTGATATCTACACCGGGGAGCCATCTCCGTGAACCCGCAGAGTCGATGCCCAAGAAGAGCGTGGCGCCCACCGTAGGTTTGCTTCATTGGCAGTACAGATCGATCCTACGAGGAAGGAGTTTCCGGGCGAACACTTGGCAAATGGCGACAAAGGTCTATCTTCCTGCATGCATAGCCCGGTTGCAAATGGGTTTCGTCTACGATTTGGCGTTGCATTGATCGGGGGGCGCCACTTGCTGAGACGAAATTCCAACGCCGGTATTGGCTTTCTAATCATCAAGTCCTACAGCATCTTCGACATGCCAGAGCGCGCATTCCTGATCCTTCTGTTCGCCTTGGCAACCCTTGTTAATGTTGTTGTTTCGTGGAGTACGCCTAAAGGCGTCAGATGGCTCAGGCTAAATCAATGAACGTACAGAACTTCGATACGGCAAAGGTCATTGACGGCGTTGCGCTCGCCGCTCGGCTGCGCTCGGAATGCAAAATCAGGGTCCAAGCGCTTCTCGAACGCGGAATCCGGCCTGGCTTGGCAGTCATTCTCGTGGGAAGTGATCCGGCATCGCAAGTTTATGTACGAAATAAGATGCGTGCGTGTGCCGACGTCGGAATCCGCTCAGTCAAATATGACTTCGACGTGGACGTATCGGCATCCGAGCTGATCTCACTGATTGAAAACTTGAACCAAGATGAATCTATACATGGAATCTTGGTTCAGTTGCCCTTACCGGCGCACATCTCCGGTGAGAACGTGCTCCAACGCATATCCGCAGACAAGGACGTCGATGGATTCCATCTCTACAACGTCGGCGGCCTCGTCTTGGGGAATACAATCTTCCCCCCTTGTACGCCCTATGGCGTGGTTAAGTTGCTAGAGAGCGAAGGAATATCCGTCGAGGGCAAGAATGTCGTGGTCGTCGGTGCAAGCAATATCGTTGGCAAGCCGATGGCTCTTATGCTGATGCAGAAAGACGCCACTGTCAGCATTTGCCATGCAAAAACAAGAGACTTGGCTCAATTCACGATCCTCGCGGACATCCTCGTCGTCGCTGCCGGAAAACCAAATCTTATTGTTCCGCAGATGGTTCGCACGGGCGCTGTTGTGATCGACGTTGGGATCAATCGGCTTCCAGATGGACGCCTCGTCGGCGACGTCGACTATGCAGGGGTTCGTAAGAAAGCGTCGTATATCACGCCTGTTCCTGGTGGGGTTGGGCCGATGACGGTAACGATGCTCCTGGAAAATACGATAAGCTCAGCCGAGCGGGTTGTTGGCAATCGAGCCAATGCTTGATTGTATTGATGTCATGGTTCGTATTCGTTCGCTTCAGCAATAGATTTGCGAGGTTGCGAAGCAGTTTGATCCATGTGTCTCTCCTGGCAGCGCTGAGTAGATAACAGATGCTCTCGGCTTTTTAGGGCGATCGGCAAAACCGTGTCGTGAATCTCCTGCTCTTCGCAGTGATTGGAAGAGTATTTTTTGCCGACGGTCTGTCGGGTAACCGCGACCAGATCTTTACCCCTGGAGTTGCCGCAGCGCTCTGCTTGCTGCCGCTTTGTCGATGGCGAGTACTTGGCAAATCTCATTTGTGCTCACCCCGTCCTTCATCATCAAGAATCCGAGGATGCGCCGTTCAATAATGCCGAATCGAATTTGCGGATGTAGAGGGGTGATGATCCCCCAGAGACTTATTAGAGATCATACTGGTGGAGAGTTCATTGCTACACTAGAATACATTTAAATTATTGATGTGCGACTTTTTGAATCGCACGTTCGATTAGGCAGTGAGAGTTCTGAACGTAATCGAATAGCGTAACGCAGTAACGCCCGGGATGCTGTGCTCCCACTGCGTACGCGATGGTCCACGAAGGAGGTAGATCGATCGCGGCTGGGCCGTCAGTGAACGTCGCTCCCATTTAGCGCCCATTCTGCGTCGGAAGCGGAAGTTGCACGGCGACAATAGCGACACGCCTATTACGTCGTCGAAGACCGAGCGATCCTTGTGCCAGCCGATAGCTGCGCCTTCGCGATATTCTGTGATCAGGGCGTGCTCTAATGCGCTCTCCTGGAGGTCCGCAAATATCGCAGCACGCTGACGCAGTGGCATGAGGAAGGAAGGCAAAGGTTCAATCTTTTGAAATCCGCCGCCGTTGAAGTCGTAACGCCAGCCGAATGAGACGACGCGCCGTTTTCCTAGAAAGCCTTGAAACTCAAATTCCTTGAATGGAAGTTTCGTAAGTTCTGCGACAAGCCCGCGTTCTTCTTTCGCCGTAATGATGTCTGGTGCATAGTGGAAGCCATCGGGAAGATCGCCGGGTAGCGCACCGAATAGGTCCAGACCATTCATAGACGCTTTCTTAGCCTCGCTTGTCCAAGTTCCACCCACACGGGCGCGTGATCGCTCGCATCTGGTTTGCCGCGTACGGTACGATCCACTCCGACCTCCTTGAGCTGGTTTGACAGAGCAGGGCTGAGCAACAGGTGATCAAGCCGCAAGCCGGCATCACGCTCCCAACGACGACGCATATAGTGCCAGAACGTGTAGATGCGCTCTCCCGGATTGAGCTCGCGCAGGCAGTCTGTCCAGCCTTGCTTCACCAGCTTTGCATAGGCTTCGCGACTCTCGGGCTGGACGAGAGCATCATCGTCCCACGACGTGGTTGGATAGATATCGATCTCAGTTGGGGCAACGTTGTAGTCCCCGGCTAAGACGGCGGGCACGTTTTCTTTCAACAGCTTGCGTGCATGCGCCTGCAGCCGCTTAAACCATTTCAGCTTGTAGTCGAACTTGGGTCCGGGCTGCGGATTGCCATTCGGCAAGTAGATGCAGCCGATAAGAATGCCGTTTACGGCGGCTTCGATGTAGCGCGCTTGATCATCCTGAGGGTCACCGGGAAGGGACGTTCGTGTGACGATCGGCTCGCCAACGCGCGAGAGAATGGCAACGCCGTTCCAGGTCTTCTGCCCGCGCCAAATGGGAGCGTACCCCGCCTTACGGATTGCTTCGGCGGGAAACCCTTCGTTGGTGCACTTGAGTTCTTGCAGGCACGCAATATCGGGCTTTGAGGCTTTTAGCCAGTCGAGAAGGTTGGGGAGGCGGCGGTTGACGTTATTGATGTTGAACGTCGCGATTTTCATATCTGCCGTCACCCGGATTAACGCAGTTTCGGCATCTGGCGACTGGTCGCGCTGGCGGATAAGGCAGTCCAGTTCCTCACAGCACACGCCGAGCCAGTTGCTCCAGTAATTGGCTTCCCAATCCCCGGCGGAACGAGCCGCGTTTCTTTTAGCGGCCGAGGAATAGCAGGCCGCTCCTTTCCGTCCGCAACCTACGACTGTCGGGGCGGCATGTCAGGCTTTTGCGTCATCTGCACCAAACATATGGCTTGGAGGGCCAGACTTGTTCGTCCCCGACAAAATGAGCAATCGTTAGGCATCCACGCTCGCCGACAGCGCGTTCTCCTGGATGAAATCGCGGCGCGGTTCGACGAGATCGCCCATCAAACGGCCGAAAATGTCGTCGGCTTCGTCGGTCTCGCGCACCTTCACCTGCAGCAGCGAACGGACGTCGGTATCAAGCGTCGTTTCCCAAAGCTGTTCCGGGTTCATCTCGCCGAGACCTTTGTAGCGCTGCATCGAGATGCCCTTGCGGCCGACATTGGTCACGGCCTCGAACAGCCCAACGGGTCCGAAGATCACCGTCTCTTCGCCCTTCCGGCGCAGCGTGCTGGGCTTGGCGTAGACCTCCTGCAACAGCGGCGCATATTCGTCGAGCCGCCGCGCATCAGCGGAGCCGAGCAAGGCCTGGTCGATCATCGCCACGTCCTTGACGCCGCGCACGGTCCGCTCGAAGTGGAAGCCTTCGGTATCGAAGCGGCCTTGCCAGCCGCGCTCGGTTTCGTCCGATAGGATATCGAGCCGACGTGCGATATACTCGGCCGCGTTCGCGGCGCTTTCCAGGTTGCCAGTCACGCGCGGTGTCAACACGCCGGCAATCGCCGCCTGTTCGATCACCTTGCGATTATAGCGTGAATGCAGGCCGTTCAGCAGATTACGGACGGCGCGGGCATTCTCCAGCAGCCTGCGCAAATCGCCGCCGGCGCGCTCCTCACCATTGGCGAGCTTCAGCACGCTGTCTTCGAGACCATTTTCGATGAGATAGTCTTCCAGTGCGCGCTCATCCTTCAGGTACTGTTCGGATTTGCCGCGCGAGACTTTGTAGAGCGGCGGCTGCGCGATGTAGAGATAGCCGCCTTCAATGATCTCCGGCATTTGCCGGAAGAAGAAGGTCAGCAGCAGCGTGCGGATGTGGGAGCCGTCCACGTCCGCGTCTGTCATGATGATGATCTTGTGATAGCGCAGCTTGCCGATATCAAATTCATCGCGGATGCCGGTGCCGAGCGCCGTGATCAGCGTACCGATTTCGTTCGACGACAGCATCTTGTCGAAGCGGGCGCGCTCCACATTCAGGATCTTGCCGCGCAGCGGCAGCACAGCCTGGAATTCGCGGTTGCGGCCCTGCTTTGCGGAGCCGCCGGCGCTGTCACCCTCGACAATGAAGAGTTCTGATTTTGCCGGATCGCGTTCCTGACAATCGGCGAGTTTGCCGGGCAGGGATGAGATATCGAGCGCGCCCTTGCGGCGCGTCAGTTCGCGCGCCTTGCGCGCGGCTTCGCGGGCCGCGGCGGCTTCCACCACCTTGCCGACAATAACCTTCGCTTCGGCTGGATGCTCCTCGAACCAGCCCTGCAGCGCCTGATTAATGGCGTTCTCGACCACCGGTCGTACTTCGGACGAGACCAGCTTGTCCTTGGTTTGCGACGAGAATTTCGGGTCGGGCACTTTCACCGACAGCACGGCGGTGAGGCCTTCGCGGCAATCGTCGCCGGTCAGCGCCACCTTTTCCTTTTTGCTGGAGCCGTTGTTCTCGGCATAGCTCGTGATCTGTCGCGTCAGCGCGGCGCGGAAGCCGGCAAGGTGCGTGCCGCCGTCGCGTTGCGGAATGTTGTTGGTGAAGCAGAGCACGCTCTCGTGATAGCCATCATTCCACCACAGCGCGCATTCGACGGTGATGCCATCGCGCTCGGTGCTGATGTTGATCGGCTGCGGGATCAGCGGACTCTTGTTGCGATCGAGATATTTCACAAAGGCTTCGATGCCGCCGTCGTAACGCATCTCCTCGCGCTTCTCGACAGCATGCCGCGCATCGGTGAGGATCACCGACACGCCAGAGTTCAGGAAGGCCAGCTCGCGGAGGCGATGCTCGAGCGTGGAGAAATCGAACTCCGTCATGGTGAAGGTTTGGGGTGAGGGCAGGAAGGTGACTTCAGTTCCCTTCTGCCCTTCGGCATCGCCGACGACAGCGAGTGGCGCCTGCGCGGTACCGTCACGGAATTCCATCACGTGTTCCTTGCCGTCGCGCCAGATGCGCAGCTTCAGCCAGGTCGACAGCGCGTTCACCACAGAGACGCCGACGCCATGCAGGCCGCCAGACACCTTGTAGGAGTTCTGGTCGAATTTCCCGCCCGCATGGAGCTGCGTCATGATCACTTCGGCGGCTGACACGCCTTCGCCCTTGTGGATGTCGACAGGGATGCCGCGGCCGTCGTCGCGTACGGTGCAGGAGCCGTCCGGATTGAGCGTGACCATCACGTTAGTCGCGTGACCCGCCAGCGCCTCGTCGATCGCGTTATCGACGACCTCGTAGACCATGTGATGCAGGCCGGAACCGTCGTCGGTATCGCCGATATACATGCCCGGCCGCTTGCGTACGGCATCGAGGCCCTTCAGGACCTTGATGGATTCGGCGTCGTAGCCAGAGGATTGTTCCGTTGGATCGTCGCGAGCGGGCTCAGCCATGGGGGCCTTCGAATCAGGGTCGAAAAAATGCGTGAAATCGCGTCTGATGTGACACGAAAAAGAGGGGGCATACAACCCCATTTTCTGGAGGTTAAGTGATTGTATTTCAATGATTTTTCAAGGCCTGCGCGGGGCAAAACCAGAGCCTGCTCAAAAGTGGGGAAATGGCCGCTTCTCAGCCTTTTAGATTGGCCGGTTTTGCCGCGTTAGCGCCGGCCTTCTCGGGCTCGGGAGCAGCATCCTCCTCACCCTTCAGCTCGAACTTTTTGCTAGGACTATAGTCCGGAACCGGCTCGCTAAAAGAGCCAAGCGCCGTCGCCCAGATCTCGACGCGCGTCACGTCTTTGCGCAAGCCGTCGAGCGCTTCATGCAGACGTTCGTTTATTTCAGCGCCGACGGGTTTGGTTGTTTTCTTGATTGCCGTGTTCCGTGCCATTTCCCTTGCTCCCAGCCCGGCCGCACAGGTTGCCCGCTTTTTATTTTGTTTGTCCTATGCCTGGTGGGACAAGGCTCGGAAAGGGCTGAGGTTCCTGAATTTTATGTAGAAAATATCATGAGCGGCGGGAACCGATGGTGCGAACGCCTGCTCAGGGGGTTAGGGCTATCGCATATGTCAATTGCCGAAGCGTAGCTCAGTCTGGATCAGTGCGGTCGCGGAGAGCGCGCGGAGTCGGCCGATCTGTCATACGGCAGCGCTCGCGCGGCTGACTTGCCCTGGCGTGACGTCAAAGATTTGCGCGCGATCAGCGATGTCGTTGAAAGCGTGCGGGTCGGCGCCTGTCATCCACACCTGTGCGCCGAGTTCGGTCAACGCATCATAGAGTGCGTGGCGCCGCGAGGGATCGAGATGCGCGGAGACTTCATCGAGCAGCAACAGCGGCGCATAGCCGGTCATGTCGGCGATCAGTGCCGTATGCGCGAGTACCAGACGGATCAGGATCGCCTTCTGCTCTCCCGTCGACGCATCGGCCGCCGGAATGCCCTTCGGGCCATACGTGACGTCGAGATCGGTCAGGTGCGGACCATCAAGCGTGCGGCCGGCGGCGGCATCGCGCGCACGGCCGTTGCGCAGCACGTCGCGATAACGTTGCTCGATCTCCGATGCAGGTTCGGAGAGCAGAGCATTCTCCATCCAGCCATTCAGCCGGATCTCGGCAAAGGGGAAAGCCGTGGCGGCGCCGCGGCCGGCAGCAAGAGCCGTCTGCAGCCGTGTCATGGTTTCGCTGCGCAAGGCCGCGACGGCGACGGCAAGCTCCGCCGTCTCATGCTCGATCGCGTCGAGCCAATGCGGATCGGGATTGAGGTTTTCGAGAAGGCGATTGCGCGAGCGGAGCGATCGCTCCAGCGCCGAGACGCGCGAGGAGTGCCGCGCATCGACGGCGAGCACGAGACGATCGAGAAAGCGGCGTCGCTCGGCCGCAGGACCGCCGAACAGGCCATCCAGCGCCGGCGTCAGCCAGACGATGCGCAAATGGTCGGCAAAGTCTGCAGCAGAACCCGCCGGCTCGCGATCAATGCGATAGCGGCGACCCCCCGTTGTTTCGCCGGCTTGCGGCGGCTCAATACCGGTCCCGAGCATTGTGAGGCCCAGCGCGCCCTCAATCTCGGCAGAGATGGCCCAGGAGCCATCACCTTCGGCGAAGGCGACTTCCTCAAGCGTCGCGCGGCGCAGGCCACGTCCGGGTGTCAGAAAAGAAATAGCTTCGATCAGATTGGTCTTGCCGGCTCCGTTGGAGCCAACCAGCACGACGGGACGTTCATCGAGCACAAGACTGGCCGCGCGATAGCTGCGGAAATTCGTGAGGCTGAGACGTCGGATGGAGGCGGCGGGCATGGGCGGGATATCAGTATCCGCTCGCCCCCGCGAAAGCGGGGACCCAGATTATCTTAGGCTGGTTTCCCGCTGTCGCGGGAATGAGCGGAGAGAGTGTACCCAATCGCCGCCTGCTTACACCCGCATCGGCATCAGCACATAGAGCGCGTTGCTGCCATCCTTGTCCTGGATCAGCGTCGGCGAGCCGGGATCGGCCAGTTTCAGCACGGCGGTCTCGCCTTCGATCTGCGCGGCGATGTCCAAGAGGTAGCGCGAATTGAAACCGATATCGAGCGCGTCGGCTTCGTATTCGACTTCGAGTTCTTCGGTCGCGCTGCCGGAATCCGGATTGTTGACCGACAGCGTCATCTTGCCACCGGTGAGGGCGAGCTTCACCGCGCGGCCGCGCTCGCTCGACACCGTCGAAACGCGGTCAACGGCGTGTTCGAATTCATTCTTGTCGACCTGCAGAATCTTGGAATTGTTCAGCGGGATCACCGGACCGTAATCAGGGAAGGTGCCGTCGATCAGCTTCGAGGTCAGCACCACGTCGCCGATGGTGAAGCGGATTTTCGATGTCGAGAGTTCGATAGTGATCTCCTGCTCGCTGCTTTCGATCAGGCGCTGCACTTCGCCGACCGTCTTGCGCGGCACGATCACGCCCGGCATGCCGGCCGCGCCGGACGGCAGCGGGATTTCGAACTGCGCCAGACGATGGCCGTCGGTCGCAACCGCGCGCAGGGTTTCGCCCTTGGCGCCGTTCGCAGTATGCAGATAGATGCCGTTGAGATAGTAGCGCGTCTCCTCAGTCGAGATCGCGAACTGGGTTTTGTCGATCATCTTCTTCAATTCGGCAGCCTGCAGCTTAAAGCTGTGGGTCATGTCGCCGGCATTGAGGTCGGGAAAATCGCTTTCGGGGAGGGTCTGCAGCGTGAAGCGCGAACGCCCGGCGCGGATCGTTAGCACGCCGCGGTCGCCGGTCGCCTCGACGATGATCTGAGAACCTTCCGGCAGCTTGCGGACAATGTCGTAGAACATGTGCGCCGGCACCGTGATCGCCCCCGCGGGCGAAACCTCAGCAGCGATCGTCTCGTTGACTTCGAGATCGAGGTCGGTGGCTTTGAGCGACAATTTCGCGCGATCGGCCCGGATCAGCACGTTGGCGAGGATCGGAATGGTATTCCGGCGCTCGACCACACGGTGAACGTGCCCGAGCGACTTGAGCAATTGCGCGCGCTCGACTGTGACCTTCATTCCGCAACCCCGCGACCCGCCCGAAGGCGCCGTTGTGACGATGATCGGCCGCCGGCGAGTGCCGGTGGCCGGGGGACGCGAAAGTGCCGTGCCGCAGCGGTTTCGGCAACCCTTTTTAGGTGAAAAACCGCAGCCAGTGATCAGTCCTGAAGCTGTCGCTTCAGGCTGTCCACTTCATCCGCCAGCGCCGTATCGGTCCCGACCAGATGCTCGATTTTACGGACCGCATGCAGCACCGTGGTGTGGTCGCGCCCGCCGAACCGCCGACCGATTTCCGGCAGCGAGCGCAGCGTCAGGGTCTTGGCAAGATACATTGCCACCTGCCGGGGCCGCACGACATTCGCCGTCCGCCGCGAGGACAGAAGGTCCGACCGGCTGACATTGTACTGACGGGCGACGATGCGCTGAATGTCCTCGATCTTGACCCGCTTGGGCTCCTGCGGACGTATCAGGTCCTTCACCTCGCGTTCGGCCACTTCCATCGTCACGGGCTGGCCGGTCAGCTTGCTCAGCGCCAGCAGACGGTTCAGCGCGCCCTCCAGATCGCGACCGTTATGCGTAACGGATTTCGAGATATAGGACAGTACCGGCTCCGGCACCTCGAAGCCCGGATGATGGGCGCGCGCTGCGGTGATGCGGTTCTTCAAAATCTCGAAGCGCAGCTCTTCGCCGAGGGGGCCCATTTCGACAACAAGACCACCGGCGAGCCGCGAGCGCACGCGATCATCGAGTGTTTCGAGATCGGCCGGCGGGCGGTCGGCGGCAACAATCACCTGCCGTCCCGCATCGATCAGTGCATTCAGCGTGTGGCAGAACTCAGCCTGCATGTTCTTGCCGGTCAGGAATTGCAAATCGTCGATGACCAGCACGTCGATGCCGCGCAGAGCTTCCTTGTAGGCAATCGCGGTCTGGCTCTTCAGGGCCGACACGAAGCCGTACATGAAGCGCTCAGCGGTGAGATACAGCACCTTGCGGTCACCGTTGGCATTGCCAGCCCAGGTGATCGCCTGCAGCAGATGCGTCTTGCCGAGGCCGACGCCGGCATGGATGTAGAGCGGGTTGAACATCACGATGTCGCCACGGCGCGCTGCAGCTACCTGCTTCGCTGCCGCATGCGTCAATGTGTTCGACCGTCCGACCATGAAAGTATCGAAAGTCAATCGCGGGTCGAGCGGCGATCCACCCGATGCTTCATGTGCGGCCGACACTGGCATCGCCGCGGCAGTTGCAAGCTTCACTTCCGGACCAGCAGCTTTCTCGATCTTCTGCTCGCGCACAGGCTCAGGCTGCTGCTCATCGACGCGCGCCTTGGCTGTTGCGACCGCTGGCTTGATCGCTGCTGTTCGCACCGTGATGTCGATGCGCTGCACACCATGCTCTTCGGCCTGCCAGCAGCGTAACACGCGATCGCTATAGTGCGATTGAATCCAGCTCTTGAGGAAGCGCGTGGGGACGGACAGTCGCGCGGTGTCTTTCTCCACCGCTTCCAGATCCATGCGCGCGAACCAACTCGAGAAAATGTCTTCGCCAACCTCTGCTTTCAGCCGGCCCTTCACGCGGGACCAACGTTCCTGTTCAGAGTTTGTATTCAAGTTCGTCATTACGGTCGCCTCTTCCCGAATGTCGAAAAGCCAATGGGTGGAAAATCAGGACGTAAAGCCGCCCCGAATTGGAACGCAGCTCTTTGAGGATGTCGCGTTACAGGGAGATAGCCTGCGAGTCAGAGTGTCATCTGACAGAGCGCTGACAATCGAAAGAGCGCGTTCGCTATCGACCGTCCGGGGGCGCGTCCGCGCCTAATGATCCGGCAGTGATCATGGTGTGCCGCATCAGGTCCGCCGCGTTCGGCAATAGCCGAAAGATGTCCTGTCCGCATGCGGGCGGATACTCGTCAGATGATAATCGCATCGTTGTGCGATGATGGATTCGGCCCGTCGTCATAACTCCCCCTGCCATCCGCGCGCCTCCACGCGGTGGTCCGAATTATTGTCGCCGTGTAAGTTTTGGGAGCTTCCTAGTGATGCCGATACGCTTACGCAGCATCACAAAGTTCAGCAGTGATTTCTTTTGGTTCAGCCGTTCGTCACTCATGTCTCGAAGATAGAAAATCTAGACGCATTTCACCCGTTCTCATCTTCGATGAGTTTCAAATCAGACCTTTAAGAAGACCGCCGCTGCAGTGGCGCCGCGGTGTTTTCAACATACACGCACGTTCCCAAACTGCAACGAATTTGTCGGTCAGCTTTTCTTGAGAGACGCAGATGTGGCCGAAAAGACAGTCTGTTCGCGGTTCTGTCATCGCAACGTCTTGAATCGCCGTACGGTTTTTTCCAGCAATCGCCACAATACGCCAAATTTGTTTTCTCAAAAAAGCCCGACATGAGCCGCCGCTTAAGACGGTCCAAACACGGATTCCAAACTCCCCGCGGCGCATAGGTCTTAAATCTTTCTTTTCGCGATGTTTTTTGTGCTCGAATTTCAGCCTAATCCCCAGGCTGATCGCAACGCTAGACGAGCGTTATGGTCGATAATTCAGCATCATCATTGACAATGATGCACCGCCGTAAATCGAGATCATGAAAATAAAAACCCGGCATGCGCCGGGTTTGAAAACATCTGAGCAAGATGAAAAGCTTGCCTAGGAATTCACTTAGCCAGTTTGGCGATCCGATGTGTCAGGCGAGAGACTTTGCGGCTCGCCGTCTTCTTGTGCACGATGCCCTTCTGGCTTGCGCGCATGATTTGCGGCTCGGCCGCCTTAAGTGCGGCGAGCGCGGCTGTCTGATCGCCGCTGGTAATGGCTTCTTCGACCTTGCGAATATAGCCGCGCATCATCGAACGACGATGCTGATTGATCTGGGTGCGGCGCGCGATCTCACGCGTCTTCCTCTTGGCCGAGCGGGTATTGGCCATCGAAACCTCTGTGCCAACTGGTCCGGGCCGG
>Ga0164243_10001853_pt1 | contig 35492 bp, 33 predicted proteins | sample OricompcompostOP_FD_108781 | JGI IMG/M metagenome (GOLD analysis project Ga0164243, IMG submission 108781) | Organic Plus compost microbial communities from Emeryville, California, USA - Original compost - Organic plus compost (OP) | ecosystem: Engineered > Solid waste > Mixed feedstock >...
GCCGTCCCTCGAAACACCAACGGCCCGCCGTCGGTGTCCGTCGGCGAGCCGTTTCGCTGGTTAACATCGGTGGTGGGCGATACTGGGATCGAACCAGTGACCTCTTCGGTGTGAACTATGTACACGATACCGCGCTGACCTGCGGAAACATGACTCCAGCAGGTCAGCGCGGGTCGTTCAGGACCGTTGGGCCTCGTTCCGGACGGTTCAGCGCGCAGTCCTGCTCCCAGCTTGCTCCCCATGGTGCTCCCCGTTTGAACATCGAATGCCACAACCAGCTCGCCGCGGAACCGAAGGAAACGCTGGATAGGATCTCGTCGGCAACTTACCCCTCGGTGATCAGGAAGTGGAATCAGGACCGCGGAGCTACCCACCGCGCCTCGGCTCCCCCTTCCGCCCGATGGGGACCGCCGCAACGACCCCAGCCCGACCCGCCGCCACGATAAGCAGGCACTGCGCTCCAGGGTTTACTCCTCATCGGCTGCTAGTTGAGCTCCTACGCGCTCACACAACCACACGACCCCCACACTGCCAGTGTGGTGCGCTACACCGCTTGACCTGCGGCTTTGGAGAAACCGCAGGTCAATTGGGGCAGTCTGGGGCAGTTCGGCTTTGTTGGCTGCCGTTGGACGCCGCTGTAGGCGTGGCTGTGCCCCAGGTTTGCCCCAGCGGCAGCTCCTGGCAGCCTGGGAACAGGACATCGAGACGACGCACCAGGCCACGCTGGTACCCGGACCGCACCGGCCGAGTAACCCGACGTCGCCAGCCGCGCCGGCCATACGGGGTCGACCATCTCTCCGCCAGCAACACCGCCAACGCGGCCAGCCCGATCCAGCCAGCCAGACCCACATGTGGAGGTCGTGCGAGAACGAAACGTCCACAGGGCAGGTTGAGTCCTTCAGGGTTACGTTGAGATGCGACCCGGTCCGATCGGCGCGCAGCTCTGCCGTTTGCTTATCTCACGTCCGGAAGGCGCACATCGATCATAGTTCCAACGAACACTAAGTTGGACTCCAAGGACGTGGCGTCAATTTTTCTGCTGGCTGGTTCCACCAAAAATCGATGTACCCATAGTAAACCTCGTAAGCCCAGTATTCGGGATCTTGATGACCCAATGCATTTTCGAAGTCTGGATCATCCACTTCCCAATCACCCAGGAGGTCATTGATTCGACCAGTAGCCTCTTCTTCGGTTATGCCGAATTCTGAGACCATGACACTTACCATCAAAGGATAATATTCACGACCACGCTCGCTACGCCAAGGACATTTTTGCATCATTGGATGAACCTGTTCAATACCGATGCGGCAAATGACGTATGGAAGGACACCTGATTCCCCCACGGCCGCCCCCTGCCCCCGCGTCTCAAATTCTCCACGTTACCCACCATGGGCCCCTCGACAACATCGTATTCATGAAGATCCTTACTCGAACGATGATGCAGCGTAAAGCTCCGCCAGGCATCGTCCGCCTCCACGAAAGTTCGCGTACTCAATGATTCCAATTCTGATACAGGGACCCTGAAATGCACAACCTCGGGAACTCCACCTCTTTTTCTCACGACCCTCTTAGCTTGTGCCGCTGCTTGCTCCGGATCACGTGTCGTGTAGAAGCCGCGACCGAAGTCTGGGTTGGCGATCCCCCTGCCGAGATCAATGCCGTCGGATCGGATACTCCGAGCATAACGATCGTTCGTCCCATGGTAAAGATCGACGAAGTTGTCCGGGACTGCGCCGCCCGTTGACAGGTTTGCTGTGGTGGCGGTTGTCGGGTCGGTGGCAGGGGTGAATGGGCCGGCTCGGCTGCCGCTCGGCCTTGTGCGCCGTTGGCGGGGTCGAGGACCTTGAGGTTGATGACGGGTTGGTTGTTGGCGGCCTCGAGGCTGGCTCTCATGCTGGGTGAGAGCGACGGCGAGAGAGGTGGCCGCGCTGCGGGAGTCAGTGCTCGGGCTCGCACCATCGCCTGGCGGGCGGCCTGGCGGGCGGCCTCGGCCGCGGCGCGCGCTGCTGCGGCCGCTGCGGCGGATCCGGCGCGGCCCCCGGCGGAGAGGGCCGCCCCTGCGGGGAAGAAACCGCAAGGGGCGGACGCGCCACGCCCCATCCTGCCCTGGACTACGAGAATTCAGTGATCAACAACGCCGGAAGCACCAATCACTGGATAGACCCGAGCCACGACCTACCTACGTGGTCACCCAGGCACCGGACGGCGCGGTGCTGCAGTTGCCGGACCGTCGGTTCGCTCTTGTGCATCCTGGCGGCGGTCTCGCGAACGGTCAGTCCCTGGTAGAACCTCAGCTCTACGCATCGCCGCTGTGCGGCGGTCAGCTGCGTCAGAGACGAGGTCAGCGCGACGGCGAGCTGGCGTCGCAGCAACAGCCGCTCCGGGCCGGGCTCTCCGCTGGCTCGCTCGGGCGCGACCGTGAGTGGCGAACGGTTGCGCACGTCGCAGGACTTGAAGTGGTCCCGCACGAGGTTGCGCGCGATCGTCATCAGCCAGGCGCCGATCGTTCCCCCGCGGTCTGTGAAACGGTGCGCGGCCCCCAGCGCCCGGACGAACGTCTCGCTCGTCAGGTCCTCCGCCGTCGCGCGGTGCCGCGTCGCGGTGTAGACGTAGGCGAAAATCGTGCCGCGGTGGTGGCGGTAGGCAACTTCGAACTGCTCGGCGGTGGGGTTCTGCACGCCTCTCACAGGACCCCGATCTCGGCGATGCGCCAGCGCTCGTCCTGCCGGGTGGCCGTGATGCGGATCTGCGCGCCACCGGAGCTGCTGTCCACCGATCCTGCCCGGCTCGTGGATTGGTCGACGAACACCAGCAGGTGAGCGGTCAACCCGTGGATGTCCTTGACGGCCAGGGACCGGACCCGGGTCGTGAGGACCAGCTGGTTGGCGGGTGCCTGCTGTTTCACCACGTCGAGCAGTTGCCTGTACTGATCAACGGCCTGCCCGGTCAGGTATTGGTTCGCGGCTGCCTCGGTCTTGCCGAGGTCCCGGTAGTCGACCGAGAAGACCGCTTCGAGAGCAGCACTCATCTGCCCGCTGACCGCGCTCGTCGCGGCCCCGTCGGCGAACGCTGCGTTGTCCGGTGTGCCGGCGTTGCGGGCCTCGAGTCCGAACCAGACAGCACAGCCGGCGAGCAGGAGCGCTGCGGCGCATAGCGCTGCCGACAGGCGAGGACGGTGTGGACGGTTCGCGCGCTCAGCAACCGGCAGGTCCTCGGCAACTGCGGTGTTCCCGTCGCTGTCGGGCTCGGTTACGGCAGCCTTGCGCGGGCGGCCCGCGACGGTGACGGGCCGGCGCGGCTTCGGGCTGGGGAGACGGGTGCGAGACATGGACCTTCCCGGGTCAGAGTGCGACGATGACGGGCTGCAGAGCGCTGAGCTTCCAGCCGTGTGGGGTACGCGTGACGGTTGCCTGGAACCGGTTGCGTTTTACCGCGGGTTCCCCCGCGCCCTGTTTGGTGTTGATCTCGACCACGGCGAGCAGTTCCGCGGTTCCGGCCTGGGTGTCCAGCCGTGAGAGTGCCGCGTCCAGGACTCGCCCGCTGGTCACGCTCTTGGCGTTCTGCAACGCCTCGACACCTTGCTCGTGGCCACTTCTGATCTGATCGAGCAGCGGCCCCGTGGTGACCTCCTCCCAGCGGCGCAGATCGGCGCCGGCCGTGGCGAAGTTCGCCGTCGTGAGTGTGGCGACGGCGTTCTCCCCCGCGGATTCCGCTGCGTCCCGTGCGGTGGCCGCGCCGGCCTCGGAACCGGTGGCCGCGTTGATCCACCACCAACCGGTGGCCGCGCACGAGAGCGCGGCGAGGATCGTCACCCCGATGAGCAGGGGCACCAGTCGCAGACGGGTGAGGCGGGCTCGCATCGGCTTCCTCCTTGGTCTCAGTTCACGATTCCCAGCAGGCCGGCGAGGCCCGCGGGTCCGCCGCTGTCCGGGGTTCCGAGCACGCCGGGCAGGTTGTGCGCATCGGGACGGGTGAAAACCGGCGTCGCGGGCGGCGGGGCGGCAGGCGCACCTGCGTAGGGCGCGTTCTGCGCGCCCCGGACCGAGCTCGCGCTTCCGGGCGGCAACGCGCAGTGCGCCGCGGTGTTCACCTCACCGGGATCGGTACGGTCCGCGGGCCTGCGGACCGTGCCCTCGTAACCGCGGGTGCACACGTACGGGTCGAAGAAGTTGAGCACCAGGCCGAGGTGCGCGGTTCCGTCCCCGGGAACAATCGTGTTGGCGATGCTCATCAGGTGCGGATAGGACACGAGGATGTTCTCGATCCCGTCATTGCGCGGAGCGATCACGTTGGCGGTGGTGAGCAGGTTGGCCAGCAACACCCCCAGCTGAGGACCGGTCTCCGCGAGGACGGCGTCGATCTGCTGCGCCGCGGCGGGCGCGGCCTCGATGACGGTGCGCAGGTCTCCGTCGGAGCGCTTGAGCTGGTCGGCGAGCACGCGCAGGTTCGCGCTGAAGTCGCGGATCTGCGCGGATTGGTCGTTCTGCGTGTCGAGCACCGTGCGCGCGCTCGAGAGCAGGGCCTTGGTCTGCGGCAGGTGCTCGGACGCGGCGGTCGTCAGGGTGCCCGTCGAGTCGAGCAAGGTCTGCAGATCCCCACCGGCGTCTGACAACGCGTTGTCCAGTTCGTCGACGACGGTGCGGAGGGAACCGACCGGGACGCTCGCGGCGAGCGCTTCCAGGTTTCCCAGGAGCTGTTCAGTCCGCACCGGGGTGGCCGTGTCGTGCGGCGCTATCACGGCGCCGTTTGCGAGGAAGGGGCCGTTACCGGTCCGCGGAAGCAGGTCGACGTACTGCTCGCCGACGGCCGAACGGTTGGCGACCACCGCTTCCACGTCCCGCGGGATCGGCGGGGCTGCCTCGTCGAGCAGCAGGTCGACGCGGGTACCGCCGTTGTCGCCGAGGGTGACCTCGCCGACCCTGCCGACGGTCACGCCACGGTAGGTCACGTCCGCGTTGGTGTAGATGCCGCCCGAGTCGGCCAGCTCGAGCCGGACCACGGTGCCGGAGCCGCCGAACAGCGCGCCCAGCCCGGCATAGCGGACTCCGGTGTACCCGACGGTCAGCACCGCCAGTATCGCGAACGCGACCACCTTCAGGCGCGTGGCACTAGTGAGCATCACAGCCCTCCCAGCAGGGTGCCGAGCAGACCGGGAAGTGGCACCGGAACCTGCTGCCCCGGCGGCGGCGGAGCCGGTGCCCGCGGTGTCGTGGGCAGGGGAAGCGCCGGACCCGGGCCGCCGCCGGACTGGTTGCTGCCGAGCACGGAGATCGGCAGTCGCGATGAACTGAGCAAGTTGGACAACACGGTGTCGAGGTCCAGGTCGACCTTGGCGGTGAAGTTGGTGTAGTCGCCGCGGATGGCGTCGACGGATTTGCTGTTGAACGGGAAGGTGAGCAGGTAATCCAGGCTGCGGGGGATGTCCTGCCCGGCTTGGACGAGCTGGTTCAGGACAGGTGTCAGGGACTGCAGGTCGGCCACGAGGTCCGCCTGGCTGCGCTGGACGGTGTCCACCGTCGTGGCCGACAGCGAAGGCAGGGCTTCCAACATCCCGACGAGCTGCCCGCGTTGTTCGTTCAGCACGTCCAGCCCGGGTGCCAGATCGTCGAGAGCTCTGCCCAGATCGTCGCGTTGTCCGGCGAGGGTGGCGGACAACCGGTCCAGGCCGTCGAGCGCACGGGTGATGTTGCTCTTCTGCCCATCCAGTGTGGACACCAGGGTGTGCACGTGGTCGAGCAGAGCGCGGATCTCGCCTTCGTTGCCCTCCAGCGCCCGCGTCACTTCCCGGCTGATCGTCTGGATCTGTTCGACGCCGCCACCGTTGAGCAGCATCGACAGCGCACCGAGCACTTCCTCGACCTCGGGGTAGCGGTTGGTGCGGTCGATGGGAATCAGGGCGCCGTCGGTCAGGACGCCGTGCGGGCTGGCGGAAGCCGGTGCGGACAGCGCCACGTACTTCTCGCCGAGGAGGCTTGACTGGACGAGCTGGGCGTCGGCGTTCGCCGGGAGCCGCACGTCGCCGTTGACGCTCACGTGCACGCGCACGGTCCAGCCGTCCGGGCCGAGATCGATCGACTCGACCTTGCCGACGGGCACCTCATTGACCTTCACAGCGGCTTGGGGCACCAGGTCGAGCACGTCGGCGAACTCGACGGTCACGTGGTAGGGGTTGTCCCCGAGGTCCGCGCCGCCGGGCAGCGGAGCGTCGTAGAGACCGGTGAAGCCGTCACTGCCGCACGCGGTCAGCAGGACACAGCTCGCTCCGGCCGCGAAAAAGCGGACACCGCGCCACGGACTCATCGGGCACCTCCCCGTGCGGCGGAGACCAGCGGAAGGGGCAGTTGCCCGGTCTGCAAGCCTTGCAGCACTTGGGCACCGGAGGGCAGCGGTACGGCTCCGTTCAGGATCGGGGCCAAGCGGTCGCACGCGTCGGCCAGCGTCGCCGGCAGCTGCGCCGGCGTGCTCTGGCGGATCAACTTGCACACCGTGACCAGCGGTGGTGCCGTGAGCTCATTGATGTCCAGACGGGCGTCGAGCGTCCCGCTGTCGGCGTTGTAGGTGTTCACGAGGTTGTTGAGCGCCAGCGGCGCGACGTCGAGGATCTCGGCCAGCGAGGCGCGCTGGTCCACCAGGACCTGGGTGACGGCCGCCAGGTTGTCCACATTGGCCTTCAGCGCACCGCGGTTGTCCTGGATGAAGCCGCGCACCTGGGACAACGCCGTGCCCAGCGAGGCGAGCGCGTTCGCGAGCTGGTCCTTCTGCCCGGCGAGGAAGCCTGACGCGTCGGACAGCCGGTTCGTGAGCTCCCGGAACTGGCCGTCGCTGCGGGCCAGTGTCGTCGTGAACCGGCTGAGGTTGTCGATCGTGGTGAAGAGGTCACCGCTGTTGTCGGCCAATGTCCTGCTCAGCGCGCTCAGGTCGGCGAGCGTCTGGTTGATCGTGGCGCCGTTGCCGTCCAGGTTGGCCGCCGCCGTGTCGAGGAGCCGGGACAACGCGCCATCGGCATTGGCACCCTGTGGTCCCAGCGCGGTGCTGAGCTGATCGAGGCTCTGGTAGAGCTGGTCGATCTCGGCCGGCGTCGTCGTGCGCTCGAGCGGGATCACGGTGCCGTCGGCGATGACGGGACCTCCGGTGTAGACGGGGGTGAGCTGGACGTACCGGTCGGCGACGAGGCTGGGCGCGATGACCAGCGCGCGTGCGTCGGCCGGAACGTCGACGTCGCGGGACACGGTGAGTTCGACACGCACACTGGTGCCCTCGGGGGTGACGCTGTCGACGGCGCCGACCTTGACGCCGAGCACGCGGACGTCGTTGCCCGGGTAGACCCCGACGGCACGGGTGAAGTGGGCGATGACGCGGCGGTCCGTGTCGTGGCCGAACCACCACAGCCCGGTCGCCGCGACGAGTCCGGCGACCACCGCGAGCACGGCCCAGCGGAAGCCGCGGCCGCCCGTGAAGCGTGACAGGCGCATCAGTTGCCTCCTGGGATGCCGGAGTTCGTTCCCTCGGGCAGGCAACCCTCCGGGTTGACCACGAGCAGGTTGAGGTCGACGTTGGGCGGGACGACGCCGCAGGCGTAGGTGTCGAACCAGCGGCCGTTGCCGAGGGTGTTGGTGAACACCCGGTAGAACGGGGCGAGGTTCTGCAGGCTGCGGGCCAGATTGTCCTGGTTGTCGCGCAGCAGGGTGGTGACCTGGTTCAGCTGGTCGAGGGCGGGCTTGAGCTGCTGGTTGTTGTCGTTGACCAGCCCGCTCACCTGGACGGCCAGGTGCTGTGCACCGGCGAGCAGGGCGCTGATGGCTTCCTTGCGGGCTTGGATCTCGCCGAGCAGCAGGTTGCCGTCGGACAGCAGCCGCTGGAACTGCTGGTCCCGCTCGGCGAGGGTGGCGCTGATCTGCCGGGTGTTGGCCAGCAGCGCGGCCAGCTGCTCGTCACGGGACGACACGGTCTGCGAGAGCGCCGACAGGCCCGCGAGTGCTTCACGCAGGTTGCCCGGTGTGCCCTGGAAGGTGCCGGCGATGGTGTCGAAGCTCTGCGCGAGCTGCTGCGTGTCGATCTGCCCCACTGTGCTGGACAACTGCTCCACCGCGCTGGTCACGTCGAAAGGAGACAGGGTCCGCTGCCGGGGAATGGGCGTGCCGGGATCGAGCGGGCGGGAACCGTCGGGGTCCAGTGCCAGGTACTTCTGGCCGAGCAGGGTCTTGATCTGGATCGACGCCGACGTGTGGTCGCCGAGCCAGACGTCCTTCGCCCGGAAGGTGACCAGGACGTGGTCGTGCTCGAGCCGCACCTGGTCGACGGCTCCCACCTTGACCCCCGCAACGCGCACCTCGTCTCCCGGGGTGAGACCGGCGGCCTCGGAGAACTGCGCGGAGTAGGTGGTGCCAGCCCCGATGATGGGCAGGTCCTCGTAGAAGTACGCGGCGAGGCTGCCGAGGAGGATCACGACGACCCCGATGATGCCGATCGGGACGGGGTTGCGTTCTTCGAAGGCCTTCACTTCGTGCACCTCTCCGGCATCTGAGTGGTGGGGACCGGCAACAGCGGCACGACGACGTCGAGCGAGGACACGCCGACCTGGCCGGAGATCTGGCAGGCGTAGAAGTTGAACCAGGAGCCGTAGGTGGCGGTCGGGGTGATGCGCGCGACGTTGCCGGGCAGCCGCTGCAGGAACTGCTCCACCAGGTCCGCACCCTGGTTGAGGTTGCCGGCGAGAGCGCCGAGCCCCGCGATGTCCTGCTTGAGCGGTTCCCGGCCCTGCTCGATCAGCCCGGCTACCGAGTTCGTGACCTCCGCGAGCGCGGACACCGAGTCGCCGATCGGCTGCCGGTCGGCTGCCAGGCCCGACACGAGCTGCTGTACCGACGTGATGAGCCCGGACAACTCGTCGCCCCGGCCGTTGACGGTCTCGAGGACGGCGTTGAGGTTGTCGATCACCTGTCCGATCACCTGGTCCTTGTCAGCGATGGCCGAGGCGAGGGATGCGGTGTGAGCCAGCAGCGAGTTGATCGTGCCGCCCTCGCCCTGCAGGACCTGGATGAGCTCGAACGACAGCTTGTTGACGTCCTCCGGCGACAGCGCCTGGAAGAGCGGCTTGAAGCCGTTGAACAGGGTGGTCAGGTTCAGCGCGGGAGCAGTCTGCTGGACCGGGATCGTGTCACCCGGTTCCAGCAGCGGCGTTCCCGGGCTGCCGCCAGCATCCCGTTCGAGAGCGATGTAGCGTTGACCGACGAGGTTGCGGTACTTCACCACGGCGCGGACGTTCCGCGGAACCTGCTGCCTGCTGTCCAGAGTGAACTCGACGAGAGCCTGTTCGCCGTTCGTCAGGCCGATTTCCTCGACCGAGCCGACCCGCACACCCTTGATCCGGACGTCGTCGCCGGGGTTGAGGGCCGTGACGTCGGAGAAGACCGCCCGGTAGGTCGTCTCCTCGGTGAAGGTGACGTTGCCGATGGTAACGGCGAGCAGCGCCGTGGCCAGCACAGTGACCGTGATGAACACACCGCTCTTGGCGAGCTGCCCGGTGAGCCCCTTCATCGGACCTCCACCTCGCTTCCCCGGTACAGCGGGCCGACCAGCAGCGAGCTCCAACTCGGCACGTCGGATGGTGCGACAGCCAGTTGCGGCGCGAGCAACCCCGACAACAGCTGTTGCTCGGGCCGGGAGTTCGCCAGCGAGAGACCGGCCGGTGGCGAAGACGAGCCGTCCTGGATGGGCCGGCCGCCGGGATACTGCGGCGCCTTCTCGCCGGGCGCCAGGCTGTAGCAGCGTGGGCCGCGATGATCGTCGTAGGACGGGGTGTCGACGCCGGGCACGTACTTGCCGCGGCTGTTGGCGATCTCGATGGTGAGGTGCAGCATGTGGTCGTTGGCCGGACCACCCCACACCTCGTCGAGTTTGGGACCGAAGTCGGCCAGCTGACGCATCAGGCACGAGTACTCCGGCGCGTAGCGCTCGAGCAGCTCCAACGTCGGACGCGAGTCGCCGACGACCCGGATCAGGTTCTCCTTGTTCGCGTCGACGAAGTCCCGCAGGTTCAAGGCAGTGGTGGTGAGTTCACCGAACAGCGCGCGCAGGTTGTCGCGTTGCTCGACCACGGTCCGCGTCGTGGTGGTGAGATCACTGAGCGCGCGCAGCAAGTCCGGGGCCGCCTGGCTGTAGGTGTCGGTGACCCGCGGCAGCGCGGCGAGATCCGCGGTGAGGTCGGGCAGCGCGGGGTTGAGCTCCCGGAGGTAGCCGGCCAGCCGGGTCAGCGTCACCCCGAGCTGCTCGCCCCGTCCGTCCAGGGCGGAGGACACGGCACTCAGCGTCGTCGCCAGCTTCTGCGGCTGAACCGCGCTCAGGACGGGCATCAGCCGATCGAGGATCTGGTTGAGCTCGACGGCCTCGAAACTGGTGTCCTGGTGGATGACCGCTCCGGCGGTCAGCCGTGCGCCGTTCGTGCGGGGCGGCTCGACGAGGTCGACGTAGCGTTCGCCGAACAGCGTCTTCGGCAGCAGTCGCGCGGTCACCCCGGCGGGGATCAGCGGCACCTTGTCCGGCTGGAGGGCCAGGTGCAGGGTGGCCCCGTCCCCGGTGGCGTCGATGGAGCGCACCTCCCCCACGACGACCCCGCGCAGCTTGACGTCGGCGAGCCGGTTGAGCTGGTTGCCCACCCGGTCGGTCCGTAACTCGACCCGGACCACGGGGGTGAACGCCTTGTTGTACGAGGCGATGGCCAGGCCCAGGAACGCGATGACGGCGGTGAAGTAGACCAGGCCCATCACCCGGCGCGGAACGGGCGCGAGACGGCTGTTGTCGGCGCTCATCCGGCGATCCTCACGGTCGTGGTGGTGCCCCAGATGGCGAGGCTGAGGAAGAAGTTGAGGATGACGACCGTGACGATCGCGCTGCGCACCGCGCGCCCGACCGCGACACCGACCCCGGCCGGGCCGCCGCCCGCGGTGTAGCCGTGGTAGCAGTGGATCAGGATCAGCACGACCGCGAACACCAGCACCTTGCCAAAGGACCAGAGGACGTCACCGGGCGGCAGAAACAGGTTGAAGTAGTGGTCGTAGGTGCCTGCCGATTGCCCGTTGAGCAGTACCGTGATCGCCCGGGACGCGAGGTAGGAGGTGAGCAGCCCCAGTGCGTAGAGCGGGATGATCGCGACGAATCCCGCGATCATGCGGGCGGTGACGAGGAACGGCAGGCTGGGTACGCCCATGACCTCGAGGGCGTCGATCTCCTCCGAGATGCGCATGGCCCCCAGCTGGGCGGTGAACCCGGAGCCGACCGTCGCCGACAGCGCGATACCCGCGACCAGGGGCGCGATCTCCCTGGTGTTGAAGTAGGCCGAGACAAACCCGGTGAAGGCCGCGGTTCCGATCTGGTTGAGCGCGGCATAGCCCTGCAGTCCCACGACGGTGCCGACGAACAGGCTCAACGCCATCATCACGCCGACCGTCCCGCCGATGACGGCGAGCGCTCCCGTCCCGAAACTGACCTCCGACAACAGGCGGAGGATCTCCCGGGGATAGCGCCGCAGCGTGCGCGGTGCCCACATGAGGGCCCGCAGGTAGAACCACAGCTCGTCCCCGTGCCGGTCAAGGGACCGCAGGGGTTTGCCGGCCAGCGCGAGAAAGTCCTCCCGCAACGCCGTGGCACGTGTCGTCGTTGACATCGCTCGTCTCAGCTTCCCTTCGCGGGAACGACTTGCAGGTAGATGGTGGTGATCACGAAGTTGGCGAAGTACAGCAGCAGGAAGGTGATGACCACGGCCTGGTTGACCGCGTCCCCCACGCCCTTGGGGCCGCCGGAGGGGTTCAGCCCGCGGTAGCAGGCGACCACACCGGCGGTGAACCCGAAGATCAGCGCCTTCAGCTCGCTCACCCACAGGTCGGGCAACTGGGCCAGCGCGTTGAAGCTGGCCAAGTACGCGCCGGGAGTACCGTCCTGCAGGAAGACGTTGAACACGTATCCCCCGGCGACACCCACGATGCTCACCAAGCCGTTGAGCAGCGCCGCGACCGAGGTCATCGCCAGCACCCGGGGCACGACGAGCCGTTGCACGGGCGACACGCCGAGCACCTTCATCGCGTCGATCTCCTCGCGAATGGTCCGCGAGCCGAGATCCGCGCACACCGCGGAACCACCGGCGCCGGCGATGATCAAGGCGGTGACGATCGGCGCCGCCTGCTGCACCGTGGCCAGCACGCCCGCCGCACCGGTGAAAGACTGCGCCCCGAGCTGGCGGGTCAGGGAACCCAGTTGCAGCGCGATGACCGCGCCGAACGGGATCGCGACCAGGGCGCTGGGCAGGATCGACACGCTCGCCACGAACCAGAATTGCCCCACGAACTCACGTGTCTGGAACGGTCGCTTCGGCAGCAGCCTCGCCACGTCGAGCCCGAGCGCGAACATCCGGCCGGTCTGGACGAACGCCCGTGACCCCGGAAACGACCAAGCCCTGCCAGGGGTCATCGCAGATCACCGTGAACTGGTTGGTACAGCGTGGCGTCGGTGAGGGCGTGCCTGCCCGGCGCCACTCCGTAGTGGCGCTGCTCCTCCGGGGACAGGGACTCGATGATCCCCTCCTGCGCGGCGGGCGGCAGCGTGTGCAGGATCTTCATGACCCGGTCCTTGCGGCGGATCGCGCCCTGCCGGGTCGGCACGCCCGGGGTCGGCTGCATCTGCGCCGGGATGCCGGTGACGTCCTCGACACCGCCCGCGTGGTGGCCGGCTTCGAACATGGCGCGCTCGGCGGCCATCTGGGCGGTGTCCTTCTCCTCGGACATGCCGATCGGGCCGTCCATGCGGCCGTTGAGGAACTGCTTGACGACCGGCTCCTCGCTGGTCAGCAGCACCTCGCGGGGCCCAAACATGACCAGCTCCTTGCGGAACAGCATGCCCAGGTTGTCCGGCACCGTGCGGGCCAGGTTGATGTTGTGCGTGACGATCAGGAACGTCGCGTCGATCTGCGCGTTCACATCGATGAACAGCTGCGAGATGTAGGTGGTGCGGACCGGGTCCAGACCGGAGTCCGGCTCGTCGACCAGGATGATCTCCGGGTCCAGCACCAGGGCGCGGGCCAGGCCGGCGCGCTTGCGCATACCGCCGGAAATCTCGCCGGGCAGCTTCTTCTCGGCACCGGCCAGACCGGTCATCTCGAGCTTTTCCAGGACGATCCGGCGAATCTCGGTCTCGGATTTCTTGGTGTGCTCGCGCAGCGGGAACGCGACGTTGTCGTAGAGGTTCATGGAACCGAACAGCGCGCCGTCCTGGAACAGCACACCGAACAATTTTCGCGTTTCGTACAGCTTGTGCTCGCTGCACCGCACGATGTCGACACCGTTGATCATGCAGCTGCCCCGGTCGGGCTTGAGCAGCCCGATCATGGACTTCAGGAACACCGACTTTCCGGTGCCCGACGGGCCCAGCATGACCGACACCTCACCCGGAGGCAGTGTCAAGGTCACGTCCCGCCAAATGGTCTGCCGCCCGAAGGACTTGGTCAGACCTTGGATGACGACTTCGGCACCCACCGCTGATCCCCCGCCCGTCCGCTATTGGATGATGAGGTCGTCGCGGCCGTCGGCCCTGAGATTCTGGACGTAGACCGGGAACAGCTTCTTCGACAGGGGTGCGAGTTTGAGCAGCTTCGCGACGGGGCCGTCCACTTTGACCTTGCCGCGGGCCATGGCGAAGGTCAGGTTCACCTTGCCCTGCCAGTAACCGTTGGCCACCTCGCTGTCCATCGTCATCGTCGCGTCGGCGGCGGCGTCGAACGCGTCGCCCACGACCTCGCGGTTCGGTGCGTCGATGAGCAACGCCGAATCAGGGTTGGTGCACACCATCTTGAGGACGAGCCCGGTGGCGCTGAGCTTGTCGGCCAGATCCGGGTCGTCGAACGCGGTGCGGAAGATGCCACCGATGTAGTGGTAGATCTCTTCGGGCTTGGTGAAGGCGGGCATGGGTCAGCTCCGGTTTCGCTTGGCGGATTCGGGGTCAGAAGTAGCAGGGCATGGCGCGGACGGCGTGCACGAAGTTGCCTGCCAGGTATTCGGGCTCACCGGCGCGGATGCCGGGAAGCTGGTGCAACAGCTCGTTGAACAGCGCACGCAACTGCGCTTTGGCGACCTGGTTGCCGAGGCAGAAGTGGGCACCGCCACCGCCGAAGCTGACTTGCGGGTTGGGGTCCCGGCTCAGGTCGAACTTGTCCGGCTCGGTGAAGACCTCGGTGTCCCAATTGCCCGAGGCGTAGAACATGACCACCTTCTCCCCCGCCGAGATCCGCTGCCCGTTCAGCTCGAAGTCGGCGACAGCGGTGCGGCGGAAGGTCATCACCGGCGACGCCCAGCGGACGAACTCCTCGATCGCACCACCGATGCGGCCGTCGAAGTCCTCCAGCAACCACGCCCGCTGGTCCGGGAAGTCGGTCAGGGCTTTCAGGGCGTGGCTCGTGGTCTGGCGGGTGGTGTCGTTGCCCGCCACCGACAGCAGCACGAAGAACGCGGCGATTTCTTCGTCGGTGAGCCGCTCACCGTCGATCTCGGCCTGCACCAGGTTTGTCATCAGATCGTCGCTCGGCTCGGCCCGTCGCCGCTCGGCCATCTCGAAGGCCACGGAGTGCAGGTACAGCTGCGCCTCCATGAGCATGTCCAGCGGTTCCCGCCCGTCCAGGTACACCGGATCGGCCCAGGACACGGACGCGTCGGCGGCGTGGGCGACCTTGGCCCGCTCGGACTCGGGGATGCCGACCATGTCCGACAGGGTCCGGATCGGCAGCTGGCTGGCGCAGTGCCGGACGAAGTCGGCGCCGCTGCCTTCAGCCGCGAGTTCCTGCACGATCGCCTTGGCGTTCGCCTTGATCTGATCCTCGATGCGCTTGACCTGCTTCGGCGTGAACGCGGCACTGACCAGCTTGCGGATCTTGGTGTGCCGGGGCGGGTCCATGGCCAGGAAGGACTGCGAGGCCTCCAGCATCTCTTCAGGGATGTTCTCGAACATCACGCCCTGGCCGGAGACGAACACGTCGTTGCGGCGGCTGACCTCGACGATGTCGGCGTGCCGGACCACGGCCCAGAAGCCCGGGTCCTCCGGATCCTCCAGGAGCGCGTCCTCGACGGGCTTGTGCCAGGACACGGGGCGTTCGGCGCGCAGGACCGCGTAGCTGCGCTCGCGGTCCGCGGCGTTCGTGGACCAGAAGGCCCGCGACGACAGGTCGATCTCGTCGTACCGGCGAGAGGTGGGGATGGTGGCGGTCATGACCGGGTCTCCTGTCCGGGAAGGTAGATCGACTTGAGTTCGTGGTAGGCGGCCAGGCCTTCGGGCCCGAGTTCCCGGCCCAGTCCGCTGGACTTGACTCCACCGAACGGGGCGCCGGGGTCGAGGTCGTAGAAGTTGACACCGACGCTGCCGGTTTCGACACGACGGGCGATGTCCAGGCCCTTGTCCACATCGGAGGTCCAGATGGTGCCGCCGAGCCCGTACTCGGAGTCGTTGGCGATGGCCACGGCCTCGTCCACGTCCTGGTACGGGATCACGGTCAGGACCGGCCCGAAGATCTCTTCGCGGGCGATGCGGCTGTCGTTGCCGACGCCGCCGAACACCGTCGGCTGCACGAACCAGCCCCGGTCGCGGTCCGGCCGGCCGCCACCGGCCGCGAGGGTGGCGCCGGTGTCCTTGCCCATCCGGACGTACGCCTCGACGCGCTGGCGCTGCCGCTCACTGACCAGAGGCCCGACGTGCGTACCGGGGTCGAGCGGATCGCCCACCGTGAGCGCGGACGCCAGCCCGGCTACCGCTTCGAGGACCTCGTCGTGACGCGACCGCGGTGCGAGGATCCTGGTGGACAGGTAGCAGGTTTGCCCGTTGTTGAGCAGGGAACTGGTGGCGAGCCCTTGAACCATGGTGGCGAGGTCGGCGTCGTCGAGCACGATCGCCGCGGACTTGCCGCCGAGTTCGAGGGTCACCGGCCGCAGGAGGCGGCCGCAGACCTCGCCGATCTTCCGACCGGCCGCGGTGGACCCGGTGAACGCGACCTTGTGCACGCCTGGGTGGGACACCAGGTACTCACCGATGTCGGCGCCGCCGGTGACGACATTGAGCACACCGGCCGGGAGACCGGCGCGCTCGGCCGAGGCGGCGAGCTCGAGGGCGTCCAAGGTGGTCTCCGGTGATGGCTTCAGCACCACCGTGCAGCCCGCCGCGAGCGCCGGAGCCAGCTTGAACATGGTCAGCACCTGCGGGAAGTTCCAGGGCACGATGGCCGCGACGACGCCCACCGGTTCGCGCCGGACCACGGTTTCGCCCTTGCCGTCCAAACGAGGGCGACGTTCCTCGGCGGGGGTCGCGCCGGCGAGGGCGGCGTAGTACTGCAGCAGGCCGACCGGCCCAGCGCCTTCGGCCGCCTCGGCGACCGCGATTGGCATTCCGTTCTGGATGCTGGTGAGTGCCGCGCGGTCGGCGGCGTTCTTCTCCAGCTCCTCGGCGAACCGGAGCATGATCGCGGCACGCTGCTCAGGGCCGATCCGTCCCCACTCGGCGGACTTCAGGGCGCGGCCGGCGGCCGCGACGGCCTGGTCGACCTCCGCGGTGCCGGCCAGCGGAACACGGCCGATCTCCTCCTCGCTGACGGGCGAGACGACGCTGATGGTTCCGCCTTCGCTCGTCGCCTGCCAGCGCCCGTCGATGTAGAGGGCGTCGTGCTCGTGCTTCATCGCACTCCTCCAGGGATGAGTTCGCGCCGCATCGCGGCGAAGTCGAGCGCGTCGGACCAGCTGGCCCGGCGCGCGATCAGGGCGCGGAACTTCATGATTTCCCGCTGCTTGTTCAGGGCGAGCGCACCGACCAGCCGGTCACCGGACCGGTACAGCGCGACGAACCGGTTCGACTCGACGTCCCCCAGCGCGATGCTCACCTCGTCGGAGTCCGGTGTTCCGACGAACTGGATGCGCGTGTCGTACCAGTCCGACCAGAAGTACGGGACGGTCTCGTACGGCTTCGCGGTGCCCGGAAGCGCCGCCGCCGCACCTGCCGCCGCCCCCTGCTCGGCGGCGCTGCTCCAATGCTCCAGCCGCATGTGACGCTCGAACAACGGGTTGTACCAGCGGGCAACGTCGCCAGCGGCGTACACCCCGGGCGGCCCGGCCGCCAGGGTTTCGTCGCACACAACACCGTTGTCCAGCCGGAGCCCCGAGCCTTCCAGCCACCGCGTCTCGGCGACCGCTCCGGCACCGACAACCACGAGGTCGGCCTCGATGACGCTCCCATCCGCCAACCGCACCCGCTCGACCCGGCCCTCGCCTTCCAGCGCCACGACCGCGGTCCCACACCGCAAGTCGGTCCCGTTGGCCAGGTGCAGTGCCGAGCACGGCGCGCCCATCGCGCCGACGGCACGGACCAGCGGCGTGGGCGCGGCTTCGACGACGGTCACGGGCAGGCCCCGTTTGCGGGCTCCCGAGGCCACCTCGGAACCGATGAAACCGGCTCCGATCACCACCGTGCGGGCGCGAGCGTCCAGCGCTTCGCGAACGGCGAGGGCGTCGTCGAGGGTGCGCAACGTGTGCACACCGGCCAGCTCCTCCGCACCGGGCAGGGTGCGGGCGGTGGCGCCGGTCGCGATGACCAGCCCGTCGTAGGGAACGTCCCACCCGCCGGCACGCACGACCTGCTGTCCCACATCAAGACCGGTTGCGCGTGTGCCGAGCACCAACTCGACGTCCAGCTCCCCGGTCAGCACCGACTCGTCACGGAAGAACGGCACCTCGGCCCCGCCGTCCAGGAACGCCTTGGACAGCGGCGGCCGGTCGTAGGGCAGGTGCTCTTCGGCGCCGATCAGCGTGATCCGGCCGTCGAACCCCGCCTTGCGCGCGCCCTCCACGGCGCGAAGACCGGACAGCGAGGCGCCGACGACCACGAGCCGCCGGGTCACGGTTCCAGCCTCAACGCCTCGGTCGGACATCCGGTGACCGCTTGCCGCACGGCGTCGAGCATGCCCTCCGGAACCGTGTCGGTGCTCAGGACGAGGTCACCGTTGTCGTCCACTTCGAACACCTCGGGCGCGAAGGATTCGCAGATGCCCAGTCCGGTGCACTTGGTGTAGTCGACGTTGATCTTCATGGCTGATTCTCCACAGCGGACGGAACGACGAGGACCGGCTTGACGACCTCACCCTTCAGGGTCGCCTGTTCCGCCTCGTTGATTTCTTCGAGCGGGAAGGTCTGGATCAGTTTGTCGAAGGGGAACCGGCCCTGCTGCCACAACTCGATCAGCCGCGGGATCAGGACCTGCGGAACGGCGTCGCCTTCGAGGATTCCCATGACGTTGCGGCCGACGGCCAGCGCGGTGGGGTCGAGGACGAGGTCGCCCTGCTGCACCCCGACCAGCCCACAGGTTCCCGTGGGGCGCAGGGCGTGCACAGCTGTCCGGATCACCGCGGGCACCCCGGTCGTGTCCAGGCTGTAGTGCGCGCCGCCGCCGGTCGTCCGCAGCAGATGCTCGAGCAGGTCGGCCTGGGCCCCGTCGAAGGTGTGGGTAGCGCCGAGCTCGCGGGCGAGTTCGAGCCGCGCGGCGTTGAGGTCGACGGCGACGATGGTGGCCGCGCCGGCCACCTTCGCCGCCATGACCGCGCTGAGGCCGACGCCCCCGGCGCCGAACACGACAACAGCGGATCCGGCCTCGACGCCGAGCGCGACGAGGATCGATCCGGCACCGGTCTGGACGCCGCAGCCGAGCGGGCCGAGCAGCTCCAGCGGAAGCTCCGGATCGACCTTGACGACGTTGCGCGCGGCGACCACCGAGTGGGTAGCGAACGAGGACTGCCCGAACCACCGCGACGCGACGGGTTGCCCGTCGGCGTCCCGGACCGCCGAGCCGCCCGTGAGGTCGAGTCCGGTCAGGTTGCGGGGGAAGAACGTCTCGCAGTAGGCGGGGTGGCCCGACACGCAGTTGGCGCAGGACCGGCAGGAATCGAAGGACAACACCACGTGGTCGCCCGGCGCCAGGTCAGCGACACCTTCGCCCAGTGCCTCGACGATCCCGGCGCCCTCGTGCCCGGTGATGATCGGCGGGTTCGCCATGAACTCGGGAACCCGCGGCAGCAGGTCGGTGTGGCAGAGTCCCGCACCGACGATCCGCACCCGCACTTCGCCCGGGCCGGGCTCGGCGAGGTCGACGTCCTCGAGCCGGTACGGTCCGTCCGCGGCTCGCAATACCGCAGCTGTGATGTGCATGTCTGTCACTCCTCGTCGAGTCGGCTGGGGTCACTGGTACTGCGCGCGGAGCTTGCCCTTGACCAGTTTTCCGGTGGGGGTTCGCGGCAGCTCGGCGGTGAACTCGAAGCTCCGCGGGACCTTGTAGTGCGCGATGCGCTCCCGCAGGTAGGCGCGCAACTCTTCGGCGAGCTCCGCGCCTGCGGGATCACCGGGAACCGGCTGGATGACGGCCTTGACCGACTCCCCCATCTCCGGGTCAGGCACGCCGATGACGGCGGCGTCGAACACCCTGGGGTGCAACGCGAGCGCGTCCTCGATCTCCTGGGGGTAGATGTTCACCCCGCCGGAGATGATCATGAACGCCTTCCGGTCGGTGAGGAACAGGAAACCCTCGTCATCGACGTACCCGACATCGCCGGTCGTCGTCCAGTTCGGGTGCGTCGGGTGCTGCGCCTCCGCGGTCTTGCCCGGATCGTTGTGGTAGGCGAAGGGCAGCTCGTCGCGTTCGAAGTAGACAGTGCCGATCTCGCCGGCCGGCAACTCGCGGCCGTCCTCCCCGCAAATGCGGATCGTGCCGACGCCCGCCTGGCCGACCGACCCGGGCTTGCGCAGCCACTGCTCGGTGTCGATGAAGGTGATCCCGTTTCCTTCGGTCGACGAGTAGTACTCATGCAAGATGGACCCCCACCAGTCGATCATCCGCCGCTTGACGTCGACCGGGCACGGCGCTGCGGCGTGTACCGCGATCCGAAGGCTGGACAGGTCGTACTTGGAGCGCACCGCTTCGTCCAGCTTGAGCATCCGGACGAACATCGTCGGCACCCACTGGCTGTGCGTCACGCGGTACCGTTCGATCGCATCCAGCGCGGCCTCGGGGTCGAACTTCTCCATGAGCACGACCGTGCCCCCCAGCGCGTGCACGACACCGCCGAAGCGCAGCGGCGCGGCGTGGTACACCGGTGCGGGCGACAGGTAGACGGTGTCCGGGCCGAAACCGTAGAGCGGGCCGAAGACCGCGGTGTAGATGTCCCCGGGCTCGTCGACCTCGCGCTGCGGCAGCGGAGGCTTGATTCCCTTGGGCCGCCCCGTCGTGCCAGAGGAGTACAACATGTCCATCCCGCGCGGCTGCGCGGGCAGGGGCTCCGTCGAAGCGTTCAGCAAGGCGTCCTCATAGGACTCGTACCCCGGGACCCCGCCCCGGTAAGCCAGGCGGATCCGGACATCCGGCGTCTCGGGCACGATCGCCTCGGCCACCTCGGCCAGCCGAGCCGACACGACCAGCGCACGCGCACCGCAGTCGTTGACGATGTAGCTGATCTCGGCGGGCGCGAGGTGGCGGTTGACTGCCGTGATGTAGAGACCCGACCGCAGCGCCGCCCAGTAGACCTCGAAGGCCCGGAAATCGTTGTCGGAGAGCAGCGCGATGTGGTCCCCGCGCCGCAGCCCGGCCTCGAACAGATACCGGGCGAGCCGCGCGGACCGCTCGTCCAGTTCGCGGTAGGTCAGGACGGCACCGCTGCTGGCGAGGACGACGGCCGGTTTGCCGGGGGTGCGACTGGCATGGGTGCCGGGATACATGACGGGCTCCTGAGGGGAGGGGACCGGCCGGCAGTCGACCGGTGGGCCCGCTCGCGCCGCCCGCCGGGGTCGTCTGCGACCCGCTGAGAACTATCTATCGATCGTTATTGAGGGACCTTATGGCCGCGCTCACACAATGTCAAGACACTATGTCCAGATAGTTTGTCCAGTCAAGGCGTCACCGGGTTGGGTAGGGTGGTCACCGAGAGGAAGGGAGGCGGGCGAATGCCTTCGGTGACCCGCAAGCCACAGACTGCGCGCAAACAGCAGCGGCGGGAGGAACTCGGGCAGAAGCTGCTGGCGGCGACCGAGCGGCTCATGGGTGAGGGACTGGCGTTCACCGAACTCAGCGTCGACCGCCTGGCATCCGAGGCTGGTATCTCACGCGCCACGTTCTACGTCTACTTCGAGGACAAGAGCCAGCTGCTCCGGGGACTGGCCCAGCAGGTGTTCGCGGAGCTCACCGACGCGGCCCGCGGCTGGTGGGATGTCGCCGACCGGGGGGAGGTGGCGGACCTGGAGCGTTCGATCAACAAGATCATCGCCCGCTACCGCGAGCACCAACTGGTCCTGCACGCGGTCATCGAGATGTCGGCCTACGACGCCGACGTCGCCGAGGTCTACCGGGGCATCTTCGACGGCATCGTGGAGGCCGTCGCCGGCATCATCGAGCGGGGCCAGGCGGACGGCATGATGTCCGGGCTTCCGTCACGCGAGACGGCCGCCGCCTTGACCTGGATGGTCGAACGCACGTGCCACCAGACCCTGCGCTTCAGCTCCCCGGACGGCGACGCCGAGCTGACCAGGGCGATGACCGAGATCATCTGGCGCACGTTGTACGTGCGAAGCTCCGACGCCGGCTGACCCCTGCCGGGAGCATCTCACCGCCGGGCGGCGGCTTGCCGTGCCGTGGTGAGCCGCCGCCTGCCCCGGGCGGAGACGGTGTTCAACGCGATGTCGACGTACCGATCGGCGAGTTCGCGTGGACCGAGCGGCCCGTCGGGTTGGTACCACCGCGCGATCGACTGGCACATGCCCAGCAGGGCACGCGCGGTCTCGGACGGGACGCTGACGGCGAAAACGCCGGTCGCGGCACCGTCCTCCACGATGTCGGCGACAAGGTTCTCGATCTCCTTGCGGCGCTCCGCGTAGCGCCTGCGGCTCTCCGATGACAGGTGCCGCAGCTCGGGGTCGAGCGCGGCAAGCCGCGTTCGGTGCGCCATGTGCAGGACGATCGTCTCGATCACGTTGACGAACTTCTCGACCGGGCCCTCGGCCGCGGCTGCCGCCTCCTTCACCCGCCACGCGACCTCGCCAGTGCCCAGCTCGAGGAGGTCGGCGAACGCGCCTTCCTTGCTCCCGTGGTGGTAGTAGAGGGAAGGCACGGTCTGTCCCACTCTGCCGACGATGTCCCGCACCGACGTCCCGTGAAAACCGTGCTCGTAGAACGCGTCCAGTGCCGCCGACAGCAAGGGAGTCATCTCGAGCGGGTCGAACCGCTGCCACTCGGCCTCCACGGCCGTGGCCTGTCCTCGCGTCATCATCCACCCATCAGTTTTCGGTACCGCGGCTCAAGGATACGGTCGGGCGAACGCGCAGCACCGACTTGCCCACGGCCTCGCGGCGCTCGATCCGGCGCAGTACTTCGGCCGCGTCGGACAACGGGTGGACCTCGGGCGCACTGACGGTCAGCCGGCCGTCCTGCACGAGTGCGCGGAGTTCGTCCCACTGCCGGCGCAGGTACCCGGGCTCCTGCGCGACGATCTCGCCCCACCCAGCGCCCAGCACCGCGGTGTTGCGCAGCAACAAGCGGTTGACCTTCACGCTGGGGATGCCGCCACCGGCGAATCCGAGGACGACCAATCGCCCCTCAGGCGCCAGGCTGCGCAGGCTATCGGTGAACCGCTCGCCCCCGACCGGGTCCAGCACGACATCCACCCCCCGGCCCGCCGTGTAGGCACGCACAGCTTGCAGCCAGCCCTCAGCGGAGACCACGTGACCGGCGCCGGCCCGGCGAGCGGCCTCGGCCTTGCGATCACTGCTCACCACCGCGATCGTGGACAGTCCCAACGCGCGGCAGAGTTCCAACGCGGCGGTCCCGAGCCCGCCGCCGGCCCCGTGCACCAGGACACTCTCCCCCGGCCGCGCACTGGCGCGCCGGCACAGTGCGAAGTGCGCGGTGAGGTGGTTGACCAGCATTCCGGCCGCGCGTTCCGCGGGCAACGCGTCCGGCAGCGGCAGTACCCGCGCCGGCTCGGCCACCACCACCTCCTGCCATGCCCCGTCGGCCGTCAGCACGGCGACGCGGTCACCGGGGCGCATTCCGCAGCCCGCGGGCGCCACGCGGACCCGGCCGCCGGCCTCCGCCCCGGGGACGAACGGGAGATCCCGCTTGACCTGGTAGAGCCCGCGCGTTTGCAACAGGTCGGGGAAGGTGACGCCGGCGAAGTCGACGTCGACCACTACCCCACCTGTCCCGTCGGGCTCGGGGACGTCGGTCAGCCGGAGCCCGTCCGGTCCGGACGGTTGGACGAGCTGGACAGCACGCACGAGGCACTCCTTCGCAGGTGGGCTGGTGTGCGGCGGCGGGCCACGGAGACGTCGCCGCCGCGCACCGGTCAGCGGGGCGCCATGCGGATGGCGCCGTCGAGGCGGATCGTCTCGCCGTTGAGCATCGGGTTCTCCACGATGTGCCGGGCCAGCGCCGCGAACTCGGCAGGGTCGCCCAGCCGCGACGGGTGCGGCACCTGAGCGCCCAGCGAGCTGATGGCCTCCTCCGGCAGGGTCGCGAACAGCGGCGTGTGGAACAACCCCGGCGCGATCGTCACCACCCGGATCTTCAGGCTCGCCAGGTCCCGCGCGATCGGCAGCGTCATCCCGACGATCCCGCCCTTCGAAGCCGAATACGCCGCCTGCCCGATCTGCCCGTCGAACGCCGCCACGGAGGCCGTGTTGACGATGACGCCGCGCTCCTCGCCCACCGGCTCGGTCTTGGCGATCCGCTCCGCGGCCAGCCGGATCACGTTGAACGTGCCCACCAGGTTGACGTTGATCACCTTGACGAACCCGTCCAGCGGAAAGGGCCCCTGCTTGCCCACGGTCTTCTGGGCATTACCGATGCCGGCGCAGTTCACGGCCACGCGAAGCGGCCCCAGCGCCTCGGCCGCGTCCAGCGCCGCAGACACCTGCGCCTCGTCGGTGACGTCCGCGGCGGCGAAGACGACCCCGTCTCCAAGCTCCTTCGCCACGGTCTCCCCCGGCGACGAGGGCAGGTCGATGATGACGACCTTCGCGCCCCGGCCGTGCAGCTCCCGCACGGTCGCCAGTCCCAATCCCGACGCACCGCCGGTCACCACGGCGGCCGCGTTGTTGATGTCCATTTTGTTCGCTCCTGTTCCTACCCGAGGAACCCGGACAGCCGGCCGGAGATGATCTCGCCTGCCTCCGTGACGATCCGGGCTACCAATTCCGCCACAGTGGGGATGTCGTGGACGAGCCCTTGCACGGTGCCCGCGGTCCAGATACCGAGGTCCAGGTCGCCCGTCTCGAACACCTTGCGGCCACGAGCTCCGGCGACCAGTTCCCGCACGTCCTCGAATCGGCCGCCCTTGTCGAGGATGGACACGACTTCGGTGCTGACGGCGTTGCGGGCGACCCGGGCAGTGTTGCGCAGGGGCCGGAAGATGAGCTCGGTGTCGCGCTCACTCGCCTCCACCAGCCGGCGCTTGACGTTCTCGTGGACCGGCGCCTCGACGGTGGCCAGGAACCGGGTGCCCATGTTGATGCCGTCCGCGCCCAGTGCCAGCGCCGCCACCAGACCGCGAGCGTCGGCGAAACCGCCCGAGGCGATCATCGGGATGGTGATCTTCTCCGCGGCGGCCGGGATCAGCACCAGGCCGGGGATGTCGTCCTCACCCGGGTGCCCGGCGCACTCGAAACCGTCGATGGAGATGCCGTCCACGCCCAGCTCCTGGGCCTTCACGGCGTGGCGGACGCTGGTGCACTTGTGCAGCACCTTGACCCCGCCCGCGCGGAAGGCGGGCAGGTGCTCGGCGGGGTTGAACCCGGCGGTCTCCACCACCGGGATCCCGGACTCGACGATCACGTCGCGGTACTCGGCGTACGGCGGCGGGTTGATCGAGGGCAGGATGGTCAGGTTGACGCCGAACGGCTTGTCGGTCATCTCGCGGCAGCGCGCGATCTCCTTCGCCAGATCCTCCGGAGTCGGCTGCGTCAGCGCTGTGACGAAACCCAGACCGCCGGCGTTGGCCACGGCGGAAACGAGTTCGGCGCGACCGACCCACTGCATCCCGCCCTGCACGATCGGGTACTCCACCCCGAACACGTCGCAGAACCGCGTACGCACCATTGCTGAGGTCCTTCCAGTCGTTCCCTCGTGGAAGGACCATAGCGGGCTATAACGATCGATAGATACGCTCGTGAGAGAGGTCTCCTTATCCTGCCGCGCCTTGACATCCAGCGCCATATCTATCGATCGTTAGGTGACCGGCGGCACCGTCGTCACCGGGACGCTCGAGGAGGACTTGAACATGACCAGCGCTGTCATCGTCGACGCGGTGCGCACCGCGTCCGGGAAAGGCAAGCCCGGCGGGCAACTGTCCACCGTCCATCCAGCCGCGCTGCTGTCGCAGGTGCTGTCCGCAGTCGTCGAGCGCACGGGTATCGACCCCGCGGCCGTTGACGACGTGATCGGGGGCTGCGTGGGCCAAGCCGGTGAGCAAGCGGTCAACATCACCCGCAGCGCCGTCCTCGGCGCCGGGTTCCCCGAGCACGTGCCGGCGACGACGGTCGACCGCCAGTGCGGATCGAGCCAGCAGGCGGCACACTTCGCCGCACAGGGAGTGCTGGCGGGCGCCTACGACGTCGTGATCGCGTGCGGGGTCGAGTCGATGAGCCGGGTCCCCATGGGCAGCGCGACTTCGGGCCGCGACGCCTTCGGCCCCGCGGTCGCGGCGCGTTACCCGGAGGGCCTGGTCAACCAGGGCGTGTCGGCCGAACTGATCGCCGCACGCTGGAAGCTGGACCGCAGCGATCTCGACGAGTACTCCGCCCGCTCGCATGCTCGCGCTGCGAGCACCGCACGCTCGGGTGGCTTCGACGCGGAGATCGTCCCGGTGTCCGCGGACGGCGAGACGATCACCGCCGACGAAACCGTGCGACCGAGCACCACGGTCGAAGGGCTGGCCGGGCTGAAGCCGTCCTTTCGCGACGATGCCCTGGCGGAACGCTTTCCGGAGATCCACTGGCGGATCACACCCGGCAACTCCTCACCGCTGACCGACGGAGCGTCCGCCGTCCTGATCATGAGCGAGGACCGGGCGAACGCGCTGGGCCTGCGACCGAAAGCCCGCTTCCACACCTTCGCCGTAACCGGTAGCGATCCCCTGCTGATGCTGACCGGGGTGATCCCGGCGACCCGCAAGGCACTCGAACGCTCCGGACTCGCGATCGACGCGTACGAGGTCAACGAAGCGTTCGCGCCCGTGCCGTTGGTGTGGCAGCACGAATTCGGCGCCGACCCCGCCCGGTTGAACCCGCGTGGCGGCGAGATCGCGCTCGGACATCCCCTCGGCGCCTCCGGCACCCGGCTGCTCACGACCCTGGTCCACCACCTGCAGAACACCGGCGGCCGTTACGGACTTCAGACCATGTGCGAGGGCGGCGGCATGGCCAACGCCACCATCATCGAACGCCTTTAGGGATCCACTGTGCAGCGAGACTTCTTCACAGCCGACCACGACGACTACCGCGACCTCGTCCGCGAGTTCATCCACCGCGAGGTCACGCCGAACCTGGAACGCTGGGACGCGGAGCGGCTGATCGGCCGGGACGTGTGGCGGGCCGCGGGGAAACAGGGGGTGACCGGCCTCGGCGTGCCGGAGGAGTTCGGCGGCGCGGGGCAACCGGACTACCGATTCCGCGTGGTCGTGGCCGAAGAGCTGTGCAAGGCCGGTGCCACGTCGCTGCACGCGAGCTTCGGGCTGCAGGACGACATCATCATCCCGTACGTGGACGACCTCGGCACGGACGAGCAGAAACGGCGTTGGCTGTCCGGAATGGCGAGCGGCGAGCTGATCGGCGCGATCGCGATGACCGAACCCGGCGCGGGCAGCGACCTGCAAGGCGTCCGCACCACCGCCGTGCGCGACGGTGACCACTGGGTGATCAACGGGCAGAAGACGTTCATCACCAGTGGGATCAACGCCGACTTCGTCATCGTCGTAGCCCGCACCGACCCCGAGGCCGGCTCGCGCGGCTTCAGTCTGATCGTCGTCGAGTCCGACACCGCTGGTTTCACCCGCGGTCGCAAGCTCGACAAGGTCGGCCTGCATGCGCAGGACACCGCCGAGCTGTACTTCGACAACGTGCGGGTGCCGGTGTCGAACCTGCTCGGCACCGAAGGGCGGGGATTCGTCCACCTGATGGAACGGTTGCCGCGTGAACGCATGTCCATCGCGGTGGGAAGCATGGCCGGCATCGAGGCGATCTTCGCCGAGACCAAGGCCTACTGCTTCGAGCGCCGGGCGTTCGGCAAGCCGATCGGGGATTTCCAGAACACCCGCTTCGTCCTCGCCGAAATGGCCACCGAGATCGACGTGACTCGAGCCTACCTGGACAAGTGCGTGCTGGCTCTGAACGCGGGAACGTTGTCCGCCGTGGACGCGGCCAAGGCCAAGTGGTGGGCGAGCGAGCTGCAGAAACGGATCGTCGACCGGTGTGTCCAGCTGCACGGCGGGTACGGCTACATGCTGGAGTACCCGGTCGCGCGGGCGTTCGTCGACTCCCGCATCCAGACCATCTACGGCGGCACCACCGAGATCATGAAAGAGATCATCGGGCGCGACATCGCCGCGTCCGCACAGTAGCGTCCACTGGCGAAGAGAGAGTTGTGCACTGATGTCTTTGCGTACTGCCAAGGAATACCGCGAAGGACTGCGCGACGACCGCGCGGTGTTCTACCGCGGCCGGCGGATCCCCGACATCACCGAGGACGCCGAACTCGCACCCGCGGTGGACCACTCGGCCCTGTGCTACAGCATCGCCGAATCCCATCCGGACCTCGCGATCGCCCAGGCTCCGGGTGGCGACTACTCCGCCTTCTACCAGGTCCCCCGGACAGCCGACGACCTCCGCGCCCGCGGCGATCTGATCGAAACCGTCTCCGCTCTAGGAGCCGGCACGATTGTGCTGAAGGAGGTCGGCAGCGACGCCCTGTTCGCTCTGCTGCGCGCGCTCGACGGCCCGGAGCTGGAGAAGGCGCGGGCGTTCCACCAGCGGGTCTGCGACGAGGACCTGGCGCTCGCGGTCGCCCAGACCGATGTCAAGGGCGACCGGTCGCTTCCCCCGCACGGCCAGTCCGACCCGGACCTCTACCTGCACGTGGTGGACGAGGACGCAGACTCGATCACGGTGCGGGGAGCGAAGTGCCACACCTCGTTCTCCGCCAACGCCGATGAGCTGATCGTGTTGCCCACCCGGGCGATGGGGGCCGAGGACCGCGACTACGCGATCTCGTTCGCCATCCCGATCAACACGCCAGGACTGCACCTCTACGTCTCACCCTACTCGGCCGGCGAGCGCAACGAGTTCGACTTTCCCCTGTCGTCCCGCCACAAGCTGCTGGAGAGCCTCACCGTCTTCGACGACGTGCGTGTTCCCAAGGACCGCGTTTTCCTGAACCGGCGACCCGAACTCGCCGGCCCGCTGGCGATCGCGTTCGTCGACTACCACCGTTTCACCGCCATCAACTACAAGCTGCCGCTCCTGGACATCCTCGTCGGATCGGCCTCGCTCATCGCCGAGTACAACGGCATCAGCAAGGCAGGTCACGTCAGGGACAAGATCGCACAGCTGATCGCCTACGCTGAAACCGTTCGCGGCCTGGCCGAACTGGCAGCGCTGCGGTCGCGGCCGGGGCAACACGGCATCCAGCAACCGGATCCGCTCGCGGTCAACACCGCGAAGTACACATTCGCGCACGGTTTCCACGACGCCACCGCCAAACTCATGGACCTCGCCGGCGGTCTGCTGGCCACCGGGCCCGGCGGTGAGGACTGGGACAACCCCGAGATCAGGTCGGTGCTCGAGAAGTACTACGCCGCGGCGGTCCCGGCCGAGCAGCGCCTGCGCCTGCTCAACTTCATCGGCGACCTGACCGCTCGCGACTACGGCGGCTACCAGGCCGTGCTGGCCACCCACGCGGAAGGTTCACTGGAGGCCGAAAAGATGCAGATCGCCCGCTCCTACGATCCGCGCCGGGCCCGGGACTACGTCGCCGGCCTCGCCCGGCTCGGCTGAGGGGATCGGGATGTCTGGACCGCTCGAGGGCCTCCGGGTCGTGGAACTGGCGGGCATCGGGCCGGGCCCGCACGCCGCCATGATCCTCGCCGACCTCGGCGCCGACGTCGTGCGCGTGGAACGACCGCACGGCACACTCGATCTCACCGGCGGCGAGTCCGACCACCTCTTGCGCGGGCGCCGTTCGGTCGCGGCGAACCTCAAGACCGAGGAAGGCCGCGACCTCACGCTCCGGCTGGTTGCCAAGGCCGATGTGCTCATCGAGGGCTTCCGCCCCGGGGTCGCCGAACGGCTCGGTGTCGGTCCGGAGACCTGCCACCGGGTGAATCCCCGTCTGGTCTACGGCCGGATGACGGGATGGGGGCAGCAGGGCCCGATGGCGCAGCGCGCCGGCCACGACATCAACTACATCAGCCTCACCGGCGCCCTGCACGCCATCGGACGCGCCGGCGAGCGGCCGGTGCCCCCGCTGAACCTGGTGGGCGACTTCGGGGGTGGGTCGATGTTCCTGCTCACCGGAATCCTCGCGGCGCTTTGGGAGCGGGAACGCTCCGGAGAGGGTCAGGTCGTCGACGCGGCCATGGTCGACGGCACGAGCGTGCTGCTGCAAATGATGTGGGCGATGCGCGGGCAGCACACCTGGACCGATCAGCGGGGCGCCAACCTGCTCGACGGCGGGGCGCCGTTCTACGACACCTACGAGTGCGCCGACGGCCGGTTCGTCGCCGTCGGCGCCATCGAGCCCCAGTTCTACCGGGCGCTCCTCGATGGCCTGGCCCTCGACCCGGCCGGCCTGCCCGGTCAGCTGGACCGCGCGGGCTGGCCGGAAATCCGGGCCCGCATCACCGCGGCGTTCCGGACCCGCCCCCGTGACGAGTGGGCCAAGGTCTTCGCCGATACCGACGCCTGCGTGACTCCGGTACTGGAACCCGGCGAAGTGCCCACCGACCCGCACCTCGGCGCACGCGGCACCCTGATCGACATCGATGGCGTGCTGCAGGCCGCGCCGGCCCCCCGGTTCTCCCGGACCCCCGCCGCCGTCCCCGCACCGCCACCACGCCCCGGCGCCGACACCGCCGCCGTGCTCACCGACTGGAACGCCTGAAGGGAAACACGTGACCGCCCCGATCCTGGCCGAAACGACCGGCGCGACCCTGCGCATCACCTTCGCCCGACCGGACACTCTCAACGCCTTCACCACCGAAATGTTCACGCTGGCGGCCGATGCCGTCGAGAAGACCGCCGAAGATTCCGCTGTCCGGGTCGTCCTCCTCACCGGAGCCGGCCGCGCGTTCAGCTCCGGCGCCGATCTGACCGGAGCCGAGATCGACGGCGTGCCCGACACGGGCACCATCGATGCGGCCAACCGGTTGACGCTCGCCCTGCGACGGACCCCAAAACCGGTGGTCGCGGCGGTGAACGGCCCCGCGGTCGGCGTCGGCTGCTCCATCGCGCTCGCAGCCGATCTGACCATTGCCCGGGAGTCCGCCTACTTCCTGCTGGCGTTCGCCAACGTCGGCCTCATGCCCGACGGTGGTGCCACCGCGCTCATCCCCGCCGCCGTGGGACGAGCGCGCGCCGCCCGGATGGCCATGCTCGCCGAACGGATTCCCGCACCACTTGCGGCCGAATGGGGCATGATCGCGAAGACCGTGCCGGACGACGAGTTCCCGGCCGAGGTCGAACGCATCGTCGCCCGCCTGGCCGAAGGCCCCACAGCCGCGTATGCCCAGACCAAACGTGCGCTCAACGCCACCGCGCTCGCACAGCTGGAGATCGCGCTGGCCATCGAACGCGAGAGCCAGTCGGCCTTGTTCGCGACCGAGGATTTTACCGAGGGCGTGGCGGCCTTCCGCGCCAAGCGCACAGCGGTCTTCAGGGGACGATGACGAACGGGCACAAGAGCCAGGACTGCGGGTGCATGTGCCAGGTAGCCGGACACTACGGCATCTGCCGGATGCCCACCACGAGCCACCGCCCGCACGTCATCCGCGGGCTGACCATCACCCCTGCTGCCCCGTGGTCGAGTCGATGCTCGCCGCCCTGCAGCGACGCTGGGCGCTGGACGGCGGATGGACCTGGGACGAACACCCACGTCAGGAGGCGGATGCGGCGTGACCTCTTCGGATTCGCGAAACCTCCCACGGCGCTCCCCGCAAATAACGACGGCCTGCCGACGATGGTCGTCGACAGGCTGTCTGAACAGCTAAAACAACCGGTGGGCGATACTGGGATCGAACCAGTGACCTCTTCGGCGTGAACTTCTGCAGGTCAGCGCGGTTCGTTCAAGACCGTTGAGGCCCGTTCCAGCCGGTGCGGCACGCAGTCCTGCTCCCAGAGTGCTCCCCACGGTGCTCCCCGCACTCCTTTGGTGGTGCCGACATCGTCCCGCTCCCGCGACGGCCCCGCCGGCACCTACGGACAGCCGAGACATGAGCTGCTTTTCGGGCGCGACAGGCGATGTCTTTGACCGTCACCCTGACGGCACCTGCCGTGCTCGGCAGGTGCCGTCAGGGCGACTTCAACTGGAACGAGTGAGGTGCGGTGGGCAGCAACAACTCTCATGTGTCCTGGTCAAGCGTTGGCTGGACAGCCTCTCCAGCTGGCGCAATGGTCGACGGCGTGGAATCTTGGGATCGTTCGGCCGGTGCCATCTTCCTGGGCTCCACTGGTTCAAGGCCGTGTTCGGGCAGCCCCCACGCCGACACGCAGAACTTTTCGATCAGGTCCGCAGTATCTTCGACTCGTTGCGAATTTCCCGCCCACGCCCTGGCGATCTTGCTGGTATCGCGTGTACTACCCAGCCTCTGCGCGGCTCGAAGATCTAGGGTCCGTAGCACGTGCATCGAGATCCCCGCATTTTCTTGCATCCGGGCGCTTAGGTCCATAAATGCCTCTGCCCATTCTGGCACACGCAAAAGTTCTTGCTGCAACTGCGGGATGCGGCGACTGATGCGGGCTACACCTGTTGCGGTGTACTCGTCGTGCAATTCTTCTATGAACTGGTGGTTCATCGCATCGACCTGGGCAAGTACGCGACGCAGGCCATCGGGTCGCCCAAACCCGCCGGTCAGCTGCTCAGTGGCGAACTTTTGAAATTCGGTCGGCTCGTACTGACCGCGCCAATTGGTGACCTCCAGGGTCGATAGAGCCGTCAGCGTCACCACCTCGTTGCACGCGAACGCAAAGGCAGTGGGCTCGACTTGGTCACGGTGTTCATTCAGCAGGCTAGCGAGAGTGCGCAACTGCTGAATGCGTGCGAACTCGTCTGTATTCCAGAAGGTGCCGAAAAGGAACTTCCCTGCCCTGCGCAGCGGGCCACTGGAATTCAGGTGTGCCCTGGCTGCCTTGACGACGGTTTCGCCCAACTGGGGGTCGGCATAGCCGACCCAATCGTCCGGGTGGATTCCGGCGGCCTTTTCCGCTGCGATGACCGCAGCCTCATCGAGGATGTTGACACGAACGCGCCTCGCCACCTGCCGCACCCTCGCATCGATCCGCACCTTAGCGAAGGTGACTTCGTCGACGCCGGTGTAAGCGGCCATACCGCGCATCCACATGACGCGGTCGACTTCTTTCGCGGTTGCGCCGCTCTTAGCCTCGATCAGCTCGGTGCGGCGACGGGTCCTCGGATCGAAGCTTGTCGCCAGCACGTCCAACTCCGCCAGCTGATTCCCTTGTAACCCATCAGGCCATACGTCGATCGCACGCCGGACGAAAAAACCCTGCACAAACCTCAAACGGGCCAGTCGGTACTCCCAGGTAGCACCGATCTCGTTGGCTGCACGACCGCCCCGCGGACGTCGCGTCGAGTTCATCATGACCATGTCCCGTTCTGCACCGTCTCACGAAGCGCCGCGAGGTGGAGCATCTCCAGACGTTCAGTAGGGCCGGCGGAGTCAGCCAATCGCACACGCACCCCCTCGGGCGAGGTGTAATCGCTTTGGTTGACCAGGGTCCCGTCGCCAGTCCCGTTGCTAAGCTGGCCTTGAGCCAGCGCGTCGCGCGCGGCGACGACAATGTCCTCCTTGATGACCTCGAAGCGGTGACGGTTGCCAGAGGTAGGAACGGTTCGTAGGATGCCGAACTTTTCGACGAGAATGTAGTCACGTCCGATCGGCGTGGCGTTGCCCGCCTGGCCCTCGTTGACAAGCCTGTTCATGAAAGCGATCGGTGAGTTCAGCCGGAAGTCCTCGGAGTAGCGGACCCCGTACTGAATCGAGGCAACAAGGAGTTTGACCTGGTCGGAGATGCCGTGCAGTCCGCTGTCTGTGCGGCCAGTTCCCAGACCGTGGAACTGCGGGCTGAAGGTGAACGTCTTCTCTCGACCTGAAGCGGTCTCGATCTTGATCCCGTCGACCAGACCGACGCGGGTCGCCATCTGAATGAGATGCGGAGGAGCGGCAGTCAACGCTTCAGCGGGAGTACCCTGGGCCTGTCTCACCTCTTCCATGAGGCCCAGCAGGTCATTGGTGTCACGGTCGCCCAGCCCGGCCAGAACCCGTTGGACGCCGTCCATTTTGTGCGCCCACAGGTACTCGTTGTAGAGCAGCGACTTGCCGAAGTCGGGCACATCGCGTCGTTGGATCAGCCTGAAGGCTTCGGCGAGTTCAACGGCTTGGTAGGCGTCGGTTTCGGCGATACCTAGGTATACGAGCTGGTCGATGACCTGGTCAATGTCCAACGGCAGTCGGCTGAGCAGGTCCATAAGCGGTACCAGAGCACGCTCGGCCGGTTCGGGCTGACGCTGTAGAAAGCGGGCCGCAGCGTAGCGGAAAATCTCGTCTTCAGTGAAGATCGCCTCCGTGACCGAGACGATTTGTCCATTTGCATCGGCCTCGAAGCCCAGCAACCTGGCGTCGGCCTGGGCGCGGAGGCAGTCCGACAGCTCCTGCATCGGCAAGCCGCACTGGCGGGCCAAGGTCCGGAACTTCTCGCCGGATATACGCCCCTGCCTGCGTAGGCGCATCAGCAAGTCGGCTTCTTGCGAAGTGCGCAACGTCGCGTGCACGTACGTCGACCGACTGTCCTGCTGAAATTTGACGACGTGCTTGCCGACAGCGCACAGCCACCGCCCCCGCATCTGCTCGTCCACGCGCCCACCAACTTCCAGATCGCCCGATGATGACGAAGTATCCACTATCGGCGCCCGTCCCAGTGCACTGCCTGGCTGGCTAACGCCAACGCCGCACGAACGGCTCGTACGAAACACCCTCGGCCCAGAACCTGATCTGGAAATAAATCGCGCTTCGAGGCGGTTCGAGGAGTAGAGTTTGCCTACGTAGGCATTGCACTCGGCAGGTTCGAGCCCGGACACGAAGCGAACCCGCCGGTCGAGGGCCGCGACAACAGTGGCGTCAGGCGATGTTGGTGGGAGAACCGTCAACTATCGGGACATGATAGTTGCCACATGGTGGAACACGACATCTAAGACTTGGCGGCGGAACTGGTCCAGTGTATTGAGCACGTCCTGGGTGTAGTCCTTGGGCGAGCGGAACGACGGGTCGCCCTTCAACACCAGGTTGAATTCGTGCACGACATCGTCTGAATACCCCGCGTCATGTCCTTCCATATAGAAGAGCATCGAGCCGTCGGCAAGAGTGCCGTCACCGTCCGCCCCAGAGCGCTGCTCCACGTTTGCTCCCCAAGGGTGCTCCCAGGCAGCATCTCAAGCACCCCGCGGAACGACAGGCGGTGGCGGATAGGCCGTCAATCAGCGTCGTCAGCGCGCCGGGGGAACCGCCAGGGCGTCCACCACCACCCACGATCAGCCGACCAGCCCGCGACCCCCTGGGAAGACATCGAACCGGCGACCCACAGATGGCTGATTCCCTCAGCAAGGTTCGGAGCGGCCTGCTCTGCGATCGCTGTCTGCTCCCGTTTCATCAGCAGATTCTGGATGGAAAAGTTGCTGCCGACGGTCGCCCAGATGAAGATATGCCGTTCGCGCACTCCGTCATGTGCAAGCAGCTTGCTGAGCTTGCGCAGGTGCCTGGCCAAAACATCGTGGACCCAGTCGGCGAGCGAGACGGTTTTGATGAACCCTGACCACCCTTCGGCGCGAAGGTGGACTGTTCCGGGAGGCGAGTGGTCAACCGCGTAGGCCATCCGCACTCCGAGCGACGCCGCTCGATCGGTCAGCTCCACATTCCTGCCCCAGCTCATCTGGCGGAGATCGGCTTGCTCGAGGGCCTCCATGCCGCGGAGCAAGTCCGGCAGTTCAGCAGTTACACGACGCAGATCAGCGCCGTGGGCGAGCACTACGTTCCAGCCCCTGCTTAGGGCGTGTCTTACGTGGTGATCTGTCGGTGATCGGCGATGATCTTGGGTTGTGAGTGATGCGTTGTCGTTGCGGTTGGTGCCGGATGAGCTGTGGGAGTTGGTGGAGCCGTTGATCCC
>Ga0164243_10001854_pt1 | contig 35489 bp, 28 predicted proteins | sample OricompcompostOP_FD_108781 | JGI IMG/M metagenome (GOLD analysis project Ga0164243, IMG submission 108781) | Organic Plus compost microbial communities from Emeryville, California, USA - Original compost - Organic plus compost (OP) | ecosystem: Engineered > Solid waste > Mixed feedstock >...
CGGCTTTTGTGGAAGTAAAGCCGCATTTCTTGCGGGTGTTGCGGGCCTTACGCGAGGAGGCGCAGCGACGCGTGTGCTATGTCGTTTCCTGTAGCAATCTGCCCGCGTTGATCTGTCAGACCCCGGAGGGTAAGGTTGTCAAAGAAAGCTTTCTGGAACTCTTCAATGGGCATGTGCGCGGACTGAAGGGCTTAGAGCATACTGACATTCAGCTCTTGCTCCGGGACGTACAGCAAGAGTATCATTTCTTCTGTTCTCCCGAGATCGAGCAACTGCTGATTGAGGTCACCGGCGGTTATCATAATCTGTTGCGCATGGCACTTGCCACGCAGGCAGAGAGAACAGTGCGCTTACATGAGCGTGACTCTATCACAGTATGCGCAGAGAAGTTGATCCGGGACAGTGGTGTCTTGAGCGCCTGTGAACAGCTCTGGAACAGTTTAAGCGATATCGAGCAACACATGCTATTCCAGATGCAGAAAGGCCTGCTTTCCCGCAATGCGCTGGTTGAGCTCTTCCCGGTACGGCAGGTGAACGATGCCCTGAATTCCTTGCTGCTCAAGGGCATCCTGATAGAGACAAATCGGAGCAAGGTGTATCGCTGTTTCGCACCGCTCTTTGTCGCGTTCGTGCTCTTGCAGCTCTCAACGCAGACGCATGGGTTACAGCTTGATATGATACGGCGGCAAGTCTGGATTGATGGCAAGCTACATCCTGTTCGCCTGACGGTGAAGGAGTTCACGCTGTTAACGTATCTGGCACAGCATGCGGGCGAGATTTGTTCGCGGGCCGAAACAACCAAAGCGGTCTATGGTGAGGAGTACGATCCCTTACGCGATGATGCCCGACTGGATGCGCTGGTAGAGCGGACGCGTCATTGTATTGGTGATCGTTCGCGCTCTCCACGTTTTCTGGAAACAGTACGCGGTATCGGGCATCGGTTGAACGGGTATGGAGGTGAGCGCCGCTAACCCTTTAGAAAGACTGTTGAGCTGTAGCGAGCGCCTGACAGATCAGATCTGCTGCCTGCTCATAGGTGAAGAGGCCTGTGTTGATGAGCAGGTGATAGAGCTCGATCTGCTGTCCGTCGTTGCCATAGTTATAGAGCAGATAGCGCCTTTGCTCATAGTCTCGTTCTGCGATCAGATGTGCAGCTTCTTCAGCGGAAAGCTGCATCTGCCTCATCACGTTCTGAATACGGAGTTGCATCGGTGCGAATATAGCAATATGCAGCGTGCGCGGTGCTTGTTGCAGCAGCAGTTGTGAGCCGCGACCGACCAGAAGCACGTTTCCCTGGGTTGCAGCCTCAAGTAAGATCTGTTGCGTTAACTGGAAAAGGGCCTGCTCGTGCGATTGTGAGATGATGGCCTCATTTTTATTGAAGACTGTGCCATAGTTGATGGTCAGTGGATTGGTTGTTTGTAAGGCGGTCAGAAGATGTCCCGTAATCCCCGTTGTTTGTTCGTCGTGTTTGGCAACGCTCTGCTCGTCCTGATTCAGCCGCCGCGCCACTTTGCTGATAATATCGTTGTCCACACAGGCAAAGCCGAGGCGTTCGGCGACCAGCCTGGCGATTTCAGACCCTCCGCTCGCGAATTTGCGCGTGACCGTAATAACGGTTGTTCCCACTGGGGGGATATCGGCGGCCAGCAAGTTCTGAGGAACCGCGGTAGGGGACATCGGTTCCGCTACTCTGTTTCTGGGCGGTCGTTTGCGTTGGCGAAAAAAGAGGAGTTGCATACCATTAATCCTTTAACTCACGTACTGTCATTGATCGTCATGCTGTGTTTTATTATATGTCATTGTGTTTTATCTCGACGCTATAGAATATCCTACAACGTAGAGAGGCAAACCGCAAGCTGTGAAAGCGCCCCCAGTTCGCTGAAAGAAGGACAAACTTGTGTTACACTCATTTATAAGTATAGTAGGGCGTTAAAAAGGCTGTCCTGATTCGGAGGGATGAGTGCGTACCATTAACTTACATCAACTGGCGACTTTTCAGGTAGTGGCGAAACACTGTAGCTATGTGCGGGCGGCGGAAGAGCTGCATTTCAGCCAGCCCGCGGTCTCGGCACAGATTCGACAGCTTGAGGAGTCACTGGGCGTTAAGCTCTTCGATAAGATAGGGCGCAGGACACACCTGACTCAGGCAGGGGAAGAACTGTATTTCTATAGTCGGAAAATATTTTCGCTCATTGATGAAACGCTCGATACGATGGAGGCGCTGCGCAGCCCGCACTATGGCAAGCTCAGCGTGGGGGCTGATACCACTGTGGGAACATATGTGATTCCCCGCGTGCTGGGAAAGTTCCGGCAGATGTATCCCGAGGTTGAAATCACGCTGGAAGTGGTCAATCATAATTATCTGGTAGAGGCGCTGATCAACAATCGTATCGATATGGCGATTATGGGGCGGGTGCCGCAGGAAGTGCCATTCTTCGTTGCTCCGTTTGCCCTGAATGAACTGGTGATCGTTGCTCCGCCAACGCATCGGCTGGCCCATTGTCAGCGTATTCCGTTTGCTGAGCTGGCACGCGAACATTTTCTGTTACGTGAGGTCGGTTCGGGCACGCGGGCCGCCCTTGAGGGTGCTTTTCAGGAAGCGGGACTCCCTTTGCAGGTCAGTATGCAGGTGGGAAATAACAGCGCGATCAAGCAGGGGGTGCAGGCAGGATTAGGCATCGCGCTTATTTCGCGGGTCGCGCTTGATATGGAATTAGAGACAAATCGTTTGGTCATCCTCGATGTAGAGGGCTTTCCGATTATCCGACAATGGCGTCTTTTGCATTTGAAGGAAAAGAACCTTTCAGCGACAGCCAGAGCTTTTAAAGCCTTCATGCTGCAACAGACCGAATTGCCTGAGCAGCTCTTAGCTGATAAACAGGCGCTCGCTCCCGAACTGTGAGGATGGCATCAGGAACACTAGAAGGGGGAAACCCATGCAGGAGAATCCGCTTATGCCGACGGGTCAGATGGTGGTCGCTCGTGATTTTGTGGTACGACGTTCTGAACTGACTGTGCCCGGCCATAGCATGAAGATGATGACAAAGGCAGCGGCATCAAGCGCCGATCAGGTCATGTTTGATCTGGAAGATGCCTGTGCGGTCTCGCAGAAAGTGGAGGCGCGGAAAACGGTTATTGAGGCGCTCAAGACGCTTGATTTCAAGGGGAAGCTCCGCGCCTTTCGCCCGAACAACATTCGTACCCGGTTTTTCTATCGCGATCTGATCGATGTTGTTGAGGCGGCAGGACCTTTCATTGATGTTGTGGTCATTCCGAAATGTGAGGGGCCGGAAGATGTTCTCTTTGTGGATCGCCTGCTATCCCAGATCGAAGAGAACATGGGCTTTGAGATCGGACGCATTAAGCTAGAGGCGCTGATAGAGTCCGCGAATGCAGTACTCCATGCCGAGCAGATTGCCAAAGCAACGCCGCGTCTGGGCGGGCTGATTTTCGGGCTGGTCGATTTTGCAGGAGATATCGGGGCGCAGGAACTGGGAGCAGAGCAGTTCTTCTATTACAACTATGCAAAGGCCAAGTGTATTACCGCTGCACGAGCTGCTGGACTGACGGTGGTTGATGGCGTAACGCTCGCTGTACGCGATCTTGAGGCCTGTCGCCGTGATGCGCGGATGGCGGCCCGGATGGGCTTTGATGGTAAGTGGGCAATTCATCCAGCACAAGTGGATGTGATTCATGAGGCATTTACGCCCACAAAAGAGGAGGTGGTAAAGGCGCTGCATATCATCGAGGCCTATGAAAAAGCGGATGTGCAGGAGGGCCGAGGCGCGATCGTGATTGACGATCAGATGATTGATGCCGCTCAGTTGCGTGTTGAGTGGAAGCGCCTCGCGATTGCCCGTAAGACCGGGTTGCTTGCCGCTATTCGCAAGGAAAGTCAGGAAAAACATGAGTGAACAGTGGTTTAAGAACTATGTCACGCTGGCGTTTCAACTGGATGCCGCTATTCACAAGGTGACCGAGACCTCCTATGTGGACTCGTATTATGGGCCGCCTGAGTGGAAAGAGGAGGCATTGACAAAGTGCGACGTATCAGCAAGTGATATGGTGCGAGCAGCGATGGCACTGGCGAATGCGCTCCCGGTACAACAGTTTGAGCCCAGACACGCGCTGTATCTTCAGAAACAGATTGTATCGATGGAAACCATTGCGCGGCGGCTGAGCGGTGAACAGTTTACGCTGGAAGAAGAGGCCGAGCGCTGCCTGGATATTCACCCGGTCTGGATACCAGAGAGCGAATTTGAGCAGGCGCACGCGATCCTTGAGGAGTTGCTTCCGGGTCACGGCAGTCTCTATGAGCGGCGCCTGGCTTATCGTCATCGATACAATGTGCCACAGGAAAAGATGGAGCTGTTGCCGAGGTTGATGGACATGGTGAAAGCGGAGGTTCGGGCGCGTACCAGCACCTTTGTGGCCTTGCCAGAGGAAGAGAGCGTTGAAATTGAGCTGGTAAAGCAGAAACCGTTTGGAGCTCAATGCTGGTATCTCGGGCAGTATCGCTCGAAGATCGATGTTAACACGGATTTGCCGACCTCGGTCAAGCGCCTCCCCGATCTGTTGTGCCATGAGGTCTACCCCGGACACCATACCGAGGCAGTGCTGAAAGAGAAGATTCTGTATAACGAGCGGGGAGAGCTCGATCAGGCGATTGTGCTGTTGGTCAGTCCGCAGTGCGTGATCAGCGAGGGTATTGCGACAATGGCTGCCGAGATGATATTCGCTCCCGGTGAAATTGAGCAGTGGCTTGCCGAGAAGATCTATCCGTTGCTCGGGATGGAGCCTGATCCGGTCGATGTGCGGCGTCTGGAAGCGGCATATGAGACGCTTGAGGGGGTGCGCGGGAACGTGGCTTTTATGCTGCGTGAGGGATGCTCAAAAGAGGAGATGAAGCGCTATCTGGCTCGCTATGCGCTGTCCTCTGAGGCAAATGCTGAAAAGATGCTGGAATTCCTGAGTCAGCCCTATTTCGAGACCTATATTTTTACGTATTATTATGGTAAGCGGCTCCTCAAGCCACATCTTCAGGGTGCTGATCGTTGGGAAATCTTTCGCCGCGTTCTGGTTGAACAATGTCTGCCCTCGGATTTCATCGACTGAAAAAGAAGACGGCCCACGTGCTCTGTGGGCCGTTCAGCTTTATTCCTCAGGTGTCGCGAAGGCATCGTTCGCAAGCATCGTAATGGTCACGTCATCCATAGGTGGATGATGCAACCCGGCGCGAACGTCGCGATAGTAGCGCTGAAGTGGGAAGCTAAGGGAGAGGCTTGCCCCGCCGACGAGGCGCATCGCCAGATCAACGATCTCAACAGCATGGTTGGTGACCAGATATTTCGCGGCAGCGAACTGGCTTGCTGGCACACTGGTATCGTCGATGGTGAATTGCTCGGCGACGCCAAAGAAAACCGCCTTGCTTTGCAACAGAGCCAGCTCAATTTTCGCCATTTTCTCCTGAATATGAGGGAGGGTGGTGATTGGTTGCTTGAGCGAGTTCGGGCGGCGTTTTTGCGCGAATTTGACCGCCTCATTGCGTGCTGCCTCAGCAATGCCAAGATAGACAGCGGCGGTCGGGAAGGACCAGGCGCTCAGGCGATGTTTGGCGGCAGGGTTGGAAGGAAGCTGGTTCTCCATATAGGCCTCTGGCTCAAGGTGGACCTCTTCAAGAATCAGATCGTGGCTGCCACTTCCACGCATACCGACCGAGTTCCAGGTTTCCTTGATGCTCACGCCTTTCGCGCTGCGAGGAATCAGAAAGCTACCACGTTCGGCGTTGAGCGATGGCAGATCGGTTGTATCTTCGATGGCGCAACTGGTCAGGAAGAAGTAGAGTGCAGGGCTGCCAGTGGTGAAGGTTTTGCGCCCGGTAACGACCCATGAGCCATCGGGCTGACGGACGGCCTTTGTCGTGGGAAGACCTCCCCGGCTTGGGCTGCCAGTCGCAGGCTCGCTGAGGGCTGCATTGAGCAGTGCGCCTTCTTCGATCACGGCCTGACAGACACGGGCAAAGAATGCATTATGTCCGGTTCCGGCTGCGTTTTCTGCCATCTTCGCGATATTGGAGAGGTGCATGCTGGCTGCGAGGGCCGTTGATGCATCTCCCTGAGCAAGGCGCTGCTGCGCCAGTGAGACATCAAGCAAGCTGGCACCCATGCCGCCATACTCTTTCGGTACGGTCATGGTGAGGTAGCCAGAGGCTCGCAAATCGTCATAGTTCTCGTAGGGGAAAATACCGGCCCAATCTTTCTCGGCGGCTCGTTTGGCAAATGTATCGGCGAGTTCTCCTGCTAGAGCGAGTAACTTCTTTTGTTCCTCTGTCTTAGGATACGCGGGAAAGGTCATGTAGAAACTCCTTAACATGGACGAGTTTTTCTGTTGTGGGTGTATTGGCTCGATTGGCTTTATTGGCTTTATTGTATTATATTTTTGAGCAGTTTGCCTTGTTCACGGCAACTTCTACCGGGCAAGGCGTGGCCCTGGGAGGCTGGAGCGGGGAAACAAAAAAGTGGACACTCCATGTGTCCACCCTGTGGATGCTAGCCGATGATTTGCGTGTATAGATCATAAATAGTGGAAGTCGCTTCTTTCTCTCCTACCTGTCTGGCTAGCTGCTCATGATAGAGGTCGACACGCCTCATACGAGCCTGAATAAAGTCATGTTTTGCTGTGCCCCATGAGAAGCCTGACAGTCCAAGTTTCATGGCCTGATATTCGTCTTCAATCTGGCGACGAAGCCGAGCAACTTCACTTTGACCCATAGTTTTCCGTTCCTTGCTTTCTTCTTTTCTAGCTCAGTGGATGCAAATCTGCAAATGAGATCCTTCTTATTGCTTCCTTCCCTCTTGCAACCTCCCTGCCTATCTCAAATTCTTTAAACGAGAATGTACTATATTTTATCGGAGGTTGCATCCAAAAATTGAGCTTTGTTGATAAAAGTGGTGTGAGAGATGTGCAGGAGCATCGCGCCCCTGCCTGTTTAACAGTAGTTCATCTTGCACTTGCCTCTTTCATCTTGTTGTTAAGCATACAAGCTCAACCCTCTCTTCGTCAAGAGGAAAGTGCAGGTGAATACTGAGAAATGTTCTATCTCCCCTGAGAAAAGTTCTGCTTTGTTGAGCTAACGCAGGTGCTGCTTGAGAAATTGGACGGCGCGAGGCCAGGCATCGGCGGCTGCCTGCGCATTATAGGCGTCATGGCTCGGGTTGAGGAAGGCATGTCCTGCGTCATAGACTTTGACTGTCAAATCCTTCCCGGCATCATGGTAGAGCTTCTCGATTTTCTGTATCTGGCTCTGGGGAATGCCTTTATCCTGCTTCCCGTAGATGGCGAGAATCGGGCAGCGTACCCGCGCTACCTCTTCTGGAGTCGGGTCATAGTGTCCGGCATAGAAGGGGACAGCACAGCCCAGGTCAGGATAGCGTTCAGCGGTCAGGAACGTGAGCAGGCCGCCAAGACAAAAGCCAATGATCCCCGGTTTCTTTGGGGTAATGGCCGGCTGCTGTTTGACCATGTCCAGCGTCGCGGCGATTTCGCCGAGGGCGCGATCCAGGTTCTGGCGTACCAGCATCACCATTTTTGTCGCGTCGTCCGGCTCGGTTGCTACACGTCCATGATACAGGTCGGGGACCGCCACAAGAAAACCCTCGCTGGCAAGCTTTTGCCCCAGATCGATGATATGCGCCTCAATGCCCCACCATTCCTGAATCAGCACAATGCCGGGATGCTGCTGATCGTCATCGGGCTGAAAGAGGAATGCATAGGCCCCCTGGTCATTGGTTTCGACTTTCGACATGCGGACAACTGCCATAAGAAAAGCTCCTTTTCTGGAAAGAATAACAGAGGAGAGCCTGGTATAGGCTCTTGCTTCTATACCCGTAGCAATAGATGGGTTGTTTCTATTGTAGCTATACTGTGAAGAGAACGCTGCTTGCGTGCTCTTTGCTTGCTTGACATTTGACGCAGAGAGCGCTAGACTGGTGAGAAAGGAAAAAGGCTCTTGTTTTTGTTCAACTGGAGAAGAAGACCGGTGACATTGAACGTGGTTTCCATGTCTATGATGATGCGCTCTATGGGTCAGATGCCGATGATGATGGCATCTGATGAGGTGTCGCCGTCCTTCTCTATGGGAAGAAGACAGAAACGCTAAGCGTCTATTAGCAAAAGACATGAGGAGTTCGGGCGACACGTCCTGAGCTCCTTTTTTGTTTGCGCATTTGAAAAAGGAGGGGTCATTTTATGGCAGCTCAACAGAAGGACGAGGGCTGTAGTACATACTATATTACGACAGCCATTGATTACTCGAATGGGAAGCCCCATATCGGTCATGCATTAGAGAAACTGGCGGCGGATGTGCTGGCCCGCTATCATCGCTTGCGTGGTGATGATACATTGTTCAGTGGTGGCGTTGACGAGAATAGCCTGCATGTGCTTCGTGCTGCTCAGAAAGCGCAGGTAGAGCCGCATCAGTGGATCGATGAGATTAACCGGGCATTTCGCCTGGCGTGGTCAAAGCTGGACATCTCTTATGACCGCTGGATACGTACTACGGAAGAGGTGCATGTCCATGCATCAGTGGAGATGTTTCGCCGAGCTCGGGCCAATGGAGACATCTACAAGTCCACGTATTCTGGCTGGTATTGCCCGAACTGTAACACCTTCTACACGGCTGAAGAATTGACTGATGGGCACTGTCCGTTGCATCCCTCGATCATGCCTGAATGGCTCGATGAAGAGAACTACTTTTTTGCCCTCTCCAGATACAGCGATGCGTTGCGCGAACATATCGAAACTCATCCCGAGTTTATTGTCCCGGCCTCACGACGAGCTGAAGTGCTTGGGATGCTGAAACAGGGCCTGCGTGATTTCTCTATATCACGGCAGGTGCGTCCCGGCTTTGAGAACTGGGGTATTCCGGTTCCCGATGATCCGGGGCAGGTGCTCTATGTCTGGTTTGATGCGCTGACCAACTATCTGACCGTGATTGGCTTCCCGGACGATCAGCAGCAGTTCACGCACTACTGGCCTGCTAATGCCCACGTTATTGGCAAAGATATCACGCGGTTTCACTGTCTGTACTGGCCCGCAATGCTGCTCTCGGCACAACTGCCCTTGCCGCGTCAGGTGGCTGTGCATGGATTCCTCAATCCCGAGGGGGGTGAGGCGTTCTCAAAGACCGCTGGTAACGTGGTCGATCCGGTTGAACTGGTTGACACAGTAGGTGTTGATGCGGTGCGCTACTACCTGTTGCGGAATCTCTCCTTCGCTTCTGATAGCATCTTCTCGCGTGCCGGGCTGTTGCAGGCATATAATAGCGAGCTGGCGAACGATCTCGGTAACCTGCTCAATCGTGTGGTCTCGATGATTCAGCGCTACCGCAACGGTGCTATTCCCAATCCTGGGATGGAGGGGCCGCTTGAGCAGGAGATACAGGCGCAGGCGCAGGCCGTGCGGCAGAAGGCCGAACAGGAGCTTGAGGTCTGGGAGATCGGGCGTGCGCTTCAGGCCGCCTGGGGTTTTGTGCGGCGCATCAACCAGTATATCGAGCAGAACGAACCGTGGAAGCTGGCGCGTCAAGTCGATCAGACAACGCGGCTCGATACCGTCCTGTTTACCGCTGCCGAGTCTCTGCGATTGCTCTCAGTGTTCCTGAGTCCCTACATTCCTACTGCCTGCCAGCGTATTCGAGAGCAACTGGGACTGCCCGCGCTTGAGCGGGGAGCCTGGGAGACAGAGGGTACATGGAGTGCTCGAAGCCTGACACAGGTCCAGCCGGGAGCGGTCATCTTCCCGCGCCTGGAAGAGGAGAGAGGATAGGAAAGGCTTTCTCCTCTCTCCCTATCGCTTCAGGCTTGAGGCACAATGGGCAGGACAATATAGGAGGGATGGTCGGCGTCGTGTAAAATTGTTTGGTGTGCGACCGCCATTTCGCTATCTGTGCCGATATCGTGGCCCGTATTCAGGTTGCGATCCCAACGCGGAAAGCAACTGCTTGTGATATCCAGGCGGATGCGATGCCCTTTCTTGAAGAGATTACTGGTGGCCCAGAGATCTATATCATACTCATATGCCTTGCCAGGCTCAAGCAGTGAAGGTGTTCCTCCGTGTGTTGCATGGCGATAGCGTGCGCGGATGATGCCATCGGTCAGATTCTGCGCGTAGCCGTCAGGGTGAACGTCGATCAGCCGGGCTATAAAGTCGGTATCGGGAGCGCTGGAAATCGCCCAGAGATGCACGGTAATCGGGCCAGTGACTTCAACATCCTGTTCCAGCACAGGCGTACTGTACACCAGAACATCTTCACGACTCTCGATCGGGCGCTGATCCCACGGCCCCGGACGGAACTCGGGAGGCATCAGGAGTGCGCCGCCGCGAGTGGGCACAGGGTTTGCCGGGTCATAGTCATAGTGATCGGGCTGTTCATCTGCCGGGGTCTCTGTCGTCAGGAGTCCATCACCCTTGAGCGTGTTGGCATGTCCGTCGCTATGCAAATAGTAGCGTGTCTCGACGGCCCGAGCGAGCGGCCATTCCTGTTCGTCGCGCCAGACATTCGCTCCCATCACAAAGAGCTTGACCGGGGCCTCGCTGGCAACGCCGTTATCGATGCCTTTGAGATAGTAGTCAAACCAGCGTTGCTGGATAGTTGCCAGATCATATTGCATATTGATGAGCATGGCTGAAGCGGCTGTGCCGTAATTGATCTCGCCGATAGGGTTGAAGTAGCCGCCATGCGTCCAGGGACCAATCAAGAGCTTGCTCTGCCGGGCCTCGGGAGTGCTGCCCTCGGTATGGAGAATGCGGAAGTTCTCAATTGTATCTTGAAGGAAGATATCATACCAGCCAGCGATATTGAGTGTGGGGACTGTGACCTGCCCATGTTTGCCACGAATCGTCGCTGACTCCGTGAAGGAACGGTCCATATAGTGCTCGTAGAGCTCAAAGAACATGGGGGCGATAGCGTTGCGTTTGAAGGGGGTGAACTCTTTGAGGGGGAGCGACCAGTAGCCCTGTGGTCCAAGCGCGTCGAGATCGGTAATGTATTGATGGAGCGCCGCCGCGAACTTGCGCGGATCGGGTTCATTCTGGTATTGGCGCATCAGTACATCGGTGCCAAGACCCATGTACCAGTAACCGATCAATCCCAGTTCTTGAGCGCCGCCACGAAACATCACGCCATTGAAGGGATCGTTCCATGTCATTTCAGGGATGGCGGCCTTGACGGTGGTTGGCTTCTGGGTCAGGGCAGCCCATTGCGTAAAGCCGAGATAGGAGCCGCCAAAGAGGCCGATCTGTCCGTTGCTATAGTGCAGGTTGGCGGCCCAGGCAATGGTATCATAGCCGTCGGTGTCTTCATGGCGCATAGGTTCCCATTCGCCGCCAGAGGTAAAGCGCCCGCGTGTATCCTGCACAATCACAACATAGCCCCGGCGGGCTGTCTGTAAGGGGTCCAGTGATGTTATGCTGCGAGAGAGATCTTTTCCATATGGCAGGCGGGTAAGCAGAACCGGCCATTTGCCCTCTCCGACCGGGCGATAGACGTTGGCGCGCAGGATTGTGCCATCACGCATCTTTGCGGGAACGTCAAAATCAACAGTGACTTGATGAGCTATCTGTTGGGTCATATGTGCTCCTTTGAGGGTACTGAACGTTTGTGCGTTTTTCCCTGTGATTAACTTTATCTTACAACATCTCAAAATGGTCCGACCAGAAATGAAGGGTTTTTCAGTGATACGGCATGTATTACCTCTTCCATTGTATGTTGTAACTTGGACGGTGAGTATAATGTAATTGGAAGTCCAACAGACCCGGTGTTGTCCCTTTTACCGTTTCTTGCTATTTCAAAGCCTCTCCGACCACTTTGGTGAAACTTGACACTCTTCGATGCAATTCGTTATACTCAATCCACGAGTGCGATATTCTGCTGTTGTCGTCGCAGAATGGCGAAACTAATAGAGATTTGAGTGGGGCGTTATGGATCAGGATAATGCATCGGTTGCCTACCTTGTCATACAGCATGGATCGCTGTCAGGCAAACGCGTTGAGCTCTGGAAAGAGTGCACGACAATCGGGCGAAGTCGAAATTGTGACATCTTCCTTGAGGATTTAACTGTTCATCGAAAGCAAGCAAGCATTCTGCGCACGCCGAATGGAAGCTATATCTTACGTGATGATAATGGAAGTGGCGATAGTCTGGTGAACGGCAATTCAGTTCGGGAGCAGATGCTACAGCATGGTGATCGGCTTTCGTTTGGCAATACCGATATGACTTTTTATACCAATGAGGGGACGCGCCCCTTTAAGCTGCCTATCTCACGGGGTCGAGAGTCTCGTGCAAATAAACAGGCGCTTCAGGTCGCGGCCCGCTTGCAACTGTCAAATGGGCGCGCCAGTGGAGCCTTGAACAGCGTTGAGGTGCTGCCCGAAATGACGATCGGGCGGAGCCGCGAGTGCCACATTTTTCTGGAGGATCTGGCGGTGAGCCGCCATCATGCGACCCTTCATGAATTGCCAGGCGGTGAGTATGAGCTGATCGACAATCAGTCGGCGACCGGCACCTTCGTCAATGGAAGGCCGATTGACCGTCATGTCTTGCGTGATGGCGATGTGGTCCAGATTGGCGGAAGCAACTTTGTGTTCCGCCTGTTTCAGGCCTGAGTAAACCTACAGGCGCTGCTGAAGCTCCCGCTGAAGCAGACGTATCCGTTGAGCATAGGAATCAAGCTCGGTGCCATCGCGTAAGCGCAGTGGAGGGGCATACACCCGGGTAGTGGCGATAAAATGGCGGACCTCCTGGGGCACATGCTGAAGTGCCTCCCTGTCTCCCTGGCGGATCTGCGTTGATGAGATATCGCGATAGAGAGAGCTTAAAGGCAACGCGTGAATGTAACGAGCGAAGGGCTCGTTTTCCGGCTTATGGATGAGTTGCGAAAGATCATTGCTGTTGGCCTCACCACGCGGAGCCACAACCAGTTCTGCGAGCCGAAAGAGATCCCGTAAGGCGACATCTCGATCATGATAATAGCGCGGGTCGAAGATCTGTACGATTTTGTCAAAGCCCATAAGGAAAAAGAGCCGTCTGACCTTGTGGAAATGTTGGCGTACAGCTTCGGCCTGTTCCACATAAAGCCCCCGGTTAAAGAGCAACATACCTGCATGTGGCAAACGCCGTCGTAACACTGTTCGAAGTAGCATTAAGCGATCCAGCAAGATCGGGCGGTCAACCGTTTCCTTGTCAGTTGTTTGTTTGTTCATGGCTGCATAGATGTGTAGCGGGCGCTTGCTCGATAGCAGCCGGGCCTGCTTCAGCATAGCGATGTGGGCCTGAGTGGGCGGATTAAATGAGCCCGAAAAGATAATGATATCGCCTTCTGGTTCCGGGGAACCGGGAAGCGACACGACAGCGGGCGGTCCTGCCGGGTCAAGGCGATCAATCAGGCGTTGCATGCGTCGGAGCTGCTGAAGCGTGTGCTGTGAAAAATGATGTGTTCTTTTGCTCATGCCTCTATTGTACCATAGCTCTACAGGCCGAGCGATAGAAAAAAAGAACCCGCCAGCGCGACGGGTTCCAGGTTGTACAGCGAGAGCGAGCAGCTACAGAGTAGACTGAATACGTAGCTTGCCATCTATAAAGACACGCTGAACGCGGGGGACGCCATAGGGAGAGTGTCGCACCTGGATGAGGTCAGCAATGTTCCCCTGTTCGAGCGTGCCCAGACGAGTCTGGCCGATAGCTCGGGCCGGGTTGCGTGTTACCATGTTTACGGCCTCGGGAAGCGAGAGTATCTCTTTCTGGGCCAGCGTAAAGACCGCGCCAAGCATTGAAGCGGGATGATAGTCGGCGCACAGGGCATCAACATAGCCTTTCCGGGTTGCCTCGGTCGCGCTGAGATTGCCGCCGCTTGACTTGCCACGCACTACATTTGGTGCTCCCATACAGACCGTCAATCCCAGTTCTTGCGCCCGGCGAGCTGCCTCTTCGGTGGTAGGGAACTCGCTGATGCTGACACCGAGGGCAGGCCATGCCTCAACCCGAGTGGCCGTATCGTCATCGTGGGTTGCCAGGCTCACTTTAGCATGACGTGCAAGCGCGGTGATCTGCTCAATGCGTTGCGGAATGAGCTTTGCCTGTTCACGTTTATGGACGATCAGCTCATCAATCTCCGTGGGTGAGCGATGCGAGGTACGTGCAATATAGAAGCGGAACTCTTCCTCTGTCCGATATTGGCCCTGTCCCGGGCTGTGATCCATCAGTGAGACAAGATCAACAAGTTGATCGTTCAGCATCTGCTCGACAATAGTGCTTGCCTGGGCGCTGCTCAGCTCAATGCGTGCGTGGAGCTTATGGCGAATCAGTGTATGCTCACGGGTCTCTTGCAGGATACGCGCGAAATCTCGGGCAAAGCTGTCAGAGCGCACACCGAATTCTTGATCGTCCAGCGAAATAGCATGAAACTCGGTAGTGATGCCGCTGCATGCAAGGCGGTAGTCTGCCTCATGCAATGCGGTTGGGATATCAAAGAGTACGCGTGGGCGTGGCTCCACTAGCTTCTCGATTGCATCGCAATGCAGGTCGATCAGTCCCGGCATGACCAGATCTCCCTGGATGTCGATATACTGATAGCCATTCTGTCCGATAGGGGGCTGTCCTGTCCCCAGATCGGCGATAATGGTATCTTCCAGCAAAAGCCAGCCGTCATGAAGGACCCGATCGGGAAGTACCAGCGTGGCGTTATAAAGGATCGTTTGCTGCATACCTTATGACTCCTGTACGGCGGCCAGAGATGCATGTTCTGGCACGTTGAAAATGGTGTCAGCAAGGGGGCGCAGAGCCGCCATATCGTGCGAGACGGCGACGATAGTCACCCCGGCGGCGCGAGCCTCGCTGATCATATCCAGAACGATGGATTTGGAATAGGCGTCAAGACTGGCGGTTGGCTCGTCGAGCAATAGCAGGCGCGGCGCGGCAATAAAGGCTCGCGCGATATTGATGCGCTGCTGCTCTCCGCCACTGAAGGTGATCGGACTTGCCTGCCAGCGGCTTTCCTCGATACCCAGGCGCTTGAGCCAGCGGCTTGCTTCTGTCAGGGCTTCGGCGCGAGACCAGCCACATTTCAATAGTGGTTCAGCGGTTACATCCAGTGCCGGTACGCGTGGCAACACTTTGAGAAACTGAGAGCAAAAGCCAATTTCGCGTTCACGCAGTTGGAGGATCTCCTCTTCGCTGGCTGTGGCAAGGTCGATGCGCCCGAACTTCTGTGAGTCGTACCAGATCTCGCCAGCAGTGGTTAAATAGGTGCGATAAATACAGCGGAGAATTGTGGTTTTGCCCGCGCCACTTCTGCCTGCAAGCATGCACAGTGAGCCTTCGGGCACCGAGAACGAGAGCCCTGCAAAAGGGGTAATGGTGCGTCCATCGACGAGATGCAGATGAAATTCTTTGGTCAGGTTACGAACCTCAAGTAATGGGTGTGTTGCGTCCATAGCTTCTCTTTCCTGTAGACATTAGAGCGCTGAAGAAACCAGCAACTGGGTGTATGGGTGTTGAGGATCTTCCAGAATTTGATCTGTCAGGCCGCTCTCAACGATGGTGCCGTTCTTCATAACCATTGTTTTACTTGCAAGTTGCTTGATAACTCCTAGATCGTGCGAAACAAGCAGCATGGTCATCTTCAGTTCCCACTGAATTTGGCGGATCAAGTCCAGCACGCGGGCCTGCACCGAGAGATCCAAACCGGTCGTCACCTCATCGAGAAGCAGGATTGCGGGGTTGCTGGAGAGCGCTTTTGAGATCTGCACTCGTTGCAGCATACCACCGCTGAACTTGCGTGGCTCGTCATCGATGCGCTCAGGTGGGAGCTCGGTCAGATGCATCAATTCAGTTGTGCGCTTGCGGATCGTCCCGACGTTGCGCCAGCCCGCAAGCAGCAGCTTTTCGGCGACGTTGCCGCCCACCGTGAAATGCATGTTCAGGCCAAGCTCGGGTCGTTGATGCACGATGCCAAGCCGTTCATTGCGGAAGGTGCGGCGGGCGTGCTTGTCCAGTGTTAGCAGGTTGAGACCCTCACCGATGGGATTCCCTTTGGAGTCCACCTCGCGGTACAGCAGTTCTCCGCTATCGGGGACAAGGCTCAGATTGACCATCTGGAGCAGCGTGCTTTTGCCGCTTCCACTCTCGCCCACAATGCCCAGAACTTCGCCCTGTTCCAGCACGAAACTGGCATTGGCGCAGGCAACGACCGTGCCGCAGACCGGACAGCGGTTACTCTGGCGCTCTGCTCCTGTCAGATCTTTGCAGAAGGCGCAGCCGGGACCGAAGCGTTTTATCAGGTTGTTTGCTTTAAAGATCCAGTTTTTCATTTCTCTATGCCTCCCGGGCCTGTACGCGCTTCTGACAGAAGCTGGTATCAGAGCAGTAGTAGAGCCAGCGTCCCTGCTCGGCATCAAATTGGCTGGTCAGAAAGGTATCGTTTGAGCCACAAAGTGCACAGTGCTGTGACGGGTCATGCTCGGTCGTGAAGGGGTAGTCCTCGAACTGAAGCGGGACGACCTTTGTAAAGGGTGGAATCGCATAGACACGCTTCTCACGGCCTGCTCCGAAGAGGTAGAGGGTTTCAGCCATATGCATGCGGGGCACGTCATAGCGCGGAATGGGTGAGGTATCCATGATATAGCGATCCTCGACGAGCACGGGATACTGAGTCGCAATGTTGACATCGCCCTGACGTACTATGCTTTCATACATGTAGACCCACATATGGCCATAGTCGGCCTCTGCATGCATCTCCATTGAGCGCTCAAGCACCGGCTCGACCCAACGCAGAGGGTCGGCCATCGGCACCTGAAGGACAAGGATCTGATCGTCACGAAGCGGCTCTTCGGGCACCCGGTGACGCGTCTGAATAATCGATGCCTGAAGCGTATCAGTGGTAAACTCGATGCCAGTTGTTTTCTGGATCAGGCGGCGCAGATTGACCGCGTTCACGCTATCATCATCGCCCTGATCGATAACCTTGACGGTATCGGTTGGCTCCACCAGTGCGAGCGTGATTTGCAGGCCACCTGTCCCCCAACCCCGAGCGATTGGCAGGTCACGGCTGGCGAAAGGGATCAGGTGGCCGGGCGTAGCAACCGCTTTCAGGAGCTTGCGGCGCACCTCACGCTTGGAATCTTCATCAATAAAGCCGAAGTTGTAAAGGGTCTCGCGTTCAGCAGGTCGTGGCATGATGTCGATAGATGTTTGTTGCATTCGTTTGGCCCTGTTTCTATGCTTGTGATTCGTTCTGTGCACGCAACGTCTCGGTCGCTTGCGTTCGTTGTGCCTGTGTCTCGGCATATTTTGCCGCCTGAAAATCCTGTGCCCGCTCAAGCACCTTGAGGTCTGATTGGAAGGTGACGTAGTGCGGAAGCTTGAAGTGCGCGGTAAAGCCGCTGGCCTCGATGCCATCTGAGTGCAGCAGGACAAATTCTTCGTTCGCGGCAGGGGCGAGCTGGCCCTGAGCTTTCTGTTCCTTGCCTACAGTGATTGCGCGGTCAAGCATCGCCATACTCATAGCCTTGACCTCACACTGACCGAAGACAAAGCCATAGCCAAGCCCGAAGTGCGGTTTCCCGGCCTCGATAACGTCGGGCTGCTGCTCATTTTCATCTTCGCTCTCCAGTACGTACGAAACCATTTCACACTCGGTCGCCAGAATCTCACCGATCTCGACCGGTTCGCCTGTGAGCGGGTGCGCGACCTCAACCGGGAGGTAGCCACTGCGCAGTTCGCCCAGCACCGGGTGAATATCGCCATAGCCGCGAACGCTGCTATAAGCCAGAGTCAGCAGGCTTCCCATATCGCTACGGGCCAGGCCTTGCAGGCGTGCGCTTCGCGGGATCGGGAAAATCAGCGATTTGCGGGTGATATCATAGGGCTCGGCGGTAGCCTCGTCCAGTTCGGCCTGTGGTGGCTCGGCCAGAATACCGCGGGCACGCATATCATCAATCACGCGTGGAAAGATTCCCTCATTCTCGGGCAGTTCATCTTCGTTGATCTCAGCCTCAATCTCTTCCAGCAGGTGCCGAATGGACTCGCGGGTTTCGGTGCGCAGGAGTGTATTCAGCAGGCGCAGGTTATAATCGCGAGTGGGGCCGAGAATCTGGCCGCCGGGAATGTCCTTGAACGAGGCCGAAACACGGCGAATAACGCGCATTCGTACCCCTTCTACCGGCAGACTGTAATCAATACGGGGAACGGTTGAGCAGAACGCGCGGAGCAGAAAGCTGGCTTCCAGCGAGTCACCCTCGCTCTGCTTGAGGGCCAGCGCGGCCAGCTCAGGAGCGTAGATAGCGCCTTCTCCCATTGCTCGATCTACGGCCATGCGCAACTGATCCTGAATTTGCTGTGTGGTGATAGGCTCGCTTTCACCGCGACAGCGGAAATATTCCACAAGCTTTTCTGCATTCAGAACGGCTTCGGTTCCGCCTTTAACTGCAACATAACTCATCGTGTGTGCTCCTTCTGCCGGGCGCTCTCTAGCAGACGAAGACGTGTCGTGCGGGGTAGGCCGAGGCAGCGTCCGTTTTCATCAATCAGGTAGATATCGACTCCCAGAGGGTAGCGCTGGCGTGTCGCAACTATGTGCGCGATTTCCAGCCGATCTAAGCCAGTGATAGAGACCGTGTGTGTGGTTTCAATGCCCGGTCCCGAAAGCTCAAGCATAATCGGGCCGGGAATCTCTGTGTCAAGTGCGGTCACGCAATAGATCGCTGTGGCGCTTTCTTCTGGCTCCAGCAGTGTTCCCTCATTCAGTTGGAGAAGCTGACTATCGCTGCTTCCATCGCAAAACAGAACAAAGTGTGCGTCTGAAGGTTCTGCAAGGCTGGCTCCGCTGCGTAGGGCAAGCCATTGGACGATCTCTGTATCGCGGGATTGCCAGACACCGTGCTCAGCCACAGCAAAGCTGACCTCCCGATCGAGGAGCGTCAGCAGCGCTCCCAGAGCATAGAAATTGGCTATTGTACTGCTCGGCGTACGTGGCGGTTCCCCGAGATGATGGGGATAGGGAAGTTGTGTCAGTTTGCCCGGACGGGCCAGGCTATCAAGGATATGGCGGAAGACCGAGGCACTGTAGTGTACATGCTCATCCTGCCGGGTGCCAATCATGCTGTTACATCCTCTCAAAGTTGACTTTTGTCTTTGCCACCAGGGCTTGCAGGCGGCGGCGTTCATGATGCAATTGCTGGTCGAGCTCTGTGATCTGCTGTTTGAGCTGCTCAGCCAGGGCACCGCCTTTACGTATAGCGGCATCGATCAGCGCGATACCCATCGCTTTACGAGCGCTCTCACCAAGTACCATCCCGAAGCCGAACTGCTTGTCCAGTTCCAGACGAACCTCAGTAACAAGCAACTCTCCGGCGTTAAAGCGGCTATTGGCGACGGTTTCGCGCACGCGGAGCATCACCAGCCCCTGACGGGGGCTGCTTAGAAGCTTGATATGGCTCTGCGGATAGGTTTTCAGTACGTGCTCTGCCAGTTGATTGACCTTTTCTTCCGGACTATTTGCCAGAATCGCGTAATAGTTCATATCTTCCTCGTGGGCGAGAGGGGGGAGCAGGACAATGCTCCCCTCTCGGGACTATTTCAGTTTCGAGACGTCGAGATGAAGTTCTTTGGCGATGCTGCGCAGCAGATCGAACTTACTGTCTGTTGCAGCTGTGAAGCCTTTGGTCGCAATCGCATCCAGAGCTTTTGTGTCCTTCACGTTCAGGAAGGCCTGCTGAATGAGCTGCTTGTCGCTCTGACTTAGCTCTTTGCGATAGGCAACAGGACTTCCGGGAATGGGATCGCTTTTGGCGACAATAACCACCTCATCTTCGGTGAACTTGCCCGCTTTGAGCAGTTTGGCATAGACATCGCTGGCAACCGCGCCTGCATCGGCTTTGCCGCCAAGCACCGCGAGCAGCGAGGCATCATGACCGCCTGCGAAGGTGCCTTTGACATCTTTATCGGGATCGAGCCCGTTCTTCTTCATCGTATAGCGCGGTACCAGGTTGCCACTGGTCGAGGCGGGATCAACATAGGTGAAGGAATGCCCCTTAAGATCAGCGATTGTCTTGATACCGGTCTTCTTGGTGGTGACAATGTAGCTATAGTAGTGATCGTCGCCGTTGGGCTGAAGCTGCTGTACAAACGCTTCAGCATTGTATTTGTCGGCAGCAAGTGTGTAGCTGAAGGGACCAAACCAGGCCACATCTAGCTGTCCGGCGCTCATTGCCGTAATGGTTGCGGTATAGTTCGGAGCAACGCTGAGCTTGACCGGAACCCCCAGTTGCTTTTCAAGCTCTTTCGCGAACGGGGTGGTGTCCTGAATCATTTTAGTTGCGTTCTCGGAAGGGATCAGACCCAGGCGAAGCTCTTTCAGGCTGAGCTTCGGTTTGCCCGAATTATCCTGATTGCTTGCGGTTGCCTCGCCTCCGCAGGCTGCGAAAAGCGTGAGCAGCACAAGGAGCAGTGAAAAGAGACCGAGCCGTGAAAGGAGCGGCTTATGCGAGCTATAAGACATATTGCTTACATCTCCTGAAATAGAAGGAATTAAATAATTTTCGAGCGAACAAAATCGCTCAATCTATCAAGCAGCATCACGGTGATTACCAGGACGATGATAATAACCGAGACATTTGCATACTCAAACAGGCTGAGATTTGCCTGTAACAGAAAGCCAAGTCCGCCGCCGCCGACAAAGGCAACAACGGTTGAGTCGCGCCCGTTGGATTCCCAGGCATAGATGGTATAGCTGGCAAGCAGAGGAAAGGCCTGAGGCAACACCCCCCAGCGGAAGCGCTTGAAGCCGTTCGCGCCCACAGAGGTCAACGCCTCAATTGGTTGGGGTTTTACGGCCTCGATTGCCTCTGCATAGAGCTTAGTCAGACTGGAAATCGTATGGATGCCCAGGCCCATGATGCCCGCTCCCGGTCCCAATCCCAGGAAGGGGACAAACAGCAGCGCCATCACAAGCGATGGAATGGCACGGGTGGCGTTCATCAGCAGACGAATGGTGTTGTAAATAATCGGGTGCGGACTGGTATTGCGGGCCGCCAGAATGCTGAGTGGAAGCGCCCCAATCACACCCAGGATGGTCGCGACAATGGCGGTCTGTATGGTGATAGCCAGCGCATCAAGGATATTACCGAAATAGGTCCAGTCGGGTGGGAGCAGCTCTTTGACCAGTTTCGCACCGGCTGAGCTACTGAAGAGCCCCTGAAGCGCGTTCAGCCAGTCAAAGTCCTTAATGTTGAAGCCCCACCAGATAAAGAGCCCGAAGAGAATGCCGCTGGCGAATTTGCTCCCACGGAAGGCCAGAAACACCAGACCACAGGCCAGGAGGAGACTCACAAGGAAATTGCTATCCAGCGTTTGGAGTGTGTAGGTGAAGGTACCGACATTCAGAACTCGTGCGAAGAAGAAGCCTGCCAGCGCAAGCAACACCACAAGGGAGATAATCGATTGTGTGCTGCGGAGCTCCTTCAGGTTGTGGCGCGCCTTGAGGGCCATACTGACTGCGCCAGTGACCAGAATCAGGATCGCGACGGCGCTGTTCAGATCGAACGCGATGGTCCAGTTCACCGTATATGTTCCCAGAGAGATGAGATGTTGCGCCAGCAGAACGATCCCCAGGGCGCAGAGAAGCGCCGGGAGCGTCAGGGACCACTTCGGTGTCTGTAAGGGATGAATCAGGGTCCGATCCGGGCTGTGCTGGAACCGCTGGAAAAAATCGTATCGCTTTTGCAGGCGTGGATCGGTTGCCTGCCCACTCTTGAGATTGCGTTCTATTGCCACTGTTTCTTATCCTCCGAGCACCCCGGATGTTGCGGGAAGGAGTGACTCGCTGCTTGTTGTTGTTGTGTAGCGGACGGGCGCGCTATCGCTCTGGTAGATCTCCTGTAAGATGCCTGAAGTCAGACCGGTGGGAGCGCCATCATACACAATACGCCCGCGTGCGATACCGATGATGCGATCGGCGCATTGTTTAGCTGTTTCGAGATCATGGATATTCACCAGAATGGGCACGTTCTCTTCTCGGGCGACGGCACGAAGGTCTTCCATAATGCCCCAGGTCAACTCAATATCCAGGTTTGCCACCGGCTCATCTGCCAGCAGGATCAGGGGCTCCTGAGCCAGGGCCCGGGCGATTGCGACACGTTGTTTCTCTCCACCTGAGAGCCGATCCGCGCGGTATCTGGCCCGCTGAACCATATTAACGCGTTGCAGACACCAGAGCGCCTTTTCACGATGGGAGCGGTTGAAATAGCCGATCGCCGCGCAGAAATCATTGATGTAGCCAAGTCGTCCTGTCAAAACGTTGTGCAGAACGCTGACGCGTTCGATCAGGTTGAATTCCTGGAAAATAAAGCCGATCCGACGGCGTAAGAGCAGCTTTTCGTTCTCGTTTAACGCGGAAATATCGGTTCCGTCTATACGGATACTTCCGCCAGAAATTGGGATGAGCCCGTTAATACAGCGTAGCAGCGTCGATTTGCCTGCTCCACTGCGCCCGATAATGCAAATAAACTCGCCTCCTCGAACGGAGAAGCTGATGTCGTTGAGAGCCTCATACCCGTTTGGATAGACTTTTGAGAGCCCTTTCACTTCAAGAAGCGCACTTGTTCTCAAGGTAAAACCGCCTGTTTTTCACTATAGCTCTGATGCTTCAATCGTTTTCTGTTCTGTATCATACTACTGTAGTATTAAAGGAAAGTAGACATAGCTTTAAGGATCGTTTAAATTTTTCCTGTAGTCTAATGGGATAGGAGAGGGTAGGGAAGGACAGGAAATAGAGGCCTTTCTGCTTTCAGTAAAGAAATAGAGTCACTGTGTCAGAGGGATAGGAGAAGTGCGGGTAATTGGTACTGTAGAAAAGGTAAAACCGGACTGTTAACCTATCTTTAACAGATGGTCAGCCAATCCGGTTTCACTGCCTGTTTGTTATCAGGATGTTAAGTGACTATGCCTCCTGCATCAGGCGGCGCAGAACAGTAAGCAGGATGCCACCATTCTTATAGTACGTCACATCGATTGGGCTATCGAGGCGTGCGATAGTTGTGAACTCGAAGGACGTGCCATCCTCGCGGGTTGCTCTGACGGTCACCTCCTGGCGAGGCTTCAGTCCCTCCTCGATGCCCATAATGTCGAAAGTTTCGTGTCCGGTCAGGCCGAGCGATTCTTTGCTGTCACCCGGGCGGAATTGAAGGGGAAGGATGCCCATACCGACCAGATTGCTGCGGTGAATGCGCTCAAAGCTCTCTGCGATCACGGCATGAATACCGAGCAGCAAGGGACCTTTCGCGGCCCAGTCACGGGAGCTACCGGAACCGTATTCCTTGCCTGCCACAACGATCAGCGGCGTACCCTCTTGCTGATAGCGCATCGAGGCGTCGTAGATCGTGGTCTCTTCGCCAGACGGCAGATGGACGGTGTAGTAGCCCTCTTTGCCCGGGACCAGACGGTTGCGCAGACGAATATTGCCGAAGGTGCCGCGCACCATCACTTCATGGTTACCACGGCGTGCACCGTAGGTGTTGAAGTCGCGGCGCTGGACGCCATGCTCGATCAGATATTGACCAGCCGGGCTGTTGGCAGCAAAGCTACCCGCAGGTGAGATATGGTCGGTCGTGATCGAATCGTCGAGCATCGCCAGAACACGAGCCCCCCTGATATTTTTGACCGGAGCGGGCTCGTTTGCCATCCCCTGGAAGAAAGGCGGTTCGCGCACATAGGTGGATTCGGGGTCCCACTCGAAGAGCGTGCCGGTTGAATTACTGAGCGCCTGCCAGTGTTCGTCACCCTCAAAGACGTGTGCATAGTTCTCTGCAAAGACTTCCGGTGTCACCGTTTTTGTGACGATACTCTGAATCTCCTGCTGTGTTGGCCAGATATCGCGCAGGTAGACCTCTTCGCCTTTGTCGTTGACTCCCAGTGGCTCTTTTGTCAGGTCGATATCGACAGTTCCAGCCAGGGCATAGGCAACGACCAGGGGGGGCGATGCAAGGAAGCTGGCTCGGACCTGCGGATGAATGCGGCCCTCAAAGTTGCGGTTCCCGCTGAGCACCGAGGCGACGACGAGGTCATTGTCCTGAATGGCCTGTGCAACGGGCTCAGGCAGTGGGCCACTATTACCGATACAGGTTGTGCAGCCATAGCCCACAAGATTAAAGCGGAGCTGTTCCAGATAGGGCAGCAGGTTTGCATTCTTCAGGTAGTCAATCACGGCGCGAGAGCCCGGTGCGAGGCTGGTCTTGACCGCGGGATTGACTTTGAGCCCTTTTTCCACTGCCTTTTTTGCCACCAGGCCCGCGGCAACCATGACAGAGGGGTTCGAGGTGTTGGTACAGCTTGTAATGGCCGCAATAGCCACGGAGCCATGTCGCAGGGTGACTTTCTGACCGTCTACCTCAATCTCAACGCTTTCGGGCCTGTTCTCTTCCTTTACCAGAACGGCGGCGCCCTTCTGCGCGGTTGCCGTTGCGGTCTGGCCTTGTGCTGTCTCAGTGGATGGGGTGGAACCCGAGAAGCGATCGGCATAGGCGGTACGGAAGGTCTTGCCCAGTTCGCTCATCAGCACGCGATCCTGCGGACGCCGCGGACCAGCCAGACTGGGAACAATCGTGCTGAGATCGAGTTCAAGCAGATCATCAAACTCTGGCTCGACCATATCGTCGGTGCGGAAGAGACCCTGTTCCTTTGTGTAGCGCTCGATCAGCTCTACCAGTTCGGGGGAGCGACCGGTTGCACGCAGATAGCGCAGGGTTTCGGCATCGACCGGGAAGAGGGTTGCGGTTGCACCAAACTCTGGCGACATATTGGAGATGGTTGCACGGTCTGCAAGGGCTAGCTGGCTGAGGCCCGGACCTGTGAACTCCACGAATTTACCGACCACACCGCGCTTGCGAAGCATCTGGGTAACGGTCAGCACAAGGTCGGTCGCGGTCGTGCCTTCGGGCAAGGAGCCGGTGAGGCGCATACCGATAACCTCAGGGGTGAGGAGATAGAGCGGCTGACCAAGCAGAACCGCCTCGGCCTCGATGCCACCAACGCCCCAACCAAGAACACCCAGACCATTGACCATCGTCGTGTGCGAGTCAGTTCCAACCAGCGTATCAGGGAAGGCGACTTTCTCTCCGTTCTCTTCTTTGGTCATGACAACAGAGGCCAGATATTCCAGGTTGACCTGATGGACGATACCGGTTCCAGGAGGGACGACACGGAAATTGCTGAACGCCTGCTGAGCCCAGCGAAGCAGTGCATAGCGCTCTTTGTTACGCTCGTATTCGCGTTCAACGTTAAATTGAAATGCATTGGTAGTTCCAAAGACATCGACTTGCACTGAATGGTCAATGACCAGATCTGCGGGAACCAGCGGGTTGATCTTTTTGGGATCTCCTCCCATGCGAGCAACAGCAGAACGCATGGCGGCCAGATCGGCTACTGCCGGGACGCCGGTAAAGTCCTGCATCAGAACACGTCCGGGCAGGAAGGGATATTCTGCATTGCTGCTTGCGGCTTGCCCCGGTCGCCAGCGGGCAAGGGAGAGGATATCATCTTCGCGGATCAGCTCGCCATCTGCATTGCGAAGCAGATTTTCCAGTATGATGCGCACAGTAAAGGGGAGTCGTTCAAGTGTATCGACACCCCGTTTTAAAACGCTATCCAGCCGGTAGTAATGCACAGTTCCGAATGCACCATCCAACCGGGTGCGTGCGCCAAATACGTCATTGTATGCAGTCATAAGACCTATCCTTTGATGGAGTGTATTTGGGGAAGGGTGACCGTCTATGGCTCAATGCAATAAGACGTGGTTTCATAAAAGTCAACCCTTATACTCATTGTCGTTTCTCAGGTTTATTATACTACAGCGCCGGGAAATGAAGACAACCGTAGTAGCGTTCGTTTTACTATCTGACTGTCCTGCCGTTTATTGCACTTTAGTTTCGGGAGGGAAAAACAGCACGATCGAGAGCCGCTGATGTCGCCTGACGTGGGTGGTCATGAAGATGGGAGCGTCCCGGTTTTCTGTTTGATGAGCATGATAATTTCATCCACAGAAAACGGTTTTTCGAGCAGGGAGACGTTCAGGTTCTGTAGCTCTTCGGTATCGGTGAATGTTGCCGCTGTTGTCAAAATAATCGGGAGGGATTGCAGGTGTGGACAGCTTCTAATCCGGCGGATCACTTCGATACCAGACATAGACCCATTCAAGCGCCAGTCAATGATCATAACATCCACAGGAGAGACTTGCGGCTGTGGCGTGGTGACACCCAACGCCTCCAGACATTGCTCAGCCTCGGCGAAAACGGTGACAGTGTAACCTTCGTCCTGCAAAACAAGCATGACCATCTCTTGTATTGCAAGATCGTCCTCCAGCAACCCTACGTGCATAGCGCTCCCCTTCTTTTGCTCTTTTTTCTTGTGTTGTTTGTTCTGTTGAAGCAGTTCCGGCTGTAAAGGAAAGGAATCTTTCCTGTAATCCGTTTTGCTCCTTACCGAAATAGGTGGATATCAATGCTAGAAAATATGCTCTGTCGACACTATAACAAACTGTGCCTTATTTCGCAAGTAGTTGAGGATGGCAGGTCGTTTTGTCTTGCCGTCGGGGCGATTGGAAGCTGTAGGGTGACGTTAGTTCCCTTCCCTTCGACACTCTGAAGCACAAGTTGTCCCTGCATGGCTTCGGCGAGCTTGCGTGAGAGGTAGAGCCCGAGGCCAAGCCCGCTCACCTGACTGGTCGCGGGATGGTGGAGCCGGGAGAAGGGTTGAAAGAGCGTTCGTTGCTGGCGGGGCGTAATGCCGATCCCATGATCGCGCACAGTGATATTGATGCGCGGTGGCTGCTTTGGGATTGCCTGCTGTTGAAGCAACATCTCAATGAGCCCACCTTGTGGCGAATATTTAATCGCGTTATCCAGAATATTGGCGAGAATCTGGCGCACGCGATGCGGGTCAGCCCAGATGGGCGGTAGAGGCGTCTCGACATGCAGACGGAGTGTATAGCAGCCGGGACGTGCCTCCTCGATTCGCTCCTGCTCCTGCTCGATCAGTTCGGTGCATAGGGATACAAGATCGATCCATTGGCAGTGCAGTGTGAACCGCCCACTTGTGAGACAGGAGATATCGAACAGATCATTCATGGCTGCTTCGAGATGCTGAATAGCGGTGAGAATAGCCTGAAGGTAGCGCTGACGCCGGGCGCTTTCGATCGCATCATCACAGCTCTGTAACAGTCCTGTATAGCCCTTGATCGTAGTCAATGGGCGTCGCAACTCATGGCAGACAAGCGAAAGAAACTCATACTGATCCTGCATCGAGGATTGTTCAGATAGGAAGAGCGACGAGCTGAGTTCCTCAAGGCTTCGTTCCACATCCTGACTGAACCGGGGAAGCGTCTGCTGTAGCAGCCGAAAATCTCCGGGTGTGAAAGGCTCTTTTCGAGAGCAGAGCAGGAGTCCGAGGAGCCCTTGTGGGCGCTCAAGCGGAGCGGCAAGCATTACGTCTCTCTGAGCGTGCCTGTAGTACCAGATATGCCCAGTCTGAAGGACAATATCGCATAGAGACTGAATACGACTATCATACAGCAGGTATTCGGTATGCGTTACACTGAAAAAAGAGAGCTCCTGATGGAGATAGAAAGGAAGCCGTTGTAAGAGAGGATGACGCAGCGTGGCATCGTGACATGCCAGTATCAAGCTGGTATCTGAGCAATTCAGCAAAGCCTGCACCGAATAGACGATGCCCGCGAAACGACGATGATTGAGCATCGTTTAACACCTCCTGACTGCCACAGATAGAAACTTCCATACCAGTCAGTATAGGAAGAAGTCCAACAAGCGGGCGGTATTGTTCGGCTGGGCTGCGTCCCCGATTGAAGCTTTAGTTGAATGAAACCTGAATGCGGGCACCTCTCTTACTCCACGCCTTCGCGCTCTTCTCCTCTCTTAGTTGAATGAGGCAGAGCGAAGAGATGGGTATTCCTGATTCCAGCTTATTGAAGGAGAGAACGGATCAGCTCGCTTCGCAGCCGGCTTCAATCCTGAAACAGTATGGGCTTGCCCTGCCCGTTGCTCGCCGTTTTCCTGTGTAGCCGCATATGGGCATCAATTAAATATCTCAATGCCTCAAACCTCGATTCATCTATTCTATATATATGGCGTTGTAAATTTTTGCGTTATATGTAGCACCTTTTTCTCAGTTTTTCGAGATCATCTTAAGGCGAATGTATACTGTGTGTAGAAAAAGTTCTGAAGAGAGTATGCAGAACATGCTCTTCTATTTTTGTCTTGAGGGAAGTTGCGGATGAATATGCTGGTGGGGAAAAATCTTGGCGGATACCGGTTGATACGTCTCGTCGAGAGTGGCGGTATGGGAGATATCTATCTGGCGCAACATGCACGGATTGGTAGGAAAGTCGCGATCAAGGTTGTGTGTGGAGACCTACGCGCGGTTCCCAATACTCCCGAAGGAAAACAGGCGGCTGTGCGCTTTGAGCGTGAAGCCCGCGCCGTTGCCGAGCTTGATCATGAGAATATTTTACCTCTCTATCATTTCGGGGATGAAGTGCTTGAGCCGGACGGCCCGACTATTACCTATCTGGTGATGCCGTATCTATCGGATGGCTCACTATGGAGCTGGCTCCAGCGGCGCACGCAGCAGTATGGCTTTAGCTGGCCTATCTCGGCTGAAGAGGCGGGATATTATCTGGTGCAGGCGGCTACGGCCCTTCAATATGCTCATGATCACGGGATTATTCATCGCGATATCAAGCCCACAAATTTTCTGATTCGTGTCGAAAAGAATGTGCCCAAAAATGACGAATATGCCCATCTGGCACATATCTTTCCGCATGGCAGACCAAAACTGCTATTAGCGGATTTTGGCCTTGCGGCATTCTATCGACATGGGCGGTCGATGCATCGTTCGGTGGGGACACCGCTGTATATGGCTCCGGAGCAGTTTGATGATCCATCACTGGCAACCTCGGTGCATGTGGGCCCATCGGCGGATCAGTATGCGCTGGCTGTTATGATCTATCAGTTGATGACAGGGAGGGCGGTATTTGAGGGGACGGCCTCTCAGCTTCTGCATCACCATCATCATACGCCGCCGACACCGCCAAGTGTTTACAATCCTTCACTCCCCCAGGAACTCGATGCAGTCTTTCTGCGGGCACTGGCGAAAAAGCCCGAGCAACGTTACCCTAACATTATGGCATTTGCACAAGCCTATGACGAGGTATTACGGGAAAATCGCAAGAAAAAAAACGCGGAGAAAAAAGAGTTTCGTGGTCAGGCGAAGTCGCGCGAAGGGGGGAAGCGTTTCCTCCAGCGGGAGGATACCACATTGCCGGTATCACCGATAGAAAAGGTAGTGGGAACTGCAAAGCATGGTGGCTCTCTGCCTTCCCTTGCGGCGGCAACGGTCCATCCTGCCCTGGAAGAACCGAGCGAGGAGAAGACGCAGCCGCGCAAAAAGATCCAGATGCAAAGTCGCACCTCGTTCTCGACGCTGGTGGCTGCGAGTATGCAGTTTAAAACGATTCCTCTTTATCTGCTACAGCAATCAACGATTTTTGGCGCGATCGTGATTGGTCTGGTTTTCTTGCTCCTCCTGACGATTGGTATGTTGCTGACGATGCTTCTGCTCGGGCATGCCCGCTAGAGGGAGAGAGGCCGGAGAAGAAATCCACGCTTCATGGTAAAGGCACTGTTGAAAGGGCGCTTCTGGTCTCTCTCCCCTTTGGCTACTTATGGGTTAAGAGCACCTCTTCAAATTCTGCTACTGTCTGGAAACCGAGTCGCTGATAACAGCGGATTGCGCTTGCGTTATTGGCTTTGACATTGAGGCCAATATGTCGGATATGTTGCTGTAGCGAACGGCAGAGCCGCGCACAGGTTCGGGTTGCCAGACCTTTTCCTCTCCATTCCGGGTGCGTCACAACGTTGCCAAGCGAGGCCACCTGATAGTATTCCGAATAGACATGGACGCTTGCCGCGCAGATCAGTTTTCCCGGGTGGGTCGGATGGTAGATCCCGTAGCACTGCCCGGTTTCGAGGATGCGCGGATCAAAGGCGTTATCGGGATAGCCCTGAGCGTACAGCGCCTCCAGTGCGGGAAGATCGCTTTGTGAGAGATGGGCGACATCTGTGGTATCGATCGTGTTGCAGGCTGAAGGATTGGTCCAGGCCATCTTATAGTGTGTGCCGTAGGATGTTGCAGTATAGGTCTCTTCCAGGGTTTCGCGCAGACCGAGGCTCAGATGAGCGAAAATCTGGTTCGGTAACTGAGATGAGCGAAGCAATGCTTGCATACCGGGGATATCATCGGTCAGGGCCAGCATAACAGGGGGATCAAAGGCTGTATAGAGCATGATAACCTGCTTAATCGTCTGGTCTTCTTCCAGGGTATACCAGCGGGTATAGGGCCAGAAAAAATCATCCATGTCGCCGAGTTCATATAGATGAAGGTAAATGTTTTTGCGCAAAAAAGCCTCGATTTGCTCTTTGTCGGGTAGAGAAAGGGTCACCATTTGAGCATATGTTCCTTTTGGAAAGAATAAAATGGGCAGCAGGAATCGCAGCCATAAGCAGGCGATCAAGCAAAAAGGATCTTTTGTTGAGCGTTTATGGCTTGAGATTCCAGGGACGTGCCCGTTTGCGGGATTTCTGGGCCTCGTGCACATTACCCAGGGCTTCATATACGTTGGCTTTGAGCTCCCAGGCGCGAGTATAGCCCTTGTCCATTTCGGTTGCCTCGTTGAGCGCATCCAGTGCCGCTTTATTATGGCCGAGCCTGAGCAGCGCTTCTGCTTTGTTACACCAGGCAACAGCGCTGCGAGAGTTAATCAGAAGCGCCTGTGTATATGCATCGACAGCTCCACTGTAATCAAACAGACAGGCACGGGCATTTCCCAGCCCGTTCCAGGCCTGAAAACTGCGAGCATCACAGTGCAGCGCCTGCTCATAGGATGCAACAGCTTCTTCAGGCATATTCATATCAAGCTGTGCATCCGCTTTGCCGTTCCAGGCTGCCACATAGCAGGGATCAATTGCCAGAGCGCGTTCAAAGTGAACCAGCGCCTGTTGATAGCGCTGTAATCGCAGGAGTGCCAGACCCGCGCTGACCCAGACGACCACATTATCAGGTTCGATTTCGGTGGCCTGAAGGTAAGCGTCAAGCGCTTTGCGGTAGTTTCCCTGATTATAATGGGCGGTACCTTTGCCGTTCCATGCGTGAAAGTTGCGGGGGTCCATTTCCAGAGCTTCCTCATAGGCATGGAGCGCCTGCGAATACTGGTGTTGCTTCAGATAATGGTCACCCTCGCGACACTTATCACGTGCAGCTCCGGTGCTCCTGATTTTGACCCGCGATGTTTGGACATCCTGCACAATGCCCTGCTTGCCGGTGGAGGAAGACACCGAAGGGAGAGACGGGTTTGTCGAGTTTGTGCTTCTGGGCATGATTGGATACGAGTCCGAGGAGAGCGGTGGTGTCATCACGGGCGTATGATTGCCGGGCTGACATGCCTGGTCGAAAGCCTGAATAAATTCGACCATATCGGCATAGCGGTGCTCGGGATTCGTCGCCAATGCACGCATAATGACGTGATCCAGGGCTGACGGGAGCTCTGGATTGAGCGAAGAAGCAGGAGGCACAGAGCCGCTGACTGGATCGAGCGGGTGATAGCCTGTCAACATCTCATAAAGCACGATGGCGCATCCATATTGATCGCTGCGTGGGTCGACCACGCCGCTTGTTTGCTCGGGTGCCATATAGCCAACCGTGCCTCGTACGGTAACGGTTTTGCCGAAGCGGGCTCCTGGTTCCAGCAGGCGAGCGATCCCGAAATCGGTGATAACCAGGCGATGATCATCCTGATGGACCAGGATATTCTCAGGCTTGATATCGCGATGGATGACGGGACGTGGCCGTGTATGTGCGTAATGTAAAGCGCTGGCAAGCTGATGAAAGTTGCTCACCGCTTCCTGAAATGGCAGGGGGCCATTGGCCTGAGCCAGCCGGGTACGCAGGGAGCCAGCCGTATAGAGTGGCATAACCAGAAAAACACTGGGACCATCGCGGCCATAATCAAGGACAGGAGCAATATTCGGGTGATCTAGAGTCGCAGCGATACGTGCTTCACGCAAAAAATGCTCGTGCTCGGTATGCGTTGTCTTGCTGGGTAGCAGAACCTTAATTCCGATGTAGCGGGAGAGGTGGCGATCTACACCACGAAAGACCGCCGCGTAACCGCCTTTGCTGATTAAGGCATCCACGCGGTAGCGTCCCGCCAGCATCGTATGAATTAAAGGCAGTGCGCAGGCACGACAAAATAAGTCGCTGTCCCGATTATCATAACCGCAGTCTACCTGATCTGCGCAGCGTCGCATTCCCTCCTCCAGGTGAAAAAATACATGGGGGGAACTCACGAAGCCTCGCTGCCACGGGATCGCGCCTCAATGGTGCGAGCCCATTCCTGGCAGGAAAGGGCCTCTTGCGTTCTTCCCAGTTTTTGTAATACAACAGCCTTGTTATACCAGGCGTCAGGCTCTTCTGGCGCAAACGAGGTCGCTTGATCCAGTGCCGCTAGCGCTTCCTCCAATCGTCCCAGGGCAAAGAGCGAAAGCCCCTTATTGTTCCAGGCTGCGATATAGTGGACATCGCCTGCTAGAGCTCGATCAAACGCAGCAAGAGCCTCATCGTAGCGCTGCAATTCATGAAGCAGGCTTCCTTTATTGTACCAAGCAGAAGTTAATCCGTCATCGTACTGAAGTGCCCGGTCATAGGAAGCAAGTGCCTCTTCGTACAGATGTAGTGCAGCAAGCACGTTGCCTCGATTATACCATGCTCCTGCCAGTGATGGATCAAGGGAAAGAGCGTGATCGTATGCAACAAGGGCTTCATCGAAGCGTTTGAGGTCGCGCAGATCATTCCCTTTATCAAACCAGAGAGTCGCATTCTGGGGATCGAGGGTCAGCGCCTGCTCGTGTGCCTGAAGCGCCTCTTCTGGCTCACCCTTACGGCGCAGGATATTGCCCTTGATATCCCAGGTTGAAGCCTGACTGTTATCAATCGAAAGCGCCCGCTCAATCGCGATGAGCGCTTCCTTATAGCGACGCAGGTTGTAGAGTGTATTGCTCATTGCCTGCCAGACAACGCGCTGTTCGGGTTTAAGGACCAGCGCCTTATCAAAAGCCATAATCGCCTCTTCCGGGCGATTTAGCTCCGCAAGGGCCATGCCTTTGGCGCTCCACGCATAGGCATAGTTCTCATCATAGCTGAGTGCCTGTTCATAGCTGTAAAGCTCTTCGTCCAGACGGCGAAGCTCGCGGAGAACGGTACCGCGCGCGGTCCAGAGGTCTGGATCTTCTGGACGCATGGTCAGTGCATAGTCATAGGTCTGTAAGGCCTCTTCAAGCCGTCCCAGACAGAGCAGGGTCGCGGCCTTACCACTCCATGCATCGACCTGGGTCGCGTTCTGCGCGATTGCCTTGTCATAGGCGCTTAATGCAAGCTCGTAATTTCCCTGTTCATAGGCAACATTCGCCTCGGTCAGAGGATCTGCGGCTCGTGGTTTCTTGAACGGAACCTCGATACGCAGCAGCGTTTCCTCATCTATATCACGTTCCGGTTCCACCGTCTGTCGCACCTGCCGTGCGTTTCGCGGGGACTGTGCGGAATTGCTGAACTCTCCCGTGGCTATCTCGGATTTAACTAAAAAGGTAACCGGACCATCCTGACCATAGTCAATTACACGGATACTTCCCGGATCGTGAACACGGGCAGAAAGTGAGGCTGCATACTCGGCTTCCTGAAGAAATTCTTCGCGTTCACGGCTCTTTGCCTGACGGGGATGGAGTGCACGAACAGTAAGCCGTTCTCCATTGCGTCGATCAATGGCCCGAAACGTGACCGTTTTGCGCTCTTTGCCCGTCAGGCTGACGATCTCATAGCGCCCTTTCAGGGATGTACCGCGTAGTGGGATACCACAACGAGAACAGAAACGCGCTTTCTCTCTATTTTCAAAACCACAGCCCTCTAAATCCAAACACATCCCCATGGACAAGTCGTCCCTCCCTAGCCTGCACAGAAGTTCTTTACCAGACAGAAAACCAGTGTCTCTACTGTATCGAAAGTGTGACTCTTTTGTCAATACAGCATATAAAACCTTGTGCAGAGTGTAATCAATTACAGCATTTCAACATCAGTTTTTATTAAAATAGCGATATTTGCAAGCATTACTGACTTGCTGAATGCAGCGCATATGGCGCGATGCATCTCGATCTGAAGGTCAGTAGAGAAGCGGCTGGTGGTGCTTATGTTGCTGATTGCTCATCATTGCGTCCCCTCTGGATAATAAACGGTACGACGGCTATTGTTTTGGTGCCGCATGTTCGCTTTTCTCTGAGGGGAGTCGTCAAGAAGAGCAACTCTCTGACATTCATTCTATTCCTCACCCTTAACACTGAAACGGATAGTATGCGCTCAGGGATACAGCTTTTCTCTGGAAATAGGAGAATCACCTTGTCGCCGCCTCCCTGAGGGAAAACTGTATGCATAGGAAGAAGTTTTTCGGGAGCAAGTCGTTTGAAAATGCACTATTTCTCGGACAAAAGATCTATTTTTGATATGGCGTCGCTTCGATCCCGGCGCTAGAGAAGTCGGGCAGCATCCGGAGCATAGGACTTTTGTGCCGTGCCAAGCTGATAGTTTCCTTAGAAAAATCTATGTGAAAGAGTGTTTGCATTACAGAAAGAAACGCGTAGAAGATGTAATAAGAGTTGAGCTTTGTTCTATAAACCGAACTATTGCTTAGAAATGGATGAGTCTACCTTAGAGAATGCTGAAACTTTTCTGGCATATCTTGTCCATCTCTGATCTATGCTGTTATTCTGTTAGAAGAGTGAGCACACTCTTTTATCCAGATGATGGATTCTGTACTTGAAAAAGAAAAGCATGTTTGTTTGCTAGCAGGGCTGGAAGATGGCAATACTTCTTGCGTATCTGCTATCAGGTATATCTTGAACCTGAGTCTTGCTTTGCACTCCTACAGCATTTTTTTCGAGAAGAAATGAAATGCAGGGGTGAATGGATAAACAGTATGAGATTGTAGGGAAGCATCTCTACTGTATCCGATTTTGAATATAGGCCGTGATACCTATATACGAGATACACAACCGTTTGTCTCTTCCCCCTATCTTGATATGCAGGAAGAGATCATCTGGAGAAGGGTCGGAGTGGAATATACTTTTCGACTCTAACAACTGAAGTGCTCTCGTTAGGTCAGAAGTCGCTAGAATCGAAGAGGAGAAGGATCAATGCAGACACCTCAGAAAGGTCGCGGTCGCGGTTTTGCTTCAATGAGTCCTGAAAAGAAACGCGAGATTGCCAGCAAGGGCGGCAGGGCAGCCCATGCACTGGGAACTGCTCATAAATGGACGAGTGAAGAGGC
>Ga0164243_10001855_pt1 | contig 35489 bp, 35 predicted proteins | sample OricompcompostOP_FD_108781 | JGI IMG/M metagenome (GOLD analysis project Ga0164243, IMG submission 108781) | Organic Plus compost microbial communities from Emeryville, California, USA - Original compost - Organic plus compost (OP) | ecosystem: Engineered > Solid waste > Mixed feedstock >...
CTTCCTGAAAATTCGGTACCGTATAAAAACGTCCACGCTTCGAACATCGGGCACCTGCAAGCGGCCGCACAACGAACGGCCGGCGGGGATCAGCACTGGGGATGACGACTGTTTATGGGAAAACCATCGGCACAACAACGCAACGATTCCGGCGACCGGCTGGGCCGCATCGTGATGCAGGGCGCCGCGATCGGCCTGGCGGCGGTTCTCGTCAGCTTCCTCTGGCTGGTCCTGGTCCAGCAGCCCCAACAGAATGAGCAACTGTCGCAACGCCTGAGCCACGAACTGGCGACCAGCCAGGCGCAGCTGCTGAACGATTGGGTGCAGCAGTTGCAGCAGCGGCTCGGCGCCGCCGCCTCCGACCCCGCGCTGGCGGATGCGGCAAACACCGACGCCAGCGCCCAGGCGGCTTTATTGCAGCGCGGTTTCCCGGAGGCGCTGACGCTGCGCCTGATTCCGCTCGGCCCGCTCGGCATCGCCAGCCTGAACGGCGCCGGCCTGCGCAACAATATCGAAGCCGACATGCTGCGGCGCATTTCCGACGGCTCGAGCATCGCGCCGGAGGCGTATCAGGTCGAAAAGAACTGGCTGATCTCCTTCGCCCAGCCGATCGTTGTCGGCGACAACCAATACGCCAGCGCCGCCCTGTTGCTGACCGTGCCGGCAACGCACGTCGAGCAATTGCTCGCTCGCCACCTGGGCGCGCGCGGCGCCAGCACGTTGCTGCAACAATTCGGCAATCAGGCCCGGGCCGTGGCCGGCGCCGGCAAGGGCGACGCGGAGCCGTACCGGCAATTGCAGCCGCTCGGCGTCGCGCAATGGCGCCTTCAATTCACGCCGGCCTCGAGCTGGCTGCAGCAGTGGCGGGCATCGCCGCTGCCGCTGTGGCTGCTGCTCGGTTTCTGCGCGGCGGCGATGGGTATCGGCGCGCTGCTCTGCGCCAGCGATCTGCGGCGCGCGCTGGCGCGCAATCTGAAAGCTCTCGGCGGCAATCAGGCGCTGGACCTGCCGGGCTTCGCGGCGCTGCGCCAGCAGTTGCAGCGCCGGCCCGACCCCGGACCTGCGCCCGCCGCCATCGCCGTTTCCGCGCCACCGCCATCGGCGCCGGCGCCCGCGTTGCAGGTCGTCGAAGAACCGGATGTGCCGGTCATACCCGACACCATTTTTCGCGCCTACGATATCCGCGGCATCGCCGAGCAACAGCTGACCGACGACATCGTGTACCAGATCGGCCGGGCCATCGGCAGCGAGGCCGCCGACCGCGACCAGCGGGAAATCATCGTCGCCCGCGACGGCCGCGCCAGCAGCCCGCGCATCGCCACCGCGCTGATACGCGGCCTGCGCGACAGCGGCCGGGATGTGATCGACATCGGCATGGTGCCGACACCGCTGCTCTATTTCGCCACCCATCAGCTCGGCACCGGCAGCGGCGTGATGGTGACCGGCAGCCACAACCCGGCCGAGTACAACGGCCTGAAAATCATGCTGGCCGGCGCCACCCTGGCCGATCAGGCGATCCTGGCGCTGCGCGACCGCATCCGCCAGGGCCGCCTCAGCGCGGGCGAGGGCGGCTGTCGCGAGGCGCAGATCAACGACGCCTATATCGATTACGTGATCAACGATGTCGCCATCGCGCAGCCGCTCAAGGTGGTGATCGACGCCGGCAGCGGCGTGACCGGCATCATCGCGCCGCGCCTGTTCCAGGAACTGGGCTGCGAGGTGATTCCGCTGTATTGCGAAGTCGACCCCACCTTCCCGCACCACCATCCGGACCCGACCATCGCCGCCAACCTGACCGATCTGGTTCAGCTGGTGCGGGAAAACAGCGCCGACCTGGGCATCGCCTTCGACGGCGACGGCGATCGGGTGGGCGTGGTCACCGCCAGCGGCCAGATCGTGCCGGCCGACCGCCTGCTGATGGTGCTGGCGCAGGATGTGGTGTCGCGCAACCCCGGCGCCGACGTGTTGTTCGACGTCAAATGCAGCCGCAGCCTCAACAGCGTGATCAGCAGTTGCGGCGGCAGGCCCATCATGTGGAAAAGCGGCCACTCCTTCATGAAGGAAAAAATGGCCGAAACCGGCGCGCTGCTGGGCGGCGAATTCAGCGGTCATATTTTCTTCAACGAACGCTGGTTCGGCTTCGACGACGGCATGTACGCGAGCGCGCGGCTGGTGGAAATCCTCAGCACCACCGACCCCGACCTGGACCGCCAGCTGGCGGCGCTGCCCGCCGCGGTCAGCACGCCGGAACTCAAGCTCGAAACCGACGAGCAGGCCAAGTTCGAGATCATCGGCCGACTGGTCGACAGCGGTGAATTCGGCGACGGCAAGCTCACCACGCTGGACGGCCTGCGCGTCGATTTCCCCGACGGCTGGGGCCTGGTGCGCGCCTCCAACACCACGCCGAGCCTGACGCTGCGCTTCGAGGCCGACGACGAAAACGCCCTGCGCCGCATTCAGTCGCTGTTCAAGGACCAGCTCGCCGCGATTGATCCCCGGCTGCACTTTGGTTTCTAATACCGGCCCCCGAACGGGGCCCGTATTTCGTTCCGCCGTCCTCTTTTGAGAGATTCCACCATGTCGTTATCCCGCGAAGCCGCCGTCGACGTCGCCCGTGTGCTCACCGAGGCGCTGCCTTATATCCAGCGCTTCACCGGCAAGACCATCGTGGTCAAGTTCGGCGGCAACGCCATGGTCGCCGATACGCTCACCGCCGATTTCGCCCGCGATGTGGTGCTGATGAAACTGGTCGGCATGAATCCGGTGGTGGTGCACGGCGGCGGCCCGCAGATCAACGAACTGCTGGAAAAGCTCAACATCCAGTCCCGCTTCATCAACGGCATGCGCGTCACCGATGCGCCGACCATGGACGTGGTGGAGATGGTGCTGGGCGGCAGCGTCAACAAGGCGCTGGTCACCCTGCTCAACCGCAGCGGCGGCAAGGCGATCGGCATCACCGGCAAGGACGGCGGCCTGATCCGCGCCCGCAAAATGACCATGACCCATAAAACACCGGAAATGACCGCGCCGGAAATCATCGACATCGGCCAGGTCGGCGAGGTCCAGTCGATCGACACCGGCATCATCGATACCCTGGTGGCGAGCAATTTCATTCCGGTGATCGCGCCGATCGGCTTCGACGATCAGGGTGCGTCCTACAACATCAATGCCGATCTGGTCGCCGGCAAAATCGCCGAAGTGCTGCGGGCGGAGAAGTTGATGCTGCTGACCAACGTCGCCGGCCTCCAGGATAAAAGCGGCAATGTCCTGACCGGCCTCACCACCGGACAGGTCGACGATCTGATCGCGGACGGCACCATCTACGGCGGCATGCTGCCCAAGATCCAGTGCGCCCTGGACGCGGTCAAAGGCGGCGTCACCAGCGCGCACATCATCGACGGCCGCGTGCCGCACGCGGTGCTGCTGGAGATTTTCACCGACCAGGGCGTCGGCACGCTGATCAGCAACCGCCGCGGCGAAGCCCGCTGAACGGCGCCCGGCCGGCGCGCAAGCGACCGGCGGCGGCGGTTTTTCCCCAGGCGCGGTTGAAGCGGGTAAAGGTAATCGTTAGGATTGCGCGACGAGAACAAGCATAAAATCCCTATGACTAAAAACTCCTCCCGACGTCAGCAGATCCTCCAATCCCTGGCCCAGATGCTGGAAGAGAGCCCCGGTGAGCGCATCACCACGGCGGGGCTCGCCAAAACCGTGGGTGTATCCGAAGCGGCGTTGTATCGGCATTTTCCCAGCAAGGCGAAAATGTTCGAGGGCCTGATCGAGTTCATCGAAGACAATATTTTCAGCCGGGTCTCGCTGATCATCGAAAACGAACAGACGGCGATGACCCGCTGCAAGAAAATCCTCGATCTGCTGCTGGGTTTCGCCGAGCGCAATCCGGGCCTGAGCCGTATCCTGACCGGCGATGCGCTGACCGGTGAAACCGAGCGCCTGCGCGCGCGGGTGACGCAGTTTTACGACCGGCTCGAAACCCAGCTGAAACAGATTCTGCGCGAAAGCGAATTGCGTGAAGGCGTTCGCACTTCGGCGCTGGAGGCGGTGGCGGCCAACCTGCTGCTGTCGGCGGCGGAAGGGCACATCAGCCAGTTCGTGCGCAGCCAGTTCAAGCGTCGCCCCACCGAATTCTGGGATGATCAATGGCCGGTGCTGATGGAGGGTTTCTTCAAGCCGGTGGCGCTGGCGCGCAGCGGCAATTCCTGAAAGCGGCGGTCAGTCCGCGGTGCCGCCGCTGTTGCGGCGCCGCAGGTCGACCACATCCTGCAGCGTTTTGAACCGATCCATGTCCTTCTGATAGCTCACCTGGGCGGCGTCCTTTTCCCGCAGTTTCTGCGCGATCGTTTCCTCGGTGTCGGTGATCTCGCGCCTGAGCATGTCGATATTGCTGGTGAGAGCCGGCGGCACATCGCTGCCGCGGCGCTCGAGGTCGGCGGCCTTGGCCTGGTCGCTCTCGATCTGCGCCTTCACCGACATCAGGTTGCTGCGCAGGATGCTGATGCGCACATCGAATTCCCGCAGCGCCCGGTCGCGCGCCGAGGCGATATCATCCACCGTGCTGTAACGCAGCAGCAACGAGCGGTCCCACTCCCGCAAGCGCTTGGTTTCGGCGTCCGCCGCCCGCTTGCGCTCGCCCTCCTCGCCGGTGAGCGTGCGCGGCACGGTTTCGATCACGCGCCCGTCCGGGGTCAACACCTCGTAGCCGTTCTTGGCGAATTCCGGCGGCACGTGATCGTCGATGGCGATCACTCCCCGATCGTCCGTATAACGATACAACTTGCTGGTGGTGGCGGCCGCCGCCGGCTGCACCACAGCGAACAGCAGCAGCCAGGACAGCCAATAGCGTTTTCCTGTTCTTATAGTAGTCATCGACCGTGTGTCCCTGTCACCTGCGATCGCGCTCAGACACCATAGCGATCGCGATAGGCGGCCACCCGGGCCAGCTCCTGTTCGGCGCCCTGGGACCGCAGATAAGAAAGAATGTGTTCGAGGCTGATGATGCTGAACACCGGAATGCCATAGTCGCGTTCGACTTCCTGGATCGCCGACAGTTCGCCGTTGCCGCGCTCCTGCCGGTTCAGGCCGATGATCACACCGGCCGGTTCGGCGCCGGCCTTGCGGATGATATCCATCACTTCGCGCACCGCGGTGCCCGCGGTGATGACGTCGTCCACGATCAGCACACGCCCGCGCAACGGTGCGCCAACCAACACACCGCCCTCGCCGTGATCCTTGGCTTCCTTGCGGTTGTAGGTATAGGGCAGGTCGCGGCCGAACCGGTCGGCCATGGCGCAGGCGGTGGCGGCGACCAATGGAATGCCTTTATAGGCCGGGCCGAACAGCACATCGAACTCGATACCGGAGGTCACCAGGGTTTCGGCGTAACAGCGCCCCAATTCGAGCAGCGAGCCGCCGGAAAAAAATTTTCCGGCATTGAAGAAGTACGGACTGACACGGCCGGATTTCAGAGTAAACTCGCCAAAACTGAGTGCCTGCTGTGCCAGGGCCAACTCAATGAATCGCTGCTGATACGCCTGCATAAGGTTCCTTTACGGATGGGGTGGGAAATATGAAATGGGGCTTAGTACCGTTCGGCGACGATATTCTAACCCAGCCGTGCGACGAAACTAACCAACCGGGACGCTTCGTTACGGCAACATGAGAAGGCTTTTTCATTCGGGCTTTTCCAAGTTGGTACCCGCTCAGGTATCATAGTTACTTCAAGTCTAAGAGGCGACTATGCGAATCATCAGTTTTTGTGCGGACTCCATCCGAGATGCCGCCAAACGCGGCTTTTTTGATTGGGTCGTGGAGCAGGACGCGGACTTCATCTGCATCCAGAATCTGGGAGCGCAGGAGTATGATCTGCAGGAACCGGTCTTCTTCCCCGACGGCTACAATGCGTATTTCTTTGACGCGGTCGATGCCAACAGCAACGGCGTGGCGGTTTATTGTCGGGCCATGCCGAAAGCCATCATGACCGGGTTGGGGTTTGCCGAATTCGACATGGAGGGCCGTTACATACAGGCCGACTTCGAACGCATCAGCGTGGGCTGCCTGCTGGCGCCCAACGCCTACCCGAAAGATGCCGCGGCCCAATCCCGCAAAAGCCGTTTCTTCGAACAATACCAGGCGCACCTGACCAAGGTCCGCAACAAGCGCCGCGAGTTCTTCATCTGCGGCAACTGGGGTATCGCGCACCGCCCCGAGGACGTGCAGGACCCGCAGCGCAATCGCGATCTGTCCGGCTTCCTGCCGGAAGAGCAGCAGTGGATGGACCGGTTGTTCACCGAACTCGGCTATGTGGACGCGTTTCGCGAAATCAACACCGATCCGGACGAGTTCACCTGGTGGCCGGACGGCGGCCGCGCGGAAAACGGCTGGCGCGTCGATTACCAGGTGGTTTCCGAAGGTCTGCGTTCGCGCATCGAATACGGGGCCATCTACAAGAACCAGGTATTCTCCACCCACGCGCCGCTGATCATGGACTACGACTACGAGCTGTAACACCCGACAGCCGTCCGCAACGCCGGCACTGTGTGCCGGCGCGCCTTTCCCGGTTTTCTCAGCTCTGAGCCAGCGCCTGGCGCTGCAGCTCGATCAACTCACCGATTCCCTTGCGCGCCAGCGCCAGCATTCCCTCCAGGTCCGCCGGCGAAAACGGCGCGCCTTCGGCCGTGCCCTGGATTTCGACAAAGCCGCCGTCCTGGGTCATCACCACATTCATATCGGTGTGCGCGGCTGAATCCTCCGCGTAGTCCAGGTCCAGCACCGGTACGCCGTCGCAGATGCCCACCGACACCGCCGCCACCAGCTGGCGCAGCGGTTCGCCCTTGAGCGCGCCGCGCCCGCGCAGCACCGCCACCGCATCGGCCAGCGCGACACAGGCGCCGGTGATGGACGCCGTGCGGGTGCCGCCGTCGGCCTGGATCACATCGCAGTCGATGGTGATGGTGTTCTCGCCGAGCGCGGACAGATCCATCACCGCGCGCAGCGAACGGCCGATCAGGCGCTGGATCTCGACGGTGCGACCACCCTGTTTGCCGCGCGCCGCCTCGCGGTCCATGCGCGTGCCGGTGGAACGCGGCAGCATGCCGTACTCCGCGGTGACCCAGCCCTGGCCCGACCCGCGCAGGAACCGGGGCACACCCTCTTCGATGCTGGCGGTGCAGATCACGCGCGTATCACCAAAACAAACCAGGACCGAACCCTCGGCATGTCTGGTGAAATGGCGGGAGATGGAAATCGGGCGCAACTGCTGCGCCGAGCGGCCACTCGGTCTGGTCATTGGAAAATTCCTCGGTGCTTGCATTTCGGAAGTGCGCGTCGATCTCGGGAAAACGCGCGGGTTCGGGCGTGGATACGGACCTCATTATACAGATTCGCCCGATGAACTCCCGCAGAATACAGGTCGGCGCGGCACGGTTTTGCGAAGCTGTTACAATGCCGATCCGCTTCATTTTGAAACACAGGAATCACGCCATGACGCACAGCATGACGGCATTCGCCCGGCAATCCGCGGAATATCCGTGGGGTTCGCTGGTCTGGGAGGTGCGTTCGGTCAATCACCGTTACCTGGAACCGGCGTTCAAACTGCCGGACCCGGTGCGCTGGCTGGAAGGCGAACTGCGCGAGCGCCTGCGCGAACATCTCGCGCGCGGCAAAGTCGAATGCACTCTGCGATTGCAACGCAAAACCCCCGTCGGCGCCGGCCTCGCCATCGACGAGCTGTTCCTGGATCAGCTGTTGACCAGCGTGCGCCAGCTCGAAAACAAACTGCCGGAGCGCGCCCCGGTGAGCGCGCTGGAACTGCTCGCTTGGCCGGGCGTGCTGATGGAAGCCGATGACGACGAGGATGCGATTCACCACTCAGTGCTGGCGTTATTCGAGCAAACCCTGGTGCAGCTGACTGAAAACCGGGCGCGGGAAGGCGCCGCGCTGCGGCAGTTCATCCAAGGCCAGCTCGACGCCGCCGCCGTCATCACCGACAACGTGCGCCAGCAGATTCCCGCGATCCTGGCGGGGCAGCGCCAGAAACTGCGCGACCGGTTGCAGGAGCTGACCGGCGAACTCAATCACGATCGCCTGGAGCAGGAGCTGGTCATCCTGGCGCAGAAATGCGATGTCGAAGAGGAACTCGACCGCCTGCAAACCCATATAAAAGAAGTGCGGCGCACGTTGCAGCAAAACGGCCCCTGCGGTCGTCGCCTGGATTTCCTGATGCAGGAACTCAATCGCGAGGCGAACACGCTGTCCTCGAAATCACTGGCCAGCGAAACCAGCCAAAGCGCCGTGCAGCTGAAAGTCCTGATCGAACAGATGCGCGAGCAGATCCAGAACATCGAATGATTTTTCCCGCGCCTTCGCCGGCCGATCGGGACGGCGGAGCGTGCGCTGGCGGACATTGCGCCGTTCGGCCCGCCGTCCCCGACCCGCAAGCGCACGGAGATAACATGCAGCGATCGAGGCTGCCTCCACCGCGATAAAACGTTCCCATTCCTCCCGACAAAACACGCTGCAATGTGCGGTATCCGGCTCAGGGTTCACAACGACCCTGCATGGAAAAAACCGCGGACATTCGCGCCGAGACGTTAAACAAAATGCCTGGTTTTTTTGCACAAACGACGGCGTCGAAAAATTGTCGGCAAACCGCGGCTCGAAATCGAACAAACCCGTTGAAAAATACGACTGGAAAATTCAATACAATCGAACGCGGTTGATTTCATCATGCTCCCGCGCCTAGACAGCAGACCCGCTTTTGGATTTTCATTTCGAGCATGCCGGAAAAAACCGGCGGTCCGACGGGGGTGGATTTTTCCCGACGTTTTCACCGGGGAATAACCCCAAGAGATGCCGCGGTCGAGATGACGTTTTATGCTAATCTGGCCTCTCGGTGGATATTGGCATTTCTTGTCGGGAGTGACACAGCCAATCCGGCATGTGGTCAATTCGCCCTGCTACAGGACCAGAACCGAAACCGCCGGCTCGATGCCGCCAGGCCGCCTCCCGGTGTCGCCGGGAGGATTCGTACAGGCGAGCCTCACACCGGAACTCCCCAATCCATGAGGTCTTTCGTTACGAGGTCAGCGATGTCGATAGGAGCGAAAATTCGCAGCTACATCCAGGAAAATTTTTTGTTCACCGATGACACCAGCGCGTTTGCGGATAACGACTCCTTTCTGGAGCAGGGCATCATCGATTCCACCGGTGTTCTGGAGCTGGTGTTCTTCGTCGAGGAGCAGTTCGGCATCAAGGTCGCCGATCGCGAGATGATTCCCGAAAACTTCGATTCCGTTGCCAACATCGCGCGCTTCATTCAGAACAAACAGGCCACGCCATGAGCGTGGCCCATTTCCTCCTCCAGGACAGCCTGACCCACAGCGCCGCCCGGCTGGGCGCCAAAACAGCGCTGGTCGTGGAGGGCCGAAGCTACAGCTACACCGAGCTGTGCGCGGCGGCGCAGCGGCTGGCCGGCGCGCTGCGCCGACTCGGCCTCGAGCGCGGCGATCGCGTCGCCATCTACATGGACAACACCTGGCCCTGCGTTGTCGCCATTTACGGCGCGCTGCTGGCGGGCGGGGTATTTCTGGTCATCAATCCGCAGACCAAGGCCGACAAGCTGGAATTCGTGCTCGATGACAGCGACGCCCGAATACTGCTCACGGACAGCCATCTGCAATCGGTGTTCGAGCCGGTGCTGGCGCGCGCCGCCAAACTGATCGCGACGATCTGTTCGGGCACGCCGCCCGATGCGCCGAATATTCTCGCCTTCGATGCGCTGCTCGGCGATGGCGAGCCGAAATCGCTGCTTGGCGAGGCGATTCCGCTGGATCTGGCCGCGCTCATCTACACCTCCGGCAGCACCGGCACACCGAAGGGCGTGATGCACACGCATCAGTCCATGTTGTTCGCGATCAACAGCCTCACCCGTTATCTGCGCCTCGCCGAATCGGATCGGCTGCTGTGTGCGCTGCCGCTGGCCTTCGATTACGGGCTGTATCAATTGTTGATGGCCGTCGCGCTGGGCGCGACGCTGGTGCTCGAGCGCTCGTTCACCTTCCCGGCGCAGGTGTTCGCGCGTTTGGAGGAGCAGGACGTCACGGTATTTCCCGGGGTTCCGACCATTTTCGCCATGCTGCTGGCGGCCCACGCCCGCGAGCCGTTGTGTTTTCCGAAAGTGACGCGGGTGACAAACACGGCCGCCGCCCTGCCGGATGATTTCACCAAACGCCTGCGTTCGGTTTTTCCCAATGCGCTGCTCTACAAGATGTACGGCCTCACCGAATGCAAACGTGTGAGTTATCTGGAACCGGAACTGATCGACAGCAAGCCGGGATCGGTAGGCAAGGCGATACCGGGCACCGAAACGTATCTGCTGTCGCCGGAGGGCCAGCCCGTGCCGCCCGGTGAAACCGGCATTCTGCATGTGCGCGGCCCGCATGTGATGCTCGGCTACTGGAAACGCCCGGATTTGAGCGCGCGCATGCTCAAGGCCGGCCGTCTTCCCGGCGAACGGGTGTTGTGCACACAGGATTATTTCCGCATGGACGAGCAGGGTTTTCTGTATTTCGTCGGCCGCAACGACGACATCATCAAAACACGCGGCGAAAAGGTCAGCCCGGTCGAAGTCGAAAACGCGATGCACGGTATTCCCGGAATCAGCCAGGTGGCGGTCATCGGCGTGCCCGACGAACTGCTCGGCCAGGCGATCCGCGCCTATGTCGTACTGGAGAACGGCTCATCCCTGAGTGCAAAGCAAATTCGGGCGCAGTGTCTGGCCCGGCTGGAAAACTACATGGTCCCCAAGGACATTTCGATCTGCACGGAGCTGCCGGTCACCGCGACCGGCAAGGTCAGCAAGAAAATCCTACAGGAGCAAAATTGATGCTCAGCGAATCCTCTCTGTTTCAGGAATTGCGTGAACGTCTCAGCATGGAGCAGCTGTTCCTTGCGGACAAACCCGAAGAAACGCTGGAGAGCACCTTGTACGCGCTGTGGCACGCGGCGGCGGGGCAGCCGGTGTCCGCCGAACTCGCCGCCGCCAGGGCCCTGCCGCAGCTCCAGGATCAGCAGCAATCGATCCTGTTTCAGTTGATCGAGCAGCGTCTGAGCGGACGGCCGCTGGCGCATCTCACCTCGCGTCAGCATTTCATGAACCTGGAAATGCTGGCGAGCCCGATGGCACTCATTCCGCGCAAGGAAACCGAGCTGCTGGGCTGGACCGCGCTCAAGCTCGGGCAGCTGCTGAGCGAGGATAAGAAACCGATCACCATCATCGATGTCTGCACCGGTTCGGGCAATCTGGCGCTGGCCATGGCTCATCATCTGCCGGAAAGCCGCGTGCTCGCCTCCGACATCAGCGACGCGGCGGTGGAGTTCGCGCGCAGCAGCGCCAATCATCTCAACCTCGCCCTGCACGTGGATTTTCGCTGCGGCGATCTGATGGAGCCGTTCGATACCGATGAATTCCGCGGACAGGTCGACCTGCTGATCTGCAATCCCCCGTACATCACCAGCGCCAAGGTCGAGCAGATGCCGATGGAAATTTCCGCGCATGAGCCCAAGATCGCCTTCGACGGCGGCCCGTTCGGCGTGGCGATCCTGATGCGCCTGATCCAGGAGGCGCCGCGCTTTTTGCGCAAGGGCGGCTGGCTGGCGTTCGAAGTCGGGCTGGGGCAGGGCGAAGCGCTGGTGAAGCGTCTGGAAAAAAATCCGGAATTCGTCGAAATCAAGGCCGTTCCCGACAGCTCCGGCGATATTCGCGCCATCGCGGCCCGTCACTGAGACCGGCAAAACCCGGGCGGCCGATCACAACGCCGGCCATAAACCGGCACAACCCCTTACCGATGGCGGAAGCGAAACGCTATGATACGCGCGGGCCGCGACGGCGGCCTTTGTGCAACAGTCTCGCGAGTCGCCCATGTCATCCGTAAGCCCCGGCAATCTGTACATCGTTTCCGCACCCTCCGGGGCCGGCAAAACCAGTCTCGTCAATGCGCTGCTGCCGTCGCTGCCCAATGTGCAGGTTTCCATCTCCCACACCACCCGGCCGCAGCGGCCGGGCGAAGTCGACGGCGTCAATTACCATTTCGTCGGCGCGGACCAGTTCCGGCGCATGGTGGAGGAGAGCGCCTTTCTGGAATACGCCGAAGTGTTCGGCAATTTCTACGGCACATCCCGGCAGTGGGTGAAGGACACGCTGGCCGGCGGCACCGATGTGGTGCTCGAGATCGACTGGCAGGGCGGCCAGCAGATTCGCCGCCTCATGCCCGAAGCCTTGTCGATTTTCATTCTGCCGCCGTCGCGGACCACGCTGGAGCAGCGCCTGACCCAGCGCGGCCAGGACGATACCGCCACCATCGAACGGCGCATGGCGCAGGCGGTGAGCGAAATGTCCCATTACGTCGAAGCCGACTACCTGGTGGTCAACGACGTGTTCGAAACCGCCCTGCAGGAATTGCGTTCGATCCTGATCGCCGGCCGGCTGCGGCTGGCGAAGCAGGCCGTGCGCCAGCAGGCGCTGCTGAGCGAGCTGCTATCGTAGCCTGCTCACTTTTGCTACACTGGCTCCCCTTAAATTTTCGCAGCCGGTGCCTTGCGGCCCGGTCGTTGTTGGTTTCATCATCGGAGTATCTATGGCCCGCATCACCGTTGAAGACTGTCTCGACAAGGTTGAAAACCGTTTTGAGCTGGTCATGGTCGCCAGCAAACGCGCCCGTCAGATCGCGGTCGGCGGCAAGGACCCGCTGGTGGCCGAGGAAGGCGACAAACCCACGGTTCTGGCCCTGCGCGAAATCGCCGACGGCGTCATCAGCCGCGAGCAGATCATGAAGGTCGAGGAAGAAGTGGAAGAACAGGCCGCGGTCCTCGAACTCGTGGTCGAGGAGCCCCAGGAGTAAGGCGGCGGCGATCTCCCTTTGGCGGGGCTGCGTCCAACACAGGTCTTCGGGGGTTGACGGAATGCATCAATACAGCATTTTTCCCCAGAAAACAGCCCATCTTCGCGAGCAGTCCATCGACACCCTGAGCGACACGCTGTCCGGCTACCTGTCGCGCGATCAGATCAACCAGGTGCGGCGCGCCTATTATTTCGCCGAGCAGGCCCATGTCGGCCAGCGCCGCCGCACCGGCGAACCCTACGTCACCCATCCACTGGCCGTCGCCGGCATTCTCGCCGAAATGCACATGGACCATCAGAGCCTGATGGCGGCCATGCTGCACGATGTGATCGAGGATACCGGCATCAGCAAGGAGGCCCTCGGCGTGCAGTTCGGCGTGCCGGTGGCCGAGCTGGTGGACGGCGTATCGAAGCTGACCCAGATCGAGTTCCAGTCCCGCGCCGAGGCGCAGGCGGAAAACTTCCAGAAAATGGCCCTGGCGATGGCCAAGGACATCCGCGTGATTCTGGTCAAGCTCGCGGATCGCCTGCACAACATGCGCACCCTCGGCGTGCTCAAGCCCGACAAGCGCCGCCGCATCGCCCGCGAAACCCTGGAAATCTACGCGCCCATCGCCCAGCGCCTGGGCATGCACAATATCCGCGTCGAATTCGAGGACCTGGGCTTCGCCGCCATGCACCCGATGCGCGCCGACCGCATCCGCGCCGCGGTCAAGGCGGTGCGCGGCAATCGCCGCGAAATCCTCGAGCGCATCCGCGCCTCCATTGAGCGTTATTTGCAGCAGGAAGGCCACAGCGCGCGGGTGATCGGCCGCGAGAAACACCTCTACAGCATCTACAAGAAGATGAAGACGAAGCGGAAGTCGTTTTCCGAAATCATGGACATCTACGCCTTCCGCATCATCGTCGACAGCGTCGATACCTGCTACCGCGTGCTCGGCTGCGTACACAGCCTGTACAAGCCGGTGCCGGGCCAGTTCAAGGATTACATCGCCATTCCCAAGGCGAACGGCTACCAGTCGCTGCACACGGTGCTGTTCGGCATGCAGGGCGTGCCCATCGAAATCCAGATTCGCACCGAGGAAATGGAAGAGATGGCCAACAACGGCATCGCCGCGCACTGGCTGTACAAATCCAACACCGGCGCGCCGGAGAACGGCAGCCACGCCCGCGCCCGGCGCTGGGTGCAGGGTCTGCTGGAGATGCAGCAGCACGCCGGCGACAGCCTGGAATTCATCGAGAACGTCAAGATCGACCTGTTCCCCGATGAAATCTACGTGTTCACTCCGCGCGGCGACATCCTGGAACTGCCGCAGGGCGCCACCGCCGTCGACTTCGCCTACATGGTCCACACCGATGTCGGCAACGCCTGCGTGGCCTGCCGCATCAATCGCCGGCTGGCGTCGTTGTCCGAGCCGCTGCAAAGCGGCCAGACCGTGGAAATCATCACCGCCGCCGGCGCCCAGCCGAACCCGGCCTGGCTGAATTTCGTGGTCACCGCCAAGGCGCGCACCACCATCCGCCACTTCCTGAAACACCGGCGCAAGACCGAGGCCGTGTCGCTCGGCCGGCGGCTGCTGGAAAAAGCGCTCAACAGCCTCGACTCCAGCGTCGACCGGCTCAACGAGGATCAGAAGCAGCGCCTGCTGCGCGATACCGGCTGCGATCAGTTCGACAAGGTGCTGGAGGAAATCGGCCTCGGCAATCGCATTTCCTTCATCACCGCGCGCCAGTTGCTGAGCAAGGCCGGCGAATCGGAAAAACACGCCGACAAACCCACCAGAATCCACGACCCGCTGGTGATCCACGGCACCGAGGGTTTCCTGGTCAATTTCGCCAAATGCTGTTATCCGATTCCGGGCGACCCCATCGTCGGTTCGATCAGTTCGGAGAAGGGCATGGTGGTGCACGCGGATTCCTGCCACAACAGCGCCGAGTTCCGCGATAAACCCGAGCGCTCGGTGCCGTTGCGCTGGGCCGATAACGTCGAAGGCGAATTCGCCGTGGAACTGCGCGTCGAGCTGGAGAAAAGCCGCGGCATCATCGCGGTGCTGGCGACGCGCATCACCGGCATCGACGCCAGCATCAAGAAAATCAACGTGGATGACGACGACCCGCGCGTCAGCGTGGTGAATCTCATCATCGGCGTGCACAACCGCATTCACCTCGCGCGGGTGATGAAGCGCATCCGCACCGTCAAATCGGTCACCAAGGTCACGCGCGTCCGCCACTGACCGTCCACGCCGCACGATCCGTACAGTCATCAGCATCGCAGAACAGGGAGACCCCATGAGCAACCGCAGCATCATTTCCACCAACCGCGCGCCGGCGGCAATCGGCCCGTATTCGCAGGCGGTCAAGGTGGGCAACACCGTTTACCTGTCGGGACAGATCGCGCTCGACCCGGCCAGCATGGAGATGGTGGCGGGCGATACCGAAGCCCAGGCGGTGCAGGTGTTCACCAATCTGGCGGCGGTGGCGGAAGCGGCGGGCGGCTCGCTCGGCGACGCGGTGAAGGTCAACATTTCGCTGACCGATCTGGGCGATTTCGCGCGGGTCAACGAGGTGATGAAGCGTTTCTTCCAGGAACCGTACCCGGCGCGCGCCTGCGTGCAGGTGGCGGCACTGCCGCGTGGCGCGGCGGTTGAGGTCGAGGTCATTCTCGAACTCTGATCGCGCCGGCCGGCCGTTGCCGGCGCTGTGAATACGCACGTCCTTGCCCTCATCGGGAATGCGTTAGTCTCATGGATCATTGGAAAACGAGCGGAAGCGCTATTGCGATAGCCGGCAACGTCATGGCCGTGTCATCGAGGCGTTGGGTCGACTGTTCTCGAAGTGAGCAGGCCATCTACGCCATCGGAATGCGAAGCCGCAATAGCGCGGCAGTCTCAAGACATTGGAGACGGATGGGGCGCTGCTGCGAAAGCGATTGCGCGGGCATGATCAGCTTTGCCGGGCCGCGCGATCGAAGAATGGCGGGGTCAGGTCCGCCGGCCGGGCCGGCGCACCGGCTTCAGAATTTCAGCTCGAAGATTTTCATGCGCGGCTGCGGATTGAGCTGATCCGGGGGCTGCCAGTCGTCGCGCTCCTCGCGCGTGTATTTCGGCGCCCACTGCATGCGGGAGGGTTTCTCCGGCTGCACCTCCAGCGGCTCCTTCTCCCAGCGCGGCGGCGCTTCCTCGCGCCAGTAAGGCCGCAGGCCGTACACCACTACATCCTCCAGCGACATCCGGTAGTCTTCCTGCTTCAGCAGCGGTGTTTCCGGGATGCGACGCGTTTCATCGGCGCCGCACAGGGCGGCGCCGGCCAGCAAAACCGCTCCGAGCAGCCAGCGCGGGCGCGACGGCGACAGGCTGCTCACTGAGCAGCCCCCTTGTTCTGCCAGCTCAGGCTTTCAAACCAGTATTTGTGGGTGCTGGGCAACCAGGCATCGGCGTCGCGCGCCGCCACCCAGGCGTTGAGGAAATTGATGAATTCGTTGTCGCCACGGCGCACCGCGAACGCCTCGCGCGTCGCCACCAGCGGCTTCGATACCGGCACGTCGATATCCTTCGGATGACGCAGCGCCATGAACCGCGGCGCCGGCTCCGAGGCCACGTAGGCGTGCAGCAGGCCCTTCACCAGCGCTTCCTCGGCCTTGCTTTCCGAATCGAAGGTCTTGATGCCGGCCTTGGCGAAAATATCGCGCGCCACCTGTTCGGCAACGGTGCCGCCGACCACGCCGATCGCCACGTCCGGCCGGTTCAGGCTGTCGAGGCTCGAATAACCCGAGGTGAGTTTGGTATTGGTGGCGATGCCGACGCCCGAGGTGGCGTACGGCGTGCTGAAATAAACCTGCAGGGCGCGCTGGGGCGTGATCGAAAAACCGGAGATGATGATATCGATGTCGCCGCGCTGCAGCGCCGGCACCAGTTGATCCCAGGCCGGATACTGCCTGAACTCGACACCGATGCCCATGTCCCGGGACAACCGGTTGGCGATGTCGATTTCCGAACCACTCCATTTGCCGGCGGCGTCGCGCATCACATAGGGCTCGGCCAGGAACACGCCGACCCGCAGTGTGTGCGAAGCCAGAATCTGATTGAACGAACGGCTATCCGCCGACCGCGAACCCGACGTTTCCGCCTGCGCGATACCGGCGAATCCCAGGAAAAAACACAACACGTGAATGGCAACGGCGCGCATAGAGCGTAGATCCCTGTTGAATAATCGGCTGATCGGAGGAGCCGGCATTATTCGCGCTTTCCGACGACCCCGCAAGCAAGCGCGGAGCACGCCCGCGACAAATTAACCCATTTGCGGATTCAGCAATGTCGGCAGTCCCACACGGTAATCGGGGTAGCGAAACGCGTAGCCCAGCTGTTGCAGGCGTGTACTGTCGCAATGACGATTGCCGCCGCGCGCGGGCGCGGCCAGCGGAGTCAGCGCCGCGTAATCGAGCCCGAGCCAGCCGGCGAACCAGCGCTCGACCTCGGCGATCGGCGTCGGCGCGCGGTCGACGCCGAGATACAACGGCTCCAGCGCCAGCCCGGCCGCCGCGCGCTGCAGGAGAAATTGCAGGATACCCACCGCGTCCTCGCGATGGATGCGATTGCTGTAATGCGCCGGCTGCGACGGTGAACGCTGTCCCGAACGCAGCTGGCGCAGCAGGCGATCGCGGCCCGGCCCGTAAATGCCGCCGAAGCGCACGATGGTGTGCGCAATGCCGGAAGCCGCCAACAGCCGCTCGGCCTCCAGCAGGCGTTTTCCGGCGTAGCCGGTGGGCTCGGCGGGGCTGGTTTCATCGACCCGTTCGCCGCCGCTCTGGTGATAGACGCTGGTGCTGGAAACCCACAGCCAACGGCGCAAGCGGCTGCGATCGAGCCGCTCCAGGCAGTGGCGCAGGCCATCCACGTACAGCGCCCGGTAGTGCTCGTCGTCGGACTGCCCCGGCGCCAGCGCCGCCACCACGAAATCGGGCGCGAGCCGCGCCAGCGGCGCCAGTGTTTGCGGGCGCGTGACATCGGCGCGAACCGGCTCGACGCCGGCGGGCAGCGAGCGCGGATCGCGCCGCAGGCCCCACACCCGCCAGCCCAGCGCCGCGCACTGCGCCGCCACCGGCGCTCCCAGGTCGCCACAGCCGATCACCAGCAGGGAAGGCGTATTCACGATTGACTCCAGGCCATCTTATGGGCTACATAGATTGAGAATATAAATTGCCGGCAATGGCCGTGCCGCGAGTTTAACCGAAGCGGCGCGGCAATCCGCACGACCGGCGACAGCCTGCGAGATAGCCCATGACCCTGACCGAACTGCGCTACATCGTTGCCCTGCACCAGACCGGCCATTTCGGCAAGGCCGCCGAACGCTGCCATGTCAGCCAGCCGACGCTCAGCATCGCCATCAAGAAGCTGGAGGACGAGCTGGCGGTATCGCTGTTCGAGCGCAGCCGCAATCAGGTGCGGGCCACTCCGCTCGGGCTCAAGATCATCCTGCAGGCCCAGACCGTGCTGGAGCAGGCCAACCAGATTCGCGAACTGGCCGACCACGGCCGCGACCCGCTCGGCAGCCGGCTGTCGGTGGGCGCGATCTTCACGGTGGGGCCGTACCTGTTTCCCTGTTTCGTGCCGGAGCTGCACAAGCTGGCGCCCAGCATGCCGCTGTATATAGAAGAGAGCTTCACCGCCGTGCTGCGCGAGAAGCTGCGCGCCGGCGATCTCGACGCCATCATCATCGCGCTGCCCTTCACCGAACCGGACGTGGTCACCCAGCCGCTCTACGAGGAGCCTTTCGTGGTGCTGCTGCCCGGCGATCATCCGCTGGCGAAGCTGCCGGAGATTCCGGCGCGGGCGCTGGAAAAGGAAACCGTGCTGCTGCTCGGGGAAGGCCACTGCTTTCGCGACCAGGTGCTGGCCGCCTGCCCCGGCCTCAAACGCAGCCTGAACAACGCCGACGCGCAACTGCAATCGGTGGTGGAGGGCAGCTCGCTGGAAACGCTCAAGCACATGGTGGCCTCGCGCCTGGGCATCACCGTGCTGCCGCTGTCGGCGGCGCAGATCGCGCCCTACGGCAAGGGTACGCTGATCATGCGGCCGTTCGTCGACCCCGCACCGATGCGCACCGTGGCGCTGGCCTGGCGCGCCAGTTTTCCGCGCCATCAGGCCATCGACGTGGTCAGCCAGGCGATCCGTGAATGCCAGCTGACCGGGCCGGCAACCGCGGCGCACTGATGAGTCGCAGCCTGGATCAGATCGAGGTCGGCGCGCTGCGCGGCGTCGGCCCTCATCTGGCCGCCAAGCTGGCGGCGCTCGATATCCTCACCGTGCAGGACCTGCTGTTCCACCTGCCCCTGCGCTACCAGGACCGCACCCGCGTCACTCCCATCGGCGCGCTCCAGCCGGGACTGGACGTGGTGATCGAAGGCGAGGTCCGCGCCGCGGACATCGTGTTCGGCCGCCGCCGCAGCCTGGTCTGCCGCATCCAGGACGGCACCGGTACCGTCACCCTGCGTTTTTTTCATTTCAACGCCGCCCAGCAGAAGCAGTTCGAGACCGGGGCGCGGCTGCGCTGTTACGGCGAGGCGAGGCGCGGCGCCAGCGGACTGGAGCTGTACCATCCCGAATACCAGATCATCGACGCCGACCACCCGCCGCCGGTGGCCCGCAACCTGACGCCGGTGTACCCGACCACCGAGGGCCTGCACCAGGCCAGCTGGCGCAAGCTGTGCGCTCAGGCGCTCAGCCTGCTCACCGCCGACAGCCTGATCGACTACCTGCCGGAACCGCCGGCCCTGGCCGGCGGCGCCGTGCGGCTGAGCGACGCCGTGCGCTACCTGCACCAGCCGCCGCCCGATGCCTCGCAGCGCCAGTTGGAAGAGGGCGAGCACCCGTATCAGCAGCGGCTCGCCTTCGAGGAGCTGCTGGCCCATCAGCTGAGCCTTTTGAAACTGCGCGAGCAGACCCGCAGCCACGGCGCGCCGCGCTTCACCGGCCCCGAGGACCTGCGCCGCGCTTTCCTCGAACGCCTGCCGTTCTCCCTCACCGGCGCGCAACAGCGGGTACTGGCGGAAATCGACCGCGACCTGCGCCAATCCAAACCCATGCTGCGGCTGGTGCAAGGCGATGTCGGCTCCGGCAAGACCGTGGTGGCGGCGCTGGCCGCCCTGCGCGCGCTGGCCAGCGGTTATCAGGTGGCGCTGATGGCGCCCACCGAAATCCTGGCGGAACAGCACCGCAACAATTTCAGCGCCTGGCTGGAACCGCTGGGTTTCGCGCCGGGCTGGCTGACCGGCAAGGTGAAGGGGCGCCAGCGGCAGGCGCAGCTGGATGCCATCGCCTCCGGCGAGGCGGCGCTGGTGATCGGCACCCACGCGCTGTTCCAGGACGAAGTCGAATTCCACCGGCTGGGCCTGGTGATCATCGACGAGCAGCACCGCTTCGGCGTGCACCAGCGGCTGGCGCTGCGGGAAAAGGCCGGGCCCGGCGTCGGCCAGCCGCACCAGCTGATCATGACCGCCACGCCCATTCCACGCACGCTGGCGATGAGCGCCTACGCCGATCTCGATACCTCGGTGATCGACGAGCTGCCGCCCGGCCGGCAGCCGGTGCAGACGCTGGTGATCGCCAACGAGCGTCGCCCGGATGTCATCGAGCGCATCCGCCACGCCTGCGGCCAGGGCCGGCAGGCGTATTGGGTGTGTACGCTGATCGAGGAATCCGAGGTATTGCAGGCGCAGGCGGCCGAGGCCAGCTGGGAGGAATTGCAGGCGGCGCTGCCGGAATTGCGGGTGGGGCTGCTGCACGGGCGCATGAAGGCCGCCGACAAGGCGCGGATGATGGCCGCGTTCAAGGCCGGCGAGGTGCAGCTGCTGGTGGCGACCACGGTGATCGAGGTCGGCGTGGACGTGCCCAACGCCAGCCTGATGATCATCGAAAACCCGGAGCGCCTGGGGCTGGCGCAGCTGCACCAGCTGCGCGGCCGGGTCGGGCGCGGCCGCACCGCGAGTTATTGCCTGCTGCTGTACCAGTCGCCGCTGTCGGCAAACGGGCGCTCCCGCCTCCAGGTGATGCGCGACAGCAACGACGGTTTCGTCATCGCCGAAAAAGACCTGGAACTGCGCGGCCCCGGCGAAGTGCTGGGCACGCGCCAGACCGGCCTGTTGCAGCTGCGCATCGCCGACTTGCAGCGCGACGCGCAGCTGCTGCCCGCGGTGCGCGATTACGCCCGCGCCCTGTGCGATCGCCACCCCGCCCGCGCCGACGCCGTGATCCGTCGCTGGCTGCCGAATCGGGCGCATTACGCGCAGGTCTGAGCACTTTGCGGCGGCCACGTCACGCCCGCGTTTTCCCGGCGGGCGGCGCCAACTCCCTCATGCGGGCCGCTGCGGCTACTGCTAGACTTGATCCTTTTGAAGAACCGGCCAGGACGAGACCGGAAAAACTCTCGCGTTACCCGAGGATGCAACATCATGGCGATTCCGGCGGCCGTCGACAGCCTGCTGCGCAAGCAAAACATCCAATACCGCCTGGTGGACGGCAATGCGCCGGAATCTCGGGATCAGGTGGTGCAGACGGCGCTGCTGCACGCCGGCCTGGAACGCCTGCACGTGTTGTATCCCGCCGGCAGCCTGCTCGACCTGAACGCGCTCGGCCAGCTCACCGGCCGCCAGTGGCAGGCGCTGGCGCCGGGCGAACTGCGCAAGCTGTGCCAGCAGAATCAGGTGCAGCAGGCGCCGGCCCTGCCCGCCGCGCTGGGTCTGCCGACCCTGGTCGACCGCAGCCTGCTCGACCGGCCGACGCTCACCCTCAGCTCCGGCGCGGACGATCATTGGCTGCATCTGGACGCCGAGCAGTTCACCCATTGCCTCGACGCCGCCGCGCTGGGCGATTTCAGCGTCGACCTGAGCACGCTGCGCCACGGCAAGCTGGAGCAGGTGGAGGATGTCGAACACATCACCCGCGCCGTCGCCGACTTCACCCAGCTGCGCATGAAGCAGCGCCTCGAGGAAACCCTGGAAATTCCGCCCCTGCCGGACACCGCCCAGCGCATCATCAAGCTGCGCGTCGATCCCTACGCCGACATGCGCTCGCTCAGCACCATCGTCGAGATGGACCCGGCGCTGGCCGCGCAGGTGGTCAGCTGGGCCGCGTCGCCCTATTACGCCGCGCCCGGCAAGATCAAATCCGTGCACGACGCCATCGTGCGCGTGCTCGGTTTCGATCTGGTGCTGAACCTGGCGCTGGGACTGGCGCTGGGCAAAAGCCTGGGGCTGCCCAAGGATGCGCCCAAGGGTTTCACCCCCTACTGGCAGCAGGCGGTTTACGTCGCCACCGCGATGGAGGCGCTGGTCGGCTGCATCCGGCCGGAGCGGCGCCCGACCATCGGCCTCGCCTACCTGACCGGGCTGCTGCACAACTTCGGTTATCTGCTGCTGGCGGAAATCTTTCCGCCGCATTTCTCCAGCTATTGCCGCTACCAGGAAGCCAATCCGCTGACCCACTACACCTTCATCGAGCGTTTCCTGCTCGGCATCACCCGCGATCAACTGGCGGGCTGGCTGATGCAGATGTGGGCGATGCCGGAGGAAATCTGCGCCGGGCTGCGCCACCAGAGCGATGCGGACTACACCGGCCCCGGCGCCACCTACGCCAATCTGGTGTATGTGGCGATGCGCCTGCTGCGGCCGCACGGCATCGGCAACGCGCCGCTGGAGGAGATCCCGGACGCGCTGTTCAAACGCCTGCATCTGGACCGGAACAAGGCGGTGGAGGCGATCCAGCATGTGGTCGACTCCAGCGAGGACATCAAGACCATCGCCGCGGGCATCGCCGCCTGACACGGCTCAGTCGGGGTGTTGCAGGGTCGCGATCAGGCCCTGCTGGCAGATGTTCAGCAGCCATTGCAACTGCGTATCGTCGAGCAGGTCGCGGTAGGCGGCCAGTTCCTCATCCTTCAAGTAACGGTAGGCGTAAAGCAGGTAATCCTCGGTAAACGGCGCCAGGTAGCGCTGCCGCTCCGCCACCTCGGCCCGCAGCAGATCGGGCGAAGCGGGCTCGGCGCCGGCGCTGCGCCGCACGCTTTCGCCGACATAGGTTTGCAGCGCCGCCGCCAGCGCGGAAGTGCCCGCCGCCGTGTCCAATTCCCGCACCAGCTCGCGGCGCGCCGCCAACCTGGCGGCCGCGTCGCGCTTTTGCTCCAGGCGCCGCAGCTCCTCCCGGAATTCGCGCAGGCCGCGCACCGCCGACGGCTGCGCCGTGGCCAGCTCGAAAAACCGCACGCGCCGCGCCAGCGGTTCCTGCAACTGGGCGTTGGCGCGCTCGAAGGCTTCCGCCTGATAACGCTCGGCGACATAACGCAGCAAATCCTGTTGCAGGGCCGGAACCTTGAACCGCGCCGTCAGCTGACGGCGCCAGAGCGCGGCCTGCTGGGGGCTGGCCTGCCGGAAACCGGGTTCGGTCTCGACGCTGTTCGCCAGCGCCAGCGGCGCCTGTTCCAGCAGCGCCGACACGCCGAGCCAGTCGAGCAACTGGCGGCTGGCCGTCAGCGCCTGGGCCGACGGCGCGATGTCCTGCGCGTGCGCGGCGGACAGCGACAGCAGCGCAAGCAGCAACACCGATGCGGCGCGGCGCGCCACAGCGGAAGCGGCAGACGGCGAAAACCGGGCGGCGATGCGCGGGGAGAATTTCATGCTGCGATCATGCCCGGAGCCGAACTCAGCGTCTAGCGCGCGGGCGCACGGACACGCGCCTGCAAAGCGGCGATCGCCTCGGTTCCGAGCGCGCGCAGGCGCTCGATATTGCGCTGCGGAATCCGCTCCGGTTCGGGATAGTGGGCCAGCGCGCGGGTCAGCGCCGCCTCGCGGATGAGATGCAGCATGGGATAGGGGGAACGATTGCTGGCGTTGGCCGGGTCGTCCGCCGGCGCGTCCTCGAAGCAGTAATCCGGGTGGAAGCTGGCGATCTGGACGATGCCCTCCAGAGCGCATTCTTCCAGCAGCGCCTCCGCCAGGCCGAGGAAATCCAGATAGTCGTCGAAATCGGCCAGGTCGCGGGTGAACACCAGCACGGTGGTCGCCACCGCGGATTCCGGTTCGCGCTGCAACCGATCGAGTTCGACGAGCAGCGCGCCGGCCAGCGCGGCTTCGCCCTGCTGTTCGCAGACGGCGATGTGCAGGGTGGCGTCGCGCAGAGTCGGCGCGGCGAACGGACACAACTCGAGGCCGACCACGAACTGCTCGATCCAGCGGCGCGTCACCGCCGCCGCGTCGATCGCGGCGCCGCTCATGAGGCGAGCGGCATCAGTTCACGGCGTCCTTCAGGATCTTGCCGGGCTTGAAGCCGACCGAATGACTGGCGCCGATCTCGATGGCGGCGCCGGTCTGGGGATTCTTGCCCTTGCGCGGGCCACGATAACGCTTTTCGAAGGTGCCGAAACCGACCAGGGCAACCGGCTCGTCGCGACTCAGCGCGTTGGTGATCTCATCGAGGATGGCGGCCAGCACCTGCTGGGCCTTTTCCGTGGAGATGTCGGCTTTGTCGGCGATATAAGCCGCCAGATCCGGTTTACGCATAACCTGCTCCCCCTTCGCTATCGTTGTCCGACCTGCGTCCCCCATTGCGGGGAAACGCCGCCGCGGGGAACGCGGCGGCAACAGCGACACTTTCCGCTCAGGCCAGAATGGCCGGCAGTTCTTTTTGCAGGCGCAGCTTTTCCTTGGTGCCCTCGCCGGTCAGGGCGAAGCCCAGCAGCTGACCGCTGCCGTCGCGGAATTCCGCGACCACGTTGTTGCCGTCCTCCAGGATCACCTTCCACTCGCCCTCGGCGCCGCGCGGCGGCGGGTTGACCACCACCGGGCAGGCCGGGGTCTTGATGGTGACCGGCATGGCGGGGTAGACGACATCGGTCGGCTTGCCGGCCAGCGTGGCGCCGAGGGCACGCGCCGCCGCCATCAGCGGTGCGACGTAAACCAGCACATGGCCTTCGACCTCGACGCAGTCACCCAGGGCGTAGACGTTCTTGGCGCTGGTTTCGAGCCGGCGATTGACCACGACGCCGCGGTTGCACTCGAGGCCGGACTCCTTCGCCAGGTCCACGCGCGGGCGCACGCCCACCGCCGACAGCACCAGGTCCGCCTCGATGGTATGGCCGTTGTTGAGGGTGACGACCACGCCGCCGCCGGCCTTCTTGTTGACCTCGGTAACCAGCGGGCCGAAGTGGAACTTGGCGCCCTTGGCTTCCAGGCCGCGCTGTACGGCCTTGCCGGCCACTTCCGGCAGCAGCGTCGGCAGGCAGTAGCCGAGCGGGTCCACGGTTTCGACGGTGAAACCGCCGTTGAGCAGGTCGTTGGTGTATTCGCAGCCGATCAGGCCGCCACCGATGATGCAGATCTTTTTCGCATTGTTCTTGGCGACCGCCTTGCGGAAATCGTCGAAATCGAGCAGATCGTTGACCGAGTACACGAACTCCAGGCCATCGCCGGTCACCGGCGGGCGGATGACGTCGGCGCCGAGCGCCAGCACCAGCTTGCCGTAGTGGATGACCGTTTCGGCGTCGCCCAGTCTGATCTGTTGCTTGTCGGTGTCGATCGAGCTGACCCGGGTCATGGTCCAGACGCTGGCTTTCAGCTCCTTGCCCATGCTGCCGGCATCGCTCTGGGCGAGATCGCGGGCTTCGTGGCCCTTGGTGTAGCCGGTGGACAACATCGGCTTGGAATAGGAGCGGCCGTCGTCGGCGGTGATCAGGATCAGCGGGGTGTCTTTGTCGTGCTTGCGGAATTCATCGGCGAAACCGTAACCGGCCATGCCGGTGCCGATCACCACCACCGGCGAGCGATCGGCTTCGACGGTTTGCTGTTCGTGATGAGGGGCCTTGGGAGCGGGAGCTTCTTCGATCAGTTGGAAGTCTTCCTTGCCTACGCCGCAATCCGGGCACAGCCACTCTTCGGGAACGTCGTCCCACAGCGTGCCGGCGGGAACACCGTTATCCGGATCGCCCGTCTCCTCGTCATACACCCAACCGCAGATAATGCATTCCCACTTAGCCATTTGTTATCTCACCTGATTTCGATACTTGCATGTTGTATGTGAATCGCGCATTCTCCGCGCGCCGAGGCATGACGCGATGCTTCGCCTCGCGCCAACTACGTGGCACCCCGATGTATTTGGAAGACGCGCATTGTACGCCGAATCCCCAATTCGACAACAGCTGTATACTAAGAGCCCCCGCTGGCACCACTGGCGCCGCTTCCTGCGCACCGAACTCCCCGCGACACTGCGCCCCTGGCTGCTCGACCCCGGCTCGCTGACCCGCCATCTGATCGCGGCCAGCGGCGGCGCGTTCCGCGTGCAGCTGCTGGCCCAGACCTGGCAGCGGCCGACCCTCGCGGAAGCGGCGCTGCTCGGCCTGGACCACCGGGCGCTGGCGCTGGTGCGGGAAGTGATCCTGCACGGCCGCGGCGCACCCTGGGTGTACGGGCGCAGCGTGCTGCCGGAACAATGCCTGCGCGGCGATCTGCGCCGTCTGCGCAAACTGCGCGACTCGTCGCTGGGATCGATGTTGTTCACCTACCCGCAGCTGCGCCGCGCACCGTTCGAACTGGCCCGCGTCGACGGACGCTGGCTGCCGCACGGCCTGGCCTGCCACGCGCTGCTGTGGGGCCGTCGCTCTCGCTTCGAATTGGATGAACGCGCGCTGATCGTCAGCGAAACGTTCCTGCCCGCGTTCGCGCCGGACTATACACCACAGCGTTTCCGGCAAGTTTGAGTCAGCGCAAGGTTGTTATACTGGCGCTCCGCTTCGATCCGCAGAGACAGCCATGACGTACTGGCGAGAACGCTTACCGCTCTACTGGAGACTGATGCGCGCCGACCGCCCCATCGGCACGCTGCTGCTGCTGTGGCCGACGTTCTGGGCGCTGTGGCTCGCGGCCGGCGGCTGGCCCAACTGGCAGCTGGTGGTGATTTTCGCCGCCGGCGTGTTCCTGATGCGGTCGGCGGGTTGTGTGATCAACGACGTGGCGGACCGCGATTTCGACGGCCACGTCAAACGCACCGCGCAGCGGCCGCTGGCCACCCGCCAGGTCAGCGTGCGCGAGGCGCTGCTGTTGTGCCTCATCCTGTGCCTGCTGGCCTTCGGCCTGGTGCTGCTGACCAACCGCCTCACCATCGCGCTGTCGTTCGCGGCGCTGGCGCTGGCCGGGCTCTATCCGCTGATGAAACGCGTCACCCAGCTGCCCCAGGTGGTGCTGGGCGCGGCCTTCGGCTGGGGCATTCCGATGGCCTTCGCCGCCCAGAGCGGCGAACTGCCGCGCGGCTGCTGGCTGATCTTCACCGCCAATATCCTGTGGACCGTGGCCTACGACACCTTCTACGCCATGGTCGACCGGGACGACGACCTGATCATCGGCGTCAAATCCACCGCCATCCTGTTCGGCGAGGACGATCGCCTCATCACCGGCATTCTCCAGGTTTGCACGTTGCTGCTGCTGGCGCTGGCCGGCGTGCAGTTCAAGCTCGGCTACTGGTATTACGTCGGCCTGATCGGCGCGGCGGCGCTGTTCGCGCACCAGCAGTACCTGATCCGCGAGCGCGGCCGCGATGCCTGTCTGCGGGCCTTCCTCAACAACAACTGGGTCGGCGCCAGCGTGTTCGCCGGGCTGGCCCTGCACTACGCCTTGTCATGAGCGGCGCAGCGGGGCTGGGCGGAGCATCGCAATGTTGCGCGTGAGCCACATCGACAGCCTCGCGGAAATTGCCGCCGACGCCTGGAACGCGGTGGCGGGGCTCGACCACCCCTTCACCCGCCACGAATTCCTGCACGGCCTGGAACGCACCGGCGCCGTCGGCGGCGACAGCGGCTGGCAGACGCATCACGCCCTGGTCTGGCGCGGCGCCGAGCTGGTGGCGGTGTTGCCGTTGTACCGGAAATACCACTCCTACGGCGAATATGTATTCGACTGGTCCTGGGCGGACGCCTATCGCCGTTATCAGCGTCCTTATTATCCCAAGCTGCTGTGCGCCATTCCCTATACGCCGGCCGGCGGGCCGAGATTGTGCATCGCGCCCGGCGAGAACTTCGCCGACATCGCCGCGTTTCTGATCGCGCATCTCAGGCGCGAAGTGCGCGATACCGATCTGTCCTCGCTGCACATCCTGTTCCCCGATGCCGACGCCTGCCAAACCTTCGCCGCACAGGGTCTGAGCGTGCGCCACGGCGCGCAGTACCACTGGTTCAACCGGGGCTTTGCCAGCTTCGACGATTTTCTCGCCACTTTTAATTCACGCAAGCGCAAGGCCCTGCGCAAGGAGCGCGCGCGCGTGCTGGAACAGGGGCTGGAACTGGAGGTGCTGGAGGGCGATCGAATCGGGCCGCAGCAGTGGGACCAGTTTTATCGCTTCTATCAATTGACCTACGCCAAGCGCAGCGGCCACGGCGGTTATCTGAGCCGGGAATTCTTCCACGACATCGGCCGCAGCCTGCCCGAACATCTGGTTCTGACACGCGCGCACTGGCGTGGTGAAGTCGTGGCCGGCGCCCTGTGTTTTCGCGACAGCGACACCTTGTACGGGCGCTACTGGGGCTGTACCAGGGAATTCGATTTCCTGCATTTCGAAGCCTGCTACTACCAGGGCATCGAGTACTGCATACGGCACGGCCTCGGCCGTTTCGATCCGGGCGCCCAGGGCGAACATAAAATTCAGCGCGGTTTCACTCCGGTGCTGACGCGCTCGTGCCACTGGATCGAAGATTCGGCGTTTCGCGCCGCCATCGACGATTTCCTCGAACGCGAGCGGCGCGAGGTGGCGCGTTATCTCGTCGAGGCCGGCACGCTGCTGCCGTTCAGAAACGAGAGCGGCACAGCGTAAGTACGCTCAGGGCAGGCCGCGGTATTCCACTTCCAGGCTGACCTGACGCGGAATATCGTGTACGCCGCCCTCGCTGTTGACGATGGACGGCCAGACGTTGTCGCGATTGAACAGATTGCGCACCGTCAACTGACCCTGCCAATGGTTGTCCCATTGCTGACGCAGGCTGATATCGCTGCGGAAATAAACCCCGGCCCGGGGCAGCGAAAAAGACGCCAGCGCCTGATCGCCGCTTTTCACGTTCTGGTGCAGGCGGTTGCTCCAGAACAATTCCAGACGTTCGGACGGCCAGCGATAACCCAGCCCGGCATCGACGATCCAGCGCGGAAACACATCGGAGGCGGCGGTGCGGCTGGCGCTCTGAATGGTGTCGTTCTGGATGCGCGAACCGCTCAGTTCCGCGCGCCAGCGTTCGCCGCTGTATTTGACCGACAGTTCCACGCCCTTGGATTCGCTCTCGCCGATATTGGTGTACTGCACCGGCAAGCCGGCCAGCACGATGCGGTCGTGCCAGCGCGTTTTGAAACCGACCAGCTCCAGCAGCCAGTTGTTGCGCGTATGGGTGAACGCCAACTCATAGCTGTCCAGCGTTTCCGGTTTCAGATCGGTCGAGCCGCGCGCGAAGTTGGTGCCGCGCAATTCGTTGGCGTTGGGCGCGCGGAATGCCTTGCCGTACAGCGCCTTGATGCTGTAATCGCTGGCCGGCATCCAGATCATGCCCAGGCGCGGCGATGTCTGCGATCCGAAGGTGGAGTAATCGTCGACGCGGCCGCCGTAGATGAGCTGCCAGCGGCCATCCTGCCACTGGGATTTGCCCTCCAGCGAAACGCTGTTGATGGTTTGCGCCAGCCCGCTGTAATCCGGCGGATTGGCCTGCCACAGGCTGATCACGTGATGGTCGTCGATCGACGCGCGTTCGGTGCCCGCCGACAGGGCGAGCTGCGTGCGCGATTTCAGAATTTCCAGATCCGGGCGTTTCAGATACAGGCGCGAACCGTAGCGGTGTTCGAGGATCTGCTGGACTTCATTGCTGTACAGGCCCGCCGCCGGATCGGTGGGCGGCCACACCAGAAAATAATCCTGGCCGTAGTCGTTGCGCCAGAAGTAGTTGTCCCACTGCCAGTTCCAGCCGGCGACGAGATCGCCGCTCAGTTCGCCCTTGAGCATCCACAGTTTCGAATTGCGATTGGCGATATCGTGATCGCGCACATTGCCCACCAGCGTACCGCCGCCGGGAAATTCGTTGGCGTTGGACTGGTCGACGAACAGTTGCAGGTGATAACCGATCTGCTCATTGCGGCCTTCGAACCGAAACACGCCGGTGCCGCCGTGATAACTCTGCTCGCGCGTCGTCGATTGGCGGGAACCATCGAGTCCGCGCCAGGGATACTCCGCGCCTTGGTTGCCCTGGTGAACGGCGGACACCGCGAATTGCAGCGATTGATCATCTCCGATCGGCTGGGTGCCGCGCACCGCGAGGCGCTGGTAATTGCGCGAACCGATTTCGCTGCTGACCTCGAATTCGGGGCGCGTGCCGTGATAGGTCGACAACAACAGGGCGCTGTGGAATGCGTCCGAGCCGTACAGGATGGAGCTGGGGCCGCGCACCAGCTCCAGGTTGTCCATGACCGAAAGCTGCATTTCCGCGTTGGAAAAGACTTCGGAGCCGAACGCGAAGGTGTTGATCGGTACACCGTCGATCAAGGTGGCTCGACCGCGAATCGAGCTGGAATCATAACTGCGAACCTGTATCACCAGGCCGCCGTCGGGCGGCGCGATCAACATCACGCCGGGCAGATGCATCACCGCGTCGGGCAGGGTGCGGGCACCGCGCCGCTCCCAATCCGAGCGCGATACCACACTCACTGTGGCGCTACTGTCGAGTGCGGATTCAGCGAACGCGGAAGCCGCGGTGATTTTCAATTTGGAAAGATGCTCCGGCGCGAGATCAAAAAAGTCCTCGGAATCTGCCAGAGCGCAGACGCTCAATAAACTGCCGAACACCACACCCCATGCACTGAATGTGAACTTGCTTGCGCCCACCATGTTATCGTTGCCTATCCCCTTCAAGGTAGGGATAGTCTATATGCGAGCTTGCAGCCCAGCCAGTTACGAACACCGGAATTGCGCCGCGGATATCAATTAAAGAGGCGGGAAGGACAAATCAATGCACGCGCGGTTGTTTCGGGCTCGGCTGCTCGTTCTCATCGGGCAGCAGGTAATCGAGATGCTGACTTTCCGCAACCAGTTGCCGCACCGCTTCCGTGGTGGTGCCGACGAATAACTGGAACTGCGCTTCGCTGATGCCCGCGCCGGTCAGATGCATGGCGCCGGCCACCAACTGCGGCATGGCGTCATCGACGATGTCGAGGAACAGTTTCAGGGTGGGATAATCGATATTGAGCCGCCCCAGGTCGGCCGCTATCGGCAGCAGCGCCACCGGTCGAATCACCAGTTCCGTGCTGATCAACAGACCCCAGGGCTCGATGAAAATCCGACTGTCGACCACGCCTTCGAGCTCCTGTACGCCGGCCAGATGCAGGCCGTTGCACTGGTCGCACAGATAATAATCAACGCCGGCGCGGCTCAACCAACGCTCCAGTTGCATCTGGTCGGGCGCTGGGCTGCTCATAGGGTCACTCCTGTCTGTCATCGGGTCTGCCGTTCGATCAGTGGGGGAAGGTTGGCATTCTACTCCAGCCGTGGCCGCAACGATCGGGCGAACGCGGCGGCGCGGCGAAACCGAATTGTACTGTGCGTATCGCTTTGTGCGAAACAGGCGCGTGCCCGCCGGGTCCGCTCCATACCGCGAAGAAATGAGGAAAGGGAAACTTCGGCCTCATGCCACGCGGTCGGACCGCCTTGGCGGAGCGCAACAGTCGGCTCAGCGGCCGACCGCGCTGGTCAAGGCGTGGAACCAAGCATGCCGCAACTCATCGCGCCCAGGACAAGGCCGAATTGCAGGCAATCGACGAAATCCTGCAACCGGCGCTTCGATCCACGCCCGGCCGTCCTCCCCCGAGCCCGCTCGATAGCGCACCGCTCCGGGTCGTGATTGGTCAGACCACCCCGGCGCTCTGCACGGCGTTGATACAGAAACCGCAGCACCGTCATGCGCTGCGCACGCCTACAGTGCGCGCGCCGATCTGCGATAGCCGATCGCGAACTCGGCTCGCTCATCCATGGCAGCTTGTCGAAGGCCGTGCTTCGCACAGCGGATATCGCTGAACCTGCCGGTCCATCGGCGCGCTCCAGATAACGCGCCATCCATTCACCATCTCCCGCTGAGCCAGCATCACATGGATTTCCCGCGCAGGCCGATCCGCACTCCGCATCAGATCCAGATATCCTCGCCGCCGCCCCGATGAATTCGCGCCGGGTCGAGCCGCAGTTATGCGCATTGGCAACGGTTTTATGGAAGGGCGGAAGTAGCGGGAGAGCAGAGCGAAAACGAAAAAGCGCGCCCGCCGTCATCGCGAGCGCGCGGCGGCGCGTCACATTTCCAGCGCCACTTCACCGAGCTGCACCAGCGGTGTGACGTCGGTGTAATTGACCACATCAGCGCCGAGCGCCGGCGCGTGCGGCGGAAATGCGGTGTTGAATGCCTCCACCGATTCAAAATACAGATGACCGATGGCGAAATAATGGGGAGGCTGGCCGGGAGCGCCGCCGTTCAGTCCACTCTCCACCGATGCACTCTTGAGCGCCGCGCCGAGTTTCTGCTTGGCCAGCGGTATATGCACATCGCAATAATATTGCAGATCGAATTTGGCTCCCTCCCGGTACGGGTAGAGAATGGTCAGTCTTATCATGGTGTTCTCCTGCGTTGAAAATTATTGCGTTATGAAATCATCGACCGGGCGCATGGACCCGATGTGCGAACAGGGAAGTTATTCGAGCCGCGCGCGCAAGCCGTCGCTCCAGGCAAAGTATCCGTCCTGCTCGGCGCTGTGTTCGATGCCGAGCTGAAAACTGCGCGTGGCACAGTGCGATATCAAGCGGTTTGTCCGATTCAGGCGGTCTGGAGAAATCAAGGAAAAAGCGCGCGTTCGCGCGAGCGGATCGAGACTCAAACCGTGATGAATGATGGGGGCGATGATCGACTTGCCGTATTTGCCCTCGATGACATTACCCTGCGGACAAATCGGCAATTCGCGCAATCGCATCGACATACAGTAAGTCATCTCGTCGCCGTTTCAATCTGTCCGACGACGCTGTGCCGCGCACATCCGACACCGTCAATGCCCGATGCCGTCATGGCTGGCCGCGCGCGCACCCCGCGTCAGCGCCGCCGCCAGATCAACGTGCGATTGTTGGCGGGCATCGCCTTGTCGGCCTGGAACTCGAGACCGGCGGCGCGCGCCAGCGCATCGAGCGCCTCGAAATCGCGAATGCCGCTGCGCGCATCGCGGGTGCGCAGCCACTGATCGAATTCGGCGTTGCTGGGGCTGCTGTAGGCGCCGCCGTAATTGAACGGGCCGTACAGACAGAACACGCCGCCCGCCCGCAATATCGCACCGATGCCGGCAAAAAACCGCTCCACCTCGGGCCAGCCCATGATGTGCACGGTATTGGCTGAAAACACGGCCGGCGTGTCGGTCACCGGCCAGTGCTCATCGGTGACATCCAGCGAAAGAGGCGGCAGTAGATTGGGCAGAGCCGAGTCTTCGCGCCACGCTTCGATACCGGGCAGGTTTTCCGCGCGGTCGGTCGGCTGCCAACGCAACCACGGCATTTCGCCGGCGAAAAACGCCGCGTGCTGGCCGGTGCCGCTGCCGATTTCGAGCACGAAATCAACCGCGGCGAAAGCCTCTCGCAGCACCGCCAGCAAAGGGCGTTTGTTGTTTTCGCAGGCTTGTGAAAAAGGCTTCTCCAGCATGGGTTGCTCCGAATGAGAGAGGGCGCTTGCGCGCGGTGCGCGCGCTAGAGTTTCTCGATATAACGCGAGAGCAGTTCCAGCTTGCTCGGGTCGTCGTCGACGAAGCGGATGATCAGCTTGAGCACCTGGGCATCGATGCGATTTTCCGCCGCCTGGATGCCGTGCACGTAACCATTGAGCCGCGCCACCGCGTCGCCGTCGTTTTCGACCACGGAAATCACCACCGGCTCCAGAATCGTCGGCAGGTGTTGCTCGCGCTTGATCATGCCGCTGAGCATTTGTAGCGAGATGTCCTTGATGACGCATTGCGCGGTGAAATTGGCGAAGTTGAGCTGCGCCTGCCCGCGCGCCACCGCCTTGGGGGCGCGAACCGGTCGCGGCGGGGGAGCGTCCGCGGCGGCCTGTCCACCGGTCAGCACCGCGATGCTGGCGCCGGCGATGCCCTGGGTGGTGCCGCTGGTCCGCGCCGGCGGCGTCAGATCCTTGCCCGCCTTGCGCAGCACCTTGGAGACCTTGGCCACCAGCATTTCCGGCTTGAACGGTTTGCCCAGGTAATCGCTGACGCCGGCCTGCACCGCCTTGACCACGAAATCGCGTTCGCCGCGGCTGCTGACCATGATGAAGGGAATATCGGCGTGCTCCGGATGGGCGCGCAGCCAGCGCAGGAACTGCTCGCCGCTCATCTCCGGCATTTCCCAATCGCACAGGATCAGGTCGATGCTCTGCGCCTTGAGTATCGCCTGGGCCCGGGGCGCGCTCGGCACATCGGCGATCTGGCAGCCGGGAAATGCGTCGCGGAGCTGTTTTTTCAGCATGTCGCGGATGAAGCTGGCGTCGTCCACGACGAGAAATCTCAGTGTTTGCATGGGCGTTTCGCTGACGTGCTCCGGCTACAAATGTTCCAGAGCTTAGACGAGGATGGCCGCAGCCGCTAACGCCGCGGCTCAGCGAATCAGGCGCTGGCCCGGCGCGAATCGCCGTCGAGCAGGCTGGTCGGCGGCGCGTCCTGCTGCCACAGCGGCGCCTGCCACTGGGCCCTGCGCCATTGCGGATCGTCGCGATAACCGGCCAGCCAGGCCCGCAGCCGGCGATACGGCGAGATGTCGAACCAGGTCCGGTCGACATCGGCGAAACATTGAATGAACGGCAGGATGGCGAGATCGGCCAGCGTCTCCCGATCGCCCACCAGATAGGGCATGCGCGCCAGCCGGGCCTCCAGCTGGGCCAGGAAAATCTCCGCTTCGGCCCGGTAGTCGCGCCGGTCCGCGCGCCCCGGCTGCGGCATGCGCTGGTACGACGCGCTGGCCTGCGCGAACGGACCGTCGATGATGCGCACCAGGTTTTCGATCGACTGCTGGCGCACGCGGATGTCCGGCCACAATTGCAGCTCCGGCCGGCGCGCCGCGGCCCAGTGCAGAATCGCCAGGCTGTCTTCGAGGCGCGCGCCATCGGCCAGCCACAGCGACGGCACCGCTTGCACGCCCGCCGGCAGCACCGAGGGCGCCAGCTCGCGCAACTCGCACGGCACCTCGCAGCGCAGCAGCGCCAGCCGGGCCCGGGCGCAATGCGGGCAATCCGAACGGCTGTAGAGAATCGACATCGCTGTCATGTTTTGGTCCGATCCTGGTTTTCCCGAAGGGATTACTCCGGCTGTTCGCGGGTGAAGACCCATTCGTTCGCGTCCGAACGCTCCGGGTTGTAGCGGTAGCCGGCCACCGTGAACTGCTTGATCGCTTCCACGTCGCGCAGGCGATTTTTGATCATGTAGGCGCTCATCAATCCGCGCGCCTTTTTGGCGAAAAAGCTGACGATCTTGTAATCGCCGCCCTTGCGCTCCTTGAACACGGGCGTAATCACC
>Ga0164243_10001857_pt1 | contig 35484 bp, 38 predicted proteins | sample OricompcompostOP_FD_108781 | JGI IMG/M metagenome (GOLD analysis project Ga0164243, IMG submission 108781) | Organic Plus compost microbial communities from Emeryville, California, USA - Original compost - Organic plus compost (OP) | ecosystem: Engineered > Solid waste > Mixed feedstock >...
CCCTTGCGAAACATCATGCGACGGTTATCCGGCTTCATGATGTCGCCATTGGCGTCGAGATTGCCGACATCGACCAGCGCTGGATTGTCGATGCGCTTCTTGTCGCCTTGGATCTTGAACATCGGGCCGACCTCAACCGGTCCAAACAGGCGGCTGAATTCGACGTGCTGATCATCAGTGAGCGGCTTCGGATTACGGAAGACGACAACGCCGTAACGGTCGATCAATGCCTTGAGCTCTGCTGCGGGAAGTGCCGATGCCGGCACTGCGAGGTTGAGGCCGGTCACTTCGATGCCGAAAAGCGGATGCAGCGGCTTGGTTTGATAGGACGTGGTCTGGTTAGACATAAGGCATTTCCTCGGTGAGGGCGGTTTTTTGAGCGTGGGCACAATAATCAACCAGGTGAGCAAGGAAACTCAAGGCTGCCATGCCAGTCAGGCGGCCCTTCGCAGCAGAAAGTCTGGCGTTACCGCTTGCAAATAAAAATGGCCGGGCAAGCCCGGCCATGAAATCCATCAAATATTGCTGAGATCAGCGGCCGAAACCGGTCCCAAATCCACCGGGACGATCGCCGCCGCGGCCACCGCCAAATCCGCCACCGCCCGCGGCGCCCGGACCACGTCCAGCACCGCCCGGACCGCCACGGCCCGGACCCATGCCCGGCTTCAGCACTTTTGGCTTGCCCGGCAGGAGCCCCTCGCGCTGCAGCTTCTTGCGCGCCAGCTTGCGGGCGCGGCGGATCGCTTCCGCCTGTTCGCGCGCACGTTTTTCCGAGGGTTTTTCGTAATGGCCGCGAAGCTTCATTTCGCGGAAAATGCCCTCGCGCTGCATCTTTTTCTTGAGCGCCTTCAGGGCTTGATCGACATTGTTGTCACGAACGAGAACTTGCACGCGGTGCCTGCTCCATCAACAAAATAGGTTGCGCAAATTGGGTGCGATGACCGGGCCAAATGGGCCTGCGGCTCATCAGGTCGCGGGGCTTTAGCAGAAACCGTGTCCGAAGTCTATCTAATCACGCGAAATAGGGCGGAAAAGCCTTATTCGGGAAAAACCAGCGTTACATGGCCCATTTTCCGGCCTGGTCTCCAGGTTGCCTTGCCATAAAGGTGGACCGAAGCGCCCGGCGTAACCAGCCATTTGCCATAGTCCTCGGCCTCTGCCCCGATCAGGTTGAACATCTCGATTCGGCCCCGGCGCACCGGCTCCGCCAGCGGCCAGCCGGCCACGGCACGGATATGCTGCTCGAATTGGGACACCGATGCACCGTCAATGGTCCAGTGACCGGAATTGTGCACGCGCGGCGCGATCTCGTTGACCAGCACTTTATAGCTGCCGTTATGCGGCATGACGAACATCTCGACCGCGAGGACACCGACGTAGTTCAATGCCTGGGCGATCGCCTCCGCGATATGACGCGCATGCGCCGCGACCTTTTCACTCACTTTGGCCGGCACCAGCGAGCGGCGAAGGATGTGGTCACCGTGCTCGTTCTCGGTGACGTCGAATGAAGTGATCTGGCCGTCATGGCCACGCGCGGCGATGACGGAAATTTCGCGCTCGAACGTCACGAACCCTTCGAGAATCGAGGGCGTTTCCCCGACTTCCTTGAAGGCTGCCGCGGGATCCATACCGGCAAGAATTTTCGTCTGGCCTTTGCCGTCGTAGCCGAAACGGCGAGTTTTGAGCACCGATGGCCGGCCGATCTTGGCAAGCGCGCGTTCGAGGTCGTCGACACTGTTGACCCCTGCAAATGGCGCCGTCTCGAATCCGAGCGACGTGACGAATTGCTTCTCCGTCAGCCGGTCCTGGGTAGTCGCCAATACGGACGCATCCGGCCACACCGGCTTGTGCGTCGCGAGAAAGGCCGCGGTCTCGACCGGCACGTTTTCGAACTCATAGGTGACGACATCGACCGCCTCGGCGAACCTGGTCAGGGCATTGTGGTCGTCGTATTCGGCCTGCGTTATGCGGCGCACCACATCGAAAGCAGGAGAATCGGGGTCGGGACAATAGACATGACAATGCAGGCCGAGACGCGCCGCCGCCAGGGCCAGCATGCGGCCGAGCTGACCGCCGCCGAGAATGCCGATGGTCGCGCCCGGCCGGAGCGGGGCAAAAGATTGGTCAGCCATGGCTGCGTTTAGTCCTTCGGGCGCCGGCCGACGGCTGCTGTCTGGCGCGCCCGCCATGCATCGAGCCGCCTGGCCACCACCTTGTCTGACAGGCCGAGGATGGCGGCCGCCAGCAGGCCGGCGTTTATGGCGCCGGCCTTGCCGATCGCCAGCGTACCGACGGGGATGCCCGGCGGCATTTGCAGGATCGAGAGCAACGAATCCTTGCCCTCGAGTGCCTGGGTGTGCATCGGCACGCCAAGCACCGGCAACGATGTCATGGAAGCTGTCATCCCCGGTAGATGGGCAGCGCCGCCGGCGCCGGCAATGATGACTTTATAGCCTTTCGCACGGGCGGTCCTGGCGAAGCGGTAAAGCCGATCGGGGGTGCGATGAGCGGACACGATCAGCGTATCATGGCCGACGCCCAGCGTATCGAGCGTCGAAGCGGCATGGGTCATGGTCGGCCAGTCCGATTGGCTGCCCATGATAATGGCAACCTGTTTGGCAACAGGTTTTTTACGCCCCGAACGGACGTTTGACCTGCCAGATACCGCTTTTGCCATGAATGCCCCGCCGAGGCCGATGAAAGACGGCCGAAAAAACGAAGCGCCGGATTATAGGACCGGACTGCCTTGTGGCAAGCGACCGATCGAGAAAACGGCCGGAAGTTTAGGAGTTTATGCGATGATATCCGGCGTCAACGCGTCTTCGATGTAGGCGATCCGGTCGCGCAGATACAGCTTGCGCTTTTTAAGGCGCTGGACCTGGATAATGTCTTTCCCCGGCGAGGCCTGAAGTGCCTCGATCGCGGAATCGAGGTCGCGGTGCTCCTGTTGCAACTGCGCGAGTTGTGCCCGGAGTTCCGCCTGTTCCTGTTCTGTCATAATCGCCGCGTGAGCCGTGGACTTTGATCCTGAAGGTATTTTTGCTCGATCTGCAATGGGATGTTCACAGCTAAGTGCAGCGCTGCGTGAATTGCCGCATTGCACAATCGATGCCGGATGACTCCGTCCGATCTCCGTGTCACACTTTGGTCGTTAAGCGAACAGGTGACGCAGGAGATATCTGCCTATGTCCATCGAATCGCATCTTGCCGAACTCGAACAACGGCATTCTTCCCTAGAGCATCAAATCCGGGAAGCACTACGCCATCCCTCCATAGACGATCTGGAACTGGCGGACCTTAAACGCAGAAAGTTGCAGATTAAGGACGAAATCGTCCGCCTGAAGGGCGAAGTCTTCGTCCACTGACCTGCCGGTCAAACCCCTCTTTCCATGCGGCCAAGAACGGCCGCCCCTCGCGATGCGACGGGCGGCCGTTCTTATGTGGCGACGTGGGGCCGATATGCGGTCATCAGCAAAGGCGTACAGCGCGATATCGGCTTGTGCGCGGGCGCGCGTTATGCCTTTCGCAGCTCGTCGGCGAGCCGAGCCAGCATTTCGACGATCCGTGTCTCGGCTGACGGATCCCTGTCGATCTGTTGGGCCGCAATGTCGCGCAGATTGTCCAGCGCCGCTTTCACCAGCGGTGGAACGCTCTGATCGTCTGTCCGCTCGAAGTGCCGGCGAAGACGCGCCGCCTTCTTGCCGACGGCGGCGAGCTGCTCGAGCAATGCGTCGACATGTTCGCGATTTTTCGCGAGATGGGCACGGCCGCTTTCGGTGATGGTGTAACTTTTCTTGGCGCCCTCTGCCTGCGCACTCACATAGTCCGCTTCCTCAAGGTAGGTCAGCGTCGGATAGATCATCCCGGGACTGGGGCTGTAGATGCCCTCGGTCTTCTCTTCCAGGACCTTGATAATCTCGTAGCCATGACGCGGCTGTTCGGCGATCAGCGCGAGCGCGATCAACTGCAGATCAGCGCTGCTGATCATGCGGCCAAATCGCGGCATGTCGCCACCGCCCATGCCATGCCGGCCGCCGCCAAAGGGCGATCCATGACGGCCACGGCCCCATCGGCCTGCGGCCCAGCGGGGCTCACACCCGGGGCGTTCGTGTCTTTGTCCAAACATAAATTCTCTCCATTGGAGTATGATATATTTTCTGATGCATCTTAAGATATATCTTTTAAGACATAACGCAAGATATATTTTTCGGGGTGTGAAGAGAGAGGTTTTAGAAGGGAAAACAGTGACTTAGCGGCCTAAACAGGTCGCGTCGGTTCCTTCCGCGTCGTGATGTGCGGATCAATCACGTGTCAGCGGACAATCACTGTGCCAGGCGCGGATTTCGAGGGATCGCGGTCGCTGTCTGTGCAAACGGCAGATAGGCCGGATCGTTCAGGTCGCTGGCGGGTGGAGCAGCAGTTCACGCACCGCGCCCCAGGTCAGTCCGATCGAGATGAAGAACACGAGCACGAAGGCGATGCGATAAAACAAGATCGTCGGCGTCACCTTCACCAGCCAGATGCCGAGGAAGTTGGTTGCGATCGCCAGCGGCATTAGCAGCAGGGAAATTTTCAACGTGTCGGTGGAAAACTGGCCGAGCGCAAAGTACGGCACAATCTTGAGCAGGTTCGTCGCCGCGAAAAAAATCGCATTGGTGCCGACGAACACGAGTTTCGGCAATCGCTGCGGCAGCATGAAAACCTGAAACGGCGGACTGCCGGCCTGTACCAGCGTTGAGGTGAAGCCGGACATGCTGCCCCAGAACACGCCGGCTGCGGCGCTGGGCGTATGCGGTTCGACGGAAGTTTTGCCGAACCATGAATTGAGCACAAAGGCGAGACCGATCAGGCCGATGGCCAGCCGCACGACGGCATCGGACAAATAGGCCGCAAGCACCCATGCCACGACGATGCCGATGATCGAGCCCGGCATCATCACTTTCAGATTCCAGGCGTCCCAATCGCGCCGATAAACCCACACGGAAATGACGTCCTGCACCAAAAGAATTGGCAGGAAAATCGCCGCCGCCTGCAATGGCGGAATGACGAGCGCCATCATCGGGGCCGCGACCATGCCGACGCCGGCGAATCCGCCCTTGGCGAGACCAAGGAGCGTGACGGCGCCGACAATCATGACCAGGAAAAGCGGATCGTTCAGCAAGGATGGCTCGCACCGGGCTGCCGCCAAACCGGCCGACGGCGCATTCCTATGACACAAATCAAGGCATCGGGTGAACCGCGTTCCTATCCGGTGCTGCATAAGTCGCATATGAGCGATGCAGGCTTTCGCACTATGTTGCGGCAAAGGGAGGCCGGTTGCGGCGTGAACATGGGTTGCAACCGAACGATGTGCGGATAAACAACGAAGCGATCCGGATCATGTCGATCGCTGGTGCAACACCATTGATAGCGCTTGATGCGGTGGCGCTGGATACCGAGACCACAGGGCTCGATCCGGCGAAATCGCGTCTGATCGAGATCGGCACCGTCGCGCTGCGAGACGGCAAGATCGACGAGGCGGCGGCTTATCGCCGACTGATCCGTTCGCCCGGTCCGGTGCCGGCCTCTGCAACGGCAATTCATGGCATCGACGACAAGACGCTTGCGGATGCGCCGCCGTTTGCTGACGTCAGCGCGGAGATCGAGACGCATCTGAAGGATGTGTTGGTGATCGGCCATTCCATCGGCTTCGACCTTGCGCTTCTCGCCAATGAATTTCGACGCGCCGGACGAAGTTTTGTGGAGCCGCGGACGTTGTGCACCCGCATGCTGGCCGAAGTCGCCGAACGCAATCTGCCCGGCTATTCGCTTGAGGAAGTTGCAGCTTGGCTCGGCATTGCGCCGCAGGCGCGTCATTCAGCGCTTGGCGATGCGGTCACCGCTGCGCGGATATTCGTTGCGCTCGTGCCGAGGTTGCGGGCCCGCGGCATCCGCACGCTCGCGGAAGCCGAACACGCCATCAGCCGGTTGACCCACGTGCTCGACGAACATTATCGCGCGGGCTGGGTCGCACCGGTAACGCCGGGCAAGGAAGAACCAGCGTTACCGCCGCGCGATCTTTATCCCTATCGCACCCGGGCTGCCGCGGTGATGCGCGAGCCGGTGATGGTGGCAGGGACGATCGAGATAAGCGAAGCGCTCGACCGCATGATGCGGCAGAAAATTTCATCGTTGCTGATTTTGTCCGACGAAAACCCGTCGGCACGAACGCCGGAAGCGATCGGCATCCTCACCGAACGTGATGTGCTGCGCGCCGTCGCGGCGGAAGGCGCCAACGCGCTGAGGCGCCCGGTTGCGGCGCTGGCGTCGCGGCCGCTGCACGTCGTCGCGGCCGACGCCTTGGCGTTTCGCGCCATCGCCCGAATGCGGCGGCTGCAGGTCCGCCATCTCGGCGTGGTCGATGAGGACCGCTCTGTTTGCGGCGTGGTCTCGGCACGCGACCTGTTGCGGCTGCGGGCCGATCAGGCGATCTGGCTTGGCGAGGAGATCGACGAGGCGCGCGATGCCGCGTCGCTTGCGCGCGCCTGGGCAAAGGTGCCGCAAGTCGTAGCCGCACTGCGCCATGAGGGCGTGTCCGGGCGCGAGGTCGCTGCTCTCATCTCCGGCGAGCTATGCGCGCTGACGGCGCGTGCATCGAAACTTGTCGAGCAGGAAATGATGGCAGCGGGCAAGGGACCGCCGCCCTGCGCCTATGCCGTTGCGGTGCTGGGCTCGGCCGGACGTGGCGAAAGCCTGCTTGCGCTCGATCAGGACAATGCGCTGATTTATGCAACGGACGGTGAGGCCGCCGACCGCTGGTTTGCCTGCTTCGGCACGCGGCTTGCCGATCTTCTCAACGAGACAGGTGTTCCGTACTGCAGCGGCGGCGTCATGGCGAGCAATCCGCGATGGCGCGGATCGTTCGCGGCGTGGCAGGCCCGCGTCAACACGTGGATCGGGACTTCCGATCCTTCCGCATTGTTGTCGGTCGATATCTTCTTCGATCTGCGCGGTGTGCATGGCGATATCCGGCTTGCCAATGCGCTGCGGCATGAGGCGTTCGAACGCGCGCGCGGCGAAGTTGGTTTCGCCAAGTTGCTGGGTGAGTCCGTCGGAACCGTGAAACCGGCAACAGGGCTCTTTGGCAACATCAAGACCGAAGGCGGACGTGTCGACCTCAAGAAAGCGGCGTTGTTCGGCATTGTCGCGGTCGCGCGGGTCCTCGCCATCCGGCATCACGTCATGGAACGCACGACGCCAGCGCGGCTCGACGGCATTCTGGCATTGCAGCGTGGCGATGCGCGCGACCTCGAAGCCTTGCGCGACGCACAAGGCTTTTTGCTCGAACTTCTGGCCGACCAGCAGATTGATGACATTTTTAACGGTTTGCCGCCGTCCAATACCGTTGTGGTGAAACGCCTTTCCGCCGGACAGCAGGATCGTCTACGCTTGGCGCTCGGCGCGGTGGGGAACCTCGCCGAACTGACGCGCGATCTACTCTTCTGACAAAAAGGACAGGAACGGGGAACGGGCGGTGAACTGGGGGAGAGGTCAATGGATGCACGCACCAGTCGGTATCACGAAGTCTATAGCCGCGCGCTGCGCGACCCCGAAGGATTTTGGGGCGAAGCGGCGCAGGAGATAGATTGGTACGCGCCTGCGAAAGCGGTCTTTGACGGCGGCGCCGGCATCTATGGCCGCTGGTTCGTCGGCGCGTCCTGCAACACCTGTTACAATGCGATCGATCGTCATGTTGCGGCCGGCCGCGCCGACCAGACCGCGCTGATCTACGATTCTCCTGTCACCAACACCAAGCGCGCCTACACGTATAACGAAGCACTCGCGGAAATTGCGACGCTCGCCGCGGTGCTGGAAGGCTTTGGCGTCAGCAAGGGCGACCGCGTCATTCTCTACATGCCGATGGTGCCGGAAGCCGTGTTCGGCATGCTCGCCTGCGCGCGGCTGGGAGCGATTCATTCGGTGGTGTTCGGCGGCTTTGCGGCAAAGGAGCTTGCGACTCGCATCGACGATGCCAAGCCGAAGCTCGTCCTGTCGGCAAGCTGCGGCATCGAACCGGGCCGCATCGTGAATTACAAGCCGCTGCTCGATCAGGCGATCGAACTCGCAAAGCACAAGCCTAGTGCCTGCATGATCCTGCAGCGCCGGCAGGGAGAAGCCGCGCTCGTCGCCGGCCGCGACCACGACTGGGCGGCGTTGCGCGACACCGCGTTGCGCGAGCGAAAGTCCGCGCCGTGTGTGCCGGTGCTCGCGACTGATCCGCTCTACATTCTCTATACGTCGGGCACGACCGGCGTCCCGAAAGGTGTCGTGCGCGACAACGGCGGGCACATGGTTGCGCTGAAATGGACGATGAAAAATCTCTACGACATCGCGCCCGGCGAGGTGTACTGGTCCGGGTCAGACGTCGGCTGGGTGGTCGGCCACAGCTATATTGTTTATGCGCCGCTGCTGCACGGCTGCACGACCATCCTCTACGAAGGCAAGCCGGTCGGCACGCCCGACGCCGGGGCGTTCTGGCGCGTGATCTCCGAGCATAACGTCGCATCGCTGTTCACGGCGCCGACGGCGTTCCGCGCGATCAAGAAGGAGGATCCCGAAGGCCGGCTGATCGGCGGCTACGACCTCTCGCGCTTCCGCAGTCTGTTTCTCGCCGGCGAGCGCGCCGACCCCGAGACCGTGAAATGGGCGGAGGAGAAACTGCGCGTGCCGGTGATCGACCACTGGTGGCAAACCGAGACCGGCTGGGCGATCGTCGGCAATCCGCTGGGGCTTGGCATGCTGCCGGTCAAACGCGGGTCGCCGACCGTGCCGATGCCGGGCTACGACGTGCGCGTGGTCGATGAATCCTGCAACGAACTGCCGGCAAACACGATGGGCTCGATCGTCATCAAGCTGCCGCTGCCGCCGGCCTGTTTGCCGACGCTGTGGCAGCAGGATGAGCGCTTCAAGGAAAGCTACCTCAGCGAATTTCCGGGCTACTACAAAACGGCGGACGCCGGCTTCAAGGACGAGGACGGCTATGTCTCGATCATGGGCCGTACCGACGACATCATCAATGTCGCCGGGCATCGCCTCTCGACCGGCGGCATGGAGGAGGTGCTGGCCGCGCACCCGGACGTCGCCGAGTGCGCCGTGATCGGCATGAGGGACGACCTCAAGGGCGAAGTGCCGTGTGGTTTCGTGGTGCTGAAGGCGGGCGTCAGCCGGCCGCCGGCGGAGATCGAGCAGGAGATCGTCGCGCTGGTGCGCGAGCGGATCGGGCCGGTTGCAGCCTTCAAGGTGGCGGTGGTGGTGGCGCGGTTGCCGAAGACGCGCTCGGGCAAAATCCTGCGCGGCACCATGAAGAAGATCGCCGATCAGGACGAATGGACAATGCCGGCGACCATCGACGATCCGGGGATATTGGAAGAGATCGGATCGGCGCTGAAGGGAAAGGGCGTAGGCTAGCTTGCTGGCAGGCCGCCGCCGCCGGGCAGCAAAGAAAAAGTGTCCAGAATGATGGATTGCCGGGTCAAGCCCGGCAATGACGACGGTGGAGAGGCATCAGCTTCACTCTGCCGCTTCCAGAGCTTTGTTGCTGCGATCGCGCAAATTCAAAATCCGCCGCGCGTTGTCATAAAACAGCTTCTGCTTGTCCGCGTCCGGCAGATTTAACTCGTCCAGCAGTCGCAGCGTTTCCTTCGGCTCCCAGCATGGATAGTCCGTGCCGTACATGACATTGTCGATGCCGTAATACTCGATCGCGAACTTCATCCCGGCCGCGTGCGGCGACACCGTGTCGGTAAACATCCGCTTCATGTAGGTGCTGACGGCATGCGGCAGCCCGGCCTTCCTGGTGTTCTTGTCCATGCGGCCCGACTGATACGGCAGCGCGCCGCCGGTGTGCGACATCACGATCTTGAGTTTTGGATGGCGCTCCATCATGCCCGACAGGATAAGCCGCGAGGCAGCCACGCTCACTTCGATGACGCGCCCCAGGCTGAGATGGAGCGCATCGTTGTAGCCCGCGAGAATCTCGACGAACAGCGCGTCGGTCGGGTGCAGGAACAGGGGTGCGCCCAGTTCCTCGACGCGCGCGTAAAACGGCTCCAGCCGTTCGGCGTCGATGCGCGGATCGTCGCCCACGCTGCCGGGCAGGTTGACTCCCATCAGGCCGAGCTCGTTGACGGCGTGATCGAGCACATCGATTGCCGCACGCGTATCTGTCAGAGGGACGGCAGCGCTGGCCCACACGCGACCGGGATATTTGCGCTGCGCCTCCGCCATGTATTCGTTCCACGCCATCGCGGCGTCGCGGCCTTCTTCCGGCGGCAGGTCCGAGAAGTAGATCGAGAACGGACCGATGGAGCAGACCACGTCGATCTGATGGCCGAGGCTGTCCATGTATTCGAGCTGCTTGTCGAGATCGAACCACTCGGCCCAGCTGCGCAACGTGTCGGAGCGTTCATTGCGAAGATAGTCGTACCCGCCTTGATCGTTTACGGCGGCGCGCGGAAAACCCTCGCGTTTGCAGAGCCGGTCGAAGAACGGCCGCGGCCACCAATGAAAATGGGAATCAATGATCCGCATATTTCCATCCCTTCGCCCGGTTCTCCCTTTTGGAGAACGTCACGACTTCGCCGATCCTCGCTTGCAAAAGTATATTCCGAATGAACCTTTCGTCCAGCGCCGTGGGTTCACGCGGTAGTTTTGTGGAACTGGACGGGGTCCGAAAAGATTGCCAAAATCCAACCCAAGAAGATCGAGGAAACGTCTGGCCTGTTTGACCGAACTCTTGGCCGCAAGCTCGTGGACGCAAGCTCGTGGCCGCAAGGATTTGGTCGACGGCGGCAACTCAAGGGTGGGCATTCGATGGCTGGCACTTCGTTTTTCCGGGTCATGCGGCTGGCGCTTCCGGCGGCCGCAGCGCTGGCGCTCATATCCTTGTCCGGCGCACAGGCGCAGCAATATCCGAGCCAGGACATTCATCTGGTCTCGGCGTTTCCGCCGGGCAGCGGCGCGGATGTGCTGGTGCGCTATGTTGCGGAGAAATTGCGGCCGATCACAAATCGCACTGTGATTGTCGAAAACAAGCCCGGCGCCGGCGGCAACATCGCAACCGAATACGTCGTGCGCTCGAAGCCCGACGGCTACACCATACTCGTGCACTCCGCCAACACGCTCGCGTCGAACGTTCACCTGATCCGCAACAATCCGGTCGACGTCAGCAAGCAGATCCAGGTGGCCGCCACCATCAATCGGCAGGCTTTCATGCTGGTGGTCGACCCCAAACGGCCGTTTCATTCGGTTGCAGAACTTACAACCTATGCGAAGGCCCAGGGCGACAAGAGCACTGTCGCCGTCGTCGGCAACGGCAGCATCATCATGTGTTCGATCTACAAGGAGCTGGCCGGCCTCACAGCCGTCGATGTCGCCTACAAGGTCGGGCAGGATACGCTGAACGATCTTGCGAGCGGGAGAGTCGATTTCTCGTGTCAGGATCCGGTTTTCGCTCTCTCGCAGCAGCGGGAGGGACGCGTGCGCGTTCTGGCGATCGCTTCCGGCGAGCGGATGGCCTCGGCGCCGGACATTCCGACGATGAAGGAATCCGGCTATCCGATGGACCTGATCGGCTGGTTCGCGGCGATGGTGCCGGCCGGCACGCCGCGGCCGATTGTCGATCAGATCAACGGCTGGTTTGCGAAAATCCATGCGGACCCGGAAACCCCGAAATTCCTCAATAATTTCGGCGGCGTCCCATGGCTCTCGACGCCGGACGAGGGGCAGGCGCGGCTGCTGCGGGACATCAAGGATTTTGCGGAATACGTGCGTATCGCCAAACTCAAGCCGCAGGGATAAGGCGGCGCTTCCGCAAGATTAGAACTCTTGTGGGGACGCTGCCGCCCGGATGGCACGCAGCCGTTATTATCAAAATGCACTAGCGGTTCGACACCGTATCGTTTAGTGAAGGCCCATCAGATCCGGCGGTACTCAGGGCATGCCGGAGTATTGATAACGCCGACGTAGAGCGTCCCGCCAGGCCGGCCGGCGAGGATATAACCCGACAAGCCAGTGTGATGAAATTGCCGGTCACGCCCGGCGATGATGAGTTGGAGATTTTCGATCGTGTCCACCCCTTACGGGTTTCCCCAGTACGTTATTGACCGTGTGATGCAGAAGCGCGGCAAGCTTGCCGTGTATGACCACTTCGATCCGAAGCGCACGGCGCTGCTTGTGATCGACATGCAGAATTTTTATGTAGGTGAAATCGCCTCGGTTGTCGGCATTATCCCGAATATCAACCGCATCGCGCAGAAATTGCGTTCGCTGGGCGGCCATGTGATCTGGGTGGGCATGACAGCGGGCGAACACGGCAAGAGCCTGTGGCCGATCTATCACGATTATTTCTTCACCAAGGAACGCGGCGCCAATCACCGCGACCAACTGTCGCCGGGGCACGACGGGCACAAGTTCCACGCCAAGCTCGACATCCAGCCCGGCGATGCGACCGTGTATAAAAGCCGCTTTTCGCCGTTCGTCGAAGGAGCGTCCAATTTGCACGACGTCCTGCAGGCGAAGAATGTCGATAGCCTGATTGTCACCGGCACTGCGACCAACATGTGTTGTGAAAGCGCGGCGCGCGACGCCATGATGCTCGACTACAAGGTTGTGATGGTGTCGGATGCAAACGGTGCGCGCTATCCGGAAGATCACATGGCGGGCCTGACGTCGTTCTACCAGAGTTTCGGCGACGTTCGCTCGACCGACGAAGTGCTCGACCAGCTTCTTGCCAAGTAAATTGGCAGGTGAAGCGTCCACTGAAATACAAACCGAAGGTGCGTCCTGAAGCGCGTCGCGCGAACGTCACGCAGACGTGACCGTGAAACGGCAACCCCTACCGTCCGCACAACCGCTTGTGACTGGCTTGGCCTGATGTGCGCTCCTATCAACGCCGCGCGGTTAACGCGCAGGACGTTGTCAGGGGATGAGAAGAATGCTGGTGAGACAAGACACGTCGCCCGGCCGGGCGGCGGAAGCAGAAGGTGCCGCGCGCGCGGGAACGGATGTTATCCTGCTGTTCTGCCGCATCGGCATGACCTGTCTGTTTTATGTCAGCATTCGGGGAAAACTCGCCAACATTGATGGCTTTGTCGCGGGCCTCACGGCGCGCGGCGTGCCGGGCGGCATGGCGATGGGTTATCTCGCCGTGACGGTGGAAATTCTCGGCACGCTCGGTGTGCTTTTGGGTCTCGCCACGCGGCAGGCGGCGCTGTTGCTCGCGGTGTTCGTCGTCGTAGCGACGATGATCAGCCATCGTTATTGGGAACTGCCGCCGGACCAGGCGCCCAACCAGATGACCCACTTTTACAAGAACGTCAGTATTTTTGCGGGCTACCTGCTCCTGTACGTCACCGGGCCCGGACGCTATTCGCTAGACCGCTGGCTCGGACGCACGATCTGACATGCGCCAACCCGGCGAGCGCCAATGCGGAAAAGGCGAGACGATGCGCTCTTTGCTATAAGGCCGCATGAACTATCGTCACGTCTTCCACGCCGGCAATTTCGCGGACGTCTTCAAGCATGCGATCCTCGCCCGCATTCTGCTGCACCTCAATGAAAAGCCGCAGCCCTATCGGGTGATCGATACCCATGCGGGCGCCGGACGCTATGATCTTTCCGGCACGCTCGCCAACAAGACGGGAGAATGGCGCGACGGTATTGGCCGGCTGACGGCCGAAGATGGCGCGGTGGCCGACGCGAATAACGACGACATGCTGAAGCCGTTGCTCGATGCCGTGGCCGCCTGCAATCCTTCGGGAACGCTGCGCATCTATCCCGGCTCGCCGGCCGTCGCGCTGTCGGTGATGCGGCCGCAGGATCGCCTGACGGCCTGCGAGCTCGAGCCGCACGCTGCCGCGGCGCTTGCGCGAAACCTCGGCGGCGATCGGCGGGCCAAGGTCATCGAAACGGACGGGTTTGCGGCGCTAAAAGCCTACCTGCCGCCGGTAGAGCGGCGTGGCCTGGTGCTGGTCGACCCTCCTTTCGAGGACAGGGACGAGTTCAGCCGGCTGGCAGCGGCCACCGCAGCAGCAGTACGAAAATGGCCGACCGGGATTTATGCCGTCTGGTATCCCGTTAAAGACGCCACCGCCGCGGCGTTCGTGAAGGGCTTCCACGGGTTCGAAGTCCCCAAGCTGCCGCCTCCCCAGATCCTGCGGGCTGAACTGCATGTTGCTTCTCCCCAAAGCGACGGACTGGCCGCCTGCGGACTGGTCCTGATCAATCCGCCATGGCGGTTGCAAGCTGAGCTCGAGCAGCTCCTGCCGGACCTGGTCAGGCGTCTGCGCCAGGACAAGGGGGCTCGCTATCTTCTGGAGGCGATCACGTAGAATTTGCCGCACGGTATCATTTGCAGCCCTTTTCAGTCCGCCGCCATATGTTAACCTTTCTTATTCGGGTCCAGACGTTCCGCTTTCTGAAAGGAGGGTCGGCGATGAGTAAGGGAGTTACGCCGGCACTTTTCCCGACTGTGAATGTCAGGCCGCGCTACGTGCCGTGGGGGCGCGTGGCGAAGCAATCTCGGGAGAAGGAGTTTCCCGATGGCAATGACCGGTACGGTCAAGTTCTTCAATGGTGAACGTGGCTACGGCTTCATCAAACCTGATGATGGTGGACGTGACGTGTTTGTGCACATCACGGCAGTGGAACGGGCCGGGCTGAAAGCGTTGAATGAAGGTCAACGCATCAGCTTTGAAGTAGAGCCTGACAAAAAGGGTAAGGGACCCAAGGCAGTCAACCTCGTTATCCAGAGCTGATTTTTTTCTGGAGAGAGGCTGTGGGCCGCGCATGTCAGTGCAGCGGATGATGATGCTTATTTTTCGCGTTCTAAAGAACAGTTCGTCTACGGCATCCTGATGCAGCAAGCGGGCCGTCGAAAGGCAACTATCCGCACGATAAAAAAGCCCCGGAAAATCCGGGGCTTTTTACCTGTTTACGCTTAAGCGCGATGCGTGTTCGCCTTAGAACCGGAAATTCACACCGGCGCGAACGATGTTCGCCTTGAAGTCGACCGTGGTCGGGGTCGGCGCGCTGACGACGGTGTTGAAGTCGCCGAGATCCATGTAGAGGTACTCGACCTTCGCCGTCCAATTCTGCGCCAGCGCGAACTCAAGGCCGGCGCCGACAGTCCAACCCGCATTGGTTGTGCTCGCTGAACTGAAACCGAACGACGGGTTCGCTTCAATGTTGCCGTAAGCGAGACCACCGGTCACGTAAGGGAGCCAACGGTCGTAGGCGTAGCCGAGACGGCCGCGCACGGTGCCAAACCAGTTGTTCTTGGTTTCGCAACCGAAGGCGCAGGCGCCGCTGCCCTTGATTCCCGACCATTGGATGTCGGTCTCGAGGCCGAGGACGGTCTGACCAAACTGCCAGTTGTAACCGAGCTGGCCGCCAAACAGGCCGCCTGACGTATCGAACTTGCTGGTCTGGCTGCTCCAGGCCGAATCACCCCAGCCGCCGCCGCCGTTCACACCCATGTAGAACCCAGCCCAGCTATAAATCGGTGCATAGACCGGCGCCGGGGCAACCCGAGGAGCACGACCCAAGTCGGCAGCACTGGCCTGAACAACCATCCCTACCAACGCAGCCATGCTGACCGCAAACACACGCTTCATAAGTCCGTCCTCCGTTAATTACGTGGCGCGGAAAGTATTGAAAATTCGAGGAGTGTCTAGTGCAGGAAAGACACACACTTTGAGCCAATAAATCATGGTATAATAAAGGTTTAGATCACGATGCCGCCTAAGATAATCTCAAAAATTGCCACAATCTATTAAGTACAAATTTACCGACCAGGCGCCCTTGCGGCGTTATACTACCGGACGAGAGTTGCTTTGAGGTGGCGGCGTCTAAAGTCCTTGGTGTCGCGGAGTCAGAAGCGAAAATTGAAGCCGAAGCGTAGCAGGCTACTGGCGAAATCGTGATCGAGACCGGTGAGGGCGTAGCGCTCGTCGGCGAGGTTCACGAACAGATATTCGACCTTGGCCGACCAGTTGGGCGTGAAACCGACCTCGGCGCCCGCGCCGGCGGTCCAGCCAAAATGCGAATGCGATTCGGAGAGGCCCGCCCATTCGGCGCGGCTGCCGCCATAGGCAAGGCCGCCGGTCCCGTAAAACAGCATGTTGTTGAAGGCGAAGCCGAGCTTGCCGCGCGTCGTGCCGAACCAGGGATTGGAGAATTTGATACCCCCGGAGGTATCGTCCGCATTGGTCAGCTGGGCGTCGGTCTCCAGACCATAGACCACGTTGCCATATTGCCAATTGTATCCGAGTTGCAGGCCGCCCAGCAGGCCGTGCGGATCGGCGCCGCTGTTTGCGACCGAACCCCACTGATAGCCGACATTCGCGCCCAGATAGAGACCCGCCCAACTGAACGCGGAGTAAGGTGCAGGCGCCGGATAGCTGCGCGAAATATCGGCGGCGACCGCCGGAGTTGAAATACAGGCGCCAATGCCGGCAGCGCCAAATGCAGCAGCAATCAAATAGCGAAACGCGTACTTTTTCACACGCAGCCTCCTGAGGCCTGTCAACACGGCAAACAAAACGTCAATTCGCGCAAATTTTATCGGGACTACGCCTTAAGCGTTCATTAAGGCCGATGCTGCCGCGACCGTTATCGTTAAAGAAATGCTATATGGCCGCGAACTGATGGACCCTTGAACGGCGCGTCGGCAATTGCCGGGCGGAGATTTTTCGAATGGCACAGCAAACACATCTCGCCGCACTCGTGACCGGCGGTGCGCAGCGGATCGGCGGTACGATCGCCGCGGCGCTCGCGCGGTCGGGTTACGCGGTCGCCATTCACGCGCACCACTCGGCGGAAGCGGCGCACGCGTTGTGCCGTACGATCGTGGCCGAAGGCGGCAAGGCGAACGTCGTGACCGCGGATCTTTCGAACCATGACGACGTGCTCGCGCTGGTCGGGCGGGCCGCCGCCACGGTCGGGCCGTTGACCTTGCTCGTCAACAATGCCGGTGAATTCGAGCCCGACTTCATCGGCAATCTGGACCGCGCGCTTTTCGACCGGCAGTTCGCCGTCAATCTGCGTGCGCCCCTGTTTCTGGCGGAGCAGTTCGCGGCGCAGGTTCCGTCCGGCGCCGACGCTTCGATCGTCAACCTCGTCGACCAGCGCGTCTATAAACTTACCCCGCAGTTCCTGTCCTACACCCTCACCAAAAGCGCGCTGCATACCGCCACAACGACGCTCGCGCAGGCGCTGGCGCCCCGTGTGCGCGTCAACGCCGTCGCGCCCGGCCCAACGCTTCCTTCGCCACGTCAGGATGCGGCGGATTTCGCCCGCCAGGCCGCGACCCTGCCGCTCCAGCGGGGCCCGACCCCCGAGGACGTCGCGCAGGCGGTGCTTTATCTGTCGGGCGCGCAAAGCGTGACCGGCGTCACCATCGCGGTCGACGGTGGCCAGCATGTGGCCTGGCAGACGCCGGACGCCGACGGCATTACCGAATAGAACCTCGCGATTTGGCGCGCGGGGTATTATTTCTAACGACAATGTCCGATCCCAGAAAAGCCGAGAAGAAAACCAACCTCGATCCGGTGATCGAGCCGGATATCCCGCCCGGCGAGGACGAGGAATCGACGCTGCCCGAGCTTGACGACCAGTCTGGCCTCGCTGCGGATTCCAGCGCGGCGGCGTCTGGCCGCAATGTCATTTTGCGGTTTGCGAAACTGGCTCCGTCCTCGCCGGGCGTGTACCGGATGATCGCGGGCAACGGCGATGTGCTCTATGTCGGCAAGGCCAAGAACATCAAGAAGCGCATTCTCGCTTATGCGCGCCCGACCGGCCATGTCAGCCGCATCGAACGCATGATCGCCGTGACGGCGGCGATGGAATTCGTGTCGACGGCCACGGAGACCGAGGCGCTGCTGCTCGAGGCGAACCTCATCAAGAGACTGCGTCCGCGCTTCAACGTGCTTTTGCGTGACGACAAATCGTTTCCCTATATCCTGCTGACGGCGGATCATTCCGCGCCGCAGCTCACGAAACATCGCGGCGCACGCAACCGCAAGGGCGACTACTTCGGGCCGTTCGCCTCGGTGTGGGCGGTGAACCGCACGATCACGGCGCTTGAGCGCGCATTTCTCGTGCGCTCATGTTCCGACGCGGTATTCGAAAGCCGGACGCGGCCGTGCCTGCTTCATCAGATCAAGCGTTGCGCGGCGCCGTGTACCGGCGAGGTTTCGCCGGAGGCTTATCGCGAACTGGTGCGCGAGGCGCGCGCATTTCTTTCCGGCCGCAGCCGCGTCGTGAAAGACCAGCTCGCGACTGAAATGGAAGCGGCGTCGAATACGCTCGACTTTGAACGCGCGGCCGTGCTGCGCGATCGCCTCGCCGCGCTGTCGGCGATCCAGTCGCAGCAGGGCATCAACCTGCGCGGCGTCGACGAAGCCGACGTATTCGCCGCGCATCAAAGCGGTGGCTACACCTGTATCGAGGTGTTTTTCTTTCGCGCCGGGCAGAACTGGGGCAACCGCGCGTATTTTCCGAAGGCGGACCGCAGCCTCTCGGCGGACGAGGTTTTGGGCGAGTTCCTGGCGCAGTTTTACGATGACAAGCCTTGCCCGCGCGTGGTCCTGCTCTCGCACGCGGTCGCGGATCAGGCGCTGCTCGCGGAGGCATTGTCGATCCGGAGCAACCACAAGGTGGAGGTCAGCGTGCCGCAGCGCGGCGAGAAGAAACTCGTCGTCGATCACGCGGCTGCCAATGCGCGCGAGGCACTGGAACGCAAGCTCGCGGATACGGCATCGCAGCGTCAGCTGCTCGAAGGTCTGACCGCATCCTTCGGGCTGCCGCGGGTGCCGAACCGGATCGAGGTATATGATAACAGCCATATCCAGGGCAGCAACGCGGTCGGAGCCATGGTGGTTGCCGGACCGGATGGTTTTCGCAAGAACCAGTATCGCAAGTTCAATATAAAGTCGGAAATGCTTACGCCCGGCGACGACTACGCGATGATGCGCGAGGTGCTGACGCGCCGTTTCAAGCGGCTGCTCAGTGAATCGCCCCGCATCGGGGGCTCAGGTGACGGCGCGGCTAACGGAACCGGAGCAGAGTCCGTGCTGGGCGAGGACGCCCACTTGGAGAACCCGTCGCCCTGGCCCGATCTCGTGTTGCTCGACGGCGGCGAAGGTCAGCTCACGGCGGCACGGCAGGTGTTCGATGAACTCGGCATCGACAATGTGCCACTGGTCGCGATCTCAAAGGGGCCGGACCGCGACGCGGGCCGCGAGACCTTTCACATGCCCGGCCGTGAGCCGTTCAAGCTGCCGCCGCGCGACCCTGTCCTTTATTTCGTGCAGCGGCTGCGCGACGAAGTGCACCGGTTTGCTATCGGGTCGCATCGCCAGAAGCGGCGCAAGGACATCCGCGAGGCGGGCTTGCAGGAGATCAGCGGAATAGGGCCTGGCCGGAAGCGGGCTTTGCTGCGTCATTTTGGAACCCTGAAGGCCATCGAGCGGGCGTCGGTCGCGGATCTTTCACATGTGCCCGGTATCAATGCCGAAACGGCCCGGCGCATCTATGATTTCTTCCATGAACAGCGCCAGCCGTGATGTTTTGCGCGGCATATCCGCGAACTGAAGGGTTGTTGGGGACGGGCGGCGTTGTTAGTTTGCCCCTCATGGATATGAGTTCCACACGGCCGGTAACGACACGTCCGCTGACGCTGCCGAACATCCTGACATACGCGCGCATCGCGGCGGTGCCGGTGGTGGTCGCCTGCATGTATTGGCAGGATGTCCTTCATGGCGGTGTCTGGCTACGCTGGGTCGCGCTGACGATATTTATTGCGGCCGGCATCACCGACATCCTCGATGGCTACTTCGCCCGTATGTGGGGCCAGCAGTCGAGCTTCGGGCGCATGCTGGATCCGATTGCGGACAAGCTGCTGGTCGCGTCCTGTCTTTTGATGCTGGCTGCTGAGCAGAACAGCGCCCTGCACGGCTGGTCGATCTGGGCCGCCGTCGTCATTCTCTGCCGCGAGATTTTGGTTTCGGGGCTGCGCGAATATCTTGCCGAACTGCGGGTGAGTGTTCCTGTAACCCGGTTGGCGAAGCTCAAGACGGTCCTTCAACTGGTCGCCATCGGCTTTTTGCTGGCCGGGGAGGCGGGCGACGCGGTCGTTCCCGTCGTGACGCCGATCGGGCTCATTCTGTTGTGGCTCGCCGCTTTGCTGACGCTTTACACCGGGTACGACTATTTCAGAGCGGGCATACGGCACCTGATCGAGGATTAAGTGAAGATCGTCTATTTTGCCTGGGTGCGTGAACGGATCGGCAAGACCGACGAGGACATTGATGTGCCCGCCGACGTTCGCACCGTCGGCGATCTGATCGGGTGGCTATCGGAGCGCGGCGAGGAATACGCCTATGCGTTCGAGAATCCGAAAACCATCCGTGCCGCGATCGACCGCACCCATGTCAATCGCGACGCGCAGCTCGCAGGTGCACGGGAGATCGCGTTCTTTCCGCCGATGACGGGTGGGTGACGAGGACGAGATGGCGACCATCCGCATCCAGCGCGAAGATTTCGATGTCGCCGCCGAGCAGCGCGCGATCGCGCAGGGCAACGATGAGGTGGGCGCCGTCGTTACCTTCACCGGGATATGCCGCGCCGGCACGGGCGTCGACGCGATCGCGGCGATGACACTGGAGCACTATCCGGGCATGGCCGAGCAGGAAATCGCGCGCCATGTGGAAGAAGCCGAGCGGCGCTGGCCGTTAAAAGGCGTGACGGTGATCCATCGCCACGGCCGGCTTGTGCCGGGCGACAATATCGTCCTCGTTGTCACCGCCTCGTCCCACAGGGGTGATGCGTTCGCCGCGGCGGAGTTCCTGATGGATTTTCTCAAGACCCGCGCGCCGTTCTGGAAACAGGAAGAGCGCGCCGGCGGCAAATCCTGGGTTGCCGCGAAGAACGAGGACGATGCCGCGGCCGAACGCTGGACAGCGCCCGCGCGGCGCAGCGACGCCGCGGAATAGATCGTTCCGAACAAACTAACCTGCACTGCGATCGGCAGCCAGCGTTCGCCGCGCCGATTTTGTCGCATTCGCTACAATGAAAAATTTTCAAGCCCATTCAGCAAGCGAAAACGCATTATTGCCGCGCATTGTGCTGCTTGACGATCCAACCCGTGCGCTCCAATTTCCGCCCGCTTTTGTGAGCTCGCACAAATCGTGTGCAGTCAATTCATGAGACGCTCAAACGGTCGATCAAGGGGGAAAACGATGGTGCGTGAATTCGAATACAAGGGCGAAACCTTTCGCGTGACCGCGCACGGGCTTCCGGGGCGCGAGGAAATCTTCATCGTGCATATCGAGGACGACGAAGAGGGCGGCGAGATTTCCATCGACCGCATGACGGAGGAAAACGACAAGAGTGCGTCGCTGGAAAAGATTTGCATCATGCTTTGCGACAAGCTGATTCCCGAGCGCGAAATCGACGTTCAGGACCCAAACGGTCCGTTCGCGTGGCGGCAGGGCAAGGTCCTGTTCGACGTCCACAATGGCGTGCAGGACTTCGGTCGCGACTGATCGAAGCGCTTTTCGGCAAGCGCCGGTTCGCAAGCCCTGCTCGCGCCCCGGTCTGACGATAGAGCTGATCCGGCAAATTACCTGATCGGCGGAGCGTACTGGATGCCGCCTTCGCTCCAGAGCTGGTTCAGGCCGCGCGGAATGCCGAGCGGAGAATCGACGCCGACATTGCGCTCGTAAACTTCGGCGTAGTTGCCGACGTGGCGGATGATGCGTGCGGCCCAGTCCTTGGTCAGCCCGAGTTCTTCGCCATAATTGCCTTCGGTGCCGACGAAACGCTTGATCTCCGGCTTCTCGGATTTCATGGCCTCGTCGATGTTCTTCGAATTGATGCCGAGTTCTTCCGCCACCACCATGGCGTAGACCGTCCATTTCACGATCAAGAGCCAGTCATCGTCCTTCTGGCGCACGACGGGCGCCAGCGGCTCCTTGGAAATCACATCGGCCAGGATGATGTGGTCGTCCGGCTTCGACAGTTTCAGGCGCTCGGCATAAAGGCGCGATACGTCCGCTGTCCATACATTGCACTGCCCTGAATTGTAGGCGTTGCGTACATCCTCGGCCTTAACGTTGCGGATTTCCTGATACTTCATGTTGTTGATGCGGAAGTAGTCGGCGAGGTTCGGCGCCGTGGTGGTGTTGGCCTGCACGCAGACCTTGCTGTCGTTGAGTTCGAGCGCGGAACTTATGTTGCGCGACTTCGGGACCATGAAGCCCTGGCCGTCGTAGAACGTCACGGCGGCGAAGTGCAGCGCATAATCCGTCTCGCGCGACATGCTCCAGGTCGAGTTGCGCAAAAGGACGTCAACGCGCCGCTTCGACAACTCGCTGAAGCGTTCGTTGGCGTCGAGCGGAACGTACTTGACCTTGTTCGGGTCGTCGAAGATCGCCGATGCGATGGCGCGGCAGAAATCGACGTCAAAACCGTGCCACTGTCCGTTACTGTCGACGGTGGAGAAGCCCGGAAGATCGGCGTTGACGCCGCACAGGACGGCATCGCGCCGGACCGTGCGCTTCAGCGTCTGGGTGTCGTAGCGCTCATAGGTAATGGCGCCCGCCGCAACTGCAGCGGCAATGACGACACCGATCAGAAGCCCGGCAGTGAAAGTCCGGGGAATAAACTTCAGCATGGATTTTGCTCGCTAAAAGTCGGTTGCGGACGAGTGATAACTGTGCGGGTGGGATGGGCGACCTGTCGGTCGAACGAACGCGTTTCCGTCGCGGGACGCAGCACGTTTACAGGACGCGCTGCTGCCGGACCACAACCTTGGTGCCGACAGGAACACGCTCGTAAAGATCGATGATATCGTGATTGACCAGGCGGAAGCAGCCGGAGGAAACGGCCGAGCCGATGGTCTGGGGCTGGTTGGTGCCGTGCAGACGATAGACGGTGTTGCCCAGATAGAGTGCGCGTGCGCCGAGCGGATTGCCGGGGCCGCCGGCCATGAAACGGGGCAGGTACGGCTGGCGCGCGATCATTTCCGGTGGCGGTGTCCAATCCGGCCATTCCGCCTTGCGGCTGATCGAAAGCAGTCCCGACCACTGGAATCCCTCACGGCCGACGCCGATTCCATAGCGGATGGCGCGATTGCCCGGCTGCACGAGATAGAGGAAGCGCGATGGCGTATCGACGATGATCGTGCCGGGTGCTTCCGTGGTCCGGAAATAAACCATCTGCCGCTGAAACTGGGCCGGCAGCGTTTCTTCCTCCGGCGAGGGCACATAACCCGGCTGATCCTGAATATCCATGACCCGCGACTGGGCATGACCAGCGGACGCGAGCGCGGTCCACAGTGCCGCCGCCGCCAGAACTCGAGTTGCTCTAATCTTCAGCATGACTTGCTATCCCACTAGAATATTCGGCAAATATAATGTCAGGCGGTTTAGCTGCGCAATCGCTGCGCTGCAACTCGACAGCCGGCCCTTGCATGGGATTAAGCAAATCCGCTGTGGCGGATTATGGGCAGCGCCCGATGCCCTGATCGGGGATCGCAGTCGGAGCTATTGCGCTGCGTCAATTTTGTAATGGTGCAACGTGAGTATTTGACCTAATGCGTTGTGCCAATTACGGTCCACCCGAATTTCGCGTGCGAAAGTCCTTAAAGGGAGAAATGTCCATGAAAAAGCTGTTTGCCGGGCTGGGCGGTCTTGCCGCGTTGTTCGCCCTGTCGCCGGCTCATGCCCAGGGAACGGTCAAGGTCGGTCTTGTCATGAGCTACTCAGGCCAGTTCGCCGATCTCGGGACCATGATGGATACCGGCGTCAAGCTCTACATGAAGGAGCATGGTGACACGGTTGCCGGCAAGAAAATCCAGATTATCCGCAAGGATTCGGGCGCAGCCGGCACGGCACCGGATGTTGCCAAGCGTCTCGCCCAGGAACTGATCGTTCGCGACAAGGTGGATATCGTTGCCGGCTTCTCGCTCACTCCCGATGCGCTGGCCTCCGCCGATGTCTTCACCGAGTCAAAGAAGATGGCCGTGATCATGAACGCGGCGACTGCGATCATCACGGCCAAGTCACCGTACTTTGTGCGCGTCTCGATCCCGCTGCCGCAGGCGATGTCTGCGCTCGGCACCTGGGCGGCCAAGAACGGCGGCGCCAAGAAGGTCTTCACGATGGTGACGAACTACGGTCCCGGCATCGACTCGGAAGTCGCGTTCCAGACGGCGTTCAAGGCGGCGGGAGGCCAGGTGGTCGGCAGCGTTCGCTTCCCGGTCGCGAACCCGGACTTCTCGGCATTCGCCCAGCAGCTCAAGGATTCCGGCGCCGATGCGGCTTACATCTTCGTGCCCGGCGGCGAGCAGCCGGCCGCGCTCGGCAAGGCCCTCGCCGAACACGGCGTCAGTCCGAAGACGATCAAGATCTATTCGTCCGGCGAACTCGTGAACGATGAGCCGCTCAAGAGCATGGGCGACGCCGCCCTCGGCATCGTCAGCGGCTGGCACTACAGCTGGACCCACAAGTCGGACGTCAATGCCAAGTTCGTCAAGGGCTTCAACGAGATGCTCAACGGCCGCAACCCCGATCAGTTCGCGGTGTCCGGTTATGACGGCATGGCGCTGATCTACAAGGCGCTGGAGAAGACCAAGGGCAACGCCGACGGCGATGCGCTGGTCGCGGCGGCAAAGGGACTGGCTTGGGAAAGCCCGCGCGGTCCGATCTCGATCGATCCTGAAACGCGCGACATCGTGCAGGACATTTACATGCGCCGTGTCGAGAGCGTGAACGGCAAGCCGCAGGTTGTCGAATTCGACAAGCTCACGGCCGTCAAGGATCCGGTCAAGGCCCAGCTCAAGGCCGAAGGCAAGCTCAATCCCGACGGAACGACGAAGTAAGTTCGAAGTGAACTCGTTCATAGATTAAGGATCGGTCGCAGTATCGTGCTTGCCACGTTCGTTAGCCTCCTGTTCGACGGTCTCGGCTACGGGATGCTGCTGTTCGTCCTGTCCGTCGGGCTGTCCGTGACGCTGGGGATGATGAATTTCGTCAACCTCGCGCACGGTGCTTTTGCGATGGTTGGCGGATACGTCGCGATTACCCTCATGCACCATGCAGGGTGGCCGTTCCTGGCCACCCTGCCGATTGCCTTCCTCGCCGCCGCGGCGGCGAGCGTCGTGGTGGAGCGCGTGCTGTACCGGCGTCTCTACCGCGCGTCCGACCTCGACCAGTCCCTGCTCACGATCGGCATCGTGTTCATGTCGATCGCGATCGCCGCCTATGTATTCGGGACCAACCAGCAGCCCGTGCAACTGCCCGATTGGCTGCGTGGACGCGAGGTGATCGGCGACTTCAGCTTCGGCGTCTATCGCCTGTTCCTGATCGGCGCGGCCCTTATCATCACAGTGCTGATGGTGCTCGGCCTCGACTACACACGTTTCGGCGCGCAGGTACGCGCCTGCGTCGACAACCAGCGCATGGCGCGCGGGCTTGGCCTTAACGTCGACAACATCTTCACGCTGACGTTCGCGCTCGGCAGCGGGCTCGCCGGCCTCGGCGGCGCGCTGGCGATCGAGCCGATGGGTCTCGATCCCAATTTCGCGTTCAAGTACCTCGTCTACATGCTGATCGTCGTCGCGGTAGGAGGCCTGGCATCCATCCGCGGCGCGTTCGTGACGGCGGCCCTGCTCGGCGTCATCGACATCTTCAGCAAATATTACATTCCTCAGGTCGGCAGCTTTGTCCTTTATCTGGTGATGGTCGGTCTTCTGGTCTGGCGTCCGGCCGGAATATTCGCGAGGCGCTGACGTGACGATGCAAACGGCCGGCGCGGCCTTCAACCCGCAACAGGTTCTGCGTGCGCAGGTCCGCTGGCGACTGATCGAAACGATCTTCTGGGCGGCGACGCTGCTGCCGTTCGTGCTGACGCCGAATTACCTCGTGTTGTGCAGCCAGATTGCGATAGCGGCGCTGTTCGCGCTGTCGCTCGATCTGCTTGTCGGCTACAGCGGTATCGTATCGCTGGGGCACGCGGTGTATTACGGCGTGGCGGCGTATTCCGCCGGCCTGATCGCCAAGGCAGGGTGGGGCGAGCCGCTCACCGGCCTGATCATGGCGAGCCTCATCGCTGCCGCGGTCGGATTCCTCGCAAGCCTGATCATGGTGCGCATCACTCACTTCGCGCTCATTATGGTGACGCTCGGCCTGTGCCTTCTGATGTATGAAGTCGCAAACCAGCTTCACGACATCACCGGCGGCGACGACGGCCTACAGGGCATCCGCATGTGGCCGATCTTCGACATGTTCAGGTTCGATTTGTACGGCCGCACCGCCTATGTTTACACGCTGATTGCGCTGTTTATCTCGTTTCTGGCGGTTCGCCGCGTGGTCAACTCGCCGTTTGGCCTGTCGCTGCGCGGGATGCGGGAAAACGCACGCCGCATGCCGGCGATCGGCGCGCCGATGCGCGCTCGGCTGCACGTCGTTTATGTGATCTCAGCGTTCTTTGCCGGCGTCGCCGGCGCTCTCTCGGCGCAGACGACGCAGTTCGTGGCGCTCGACGCGCTGAGCTTTCAGCGCTCGGCTGAAGTGCTGGTCATGCTGGTGCTGGGTGGCGCCGGCAGGCTTTATGGCGGACTGATCGGCGCGATTATCTTCATTGTCGCGCGCGACCAGCTAGCCGACATGAACCCGCAGTACTGGTATTTCTGGCTTGGCCTGCTCCTGGTCGTGGTCATTATCTTCCTGCCGAACGGTATTCTCGGCGGTCTCGCGCGGCTCGTCTCGCGGAAAGGGCGGCTGTCGTGACGGACATCGCGCTCTCCACCAAAGGCCTCAGCCGACGCTTCGGACAACTCGTCGTCGCCAACGATATCGAGATCGCCGTACCGCGGGGCGCGCGCTATGCGCTGATCGGCCCGAACGGCGCCGGCAAAACCACGCTGATCAATCTTCTGACCGGCATGTTGCGTCCCGACGGCGGCCATATATTTCTCGGCGGCGAAGATATCACCTCGCTTGCGCCAGAGACGCGGGTGAAGCGGGGCCTCGTGCGCACGTTCCAGATCAACACGCTGTTCCCCAACCTCAGCGCGCTCGAATCGGTGACTCTCGCGGTGCTTGAGCGGCGCGGCGACGCCAACAACTGGCGGCGCAGTCTGCCGCACTTCAAGGATGCGATCGACGAAGCCTACGGCATCCTGCAGACGCTGCTGCTTGGCGACGATTGCGAGCGGCCGACCCGCCAACTCGCTTATGGTCAGCAGCGGCTTCTCGAAATCGCGCTGGCGCTGGCCTCCCGTCCGAAAGTGCTTCTGCTCGACGAGCCGGCGGCCGGCGTGCCGAAAGAGGAGAGCGGCGAATTGTTCAAGGCGGTGACCGGCATTTCCTCGGACATCACCGTGTTGTTCATCGAACATGACATGGACGTCGTGTTCCGCTTTGCGGCGCGCATCATCGTGATGGTCGCGGGCGGCATTCTGGTCGAGGGGACGCCGGCGGAGATCGCCGCGGACGAACGAGTGCGCGAAGTTTATCTGGGGTCGCACCATGGCTGAGCCGATCCTCGAACTGCGCGATGTGCGGGCCGGCTACGGCGATTCCATCGTGCTTGACGATGTTTCCTTCGCGCTGCCGGAGAACGGCAGCCTCGCGTTGCTGGGCCGCAACGGGGTCGGCAAGTCCACCACGTTCCTGACGGTGATGGGCTACACCACGTTCCGCCGCGGCACCGTGACCTGGCGCGGCCGCGATATCACCAGGATGAGTTCGCATCTGCGGGCGCGGCTCGGGATCGGCTGGGTGGCGCAGGAGCGTGAAATTTTTCCGTCGCTGACGGTTGAGGAGAATCTCACTGTCGCGTCGCGGCCGGGCCGATGGACGCTCGACGAGATCTACAAGCTGTTGCCACGCCTGAAGGAACGCCAGTCCAACATGGGCAACCAGTTATCCGGCGGCGAACAGCAGATGCTCGCGATGGCGCGCGCCCTGATGACGAATCCGGCGCTGCTTCTGCTCGACGAGCCGCTTGAAGGGCTCGCGCCAATCATCGTCGAGGAATTGACGTCGCTGATCTCTCGCATGATCAAGGACGGCAGCACCGCGATCATCCTTGCCGAGCAGCATGCGGAAATCGCGTTGTCGCTCACGGAAAACGCGATCGTGATAGAGCGCGGGGCGATTGTCCACCGTGCAAAATCTGCAGATATGCTCAATGACCGCACAGTGTTAGATCAATTTATCGGATTGAAGATCGGAGATCGGTCCAAGGGGTAACCGCCTGGTGATCCTGCGGCGATCCGGTCGAGCAACAAAGCCGGAGAGGGCGTCATGAAGCGCAGCACCAGCACCCATCTTCTGACAACCCACGTCGGCAGTCTGCCCAGACCCGCGAACCTGCTCGAGAACCCGGGCGCCGATGCAGCGCTGCTGCGGAAGGCTGTTATCGACGTCGTACGCAAGCAAGCCGACATTGGTATCGATGTGGTCGACGACGGCGAGTACAGCAAGCCGAGTTTCGTGACCTATGTGCGCGAGCGCCTCGACGGCATCGCGCCGACGGGTGGCGTGCGGCCGGGGCTGTGGGGCCAGTCGCGCGACGCGCGCGCATTCCCGGAATTCTACAGCAGGCAGGTCGGCGGAGTGACGAACCAGCCGAATTACGGCTGCGTCGGACCCATCAGCTACAAGGGCGAAGCGCTGCTCCAGACCGATCTCGATAATCTCAAGGCGGCGCTCGGTGCGGTAAAGGTTGCCGAGGCTTTCGTGCCGTCGATCTCGCCGGCCAACATCGAGAGCTGGAACGTCAACAAGTATTACAAGACGGATGAGGAATATCGCACGGCGATCGCCGATGCGATGCATGTGGAATACAAGGCGATCGTCGATGCCGGCTTTATCCTGCAGGTCGACGATCCGCGGCTCATCACCTACTACATGATGAATCCAGACCTTTCCTTGAAAGACATCCGCAAGTGGGCGGCGATGCAGGTGGAGGCGACTAACTACGCGCTGCGCGGCATACCTGAGGAAAAAGTCCGCTACCACACGTGCTACAGCGTCAACATGGCGCCGCGCGTCGGCGACATGCCCATTAAGGACATCATCGACATCGTTCTGAAAATCAAGGCTGGGGCGTTCTCGTTCGAAGCGTCGAATCCGCGACACGAGCATGAATGGACGGTTTGGCGCGACGCCAAGAAACGGGATGGCACGATTCTCCTGCCGGGGGTCGTCACCCACTGCTCTCTGCTCGTGGAGACGCCGGAACTCGTTGCCGAGCGGCTGGTGAAGTACGTGGATTTCGCCGGCAAGGAGAACGTTATCGCCAGCACGGACTGCGGCTTTGCGACGTTCGCGAGCGCGGATGAAATCGATCCGGCGATCGCCTGGGCGAAGCTCGATGCATTGGTGAAGGGCGCGGAACTGGCCACGAAGCAATTGCGGAGCCGGCCGGCAAAACCCGCGCCGCGCCGGGCCGCGGGCAAGTCTTCCGCCCGCGGCGCGCGCAAGACGGCAGCCAAGAAGGCGAAGAAGGCCGTGAAGACCAAGAAGCGGGCGCGCCGCTAATCCTCAGTCATGCTCCGCGCAGGCGATGGATTCAGCCCTCAAGCCGGATCGTCCGCCTCGCGGGCGATCACCCGAATAAAAAAGCCGCGGACCTTCGTCCGCGGCTTTTTAACTTGTGGTGAGTAAAGGCTACTGCGCGCTGGTCGCTATCGATCCGGCGTAGTCGCGGTTGCCCATCCCGGTGTCGGCAAAGATGCCGTGATCCGCGATCCACTTGGTGGTCTCTTCGAACACCTGCTTCGTGTACGTTTCGAATACGATGCGCTCGCCCGGGCCCCAGCGGCGCGTATCCATGCGATCATGGAAGCGCTTGGGGAATTCGTTCTTGTAATAGTGCGTGTAGAGTTCCGGCCGCAGATCGATGTCGCGCTGCGCTTTCTTCAGCGCGCGGAAGAATTTCGCCACGTCCTGCGGGTCGGGATTGCCGGTGATCATCGTGTTGATCATGAAGGTCGTGTCGATGATTTTCCGGAAGCCAAGTTGCTCCGCGAAATAATAAGGCCCGCTGAACAGCGCCGCCGCCGGCACCTTGCCGTCGAGCAACAGCTCCATCCGGTTGAACAGCATCCCCTCGACGAAAGAGAGGTTGATCTTGTCCTGGGGCAGATATTGTTCCAGCGCCTGGATCGTCGAGTAATGGCTGCCGGACTGATAGCCGACCGAGATCGGCACGCCTGCAAGCTGTTCCGGCGATTTGATCGGCGAATCCGGCGGCACGAATATGCCGGCCGGAGATACGGAATAGACGTCGCTGTAAAGCTTGCCGTGGCCTTTCGACGCGGCGACGTCGACCGTCCAGTGGCACGCGCAGCTGATGTCGGACGTGCGGCCTTTTTCGAAGGTCTGCATGGCGCCGCTCTTGTCGCCGGATGCGTGCGCCTTGCCGTCGGAAGACTGCACGGTCTCCTCGAAAACGTATTGGAGACCTTCTTCCTTGAAGTAGCCTTTCTCCTCGGCGACCCACTCTTGCAGCCGGAAATGCGGCTGGATGACAAATTTCGAGTTCTTCATGACGTACTCCTCCTTGTGATCCGGTTTGTGGTTCGGTTGAAAACTATTCTGCGCGTATTCCGGATTTGTCGCTGATCAGCAGCTCTCCATCAGCAGCATCCCTTGTCTCGTTCCGCCACGCGCCGCGCGCGGATCATCTTGATGTGGCCGTCCATGAGCTGGCGTGCGCCGGCGGCGTCGCGCATTTCGATCAGCACGCACAATTCCTTGTGCACGTCCTGCACGCGCTTTGCGACCTTGCGGGTCAGCGTGTGGTTGCGCGTCGGCCATGAGATGTAGTGAAGCGACAGGAACTGCACCGCCAGCGCGCGATTGTGCGAAGCTTCGGCGACCGCCAGATGGAATTCGGCGCAGAGCCGCGTAAACAGGCTATTGTCGTTCATCGCCGCTTCGGCCTCGAAGATCAGCCGGCGCAGCCGCGCGTGATCGGAGGGTGTCGCATTCAGCGCTGCAAGCTCGGCGGCGAGACATTCGATGGCGCGCTGGGCGTCGAGGATCTCGCCTGCCGTAACCCCGGCGAGTTCGAGTTGCACCGCCATCGCTTCGGCGAACAGGCGCGGGTTGCCCGGCGCGATGCGCGCCCCGCCGCCTTTGCCCATCTTGATCTCGACGACGCCGAGTGCCGCCAGGGTGCGCAAGGCGTCGCGCGCCGCCATGCGGCTGACACCATAACGCTTGGCAAGGTCCATCTCGGTGCCGAGGAAATCGCCCGGCTTCAATTTCTTTTCGAACAGCTCGTCGCGAACGCGGCTGACGATCTGGGTCGACAGCGCATCGGCGCGCCCCGCCGCGGACTGTCGCCTGTTGTCGTCAAGCGTAAGGTCGATGGCCATGGGCGAAAAGCTAGGCCGCGCTTCCAAGGCTGTAAAGATATTATTTTTTAAATTCGAAGTGACGCAGCCCAGCCTCGTTGATTTTAATTCTTGCGTATTATCAGTATGTTGCGAGTGGCTTGGCATTCAAGAGCATCAAAAGGATACTATTTATTGGAGGGACTTTTGGCGGGTGGGGTGTTTTTTCCGGCGGCGCAAAAAACCATCTGTCGCGAAGGGCCGGCGGAGAATGGTTTTCTCGGGCGAAGGCCTATTATGCAATAATAAAATTCTATCTTCCGGGTTAGAATGCCCGTATTCAGAGAATATATTTCTCCATGTTGGCAGCCGCTCAGCGGCGGCTCATGCGTCGGAATTCGATCAGGACCAGCGTCTATGACATCGCCTCTGCAGCAGAAAATCAAAGTCACCGGCCCAAATGTCGTCACCGCCAACCGGCTTGGCGACGGGGCGGTTGTCTATCGCACCGCGGACGGCGGGTGGGCGACCGAGATCGGCCAGGCGGCGGTGGTTGCGGATGCGTCGGCGGCGCTCCAACTTCTCAACGCCGCGAAAGCCGACGGCAAGCGTGCGGTCGATGTGTACCTCGCGCCGGTGAAACTCGAGGGGGACGGCATCAAGCCCGGCAATCTGCGGGAGACGATCCGCATGCGCGGACCGACTATCGACCTGCCGGCCGGCTTAGGGATATGAACGTCCTATGTACCACTATGACGATTTCGACCGGACCCTTGTCGCGGAACGCGTCGGCGAATTCCGCGGGCAGGTGACGCGCCGGCTTGCGGGCGAACTGACCGAGGACGAGTTCAAGTCCTTGCGGCTGATGAACGGCGTGTATCTGCAATTGCACGCCTACATGCTGCGTATTGCCATTCCCTACGGCACGCTCTCGTCCGACCAGATGCGCCGGCTCGCCCATGTGGCGCGCCGGTTCGACCGCGGCTATGGCCACTTCACCACACGGCAGAACATCCAGTTCAACTGGATCAAGCTCGCCGAACTGCCGGACGCCATGGCCGCCCTGGCGGAGGCGGGCCTGCACGGCATGCAGACGAGCGGCAACTGCGTGCGCAATATCACGACCGACCAATGGGCCGGCGTCGCGCCGGACGAACTCGAAGATCCGCGCATCTGGGCGGAACTGCTCCGCCAGCACCTCACATTGCATCCGGAATTCAGCTTCCTGCCGCGCAAGTTCAAGATCGCCGTTTCGGCTGCGAAGCATGACCGCGCCGCGGTCAAGGTGCACGACCTCGGCCTCTATATGCACAAGAATGCAGAAGGCGAGGTCGGCTTCGAGGTGATGGTGGGCGGCGGACTCGGACGCACGCCGTTCATCGGCAAGACGATCAAGCCGTTTCTGCACAAGCGCGACCTCCTGAGCTACGTGGAGGCGGTGCTGCGGCTCTACAATCAGTACGGCCGGCGCGACAACATCTACAAGGCGCGCATCAAGATTCTCGTCCACGACAAGGGCGCCGAGGCGTTCGGCAAGGAAGTCGATGCGGAGTGGCAGACCATCAAGGACAGCGCGCTGGCGCTCGAGCCGGATGTCATCGCCGACATCTCCTCGCGGTTCAGTTATCCCGAATATCTTCCGCTTTCCGACAGCCCGCAGGAACTCGAGGCGGCGCGCAAGGATGCGGCCTTTGCGGCGTGGCATGAGAATGCCGTGACGCGCCATCGCATGCCGGGCTATGCGATCGTGACGTTGTCGCTCAAGCCGGTCGGCAAACCGCCGGGCGATGCTACGGCCGATCAGATGGACCGGATCGCGAAAATCGCCGATCAATACAGTTTCAGCGAAATCCGTGTCGGCCACGAGCAGAATCTCGTGCTGCCCCATGTGGCGCAGCGCGACCTTCCGGCGGTGTGGCGCGAGCTTGAAGCGATCGGCGTCGCGACGCCGAATGTCGGGCTTGTATCCGATATCATTGCATGTCCCGGCCTCGACTATTGCAGTCTCGCCAATGCACGCGCGATTCCGGTCGCGCAGGAAATCTCCAAACGCTTTGCCGACCCGCGCGTCGCGAAGGATCTCGGCCGCCTGCACGTCAACATTTCCGGCTGCATCAATGCTTGCGGCCATCACCATGTCGGACACATCGGCATTCTCGGCGTCGAGAAGAACGGCGAGGAGTTTTATCAGATCACCATCGGCGGGCGCGCCGACGAGCGCGCCGAACTCGGTACGCTGGTCGGGCCGGCGGTCCCTTACGAAGATGTTGCCGACATCGTGGAGGATATCGCCGAGGCCTATCTCGCGCTGCGCGAGAGCCCGGCCGAAAAATTCATCGATACTTTCAGTCGCGTCGGCGTTGAGCCGTTCAAGGAGCGTGTCTATGCCACTCGTTAAAGGCGGCCGGACCGTCGCGGACGATTACAGCCGGATTGAGGATGGCGCGGAATTGCCGGCCTCGGGAAATGTCATCGTGCCGGCGGAGCGGTTTCTCGCCGACGCCGACAGGTTCAAAGCGCACGACGGTGCGGTTGGCGTCATTTGGCCGAACAGCCGTAACATCGCGGAACTCGCGCCGTATCTCGACCGGGTCGCGCTCGTTGCGCTGGTCTTCCCGACCTACAAGGACGGCCGCGGCTACAGCCAGGCCCGGCTCCTGCGCGAACGCTACGGCTATCGCGGTGAGTTGCGCGCGACCGGGCAAGTCTTGCGCGATCAGTTCCTGTTCCTGCTGCGCGCGGGTTTCGATTCTTTCGACGTGGTAAAAGAGGCCGATGCCGAGGCTTTTCAGGAAGCCGCGAAGCGCTACTCCGTGTTCTTCCAGCCGACGGGCGATGGCCGCATGACGGTGGCGCGGGCGCGGCTGACGACGCCGGCGAGAGTAGTCCACGCCGCGCGGGCGACGGCCTGACCATGTCGGACGTGTCTCCTCTCGTCTCCGCCGACTGGCTCGCGCAGCATCTGCGTGACCCGGATCTGCTGCCGGTCGATATTCGTTCCGCTGCGATCGACGGCGGGGGCGAGGCGGCGTATCTCGCCGCGCACGTCCCGGGCGCCGTACACACCGACTATGCCAGGGGCGGCTGGCGCGCCGTGAAGGGCATGGCGAGCGGGCTGCTGCCGGAGCCGGCGGTCCTTGCGAAACTCCTTGGCGGCCTTGGTCTCACGCCGGCGCACCATGCGGTGATCATTTCCGCCGGCGCCTCCGTCAACGATTTCAGTTCTGCCGCGCGCGTCTATTGGACGCTCAAGGTGGCCGGCCATGACAAGGTATCGCTGCTCGACGGCGGCATGGCCGCCTGGCAGGGCAGGCCGGTCGAATCCGGATTGCATGCGGCAAAGCCTGCGCCGGACTATCCGGTGAAGCTGCGCGCCGATCTGCGAAGCGGCGTCGCCTCGATCGAGGCTGCGATCGCGAACGGCAGCGAGGTGATGCTCGATGCCCGTTCCGAGGGTTATTTCGCGGGACGGGAGAAGAGCCCGCAGGCCCGGCGCGCGGGGCGGCTACCCGGCGCGCTGCATCTCGATCACCGGCAGGTGTACGACAACGCGACCAACCGGCTGAAATCTGAAGCCGAACTCGCAGGCCTGTTCGCGGGCGTTCCCGACAAGCCGGTCGTGAGTTTCTGCAACACCGGGCATCAGGCCGCGCCGAACTGGTTCGTCCTTTCCGAAATCCTGCATCGTCCCGCGACGCTCTACGATGGTTCGATGTCGGAGTGGACGGAGGACGACAAGCGCCCGGTCGACGTGGGATAGCCGAGGCTGCGTTGAAGCGGACGTTGGGCGATGCCCTCAGGATGGGGCGGAGCTAGGCCGCCTCGATTCTCACGTCCATCGCACCGATCTTCTCGATCTCGCAGTGCATAACGTCGCCGGGCCGGACGCGCGAGACGCCTTCCGGCGTGCCGGTCATGATGATGTCGCCCGGATAAAGCGTGTACCACTCGGATGCCCACGCGATCTGGCGCTGGATTCCGACGATCATCAGCTCCGCGTTCGAAGTCTGCTTCACTTCGCCGTTCACGCTCAGGCTGAAACCGAGATGCGTGGGGTCTGGAATTTCATCCGCCGTCACCATCCACGGGCC